>Ga0335078_10006114_pt1 | contig 17838 bp, 12 predicted proteins | sample Lox_Sample_32_FD_206711 | JGI IMG/M metagenome (GOLD analysis project Ga0335078, IMG submission 206711) | Soil microbial communities from Loxahatchee National Wildlife Refuge, Florida, United States - Lox_Sample_3.2 | ecosystem: Environmental > Terrestrial > Soil > Wetlands | place: USA... | reverse complement strand
CGCAAATGAACGTAGTCGAACTGAACGAAGCTTTCGCGGCGCAAGCCCTAGCGGTGCTGCGTGAACTCGGGCTGCCGGATGACGCGCCGTACGTGAATCCCAACGGCGGCGCCATCGCGCTGGGTCATCCGCTGGGCGCCAGCGGAGGCCGGTTGGTCACCACCGCAATGTACGAACTGCAACGCACCGGCGGCCAATACGCCCTGTGCACCATGTGCATCGGCGTCGGCCAGGGCATTTCGGTGATTCTCGAACGCGTCTAGAACTCGTTCCAGTGGTTGGCGTACACTGGCATGGCTTTCCCTGGGCTGCGCTGAAACACTCGACATGCGGAGTTTTTCCTGCACATGAGTCTGTTTGACGAGCTGTTCTCCTTCGCGGAATTGCAAAAGATCCTCTCCGACGAGACGCGCATCCAGCGCATGCTGGATTTTGAAGCTGCGCTGGCCAAGGCCGAAGCGCGTGCGGGCGCCATTCCGGAAGGATCGGCGCGCAAAATCGCGGAGTTCTGCCGCGTGGAGCGCTTCGACCTTTCGTTCATCACCAAACAAGCCGCCCGGTCCGGAAACGTCCCCATTCCTCTCGTGAAATTGCTGACCGAAGATGTGGCCCAGCAGGATAAGGATGCGGCGAGGTTCGTGCATTGGGGCGCCACCAGCCAGGATGTGATCGACACAGGCATGATCCTGCAGTTGCGCGATGCGTTGGACCTGATCGACAAAGATTCGGCGCGACTGACGGATTCGCTCGCCACACTTGCTACAGAGCATCGCGCCACGCCAGTCGTGGCGCGCACCTGGATGCAGCAGGCGCTGCCGACAACGTTTGGCTTCATCCTTGCGGGGTGGCTCGATGCTCTTCTTCGTCACCGTAAGCGCCTGCAAGAATGCCGCGCCCGCGTCTTGTGTCTGCAATTCGGCGGGGCTGTTGGAACCTTGGCCGCGCTCGCCGGACGCGGACCAGACATCGCGAAGGCCCTGGCGGACGAATTGCGTCTTTCCTTGCCGGCCGCACCCTGGCACACACATCGCGATCGCCTGGCAGAGATCGCTGCCGTTCTCGGTCTGCTGACCGGAACATTAGGAAAAATTGCGCGCGACATATCGCTGCATAGCCAGACGGAAATCGGCGAATTATGCGAGCCGGGCGGAGAGGGCCGCGGCGGCTCCTCGACCATGCCGCACAAACGAAACCCCGTCACCTGCGCTATCGTTCTACAGGCTGCGATACGCGTTCCGGCTCTGGTCAGCACCATGCTCTCCGCCATGCCGCAGGAATACGAGCGCGGCCTGGGCAACTGGCATGCGGAATGGGAGACGCTGCCGCAGATCCTGTGGCTTGCCGGCGGCGCGCTGCATCATCTTGCAGAAATGCTTCCATCGCTCGACGTCCATAAAGATCGTATGCTGCAGAATCTGGAAATGACGCGCGGTATGATTTTCGCGGAAGCCGTCAGCATGGCGCTCGCCGACCGCATGGGCAAAATGCCCGCGCATCTTCTGCTGGAAAGCGCGTCCACAAAAGCGCGAGCAGAGCACCGCCACCTCAAAGAAGTCTTGCGCGAAGAGCCCGGCCTGCGCAGCCATTTAACTCCCGCGGATATGGAAAGCCTGTTCGACATAAGAAATTATCTGGGGAGCGCGGAACAGTTCGTGGACCAAATTGTCGCGCACGCGCGGAGCTTCGTCACCACGCACTGAACGGAAACTGCCATGCCAAGCGTAAAACTACCGGATGTTCAAATTTATTACGAGTGGGCCGGCGCGGAAGACAGGCCGGTTCTGGTCTTCTCCAATTCTCTCGGAACCAATTTGCACATGTGGAGCGGCCAGGTCGACGAGTTCAAAAAGCATTTTCGCCTGCTGCGCTACGACAAGCGCGGCCACGGCCAGTCCTCCGTCCCGCCCGGCCCCTACGCCCTGGACCAATTGGGTTGGGACGTCGTAAGGCTGCTCGATGCGCTGCAACTCGAGAAAGTCTGTTTTTGCGGCCTTTCCGTGGGAGGCGCCACCGGGATGTTTCTAGGCGCCAACGTCCCGAAGCGCTTCCACAAAATAGCGCTCTGCAACACAGCGCCGAAATTCGGAACCGCGGAAACCTGGAGCGCTCGCATCAGGGCAGTGCAAGCCGGCGGAATGAAGGCCGTCGCCAACGCGGTGGTCGAGCGTTGGCTGACGCCGCAGTTCCGTGCGTCTCATCCGCAGGAAACGCAAACCGTTCTCTCCATGCTCGAAACGGCCAATCCGAAGGGTTACATTGCAACCTGCGAAGCGGTCCGCGATACGGACTTGCGCGAAACGCTGGGCTCTATTCGCGTGCCCTGCCTGGTGCTGGCAGGCACGCATGACACCTCCGCCACGGTGGCGGACGGACGTTTTCTCGCCGGAAAGATCCCCGCGGCAAAATACGTCGAGCTTGCCACGGCGCATCTCCCGAATGTCGAAGCTCGCGAAGATTTCAACCGTGAAGTACTGCAGTTTCTCCTGGCATGAAGGAGCCCGCGATGGATGAACGCAAACGGCACAAGAAGGGCATGGCGGTTCGCCGCGCGGTGCTGGGCGACGCGCACGTAGACCGCGCCGAAGCCAGCAAAAACAGTTTCAACGAGGCATTTCAGGATCTGATCACGCGTTACGCCTGGGGTGAGATCTGGGCGCGGCCAGGATTGCCGCGCAAGACGCGCAGCCTGATTGCCATCGCCATGATGGTTGCGCTGAATCGCAACGAGGAATTGCGCCTGCACCTGCGTGCCGCAGCCAATAACGGTGTAAGCCGCAAAGAGATTCAGGAAGTGCTGCTGCAAACGGCCGTCTATTGCGGCGTGCCGGCGGCCAATTCGGCTTTTCGTACCGCCGAAGAGGTATTCGCGGAAAAAGGCAAGTAGAGCGCAGGTCAGACCGGCACTGGCGCGTCCGCCAGGACTTCTGTCACCCAACGCACGGAGCGCAAATAAAGGTCTGGCAGGAACTGCTCGTGTAATCCGACGACGCCCGCGGAGTGCGCCAACTGCTCCCACGTGCCTGACTCGTAGTCCAGCACAACTTCGAAAATCGGCCGGTAGCGGCTCGCCTGCCCCAGCAAGCCCCTGCGGATTTCGTTGTTCACAGGTATTTCCGCCAACACGTCCGACATGCGCATGTTCAACAGCGCATCCATCACCGAAAGCAGGCCTAGCAGGAACAATTCATTTGTCTCACGATGCATTCCGATTTTCGCGCCGATCAACTCGCAAAAACGCGCGCGCAGCAGCGGCAAGCGCAGCAGCCCGTCCGCCACTTCATCGCCCAGCGCGGCTACGCTGACCAGGGAAATCCATTTGCGCAACGGATGCTCGCCCAAAAGCGTGAGCGCGTGCGGAATGGAGCGGATCTCCGCCTGAAAACCAAAGATCGGAGAGTTGAGATACCGCAGCAACCGATAGCTCAGGGACACGTCCTGCCGGAAAAGCTGTGAGATCCTCTGAATATCGAACAGCGGTTCGTTGGCGGCAGCCAGCAGCTGCAGGTAGACGCTCTTGTTTGCGGGGACGCTCCGCCGCTCTACAATTTGTGGCCGGAACAAAAAATAGCCCTGGAAGTAATCGTAGCCAATATCAGAGCAAAGCCGGAATTGCTCGTCAGTTTCGACCTTTTCGGCGACCACCGGGAGGCCCCGCTGATGACAGGCTTCCACCACGCGCCTCTGTTCCGCAAAACTGGTCAGTAAAACGTCGATCTTGACGAAATCCGCGATGTCCAGAAACGCTTGCGTTTGCGGCAGGTCGCAATAGTCGTCCAAAGCCAGGCGATAGCCCTGAGCCTTCATGCGCCGGCAAGCGGAAAGCACTTCGTTGTCTGGCTCCACGGTCTCCAGAATCTCGCCGACAACCAGTTCCCTGGGCATCAACGTCAAATAGTCATTCAGCAGGAATTCCCGCGTGCAGTTCATAAACGCAGGAAGTCCTTCCGTCATGGTCCGCACGCCCATGAGAAATAGCTCATCCATGGCATTCACCGACACCGCACTTCGCTCCGTGGGGCGGCAATAATTTTCCGGGCCGTAACGCGACAGAATTTCGTACGCAAAAAACTGCCGGCTGCGCGTAAGAATTGGCTGCCGGGCGAGGAACCGATTGAATGTTTCAGAACAGGGCATACCTGTTTGCTCCCGCACGATCGAGGAGCCGCTACAAAGGCAAGCAGCACGCCCTTTGCCAACGAAGTCCGGGTGTCGGGTCACTCATGAGTGTGCTAGGTGGTCGCCGGATGAGACACAAGTCGTTCTACGGTCAACTACTTCGTCCGCGCACAAGCAGCGGCATCGCTGGAAGGCACACAAAGGTTGTGCGCGTTTCCGGACGCTTCTCAGTGAAAATGTTCAGTTCTGGAACAGTGTTCGTCCCAAGTCATTAATCGTTGAATGCGTTGGCGCGCAATGTATACGAGCTTAGTACCTTCATATAATTGCTGCGCTCGTACGCGCCGGGATCTTCCACGGACCTTCGGCTCATGCTGCCGCACATCTGCTGCACGGAGCTGTATTCATGCTCGTCGAGCCAGCGATTCAGTTCCGCTAGCACATGGGCGGCATGCTGCACTCCGTTCCGTAGCAGCGCGGAGGTCATGAACGCCACTTTGGCTCCGGCCAGAATGCATTTGACGACGTCACGCGCGCCATGCACACCACCGGTGATGCCGAGGTCCGCGCGTACACGCCCGTAAACAATCGCCGTCCAATGCAATCGCAACAGCAATTCTTCCGGACGGCTGAGCGTCAGCGTCGGCGTGACTTCCAGATTATCGATATCAATGTCCGGCTGATAAAAGCGATTGAACAACACAATAGCATCTGCGCGCACTTCATCGAAACGCAACGCCATGTTCGCCGGAGCGCTGAAGAAATGGGAGAGCTTCACCGCCACCGGGATGCGAATGCTGTGCTTCAGCTGGCGGACAAGGTCGATATAACCCTGCTCGACTTCCGCGCCACTTACGGCCGGATCCGGAACAATCGAATAGATATTCAGTTCGATAGCATCCGCGCCGGCCTCTTCGATCAGCCGCGCGTATTGCAGCCAACCGCCAGTGGAGCAGCCATTCAGACTGGCGATCACCGGAATTTGTACACCTTCCTTGGCCTGGCGAATCAGTTCCAGATACCCGTCGGGGCCAAGATTGTAGGTTTGCAGGTCGGGGAAGAAATTCTCAGCTTCCGGAAAGCTCTCCGCCCCGCGGCGCAGGTCGGCATCCACGGCCATGCTTTCCAATTCGAGCTGCTCCTCAAAAAGGGATGGAAGGACCACCGCCGCGATGCTGTGGTCCTCCAGGCGCTTGATATTGTCCACCGATTCGCAAAGGGGCGAGGCCGAAGCCACCAAGGGCGACTTCAGGGTCAGCCCTAGATATCTGGTCGAGAGATTGCTCATTCCTCATCGCCTCCCTTCTTCACCGTTTCCGGTTGCGATTCCGGCTCCTGTGGAGCAATGTGCGGAGTCGCCGCGCGTCCGGCCATCGCGGCGCGGTTCGAGTACACGCGCCACTCGCGCTCCACGTCGTCTTGCGCCAGCTTCAAGAGTTCGCGCGCGGCCTCGGGATCGCTGCGTAGCAGCATGGTATAGCGCGCCTCCTGATACGCGTATTGCTTCAGAGGAATGCTCGGCGCTTTGGAGTCCAACAGGAAGGGATTCTTGCCCTCGTTGCGCAGAGCCGGGTTGTAGCGCATCAACGGCCAGTAGCCGCTGAGCACCGCCTTCTTCTGCTGATCGAGACCCATGACCATGTCATAACCGTGGGCGATGCAATGGCTGTACGCAATGATCAGCGATGGGCCGTCATACGCCTCCGCTTCCATGAACGCCTTGATGGTGTGCGTATCGTTCGCGCCCATGGCCACGCGCGCCACGTAGACCGAGCCATAAGCAACTGCTTCCATAGCCAGATCTTTCTTGCTGTTGTGCTTTCCGCCCATGGCGAATTTGGCCACCGCTCCGCGCGGCGTGGCTTTGGACATCTGCCCGCCGGTGTTGGAGTACACCTCGGTGTCCAGCACCAGCACGTTCACGTTGCGGCCGGAGCCGAGCACGTGATCGAGGCCTCCGAAGCCGATGTCATAAGCCCAACCGTCGCCTCCGAGCAGCCAGACACTCTTCTTCACCAGGCTGTCCGCGACGGTCAGCAGCGCCGACGCGTCCGGCGTGTTCATGCCCTGGAGCCTGGATTTCAGTTCGGCGACCCGCTTGCGTTGCTCGTTGATGCCGGGTTCTGTCTTCTGATCCGCTTCGAGCAGGCCTTTGACCAGAACGTCTCCGAGCTGCCCGCCCATACGCGCCAGTAATTCGCGCGCGTAGTGGTTCTGCTGGTCGACCGCCAGCCGCATACCCAGCCCGAATTCGGCGTTGTCTTCAAACAACGAGTTCGACCACGTCGGGCCGCGACCGTCCCCATTCTTCGAGTATGGAGTCGTCGGCAGGTTGCCGCCATAAATGGAAGAACAACCCGTGGCGTTGCCGATCATCAGGCGGTCACCGAAGAGCTGCGTCATCAGCTTGATATACGGCGTCTCGCCGCAGCCCGCGCACGCGCCAGAGAATTCGAACAGGGGCTCGAGAAGCTGTGAATCCTTCACCTGCGAGTGCGACAACTTCTCGCGGTTCATTTCCGGCAACGACAGGAAGAATTCCCAATTCACGCTTTCCGGCTCGCGCAGCGGCGCCTGCGGCTCCATATTGATAGCTTTGTGCTTCACCTCGCTCTTGCTCTTCGCCGGACAGATTTCCACACACAACTTGCAGCCGGTGCAGTCTTCCGGCGCAACCTGCAACGTGTAGCGCAGGTTTTCGAATTCTCTCCAGCGCGGCTTGGAGGATTTGAACGTTGGCGGTTTCTTGCCATCAAGCAGGGAGGAGTCGTAAACCTTTGCGCGGATCACCGCGTGCGGGCATACCAACACACACTTGCCACACTGGATGCAAAGGTCTTCGTCCCACACCGGGATTTCCTTGGCGATGTTGCGCTTCTCCCAGATGGCCGTGCCGGTCGGGAAGGTGCCATCGATAGGCATGGCGCTTACCGGCAGCGAGTCGCCGTTCCCGGTAATGATGGTGCCCAGAACATCGCGCACGAATTGCGGGGCGCGCGGCGAAACCGACGGCAGCATATCAAAAGTAGCGGACACCGCACTTGGAACTTTCACTTCGTGCAGGTGCGCCAGGGCCGCGTCAACAGCCGCGTAGTTCTTCTGCACCACCGCCTCGCCGCGCTTTCCATAGGTGTCGGAAATGGCTTTCTTGATCGCCGCGATGGCCTGTTCGCGCGGTAGCACCCCGCTGATGGCGAAGAAGCATGTCTGCATAATGGTGTTGATGCGGCTGCCCATGCCGGCCTCGCGCGCCACGGTGTAGCCATCGATGACGAAGAAACGCAGCTTCTTCTTGATGATGGTCTCCTGCACCTGCCGCGGGATGTGGTTCCAGATCTCATTCGGCCCAAATGGCGCGTTCAGAAGGAACGTCGCGCCGGGCTCCGCGGCGGCCAGCACATCAATGCGATCGAGGAATTGAAACTGGTGGCAGGCGACAAAGTTCGCCTTGGTGATCAGGTAAGTCGAGCGGATCGGGTCGGGACCAAAACGAAGATGCGAAACGGTAACCGCTCCGGCCTTCTTTGAATCGTAAACAAAGTACCCTTGCGCGTGATTGTTGGTTCCCTTCCCGATGATCTTGATGGAATTCTTGTTCGCTCCAACGGTGCCGTCTGAACCCAAGCCGTAGAACAAAGCGCGTACCGTGCGCGGATCTTCCGTGGAAAACTCGGCATCATAGCCAAGGCTCGTGTGCGTGACGTCGTCCATAATCCCGACAGTGAAATGGTTTTTCGGTTCGGATTTCTTCAATTCGTCGAGCACCGCCTTGACCATCGAAGGCGTAAATTCCTTCGACGACAGTCCATAACGTCCGCCAATAATCCGCGGAATCGCAGCGCCTGGTTTTGCCGCGTGGCGCTCCATGTAAGCCGTCAAGATGTCCTGATAGAGTGGCTCCCCAAGAGCACCTGGCTCCTTGGTGCGGTCCAAGACCGCAATCGACTTTACGCTCGCCGGAATCGCCGCCAAAAATGCGTCCGCGGCGAACGGCCGGAACAAGCGCACCTTCAACAAACCCACCTTTTCCCCCGCTTTGCTCAGCACGTCCACCGCTTCTTCCGCCGCGCCTACACCCGAACCCATTAGAATCACCAAACGCTCCGCATCCGCTGGGCCGTAATAATCGAACAGGCGATAGGCGCGCCCGGTGTGCTTCTTGAAGCGGTCCATCACGTCCTGAACGATGGTCGGACAAGCGCGATAGTACGGATTACACGCTTCGCGCGCCTGAAAGAACACATCCGGGTTCTGCGCCGTGCCGCGCAGAATTGGACGATCCGGGGTCATGGCCCGTTCGCGATGCTGGCGCACAAATTGCTCATCAATCAGCGCACGCAAATCGTCATCGCTGAGCCCGGTAATCATGTTCACTTCATGCGAAGTACGGAAGCCGTCGAAAAAGTGCAGAAACGGCACGCGCGATTCAAGCGTGGCCAGCTGCGCGATGCATGCAAAGTCGCTGGCCTCCTGCACCGAATTGGAAGCCAGAAGCGCAAAACCGGTCGCGCGCGTGGACATCACATCGCTGTGATCGCCAAAAATCGATAGCGCGTGGGTAGCCAGCGTGCGCGCAGCCACATGAATCGTCGCGGCCGTCAATTCCCCGGCAATCTTGTACATATTCGGGATCATCAGCAGCAACCCCTGCGAAGCGGTGAACGTCGTTCCCAAGCACCCGCCCTGCAGCGCGCCGTGCAGCGCGCCGGCGGCTCCGCCCTCGCTCTGCATTTCAATCACGTCGGGAATCGCGCCCCAAATGTTCTTTTTGTGCTCGGAATTCCACTGATCGGACCACTCTCCCATCGGGGAGGAAGGCGTGATGGGGTAAATGGCAATCACTTCATTCAGCCGGTAAGCGACTGAGGCGGCAGCCTCGTTGCCGTCAACAATCGACATCGATTTGCTCATTGGGCTCTCCGTTGAACAGACAAATATTCTCAGGAGCATGGTAGACACACGCGTCAACGGAACGCAATGACATGGAGCAGAAATAAATTGGATAGGGTGCGTTGTGACGCGCGTCACTGAGAAATGTTCGGCGCGTCACGCACAAGGTACTAAGCAGCAACTACCGCCAATTCAACTTTATACGCCCTCTTCGAACTCGCCTTCGGGCACCGGTAGCCGGTCGCCTTCTTTGGCGACCCACACATACAACGTGGGCAACAGGAAGACACTCAGGATCAACGCGGAGACCAGTCCGCCCACGATAACGATGGCAAACGGCCTCTGCGAATCCGATCCGATGGCGTGAGACGTGGCCGCCGGCAACAGTCCCAGCGTAGCGACCAGCATGGTCATCATGATGGGACGCAAACGCAGCACGGCGCCCTCCACAGCGGAATCCTCGATGGAATGTCCCCGCGCGCGCAACTGATTGATGTACTCGAGCATGATCACGCCCGTCTGCACCGAAACTCCGAAGAGTGCCAGGAAACCGACACCGGAGGAAACACTCATGTGCGATCCGGTGATGACCAACGCCAGCAATCCCCCAAGGGGCGTGAGCGCCACGTTACCGAGAATCAGCAGCCCCCACTTGAAGGAGCGGAACATGGTGTACAGCAAAATGAAGATAAACAGAATAGTCAGCGGCACGATCACCAACAATCGCGCCTCGGCTCTCTTCTGGCTTTCGTACTCTCCTTCCCATCCGATGTGATACCCGCGCGGTAGTTTCACCTGCGCGTTCACTTTGCCGATGGCTTCCTCCACCGCATCGCCCAGGGCCCTGCCGCGCACGCTGTACTTGATCGCCACATAGCGTTCGTTATTTTCGCGGTAAATCTCCGAGCCCTGATCTTTCTCGTCAACGGTGCAAAGCTGCTGCAGCGAAACGCGCTCTCCAGTGGGTGCCAGCAGGCGAATGTTCTCGATGGCCTCGCGCGTATCGCGGTACGGCTGCTGGTAACGTAGAACCAGGTCATAGCGCCGCTCGCCCTCCAACACCTGCGTCAGCGCATTTCCCCCCACGGCCGTTTGGATGGCGTCTTGCACGTCGGATACGTTGATTCCAAACCGTGCCGCTGCTTTCCGGTTCACGGCCACATTCAGGTTCGGCTGCCCCAGCACTTGAAGCACGCCTAAATCCTCGATGCCTCTCACCTGCCTCATAATCGCGACGATCTGATCGGCTTTCTCCTCCAGGACATTCAAGTCGTCTCCGTAGATTTTGGTGGCCAACTCGCCTTTTACACCGCTGACCGCTTCCTCCATATTGTCTTCAATGGGCTGCGAGAAACCCCAGATTACGCCCGGGATTTTCTCGAGCTCACGATCCATCGCCGCGATCAAGCGCTCTTTGTCCTGATGGAAGATCGGCCGCCACTGCTCTTTCGGCTTCAGGTCCACGAAGTATTCGGTATTGAAAAAACTGGTGTGGTCGGTGCCGTCATCGGGCCGCCCGGTCTGGCTCGTACATTGCGGAACTTCGGGAAACGAGCAAAGCGCAACGCGCGCACGATCCATTACCTCGATGCCGTTCGTCGGGCCGGCGCTGGGAGCCAGCGTCCCGCGGACCCACAGCGCTCCTTCGTCAAGGTGCGGAAGAAATTCCGAGCCTACTACTCCGCCAAACAACAGATACGCCGCCACCAGCAGCCCGCAAACCGCGACGCTCACCGGAACGTAGCGATGGTGGATCGTCCATCGCAACGCGCTTCGGTAGCGCACCGTCAACCACTGCATCGCCGGGTTGTGCCATTCCTTCGCGCCTTTGGAGAAGAAGAACGAAGAAAGCATCGGCGCTATGAGCATGGAGAAAACCAGCGCGCCGAGCAGCGCGAACGCGACCGTCCACGCCATCGGCCGGAACAAGCGCCCTTCCACCCGCTGCAGCGTAAAAATCGGCAAATACGCCGTAATGATGATACCTATGGCGTAAAACACCGGACGCTGTACTTCATGAGCCGCATCCCGGATGCGGTCGATCGGTGTTTTGTAGCCTTGATTTTCGTCATGGCTCAGATGGCGCACCACGTTTTCCACCATGACCACCGCGCCGTCCACCACCATGCCAAAGTCCAGCGCTCCCAGCGAAAGCAGATTCGCCGGAATGCCTTTCAGCTTTAAGCATGTCGACGCGAACAGCAGCGAAAACGGGATGGTCAGCGCAACAATCAACGCTCCACGCGCATTCCCGAGAAACAAAAACAGAACGATAACCACCAGCAGGATGCCTTCGGTCAAATTGTGCAAAACCGTATGCGTTGTGTAGCGCACCAGGTCGCTGCGGTCCAGAAACGGAACGATCTTCACGCCCGCTGGCAGGATCCGCGTATTCATCTCTTCCACTTTGGCGTGAATGTCTTTCAGCACCTGATCGGCGTCCGCGCCTTTGCGCAGCAGCACAATTCCGGAAACCACGTCAGGATTGTCGACGATCTTTCCGTCTTCTCGATGCAGCGCTCGGGAAAACTTGCCTAGGCGGATCTTCGGGCCTTGCTCCACAACCCCGATGTCCTTGATCCGCAGCGGTGCGCCGTTTTTCGTGAGAATGACGGTGTTTTCGATATCCCGAACATCGCGAACAAGGCCCACGGCACGCACGTTGATCTGCTGGTAGCCAGCTTCGATGAAACTGCCACCGGCATTCATATTGCTGTTCGTCAGTTGCTGTTCAATTTGCGCCAGGCTCAAACCGTAGGAAACCAGTTTGTTGGGATCGAGCCGTACCTGGTATTCCCGTGTGGGACCGCCGAAGCTGGCCACATCTACAACGTTGGGCACCGATTTAAAATTCTTCTCCACGACCCAGTCTTCAATGGACTTCAGTTCCATCACGTCGATGTTGGGATTCGAACTCCGCAAAGTGAAAAAGTAGATCTGCCCTACCGGACTCCAGTCGGTGCCCATCTGCGGCGTCACGTTGGGCGGCAAGGTGACCTGCGAAAGTCGTTCCAGCACTCTCACACGGTTCCAGGCGTTCGTTTCCTCGTCGTCGAAGACAAGTTCCACATAGGAAAGCCCAAAGAGTGAGAACGACCGCAGGTGCGTTACGTGCGGAATGCCGTTCATCGTAATTTCGATGGGGATGGTGACTTGCTGCTCGATCTGCTCCGCGGAAATTCCCGGCCACTGGGTGATGATGTCCACGTAATTGTTGGCCACGTCGGGATAGGCCTCGACCGGCAACTGGTGGAAGGACACCGCGCCCCAAATGAACAACAGAATCGCCCCGGCCAACACCAGGAAGCGGCTCTCCAGTGCGAAATCAACCAGTTTGCGGATCATCTTACTGTTCCACGGTGTTGTCGAACGCCAGCGCGTTCTGTACGACTTGCGCGCCAGGATTTATTCCGGAAAGAACCTCCTGCTGGTTACCGGGCAACATATTTCCTGTGGTGACTTCCATGCGCCGGAAGCGCCCTCCAGCCAGCGGCACGTAGACCCACTGGCGGTCGTGCAAATGCAGAATGGCAGTCGCCGGAAGCGCCGCGTGCAGTTGCGGCTCCCTGCCGTGAAACGTGGCTGTCGTGAACATGCCCACGCGCATGATCTTTCCGGGATTGGGCACTTCAATACGCACCTTTGCCGTGCGAATGCTGGGATCGAGAATCGGGAGAATGTTGTCGATCTTCCCTTTCAAAACCTTGTCTGGATAGGCGTTCAGGCGAATATCCGCGAACTCGCCCACATGCACGGCGTCCAGGTCATTTTCATAAACGTCGCAAATGATCCAGACGTACGAGAGGTCGGAGATGGTAAACGGATTGGGGCCTCCGAGGCCCTGCACGCCGGCCGCATTGGTCACCTGCTGGTCGGTAATCACTCCGGAAATCGGTGCACGAACCTCGACGATCCCGGAGGGATGATCCTTGTCCGCACCAAGCAAACGCAACTGCTCGAGTGCCGCGTCCAAATCGGCCTTGGCGTCTAACGCCGCGTCTTCCGCCGCTTCCAGCGCGCTCTTTGCAATAGCTCCTTTGTCGTAGAGGGTCTTCGCGCGATCGTATTGCAGGCGCGCGAAGCGCTCGTCGTTCTCCGCTTTCAAATAGGTTTGATACGACGTGGCCACGTCATTGCTGCGAACCTTCAGCAATAGCTGTCCCTTGGAAACTTCGTCGCCAAGTCGCGCATCGATTTCCACGATGCGTCCCGAAGCGATGGAGATAACCGGCACGGCGCGCGCAATGTCGGGGTTAACAACTCCCGTTACATTTAGCGTCGACACCGCCTTGTACTCCGTTGCCGCGACCAGGTGGAACTGTTCCGGATTGTCCACCTTGAAATTGTTGGGATCCATCTCCGTCTCGACCGACGCCGGCGGTGGCGCCTCTGCCTTTTGATCCACTTTGCCTCCGCCACAGCCCGCCACGCCTATGCCGAACGTCACACAAAAAAGCGCTGCGGGGGCGAAGTCCGAAATTCTAGCCCTCATTGAATCGCCTCCCGGCCCACGGCCAGATTCAACTGTGCCGCGGCCATCAAATAGGAACCCACCAGGTTCACGTAGTTGAGTTGCACACTGCGGTAATCCTGCTCCGCATTCAGAAAATCCAACAAAGAAGCGCCGCCGTGTTCCCAGGCGAAACGCACCGTTTCGCGCACGCGCACCGCTTGATCCAGATACTTCACTTTGTAGGGGTGCAAAAGAATCAGATTGCTGTTGATCGTCGCGTATCCGGAATCCACGTCGCTGAACACCTGTGCCTGAGCGGCGTCCAGCAATTTCTGATTGCGATCGATGTCCAGTTGCGTGCGCAACTTCTCGCCCTGATTGCGATCGAAAATGCGCAAGGGAAAGTTCACGCTGGCCCCCAGCGTGTCGTGCGCATAGTTGCTGTTAAACGAAGCATTGTGGGTATACCAGGCGCTAAGCGTCGGATCGGTCGAACCATTGGCTACCGCCAGCTTATGGTCCGTCTTCGCTTTCTCGACGGCCTGTACAGCCTCCTTGAGGTCCGGGCGCGTGTCCGTGGCGATTTTCCGGAAATCATCCAGGGGCGCGAGTTGCTCGTTGAAATCGTAGGTGCCCATTACGTCAAACTGGTCGATAGGGGTTCGGTCGTTCAGCAGCGTCAACAAAGCAATCTTCGAGGTGCGCAGGTTCACTTCCGCGGCCTGCACGTCCGATTCAAATTGCACGCGTTGCAGTTCCAACCGGTCCAGATCGATTTGCGCGATGTCCCCAGCGTTGAAACGCTCCCGGCTGATGACCAGTACCTTATCCCAGTACTCCAGGTTGCTTTTGACTACCTGCAAAACCGCCTTGGCCTGCAACGTGCCAATGAATGCGCCACGCAGCGCAAAGATCATGTTGCGGTCCAGGTCGGCCTGGCCGGATACGGTTATATCGGTCGCACCTTTCGCGCTCTCTAACCGCAATTCGCGCTTATTCCGCCGCTCGTGAAGATAACTTGCCCCGATCTGCTCCTCCGTGCCGGCAAACGGCTGCCACACTCCTTTGTACGGAGCGATCTGCGTGCCGTCAGTGAGAATATTGAGCGTTGGATTCGGCCTTAGAAACGCGCTGATTTCGTTGGCTTTCGATTCGCCGATTCCAATCTCACCGGCCTTTAGCGTCGGATTGTTCTTTTCGAATCTTGCTTTTACTTCGTCCCAGGTAAAGCTCTTCTGCGCCGGAGTACTCGTCGAAAATAGAGAAACCAGCAGCGCTGCAATCCCTGCACTTCGGATGAATCTCGACATGCACCTACCCTCAATTTGCGAATGGGCCTGTAAATCCCGACGCTTTACCGTCTGCGCCGTAAGCTGCGCCGCAAGGCCTTATTTTCTTAGAGCAGGAAGCCGAAAAACACTAAAGGCACTGGCAGCCATGAACCTATTACAAAAACATTAAGGAAACGTTAGGAGAGAATGTCAGCGCTGGGCGGTGAGCGGCCAAGGCTGGCACGCAGTGCCACTACCCGTGCCACCGGAGCACCGGAAGCAACCACCGATTCCGGGAAAAAGGCGACAAAATCCACCGCGACCCGGCTATCCTCGCCGTCAAACGAGTAACGCAACGATGCAACGCTAAGCTGATCGCAGAGCGACGTGTCACAACCATGTAAAAATAGATCCGGATCGCTGGCTGTTGTCAGATACGACGCCGGCTCCACGCGCGAAAATTTTCCATGGCCGTCATTCAAGAGGATGGCTACAACGCGCTCTTCCGAAACGGAGCTAACTACTACGTCCGGAAAGCTGTCGCCGTTCACGTCGCGCGCAGCGACGCGCACTCCCCCATTGGGTGCGCTGATCAGAAAGGACGAATCCGCGCCTGCGCTCAGTTGTAGGTGAATCGCATAATTGGCATGCGTCCGCGGAAGGTTGGCCATCTCCACGGTCGCCAGGTCCGGTTTCCAGTCCCCATCAAAGTCGGCAATCGCCACGCGGATACCGGAAAGCCGCGAGAGCGTGACGTTGTGTGCAAGGGCGAACGCATCGGTGTCGCGGGACTGCAGCGCGACTCCCATTACCAGGCCCAGCAGACACAAGAGCGCTGACGGCAACACCCAACCCAAACTGGCGACGCTCGGCTTCTTCATATCCACAGCACCAGCGGAATCGTCGGGAAATTCACTCGATCCCACGCTATACCTGCGATGCTAGCATTGACAACTCCAAGGATACACGGGGCCTGCAAAAGGACAAAGAGTGCACCAATGCTTCTTGTGACGGTAGTCACAATAACTTGTGATGTGCGGCGCGGCACCCTGTGCCACCCCTACGTAACCTCTTTTCGTCACTTGATTTGCCTGGATACCGCAAAGCGCAGGGCGTGCATGGTGTGGCATCCTGGGATCGCACTGGATCACTGCAAGTTAATGACAACATTACGCATAGCCAGAACCACAAGGAATCGCGCCGCAGCACCCAGGAGGTCATAAATATGGCCACACAACCCGCTCCCGCTCCCGCCCAAAAGCCCGGTATGCCCACCCACCAGGCTTACGGCCTCGCCGCCGTCTGCCTGCTGCTCGGACTCGTGGCCGGATATTTCCTCCTGGGCACTCCGAAGCCCCCCGCGCTGGCCAACAATCGTCCGGCGCCGAACGCGGCTGGCGAGGCATCGGCAAATGTAGTCCCCGGAACGCATCCCAAGTTGACCCTCGATCAGATGAAGCAGATGGCCGACGTGAAAGCGTCCACTCTGATAGAAAAGTCCAAAGCCGATCCGAAAAACACCGCACTCTTGATCCAAATTGCCACCATCTACCAGGCCAGCCACCAGTTCAAGGAAGCCGCCGAGTACTTCGGAAAGGCTCTGCAGATCGATCCGAAGAACGTTTCCGCCCACACGGAACTCGCTTCCTGTCTCTATTACTCCGGTGACAGCGATGCTGCGTTGATCCAGTTGAATCAGGCCCTGAAATATGCTCCAGCCGACGCAAACTCGCTTTTCAATCTTGGGATGATCAAATACCGCGGCAAGAACGACCCCAAAGGCGCGATCGCCGCGTGGCAACAACTTTTGAAGGCCCATCCGGATCTCGATCGCAAATCAACGGTCGAGGCGATGATTTCCGAAGCGCAGGGCAAGCTGACCGAAAAGAATTGAGTCTGGAGAAAGAGGGAACAGTTATGACGGAGCTAAAAACCACCACGAGCACTTATTGGACGAGCGCGCAGGCCTTCGCACTCGCAGCGGTGTGCCTCGTTCTCGGCCTGTGCGGCGGAATGCTGATCCGGAAAACCACAACACAAGCTGCACCGCGAGCGACGAGCGCCCCACAGCAACCCTCGATGCCAAGTGCCCCGGGAGCGCAGGCGAACTTCAGCGCGGCGCCGGCAGGACCTTCCGCGCAGGAACTCAAGCAAGCCGCCGACACGCAAGCCGCTCCTATCCTGGCGCAACTGAAAAGCGATCCGACGAATGCCACTCTGCTCGCCAACCTGGGCAACATCTACTACGACGCAAAGGTTTATCCCACGGCCATCGAATACTACGAGCGCTCCCTGAAGTCCCGGCCTTCCGAGACCTCCGTGCGCACGGATCTGGGCACCGCCTATTGGTACAACGGCGACGCCGATGCGGCCATCGCGCAGTTTGAGAAATCCCTTACCTACGAACCCACCAAAGCCGACACTCTCTTCAACTTGGGTATTGTGGAATGGCAAGGCAAAAAAGACTCCAAGAAGGCCGTCGCCGCATGGCAGAAACTATTGGACGCGAATCCCGGATACGAGAACAAGCAGAAAGTGTTGCAATTGATGGCGCAGGCCCAGAGCCAGTAAACCTCCAGAGCAACGGTGGTTTGCGATTACCTCTCGTTTCCAACTGATTTGTCAGAGAATGAAGGAATGACCGACTGCCCAAACAAGGCCATTATTGTGGGCGCAGGGCCTGCAGGCCTGACGGCAGCCTATGCACTGGCGAAGCAGGGCCAGCGCGTGGTGGTGCTGGAGAGCGATCCCGAATACGTCGGCGGAATTTCGCGAACCGTGAATTACCACGGCTATCGCTTTGACATCGGCGGCCACCGCTTCTTTTCCAAATCGCGCGAAGTGGAAGATCTTTGGACGGAGATTCTGGGCCCGGACATGCTGCAGCGCCCGCGCTCGTCGAAAGTTTATTACGGTGGACAGTTCTATTCGTACCCGTTAAAGCCGTTCGAAGCTCTCTCCAAATTGGGATTTGGCAATTCGGTGCTGTGCGTGTTGTCCTTCCTGGCCGCCCGTATGAACCCCACGCGAAATCCCAAATCCCTGGAGGACTGGGTCGTGAACCAGTTCGGCCGGCGGCTGTTTCGCATTTTTTTCAAAACCTACACC
>Ga0335078_10006113_pt1 | contig 17839 bp, 12 predicted proteins | sample Lox_Sample_32_FD_206711 | JGI IMG/M metagenome (GOLD analysis project Ga0335078, IMG submission 206711) | Soil microbial communities from Loxahatchee National Wildlife Refuge, Florida, United States - Lox_Sample_3.2 | ecosystem: Environmental > Terrestrial > Soil > Wetlands | place: USA... | reverse complement strand
AGCTCAGGTCATTCTTCCGTCACGTCCCGAGCCTCTGCCGGCCGCGCCCGTTGCCGTGGGTGCCCATGCATCTCAAACTAGACGTATCTTGGACCTGACTTCATTCGACGAGAGCCTGCTGATCCTCTCCGATGTCCACCTGGGCAACGATCTGAACGATCTCACGCCCGACGCGACGAGGCGGTCGGCGCGCGTCGACGACGACCTCGCGAACCTGCTGGCGCACTACCGCCGCACCCCGCCGCGGGGCCGTCGCTGGCGGCTGGTCATCGCCGGCGACTTCATCGACTTCATCGGGATGACCATCCTGCCGCGCGCTGGCGACCCGAAGCTCGAGACCGAGTCGAGCGACGAGGAGCGCCAGCACGGCCTCGGCAACTCCGCCGATCACGGTCGCCTCAAGCTGCGCGCCGTCGCCGCGCGCCACCCGGGCGTGCTTCAGGCCGTGGCCGACTTCGTCGCCGACGGGCACGCCCTGACGATCGTGCACGGCAACCACGACGTCGAGTTCCACTGGGACATCGTCAAGCAGGACCTCAAGGCGCTGCTCGTCGAGATGGCGATGCGCGCTCCCCGTGCGGACCCCAGGTTCGCGGAGGACTTCGTCGCGCGCATCGAGTTCGCGCCCTGGTTCTACTACGTGGGCGGCGTCGCGTACGTCGAGCACGGCCACCAGTACGACACGCTCTGCTCGACCGACCACGTGATGGCGCCGCTGTCGCCGCTCGATCCGCGGCGCATCGCACGCAGCTTCTCGGACGTGCTGCTGCGCTGGGTCGTGCGACCCACCCGCGGCGTGCCCGAGTACGGTCACGATCGCATGGGCGTCGCCGACTACTTCATGATGGGCGTCCGCATGGGCGCCGGGGGCCTGGTGCGCCTGTTCACCCGCTACGTCATGGCAATCGTGGAGCTCCTCCGGCTCCGGCGGGCGCACCTCTCGGAGGCCGCACAGGCGCTGCGCGCCGAGCACGAGCGGCGAATGGCGGCGCTGGCGACCGCCACACGCGTCGGCATCGAGAAGCTGCGTGCCCTCGCCGCGCTCCAGGTGCCCCCGGTCACTCGATCGATTCCCAAGATCATGGCGAGTCTGCTCATAGACCGCATCGCTCTCGGCCTCGGGACCGCCCTCGCCCTCGTCGCGCTGCTGGTCTTCGGACACGCCAACGCCACGGGCGTGGCGGCGCTGGTCGCCGTGGCGTTCGCCTGGGCCTGGGTGCAGCGTCACCTCGCGTCCCGGCGCGTCGCCTGGTTCGGCGCGAAGCTCGACAACGACGCGATGCTGGCCGAGCGGGCCTCCCGCCTCGCGCATCTGTTCCCCGCGGCGTTCGTCGTCATGGGTCACACGCACACGCCGGCGCGCCTCTCGATCGCCGAGGGCGCCTCGACCTACGTCAACGTCGGGTCGTGGCACGAGGGTGAGTCCGCCGCGGGCGACACGACCGCCTTCCACGCCGCGCGCACGCACCTCGTCATCCACCCCGCCCCCGCGGGCCCGGTGGCCGAGTTCCTCGCGTGGAGCCCGGACGGACCGCGAAGCTTCGTCAAGAGCTGAGGGGCCGCGCGCCCGACGCGAAGAACGCGCGCATCCTGCGGTGCGTCTCGTCCGGGAGCTCGAACTGCGGGACGTGACCGCAGTCGTGCAGCATCTCGCACCGGGCCGACGGCAGCGCGCGCCGGACGTGGCGCGCGAACGCGCGCGGGACGAGCCAGTCCCGGTCGCCGAACAGGAACAGCGCGGGACGCGAGAGCGTCGGCAGGCGGTCCCAGAAGCCGCGTGTGCCGTGGGGATCCTCCAGGTAGATCTCGCGCGCCGCGTGGAAGAACGCGACGCGCCCGCGCGGCGACGCGAAGACGCGGACGAACTCGTCGGCCGCCGCGTCCATCGCGGCCTGCGAGACCCGCCGGGGCTGCGCGAAGAGCGACCGCAGGACCCCGACGGCCATCCGGTGCAGTACGGGCAGCGGCGTGATGGCGATCTCCGGACGCAGCAGCCGCACGAGGCCCACCGCCGCGCGATAGCGCCGCCACGCCAGCGACGGCGCGAGCAGGACGAGGTGATCGACGCGCGACGGCGAGCGGATGCCCACCTCGAGCGCGACGCGTCCGCCCATCGAGTTGCCCACGACGTGCGCCTTCTCGATGCTCAGCGCGTCGAGCAGGGCGACGAGCCAGCGCGCGAAGAACTCCGGGTGCAGCGGGCGCACGGGCTTGTCGGACTCGCCGAACCCCGGCAGGTCGACGGCGATGACGTGGTGATCCGCCGACAGATCCCACACCGTCGGCAGGAACGACGAGCTCGTGGCGCCCAGACCGTGCAGCAGCACCACGACCGGAGCGCCCCGCCGTCCCGCCTCCAGGTAGAACGACCGCACGCCGTCGGCCATCACGCGGTGGCAGCGCGGGGCGCGCGGATCGCGCGAGGGCGGCGGCAACAGGTCGTCGACCTCGAGGACCAGCGCGATGTTGCCGCGCATCGTGAGCCGACCCTCGAGGAACGCCTGCAACCCCGTCACACGACCCTCGAGCACCGCGGCGAGCGTCTCGGCATCGGCGAAGACGGTGGAGTCGGCACCTCGCGCTCTTCCCGCCGACAGGCTCGCCCGCCCCTTGCGAAGCTCGACCGTCCACGCTCCGGCGTGGCCGGCGTCGAACACGATGCCCGCGCGCCGCAGCGCGGCCCGATCCGACGTGCGAGCGATGCGTGCTCGCAGCGCGGTCTCGATGGCGCGGGCGTCCTCCCCCGCCGGTGGGCGACGAAGGACGCGGAGGATGTCCTGCAGACCGCGCACCGTCTACTTCGTTTCCTCCGCGCTCACGGGGAAGAAGCGGCCCTCCTTGACGCGCTCCTCGGTGCCGGGCGGCATCTTTCCGGGCCAGACCTTGACGGTGCACTCCCCCACGCACTGCCCACGGCCGGCCACCCACTCGTTGCGCTCGGCGACCCACGCGAGCACGGCCTCGCGCGCCGCGTCCGTGATCGCGCGCGGGTCGACCGGATCGGTCAGGTTCATGCCCTTGTCGAAGCGCCAGTGGATCTCCATCAGCCGGTCGGGATCGCCGGTGCGCATGGCCTCGGCGTGCTTCTGCGCCGCCTCGATCTCGCGCTTGCGAGCCTCCGTCTGCCGCTCGAGATCTTCCTTCTCGACGGCGAGCTCGAGCTCGCGCGCCACAAGCCGCTCGTCCTCGTCGAGCGGACGCAGGATGGCCCGCAGGCGCTCCTGCAGGTCCATGGGGATCGCCGTCTGTCCGGCCACGCCGAGCACCTCGACGAAGCGGGGGCGGTCCTTGAGCCAGACTGCGGCCCCGGGCTCGGCCTCGAACTCGACGACGCCGTTCTCGCGGGTCTTCAGGTTGCGGATGCGAAGCTTGATGGCCACGGGCTCACCTCGACTCGTAGACGTGCATGGCAGGAAGCTCGATGGCCGTCAGGAAACCTCCCTTGCCGGCGCCTGTGTCGAGCCCCACGCAGCAAGGGCCCGCCCAGATGTCGAGCGGATCTTCGGGAGTATACGTGCTCAGCTCGGGCGGCAGGTAGGCAGTCGCCGTGTGGCCGAAGACGACCAGCTTGCCCCGGTAGTTGCGGAAGAAGTCCTCGTCGCGCAGCCAGAGCAGGGCGGCCGGCGTCTGCACGAGCGACGGATGGAGGAACGCCGTCGCACCTCGAGGCAGCCCGGCATGCACGTAGATGGCGTGGTCGTCCTCGTACCAGAACGGCAGCGAGTGCATCCAGGCGACGACGTCGGGCGGGTAGAACGAGCCCGTCATCATCGCCTGCTCCTCGTCCGGACGGGGCCTCTCGTCCGGCAAGGGAACGGGGCCGCCCGTGAAGCTGCGCATCGCGGCCAGGCACCCGTTGCCGGGAGGCAGCACGAACTCGGGCCAGCCCTGCGCGATCACGCGCAGCCAGGCGTCCTCGTGGTTGCCGCGCAGCGCGACGACCCGCGCCTTCGACTCGCGCCCGACGCGGCGAACGGTCTCGATGACCTGCGCCGACTTGGGGCCGCGGTCGACGTAGTCGCCCACGAACAGGAGCGTGTCGGAGGCATCGAGCTTGGGCAGGCGCGCCAGGAGGCGGTCGAGCGCCTCGAGGTCCCCGTGGATGTCACCGATGGCGATGGTGCGGGACACGATGGACGATTAGGCAATCAGGCAGGCGTGGCCGTCAACTCCCTCACTACCGACAGCGCCTGCTCGACGTGAGCGCCGACGCGGAGCTGGGAGACGAAGACGTGCCGCACGATCCCCTTGCGGTCGATGACGAACGTCGCCCGACCGGGCATCAGGCCCAGGGTCGACTTGACGCCGAAGCGCGCCCGCACCGCACCGTCCTCGTCGCTCAGCAGCGTCATCGGCAGGCGGTGCTTGGACGCGAAGCGGTCGTGGGATGCCAGCGAGTCGGAGCTCACGCCCACCACCTCGGCGCCGGCCCCGGCAAACGCGTCGTAGCTGTCGCGGAAGCCGCACGCCTCGGCCGTGCAGCCGGGGGTGTCGTCCTTCGGGTAGAAGAAGAGGACCACCGCCCTCTCCGCGTAGAGCTTCGAGAGCGTCACGGTCTTGCCGCCGGGGGCGCTCAGGGTGAAGTCCGGGGCCGGATCGCCGACTTGGAGGGTCATCGGGTGGCGACAGGATTAGCACGGCCCCCGCGTCTGCACTGGCACGGGGACGTGTCGCGACGCACCCGCGTACAGCGGCACGCCGGTGCCGCCGCCCTCCCACACGCCCGCAGATCACGGCCTTGTTTGCGGTCGCGCTGGAATCGATCGCGTTGGATCGGGGTTTGCCTAGGAAGGTGTTCATGCTCTTCGGTCGCCTTCGCATGCCCCTCGAGCGCAGCAGCTCGCACGAAATCGCGGAGAGGCCGGGCTCGGGACTTCACCGCATTCCACCGGTGCGAGGCGGATCGCCCCACCGTGTCGCTTCACTCGCCCCCGTTCCCCCGCCGCTCGACGACGAATACCGGGGCCTCGACCGCCTCGATCGCGAGGAGCTGGACGAGGACTGACCGCCGACCGATTACCGCAGCTCCGCGAGGATCTCGCCGGCCTCCGGGAAGCGGTGCTCCTCGTGCTTGGAGAACACCCGCTCGGCGTCCTGGAACACGTCGAACACGCCGCCCGAGCCCTTGACGAGCTCGACGTCGATGCCCTTGGCCTTCTTGATCTCCGCGGCCAACCTGACCGCGTGGCGCTCGTAGCCTCAGGCCGTGCAGTAGACGATGCGGACGCTCATGGGCTGGACCATACGCCGGCAGGCCGCGAGGGGCCAGCTCAACCCAAACGAGCCGACCTTCGAGAGGCTGTGCCATGTGAGTCACATGGCCTAGGCTGCCGGACCCCATGGAGCTCCGCGCCGACGCCCGCCTTCCCTACCCGCGCGACCTCGTCTTCGCCACGTACCGCGACGACATCACCAAGGTGCTGGCCTACCTGCCCAACGTCCGCAACATCGAGGTCAAGTCGCGCAAGGACGATGGGGCGGTCGCGGACCTCGTCAACATCTGGCACGGGGGCGGCGAGATCCCCGCGGCCGCCCGCGCCGTCCTGAGCGAGTCGATGCTGTCGTGGACGGACTACGCGACGTGGAACCGCGAGAAGCTGCGCTGCGACTGGCGAATCGAGACGCACGCCTTCACGGAGGCGGTGCACTGCTCGGGCTTCAACGTGTTCCTCGAGGACGGCCCCGGCAAGACGCTGCTCGAGATCCGCGGCGTGCTCGAGATCGACGCGCGCAAGATCCGCGGCGTGCCTGGCTTTCTCGCCGGCAAGATCGGCCGCACGGTGGAGGAGTTCCTCGGCAACAAGATCCAGCCGAACCTCGTCGAGACCGTGAAGGGTCTCACGCGGTACCTCGAGGAGAAGTCGAAGACGTAGAAGCGCGGACCGAGAGTGCCTAGCCCGTGTCGCGGCAGCGCACTCTTTGCGCGCTCATCCCTGAAGGACCGTCGGTTTATCCGAGGCTTCCGCTCGGCATCCCGCATGCTCGTGCGCTCACGGAGGACCATGCAGGAGAAACGGACCATCCTCGAGGCGCTCGATCGACGCGAGGTACTGCTGCCGGCGCTCGTACACGACGCGCTCGATGCCAACGCGCGGATCAAGTACTACCTGTCGCTCCTGCAGATGGCAGCGGCTCACGCCGAGGCGGCTGATGCGCCCGCCGTGGATCTCGCCGCGGAGCGCGAGCGCTGCGGGATCGCCGACCAGGACCTCGACGGGATCGTCGCCGGCGCGCGACGAGGCCTGGAGGACGACGCGTATCGGATCCCGCGGCTACACGAGGTGGTCGCACGGGTCGAGTCGGATCTCGGCCGCATGATCGAGCCCGTCTCGATGGTCGAGGGGGCGGAAGCGGCCGACGCGTGGCTGGGGCGGCTGCACGCGCTTCACGATCAGCACGAAGCCGCGTGCGGAGGGGACCGAATCTCGCCGGAGGCGCTGGGATGGCTGACCTCGGCCGACCCGTCACGAGACGGCGCGCATCGCCTCTGCCTCGACCTTCACAAGGAGCTGGAGGTGGTCGAGTCCCGCATCGCCGAGACGTCCATCGGGGGGGCTCGCGTCTTCGCCCTCGCCGAGCCGGACCGACCGCTCGTCGAGGCGTTCATGAACGGCGTCCAGCGGACGGCCAGGCTCAAGTTCGATCACCCCGGCCTCGGGACGACCGCGACGCGCCGGGGCGCCCGCCTCGTCCTCGAGAACGACATCGGCACCACGGATGCGCACGTGCTCGTGGTCGAGATCGAGGGGACCGACGCGATCGTCACGAGCGCCGACGTGCACGTGCAACGCCTGGCGTTCTTCCGGCGGATGGTGTCGCAGGGCTTCGAGGTCGCATGGGAAGACACGCACTCGAGACGCGCCCGCGGTCTGGAGGACGACGTCTTCTTCCTGTGCAAGGCGAGCTTCCGCGCGTCCGACGCCTTCGAGCTCGGACGCTTTCTCGAGCACCTCGGCTCGCGCCTCGTCTTCCTCATCGACTGGAACAAGGCCAGAAAGATGCTCCAGGCGTTCGTGCCCAAGGCGGAGGCGCTGTCCGCCCTCGACTGGGCGGCCGACGCAGACCTGGGGCAGCGCGCGCTGCTCGAGCTCGGGGGCGAGCGGCTCCTGTACGACGCGATGGCGGCCGTGATGCGCACACCGCTGCGCTTCGGCGAGCGGCTCGACGACGCGATCGGCGTGGGGCCGGCGGCGGATTTCGTCCGGAGCGCGCTGCGCGAGACGGCCGAGGGGCTCCTCGAGAAGCGCTCGCGATCGCTCATCCGCGAGCGCGTGTGCGCCGAGCTCGCGACCGCGTTCTTCACGGCGGGCGATCGCCTCGTCGAGCCGGCGCGCCGACACGCCGCGCTCGTCCGCGAGCTGGCGAGCGCGATGCGGGACGGCCTCGCCGCACTGGAGGGCTCGGGGCGCGAGGTGGCGCGCCGTCAGGCGGCGCTGGCCAAGGAGCGTGAGCACGCGGCGGACGAGATCGTCGTCGAGGTGCGCAGTCTCGCGCGCCGCGTGCCGGACGCTCCCGCGTTCGAGCGCGTGATGGAGTCGGCCGACGACGCCGCCGACGAGATCGAGGAGGCGATCTTCCTGGCCACGCTTCTGCCCGAGTCATTCGTCGCGGAGGGCGTGCTGGCCGAGAACCTGCGTCGCCTGGGCGATGTGCTGATGCAGGCCGGCGACGCGTGGGCGGCGTGCGTCGAGGCCGCGCAGCACGCGCGGCGAGGAGCGGGCGGGTTCGAGGTGCGCGTCGTGCTCGACGGGGTCGATCGCGTCGTGAAGGCCGAGCGCGAGGCCGACCAGGTCGAGCGGTGCGTGCTGGCCGACCTGATGGCCCGGGAGGGGCTCGACGGTCGCGCGCTCCTCGTCATGACGCGACTCGTTCATCACGTCGAGTCGGCGACCGACGCGCTGCTGCACGCTGCCCTCGAGCTGCGCGACTACGTCACCGGTACGTAGGCTCCTCGCCCGAGCGGTCTGGCGCAGTTGCGCAACGGATGGCTCAGCCGCCCGTCTTGCCCTGCGAGAAGCACGCGGTCGACGGGTCGGGGCTGATCACCGCGACGCCCGTCGTGATGTTCGCGCTGCCGCTGCCGGTGTTGATGCGGATGCGTCCGGTGCCGCCTCCGCCGCCGCCCGGGCTGTTCTGGGGGTTGGCGATGCCGTTGCCGCCGGCGATCGTCTTGCCGGCAGCGCCCGACCCGCCCACGACGACGGACGAATTGTCCAGGCCACCGGTGGCGGGCTGGGCGTTGTTGTTGGCGTTGGCGCCACCGGGGCCGCCGCCGCCACCGTTCGCGGCGAGGGTGCCGCTCACGGTCACCGTCGGGGCTTCGAGGAGGATCGCGCCCCCGGCACCTCCGCCAGCGAGAGCGCCTCCCGCCCCGCCCCCGCCGCCGGCCGCGATGACGCCCTCGGCGCCGATCGAGATGCTCACGCTCGAGACGATCTGGATCGCGCCTCCGCCCGCTCCACCTCCGAACCCGCCTCCGCCGATCGTGCCGCCCGCTGAGCCCCCCAGAAGCGGTGTGATCGTCGCGTTGCCGTAGGTCGGCCCGCCGGAGGCGCCGAGCATCTGGAGGCTGTTGAGCCCCGTGCCGCCGGCGCCGCAGTATGCCCCACCGCCTCCCGCGCTGTTGGAGTTCGCGCCCACGCCGTTCTGGCCAGCGCCCGGGCCCGGCGTCGTCGGGGGAAATCCACCGGCGCCGGGGCTGGTGAGGTTCGAGGCCACGTTGATGGTCCCGTCGACGTACACGGCGCCGAGCGACACGATGATGATCGGGTTGGGCCCTTGGAACGTGATCGTCTGCGTCGGGTCGATGAGCAGGCCGTTGACGACGTAGAGGTCGGCGGGCGTCCCGTCGTTCTGCATGATCGTGGTGGGCGTACCGAACGGGCATCCTTCGGTGCCGTTGAGGCAGCTCGTCGAGATGACGACGCCGGCGTCGCCTGCGTCGGCCGGCAGGGACGGTATGGCCGACGGGGGCAAGTTCGACGCGAAGAAGCCCAGGGGACCGGCGTCGGTCGGAGGTCCGGACTCGACCACGGACCCGCCGTCCGCATCCGACCCGGACGACGAATCCCCGGGGGGCATCGTGCCGTCACCCCCGGACGCATCGGCGACGCCGCCGTCCGACACGTCCTTGCAGAGGCCGTTCTCGCAAATCTGCCCGGCGACGGCACACCCTGCGGTGGTGCACGGGTTCACGCACCTCTGCGTCGCCGGGTCGCAGCTCAGCGTGTCGATCGTGCACGTCCCCGCGTCGGTGCAGGTCGACTCGCTCGGTAGGGTGCAGACGTTGTCCGTGCCGCTCGCGATGCAGGTCTGCCCCGGTGGGCAATCGCGCGTCTGCTCGCAGGCCTCGTGGCACAGGCCGAAGACGCAGACCAGGGGGCTGTTGCAGTCGCTGTTGAGCGAGCAGCCCGTGCCCAGCCCGACGGCCTTGGGTGAGTTGCTGCTGCATCCCTGCTCGCCCGCCACGACGGGCAGGGCCAGGGTCACGAGCAGCGGCGTGCACAGGACGAACCGGCGTCTCATCGTGCGACCCCTTCCGGATGCGAGGAACGGATCGCGTAGCACATTCGCCCGACGTCCGTCATGGATCGCAGCGGAGCTCGCCCGGGCACGATGGAGGCGATCGGGCTACCTTGCTCCGCCCCAGATGCGGGTCTCGCCAAGCCTCCTCGCCGGCCTGTGCGCAGGCGTGGCGACGCTCGCTGCGGCCAGTCCCGCGCGCGCCTGGTACTTCCCGGAGCACGTGATCATCGCCCACGACGCGATGATGGAGCTGCCGCCGGAGCTGCGCGACGTCTTGAAGGACGCCGTCGCCCGCGCAAGGGGCGACGGGCTCTCGCTCTGCGCGCGCGTGGACGTGCCCATCGAGGACATCGCGCAGAAGCGACCGCTGCAGACCCGCATGATCCACTCCGAGCTCGACGCCGGGTGCGTGCCCTACTCCGCGCTCCCGGCCCTCGCCGGGGACCACGCCAGCAGCGCCGCCGAGCTGAGGACCCTGCTCACGACCCGCAAGGGCATCGAGCTCACCTCGGCCGCGGCCTACGAATGGGGACGGTTCCAGGCGGCCCTGGATCGTCTCCCGAACTCCTCGCTCGAGCGGATGTCGTTCGTTCACTCGCTCGACGTCGACTTCTACTTCATCGATCCGGGCTACGAGCTCCGCGCGCAGTCCACGCAGGCTCACTTCACCGACGCGGGACGGCGCCTCGAGGATGTCGTCCGGATCGCGGCCGCGACGGGCCGCGCCGACAGCGCTCTCGCTCAGTTCCTCGCGCATCACTTGCGCTCGCTCCAGCTGGCCGCGCGCGGGAGCGTGACCGAGGCCATCCTCGAGCACGCGTTCGCCATGCACTTTCTCCAGGACGCCTTCGCGGCCGGGCACCTGGTCATGACCGAGGACACCTGGAAGAGGGGCAATGCTCGCGCCCGCCGCCGGCACGACTTCTTCAACGCCAAGGGGCTCGCCGTCGGACGGGCGATGAGCGTCGAGCCCTGTCCGGCGCTGGGCGCCGGAACCCTCGAGCTGTCCGGGCTGACGCCCTGCTGGGTCACGAGCGGCGACGGCTATCTCGGCGTCTCGCCGGACGCCTCGGACCGGCTCCATGTCGCGCGAGCGGCGACGAAGGCGGAGCTGCAGTTCGCGCTCGCGCTCGATCCTCGGCGCGTCGTGGCAGCGGCGGAGGCGCTGGGAGAGCGCGAGCAGCTGGCACTGGGCCACCTCATCGAGCCGGTTCCCTGGTGGACCGTCGACGCGCGCGAGCGCCGCCAGCTGCGGGCGAGCGGGGCGCGCTCCCTGCGGCTCATCCGGGCGGCGGCGAGCGCGATCGAGCGCCTGCGGACCGGCGCCACGGTGCCGGCGATCGATGTGGCGGCGGGCGCGCACCCGGATCTCTTCGACCCCGCCGTGCTCGCGGACGCGCTCGACCCCTGCAAGCCGGGCGAGCAGGTGGAGGCGTCCTTCGTGGACGACGCCGACGTCGCGCCCTGCCTCGCGCCCCGCGCCCTCGGCCTCGGAACCGTGGGCGTGAGCCTCGTGCGTCCATTGCTCGCGGTGTGGCCGGCGTCGCAGGTGGATGCATCGACGCTCCAGGGCGAGTCCAAGCTGGACCTGGGCTGGGCCGCGCAGCTGCTCGCCGCCGCCAACGCCACCGTGCTCTTCCCCCCCCGCGCGCCCGTCGACTTCTTTGCCCCCGCGATCGGCGTGTCGGCCGGCGTCTCGTACCGGTGGGGGACGTACCTGCCGGGACGGCTGAATCGCTCGCTCGCGGAGCTCAACGTCGGCATCTCCGAGACCCTCCACGTGGACAGCAGCGGCGCCTCGGGAGGCAACCCCCACGTCACGATGTTCGACGAGGAGCTGCGGTGGCCGGTCCTCTGGGAGCTTCTCACCTCGTACAGGCTCCCGCTCGACCTGGCGAAGGGGCACTCGGCCGGCGGCCTGCTCTTTCTCAGCGGCGTGCGCGCGCACGAGCTGGTCACCAACCCGGCGCCCGTCTTCTGGGGCATCGAGATCGAGGCGATCGCGCTCGCTCTGTCGCGAGGGAGCGGCGCGTACCCGCTGTACACGGCATCGCCCGAGCTGCGCCTCTACGTGGGGGCCGCCAACCCGAACGCCGCGCAGCCGTCGTACCCGGCCACGTGGGGGCCGACCGTGGGGATCGAGCTGACGGGAGGCTACGCGACGTTCTTCTGAAGTCCGTCCAGGAATGTCGGCGCGCACCCTGCACGCCGACCGAGCCGCGGGGGTTCGCAACCGCCGCCTCCGTGCGAGCATCCTTGCTCCGTGACGAAGACCACGCCCTTCCCGCCCGCCGCCTCCGGGCTCCCTCCGGGCCCTCCGCCCCGCGACGGCGTGCTCGCGCACGCCCGCTACTTCGCCGGCTTCCTTCTCGATCCCATCGGCTTCGTCGGCCAGCGCTTCGAGCGGTACGGCGACGTCTACTACGCGCCGAGCGGCGGTACGGGGCTCTACGTCATCCGGCACCCGGATCACCTGCGCGAGGTGCTGGTCACGCGCGCGTCCTCGTTCCACAAGACGCACAGCGCCTTCGCGCGGCTGTCGCTCGTCCTCGGCGACGGGCTGCTCACGACCGACGGCGAGACGTGGAAGCGGCAGCGCCGCATGGTGCAGCCGGCGTTCTCGAGCGCGCGCCTGGCCGGCTACGCGGGGGTGATGGTGGAGGAGGCGGCGCGCGCCTCCGCGGGCTGGCGCGGCGGCGAGGTGCGCGACGTCGGTCGCGAGATGATGGAGCTCACGCTGCGTGTCGTGAGCCGCACCCTCTTCGGACACGACGTGTCGGCGCAGCACATCGCGGACGTGGGGCGCGCGATGCGCCTCTTCCAGGCGTCGCTGGTGCGTCCCGACGTGCTGCCCGCGTGGATGCCGTCGGCGCGCAGGCGGCGGCTCCGGGGCGCCCTCGATGCGCTCGACGCGATGACCTACGGGATCATCGCGGAGCGCCGGTCGAGGCCCGCCCGCGAGCCGGACCTGCTCCAGATGCTGGTCGACGCGGTCGACGAAGAGGGCGACGGCGGGCGACTGAGCGAGAAGGAGCTGCGCGATCAGCTCGTGACTCTCTTCCTCGCTGGCCACGAGACGACGTCGCACGCCCTCACCTGGACGCTGTACCTGCTCTCGCAGAACCCCGGCGCCGAGCGCGCGCTGCACGACGAGCTCGATCGAGTCCTCGGCTCGCGAGATCCCACGTACGAGGATCTCGCACGGCTGCCGTACACCGAGCAGGTGATCCACGAGTCGATGCGACTGTACCCGCCGGTCTACAGCGTGGCGCGCAGGGCGCACGAGGACACGACCATCGGCTCCTACGCGGTGCGTGCTGGCAGCGAGGTGATCCTCTGGATCTACATGACCCACCGCGACGCGCGCTTCTTCCCCGAGCCGGACGCCTTCCGGCCCGAGCGCTTCACGGCCGAGGAGGAGGCGAGGCGCCCGAAGCTGGCGTACCTGCCGTTCGGCGCGGGCCCGCGCGCGTGCATCGGCAAGGTGTTCGCGATGATCGAGGCACGCCTCGTGCTCGCGTCCATCGCGCGGCGGTGGCGGCTGGAGCTCGTGGCGGGCCGCCGCGTCGTGCCGCAGCCGCGGATCACGCTGGTGCCGAAGCACCGGATGAGGATGAGGCTCGTCGCACGGCGCGGTCACGAACCCTGAGACCAGGTGGCTCGGAGCCGGCCCTCGCCGCTACTGCGGCGGCGTGGTCGGAGCGCACGTCGACACGCCGGCACCCACGATCTCGAACGGCTCGGTCTCGCGCTTCGTGGTCGACTTCATCGACGGCTGGTACTGGAAGACGTCGGTCGTGCCGCCGGGGCCGATGAAGAGCCAGAAGTCGCCGCCCCAGAAGGCGAACGCCAGGCTCGAGCTCGACGGGGCGTAGTTGATGCCGCTCTGCGGGGCGACGCTGATGATGTGCGACGTCGTCTTGTCGATCTGGGCGACCGTGTAGGGCGATCCCTCGAACGCGCCGAAGAGCCGGCCGTCGCCCGTCCCGGTGAGCTCGGCCTCGGAGCCCTGCAGCTGGTCGTACTGGCCGACCGGGGTGAGCACGAGGGACGTCGTGTCGATCGTCGCGAGACCCTTGTTCGAGGAGGGACTGGCCAGCTCGTCGTCGGTGACGAACAGCGTGTCGGTGGTCGCCCCGGCGCCGTTGGACGAAAACCCCATCCCGAACGTCTGGAACCCCTGCTGGCCGGGCTGGAACGCCGTCTTCGCGCAGGTCTTCGCGTTGATGTCGTACTTCACGATGGTCCCGTCCTGTGCGAGCACCCAGGCGACGGCGTTGCGGTCGACGGCCATCGAGAAGAAGTCGGAGCTCGCGCACGTCACCTGACCCACCTGCGTGAAGGTGAGCGTCGGCGGGTTGAACTGGTAGAGCGTGCCGTTGACGTCGACGACGTAGACGTACTCGGCCGCCTGCGCGCAGCCGGCCCCGCCCCCGCTGCTCGAAGTGGCCCCGTCGCCGAACGTGCCGCCGCTGCTGGAGCCGCTGCCTCCGCTGCTCCCGCCGCCGTCGTCGCCGTCGTCGCCGGTGGCGTACCCCTTGTCGCGGCTCGTGCCGCATCCCGGTGCGAGGGCGAGCCCCGCCGCGACGGCTGCCATCCACGCCTCACGACGACGCATTCCACACCTCCTCGTGCCCGGGCGAGCCCCCCCGCCGCGGCGGTGGCGGCAGTCATCCTAGGCGCAGCGGGCCTGTGGAACGTCTCCAGCGCATTTCCGAGCGCCCCGCCCACGGCCACCCTGCGTTGGACGTCGCCTTCCCGTGCGCGGGGAGACGTGCGCGGCGAGATGCGTAGAATGGCTGTATGCGGGTTTCTCTACCCTTCGCCCTCGCCTCGATCACCGTCGCCCTCTCGTTGTGTCACGCCGCGTGCGGCTCCTCCGGCTCGGTCACCGGCGGCGGAGCAGACTCCAGCACGTCCGACTCGAGCAGCAGCGGGGGCGGAATGGGCGACGGCACGGCGGGAGACGTGACCGACGGCAGCAGCGGGGGTATGAGCGACAGCAGCGGCGACGCGACGGACGGCAGCAGCGGTGGCCTGTCCGACGGCAGCGGCGGCGACGTCGCCGATGCGGGCGCGGGAGACGGCTCGGTCACCGACGCGGCCTCCTGCGGTGCAACGGGAAGCGCGTGCTGCTCGGACGGTGGCTGCGCCGGCGGCGCGCTCTGCGTCTCGGGACAGTGCGGTACGTGCGGCGGCCCCGGCCTCGTCTGCTGCGCGGGCAACCCGGCGTGTTCCGCGGGATCCGTCTGCGGCAGCGGCGGCTCCTGCGTGGCGTGCGGCGGCCTCGGCGAGGTGTGCTGCACGGCCGGGTGCAACGGCGGCTTCGTCTGCGACGTGACCGGGACCTGCGCGAAGTGCGGGGGCGTCGGCGAGCCGTGCTGCCCGGGAGGCAGCTGCGGCACCGGCGCGGCGTGCAACGCGACGACGTCGCTCTGCGAGTGCGGCGGTCCAGGTGAGCCGTGCTGCGGCGGCGCGGGCGGGACGTGCAGCGGAAGCGCGCTCTGCACCGGCGGCACGTGCAGCAGCTGCGGCGGCGACGGCCAGCCGTGCTGCTCGGGCGGCGGCTGCCTCGACTTCGACACCTGCGTCGGCGGGACGTGCAACGCGCCGACCCAGTGCAACGCCGAGGGCGCGTGCACCGCGACCAGCGCGACCGCACGCTGCGGAGGACCGGCGACGTGCGCCAACACGCCGTGCTTCGTGTGCTACACGCCCCCCCCGAGCGCGACCGGCGGCGCAGGCGCGACGTGCGCCGATTCGTCGTCGTGCGCGAGCGGTCTGTGCGATACGTCCCGGGCGGGCTGCAGCGCTCCTTGCAACGACACCTACTCGGGGCGCGACACCGACTGCACGGCCTATCTCGGCGCCGGGTACGTCTGCACGGAGGAGAGCGTCACCGTCGGGAACGCGACCGGCACGCTCGGCTACTGCGCCGAGTCGTGCGCACGCGACGGTGACTGCTCGACCGCCGGAGACGTCTGCGTCGCGGCGAGCAACTCCGAGGCGAACCGCGTCGATTTCACCTGCTCGCCTCCGTACCCGGCTGGCACGGGCTTCGGCACGGCCTGTACCTCGTCCGCCACGTGCGGCAGCGGGATCTGCTTCTACACTCCGACCGATCTCTGCTCGCGCCCCTGCGCCACGGTCGCCGACTGCGCCGCCCCGCTGCCGAACTGCACCAGCATCGACTTCACGCTCCCCGGAGGCGGAACGCAGGCCGCGAACGTGTGCGGACCGTGAGCCGAGCGCCGCGAGAAACCACGGCGCGCGCCGCAAGCAGGTTCGCGCCGCGGCCGGGCGTCAGTCCTTCATCTGATCGAGCGCGAAGGCGTACTCGTCGGCGATCTTCTCGACGTTCGCCTTGACGAGATCGGCGCCGCCGTGTCCCGAGTGCTTCTCCACGCGCAGCAGCACCGGCCCCCCCGACGACGCCCACTGCAGCTCCGCGGCGAGCTTCCGCGCGTGCATCGGGTCCACGCGGTCGTCGCTGTCGGCGCTCAGCAGGAGGGTCGCCGGGTACTTCGTGCCGCGCGTCACGTGGTGGTAGGGCGAGTACGCCAGGAGCGCCTTGAAGTCGTCCGCGTCCTCGGGCGAGCCGTACTCCTCGATCCACGTCTTGCCCGATCCGTAGAGGTGGTAGCGCACCATGTCGAGCAGCGGCACGGCGCACAGCGCGACCCGGAACAAGTCCGGCCGCTGGGTGATGGCCGCTCCCACGAGCAGGCCGCCGTTCGAGCCCCCGTAGGCTGCGAGCTTGGACGCGCTCGTGATCTGCTGCTTGACGAGCTCCTCGGCCACCGCGAAGTAGTCGTCGAAGACGTTCTGCTTCTCGTGGCGCATCCCGTGGCGGTGCCACTCCTCGCCGTACTCGGCGCCGCCGCGCAGGTTGGCGACGACCCACACGCCGCCGTTCTCGAGCCACGGATAGATCGACGAGGAGAAGAACGGCTTCTCGGCGACCTGGAATCCGCCGTAGCCCCAGAGGATGGTCGGCGCCTTGCCGTCACGAACCTGATCCTTGGCGTGGACGACGAAGAAGGGCACGCGCGTTCCGTCCTTGCTCGTCGCGAAGAGCTGATCGACGACATACTTGGACGGATCCACCGGCACCTTCAGCCGGTACCAGCTCGACGTCTTGCCGGTGGAGGCGCTCGCCTCGAAGATCTCGGTCGGGTACGTGAACGTCTGGAACGAGTAGTAGAAGGTGTCGTCGTCCTCGTCGCCGCTCGCGCCGCCGAGCGATCCGAGCGTCGGCGTCTGCACGGTCCGCAGGAGCTTGCCGTCCTCGTCGTGCACCTCGGCCGAGCTGACGACGTCCTTGAGGTACCCCAGCGCGAGCTTGTGGCCGACGATGCCGACGCCCTCGAGCGTCGCGTCCTTGCGCTCGGGCACGATCTCGACCCACCGGTCGCGCTGGGGATGGCGCGGATCGACGCGGAACACGCGACCTCTCGGGGCGTCCTCGTTCGTCTGCACGAAGAAGCGGTCCCCGTCGAACGACACGTCGTACGTCGCGTCCTTCCCCACGGCGAGCGGCGCCCAAGCGGGCTTCGGAGCCCGCAGGTCCATCATCTCCACGTCGTACCGGGTCCAACCGTGCTGCGTCGTGAGCACCAGCCAGCGGCCGTTCTTGGAGAGATCCGCCTCGAGGAACGTCTTCGGATCGCCGGTCCGCTCGCGCACGACGCGGTCCTTCTTCGGATCGGTGCCGAGCTTGTGAAAGCGCACTTCGGCGTAACCCGGCCGGTCCGCCGTCGGCACGCTGTCCTTGGGCGGCAGCCACGTGTAGTAGAAGCCGTCGCCCGAGGGCGTCCACGCGGGCCGCGCGTACCGTGTCCCCTCGATGACGTCGACGTCGCTCTTCTTCCCCGTGGCGACGTCCATCACGTAGAGCGTCGACTCGTCGGAGTTGTTGCTCTTGACCGTGTACGCGACGCGCCGGCCGTCCCACGACAGGCTCCAGCTGCCGAGCGAGACGCTGCCGTCGGCCGACCACGTGTTGGGGTCGAGCAGCGTCCTGTCGGCCCCGTCGTGCCCCTCGCGCCAGTACACGGCGTACTTCTCCTTGCCGGCCTCGCGCTTGGCGAAGAACCAGCGCTTGCCGCGGTGATGGGGCGTGCTCAGCGCCTCTACGTAGAAGAGCTCCTTGAGGCGCGACGCCATCGCCTCGCGGCCGGGCAGCTTCGACAGCTGCGCGCGCGCCAGGCCGTCCTCGGCGTCCACCCACTTCTTCACCTCGTCGGCCTTGCCGTCTTCGAGCCAGCGGTACGGATCGGCGACCTGCGCCCCGAAGATCGTGTCGACCTGATCG
>Ga0335078_10006112_pt1 | contig 17841 bp, 9 predicted proteins | sample Lox_Sample_32_FD_206711 | JGI IMG/M metagenome (GOLD analysis project Ga0335078, IMG submission 206711) | Soil microbial communities from Loxahatchee National Wildlife Refuge, Florida, United States - Lox_Sample_3.2 | ecosystem: Environmental > Terrestrial > Soil > Wetlands | place: USA: Florida... | reverse complement strand
CGGAAAGGCCTCGCGCGCCCGCTGCGCATAGACGATGGTCGCGCGATCGGGGCGCTTCCCGCCCTCGCCGCCCGGCGTGTAGGAATCGTTGTGCCTGAGCCTCCGGTCGGCGGTGTAGCGGTTGACCATCGAGTCCATATTGCCGCTGGTCACGCCGAAGAAGAGATTGGGCTTGCCGAGCGCGGTGAAGGCCTCGGCGTCCCGCCATTCCGGCTGGGCGATGACGCCGACGCGAAACCCCTGCGCCTCCAAGAGCCGGCCGACGATCGCCATGCCGAAGCTCGGATGGTCGACATAGGCGTCGCCGGTGACGAGGATCACGTCGCAGCTGTCCCAGCCGAGACGGTCCATCTCGGCGCGCGTCATGGGCAGGAAGGGCGCGACGCCGAAGCGATGCGCCCAATATTTGCGGTAGGAGAAGAGGAGCTTGGCGCTCAGGGGCGCCGGGACGTGCCTCATGCGGCGGCTTGGACGAGAGGAAGACAAGGGACCGACGTCCCGAGGGGTTGAGCGATCCTTTAGCACGAAAAGCCGCGCCTCTGCACGCGCCTTTGCTCGGCTCCCGCCGCGCTCTATTTGACGCTGGTGGCGTTGACTTGCCCGTGTAATCGATTGCGAGCAGTATCCGCCAAGCTGGCCTCGCGCCGGCGTCTTTCGAGCGAGAGTTGTGAGGGCGTCATGAACACTCCTGCGGCGAGCACGCCGATCCAATATCTCGATCGCGCCACCGGCGCGCTGCGCGATCTCGGCATCACCCCGCCCAAGGCGGATTTCACGCCGATCAACGTGCTGCTCGACAAGATCACCGACCTCGATAAGGACCGCGTCGCCGTCATCGCGCGGACGCTCTCGCAGACCGAGGTCTTCAACGAGGTCGTGCGCGATCAGACGCAGGCGATGGACATTGGCCGGCGCTATGAGGACATCGCCAAGGCCTTCAATTCGATCCGCGACGACTCGAAGGCGATGGTCGACCAGCTCGCCGACGGCAAGATCGACATTTTCGAGCGCGTCGCAAACATCTGGATGAAGATCGCTCGCGGCGACATCGCCTCGCGTTTTGAGGAGATTCGCTCGACCTACCTGGCGGTGACGAAATCCACGAAAGACCAGATCGAGCGCGAAGCCAAGATCCTGCAAGCCTATCAGGATTTTCGCGGCGCCTTGAAGCAGGCCGAGGTGCTGGCGCTCGAAGTGCTGAAGGAAGCCGATGGCAAGCTCGAGGCGGCCAAGGGCGAGCTCGCCAAGGCCGCGGACGCGCTCGCCCAATATAAGGGCGAGGATCTCGCCGAGCGCGCCAGGCTGGAGCTCGCCCGTGACGAGAAGCTGCGCGCCGTGCAGGACGAAGACAAGCGCTATCAGATCGCCAAGGATCTCTCCGACAATCTGACCATCGGCTACAATACGTCGGAAGTGATCATGGCGCGGCTCAATCAAACGACCAGCGCCAAGGAGCGCGTCTATGCGCAGGCCGTGAGCTTCTTCGCCACGAACGACTCGGTGCTGACGGCGCTCAAGGCTTCCTTCACCGGGCTCGCCGGCCTGCATGAATCGACGCAGACGCTCGAGACGATGAAGGAAGGCGTGTCGCGCAGCATCGAGGTGCTGTCCGAGCTCGGCGACAAGGTGCAGGAGGCGGCGCTGCGCGCCGGCTACGGCCCCACGATCCGCTCCGACGCCGTCATCAAGCTCGTCGACTCGATCACCAATTTCCAGGAGAAGACCTTCGGCATCGTCCAGGAGATGCGCAAGCTCTCCACCCAGAACGCGCAGGAGATCGAGAGCGCGGTCGAGGAGGGGCGCAAGCGTGTGGAGAAGCTGATCCTCGCCGGCAAGAATTACGGCGTCAATGTCTGACGCGGCCGCCGCGGCGCAAAGCCCCAAGCTCGACGATCTGATGTTGGCGATGGACGTCGTCGACACGCTGCGCCACGACCAGCGCGTCGTCGAGAAGGAGCTTTCGGCGAATCTGAGCGACGAGGCACTCATCGAGCGCCTGCGGGAGATCTACAAGGGGCAGGGGATCGAGGTCTCCGACCAGGTGCTCCAGGAAGGCGTCAAGGCGCTGCACGAGAAGCGCTTCTCCTATAAAGCCCCGGCGCCGGGCCTTGAGCGCTCGCTCGCCCTGATGTGGATCGACCGCGCGCGCTACGGCTGGATTCTTTTCGGCGTCCTGGCGATCCTGGCGATCCTCGCGGCGGGCCATTACCTCCTCGTCACGAAACCGGAGCAGGACGCGCGCGCGAAAGAGCGTCAGGAGCTCACAGTCACGCTGCCGAAGACCCTGGATGACGACTTCGCGGATGTGGCGCGCGAGTCGAAGGTGGAGCAGGCGGACAAGGCGGCGGCGCAAATACAGGCGGATGGCAAGGCGGCGCTGGCGCGTGGAGATCTCGCCGCCGCCCGCAAGGACGTCGCGGATATGGAGGCGCTGCTGAAAGAGCTGCGCGCCGTCTATGTGCTGCGCATCGTCAACCGGCGTGGCGAGGCGAGCGGCGTCTGGCGCCGGCCGCCCAACAATCCGCAAGGCCGCAACGATTATCTGATCGTCGAGGCGGTGACGCCGGACGGGACGGTTCTCCCTCGCAAAATCTTGAACGAAGAGACGAACGAGCTGACCACGGTCGACAAATGGGGCGTGCGCGTCAGTCGCCAGACCTATGAACGCCTCGCGGCCGAGAAGCGGCAGACCGGCATCATCGAGAGCAATATCGTGGCCAAGAAAGAGCGGGGCTATCTCGATCTCGACTATGTCATCCCGGTCGTCGGCGGCACGATAACGAAATGGTGAGGCGCGAGAATGCTTTCGGGCTTTGAGGCGCAGCAATCGATCGATCAGGCCTATGCGCAGTTGCGCAATGAGGAGGCGCGTCTCGACTCCGGGCTGCGCGCGGCCTCGGACGACGCGGCGCGGCTGCGGCAGGAGCGGCTCAATCAATTGAAGGCGCTGGCGGAGCTGAAGTTCCAGCGCCTCCAGAGCGGCGCTCTCGCAAGAGATCTCGACGCCGCCGAGCAGCGCGTCAAGGAGCTGCTCGAACGCGCGCGCGCCGATGTCGGCGCGGCGGCGCGGCGGCGCGACGACGCGCATCAGGCGATTCTTTCGGCCGAGGCCACGCGTAACGACTGCGCTGCGGCTCTCGAGGCGGCGGCCGGCGAGCTGAAGAGCTTCGAGACGGGAGTCGCCGCCCGCTACGCCGCCGACGCCGACTGGCTCGCCTTGAAGCAAGACGCGGAGACGGCGCAAAAGACTCACGACGAGGCGGAGAAGAAGACGAAGCAGGCCGAAGACGACCGCGAGAAGAAGAAGGTTCCTTACGAAGGCGACCGGCTCTTCATGTATCTGTGGCGGCGCAAGCTCGGCACTTCCGAATACGCCTCGGGCTTTCTCGTTCGCTGGGTCGACGAATGGGTCGCGAGGCTTGTGAATTATCACGAAGCGCGGGCCAATTACGCGACGCTGAACGAGATTCCGGCGCGGCTGCGCGCGCATGTCGAAGGCCTCGCCGCGGGGCTGGAAGCGGCCAAGCAGAGGGTCGCGGCTTTCCAGCAGGAGAAGATCGCGGCGGCGGGCGGCGTTCCCTTGCAGCGGAAGGCCGCCGACGCCAAGGCGGCGCTGGAGGCCGCCGAAGCCGAGGTCTCCCGCGCTCATCAGGCTTTCAACGCGGCGGAGGCGCAATATCGGACCGTCGCCGACATGGGCCAGAAGGGCGTTTATGCTCAGGCGATCGACCTGATGGTCGAGAATGATTCGCGCGACGACATCGCCACGCTGTTTCGCGAAGCGGCGCGCACGAAGAGCGGCGAGGACCGCGCGATCGTCGAGAAGATCGATCAATTGACCAAGGGGATCGCGGCCGCCGACCGGCAGGTCGCGCAATTGCGCGGCAGCCTCGTCGAAGTTTCGCAAAGACGCGCGGAGATCGAGCGCGCGCGCGCCGAATTCCTGCAGCGCGGCTACAACTACCCGGGCGGCGGTTTCGGCAATGAAGCCGCGATCCACGACGTGCTCGGCGGCATTCTGCAGGGCGTCATCAAGGGCGCCGTGCTCGGCCAGGTGTTGCAGCAGGGCTATCGCGGCCCTTCGCCGGGCTGGGGTGCACCAACCGACTGGGGCGGCGGCCGGTCGTCGGGCCCGGTTTTCCCGGGCTCGCTCGACGACGGCGGGTCGATGGGCGGCGACGGCGGCGACGATTTCTCGACCGGCGGCTCGTTTTAGATCCCTCCGCGCTCAGCGCGGGTGCGGCACGATGCGCAGATAGGGCTTCGGCGCTTTCCAGCCTTTTGGATAGATCTTTTTCGCCTCTTCGTCGGACACGGAGCCGGCGATGATGACGTCCTCGCCCGGCTTCCAGTTCACGGGCGTCGCCACCCTATGCGTCGCGGTGAGCTGCAAGGAGTCGATCACGCGCAGCACTTCATCGAAGTTCCTGCCGGTCGTCATGGGATAGACGATGATGAGCTTGATCTTCTTGTCCGGGCCGATAACGAACACGTTACGCACCGTCTGATTGTCGGCCGGCGTGCGCGCGCTCGCATCGCCTGAGGCGCTGGCCGGCAGCATTCCGTAAAGCTTGGAGATGCTGAGGTCCGGGTCGCCGATCATCGGATAGTTCGGCGCGGCGCCCTGCGTCTCCTCGATGTCGGCGGCCCATTTCGAGTGATTTCCGACGGGATCGACGCTCAGTCCGATGAGCTTCACATTGCGGCGATCGAACTCTGGCTTCAGTTTGGCCATGTAGCCGAGTTCGGTCGTGCAAACTGGCGTAAAGTCCTTGGGATGGGAAAAGAAGACGACCCAGGAGCCGTTGATCCAGTCGTGAAAGCGGATGCGTCCCTGTGTCGTTTCCGCCTCGAAATCGGGCGCCGTCTCGCCAATCTGAAATGACATTTGACCCTCCGCTCGTTGGTTTTCCGTCGCCGGATCGGTCGCGAACCCACCCCCCGGCATGCGCCGGACGGCTTGCGAACCGCCAGCACGACGTAAGTCTAGCACTTTAGCGGCGTTCGGAAAGCGTCACAGGTCAGCCGCCGACCTCCGCCAGCGCCGCGTCGAGAGCGGAGGCAGCGGGTTCGACGACGCTCGCGTCGCGCGTAAAAATCAGCACGCAGCGCGCCGGTCTGCCGGGATAGAGCTCCGACGCCGCGGCGCGATAGAGCGCGAGCTGCCACAGCTCCGAGGGCAGGGGTTCGGCGCGCGGGCGGCCCGTCTTGAAATCGGCGATCAAAATCTCGTTTTCCGTCACGGCGAAGCGATCGATGCGCCCGACGATCTCGCGCGCGCCCTGCGGCGTTTCAATTCGTGCGACGATGTCCGCCTCGGCGATCGACTGCGGGCCGAAGAGCGGCGCGAGCGAAGGCTCGTCGAGCAGATGAAGCGCCGCGCGCGCCGCCGCTTCGCGGCGCGCCTGATCCAAACCCGGCGCGCGCAGCGCGAGGAAGCGCAGGGCCGCCCTCAGTCGCTCCTCGCGCCCGAGCTGGGGCAAATGCTGCAGCATGGCGTGGGTGAGCCGCCCCAGGAGCAGCGCTTCGGCTTCGCGGCGCGTGGCGGCGTGGGCCGAGAAGGAGAAGGCTTCGTCGGCGCCGGCGAGCGCGCTCGACGGTCGTAGCGGCGGCTCGACGGCGCGCTCTTGCGGCGCGGGCGTCAGCGCGAAGGCGGGCAGGACGACGGGCTCGGGTTGGGCAGGGACGGCGCCGCGCGCGCGCGCGGCGGGCGGATCGCGGCTCCGTAGAATGCGCCGTTCCGCATCGAGCGGATCGGGCAGCTCGTCGAGCCGTTCGGAGAGCGCCGCGCGGATCATCGCGTGCCAGCTGCCTTCCGCCATGCCGCGCTCGCCGTGAAAGCCCGCGATATAGAGGCGTTCCTCGGCGCGCGTCAGCGCGACATAGAGGAGACGGCGGTGCTCTTCCTGCGCCGCCGCGCGCTGCTTCTCTCTGGCGCGCGCTGCGGCGGGCGGATCCTCCTTCGCGCGCGGCGACCACAACAGGCTCGGCGTCTCCGCCATCTCGTCGTCGAGCACGAAGACTTTCGGGTCGAAGCGTCCGCTCGGCGCGCCGCAGCAGTCCGGCAGGAACACGATCTTCGCTTCCAGGCCCTTGGCCGCATGGACCGTCATCACGCGCACGGCGCCGCCCGCGGCCTCCATGTCGCGCTTGATCGAAATATCGAGCGTCGCGATCTGGGCGAGAAATCCGACGAGCCCGCTGGCTTCCTCTCGCTCGAAGGCGAGCGCGAGCCTTAAGTATTCGTCGATCGCGTCATTGGCCTCGAGCCCCAGCCGCGAGACGAGGCGCTTGCGCGCGCCTCCCGCGCCGAGCGCGCGCGCATAAAAATCGAACGGCGAAAGATGCGCCGCCGCTTGAATCCATCCGTCGATCTGGCGCGCCGCCTCAAGGTGCGCGGGCTCAGGAGACAGGCGCAGCGCGTCAATCAGCGCGCCGTCGCGGCGCGGGGCGAGCGCGATGAGATCGTCGTCGTCGAGCCCGACGAGCGGCGACTTCAGGAGCGTCGCCAAGGTCAGATCGTCCTGCGGCAGCAGCGCCGCGCGCCCCAGCGCGCAGAGATCCATCACCGCGATGTGCGACGCAAGGTCGAGCCGATCGGCGCCCGCGACCGGAATATGCGCCTCCTTCAAGGCGCGGATGACGGATTCGAAGAAAGCGTCGCGTTTGCGCACGAGAATGAGAATGTCGCCAGGCTCGATCGGCCGCGGTCCCGCCTCGCCTTCGACCCACCCGCCTTCTGCTTCACTGAGCAGGTCTTTCGCTTTCTGCGCCACCTTGCGTGCGCAGAGCGCGGCGGGATCGTCTTCGGAGACATAGTCGAGCGGCAGACGCCAGTCTGAGGGCGTCGCCTTGTCTTTAGGGCCGATCGGCTCCGAGATTTCGACGAGACCGGGCGCGCCGCTCTTCCAGGCGAAATGCTTGGGCGCCGGCTCCGCGGGATCGAAGGCGAGGCCGCGTCGATTGTCCGCGCTTGCGAAGATCGCGTCGACAGCCGCAAGAATGGCCGGCGACGAACGGAAGGAGAGCGTGAGCGGCACGCGCTCGAAGCGAAGTCCGGCCGCATTGAAACGTTTTTCGAAGATGCGCCGCATCGACTCGAATTTTTCGGGCGCGGCCCCCTGGAAAGAATAGATCGACTGCTTCTCGTCGCCGACCGCAAAGAGCGTGCGGCGGCGCGACGGCTTTTGCTCCTGCGCGAATTCCTCGGCGAGCGCGGCCAGTATCTCCCACTGCTCGCCGCTCGTGTCCTGCGCCTCGTCGAGTAGGATGTGGCCGATCTGGTGATCGAGCTTATAGAGGATCCAGGAGGGATTGGAGCGGCTTAGCAGATCGCGCGCATGGGCGATCAGATCGTCGAAATCCAAAAACCCGCGGCTGGTCTTCAGCGCTTCATAGGCGGCGACGATTTCGCGGCCCAGCCGGGTCAGCGCGAGCGAACGTTCGAGCGCGCGCCCCGCGTTTCGCTTGTCTAGGAGCGCCGCCAGTCGGTCGCGTTCGGCCTCCATGGCCTCCAGTAGTCCGGGGTTGGTCTCATGAAGGTTCTTGGTGATGATTTTCGCCTTGCCGCCAACCCCGCGTGGCTCCAGCTTTTGGTTGAGGAAGACGAGCAGATAGTCGTCGAGCGCCGCGGTGTCCGGCGCAAGCGCGATGGCCTTCTCCAGTTGCTTGGCGAGTTTAACGTCGTTATCGCCGCCTTGGCGCAGTTTTTCTGCAATCTCAGGCCAGGACGCGATCGGCAGACCGCCTTCGAGCATTTCGGCTTCGATCGAGGCCGGCGTTTCGTGATCTTCGAGGCAGAGCCGGCGGCGTAGCGCCCTCGCGCCCGCCTCGCTCGCGGCGTCGTTGAGCAAAGCGCGGTTCTTAAGCAGTTCGTCGATCAGTCCGTCGAAGTCCGTTCCGTTCGTCTCGCGCGCGACGCGTCTTGCGGCTCGCAGCAAGACGCCGTCCTCGCGCATGGCGCGCGTCAGAATTTCGTGGCGCGCGCGCGAAAGCAGCTCCGCGCGCTCGATCTCGTCGAGCACGCGGAAGCCCGCCGGCGCATTCGCCTCGAAGGGGAAACGATGCAGCAGCCGCTCGCAAAAGGCGTGGATCGTCTGGATCTTCAGGCCGCCTGGCGTCTCGACGGCGCGCGCAAAGAGCTTTCTTGCGAAATCGCGCGTCCTTGCGTCGAGCCTCGGTCCGGCGACCGTCGCCACCGCTTCGTCCAGCGCCGCATCGTCGAGCAGCGCCCATTTGGCGAGCATGGCGTGAATGCGCGTCGCCATATTCGCCGCCGCCGCCTTGGTGTAGGTGAGACAGAGAATGCGAGAGGGCGGCGCGCCCTCGAGCAGCAGCCGCACGACGCGCTGCGTCAGCACATGCGTCTTGCCGGAGCCTGCATGCGCCGAGACCCAGGCGGAAACTCCAGGATCGGACGCGCGCGCCTGCGCGTCCCGCGTCAGGGGCGGGATGGGGCGGCGGCTCATGCGTCCTCTCCGCCGTCGCGCGACCACTCCTTCACGCGGGCGAGATGATCGTAATCGCCCTCGCGCGCCGCGAGCGCGACGAAGGGACGCGAGGGATAGGAGCGGCTCGGATCGCGGAACTGCTCGAGGAGCGCCTTGAGCTCCCCGCTATGCTTCGCGGCGAGCTCGCGAAAACTCATCCCATCCTTGGGCTTGATCCATCGCGCGTCGCCATCCTCGCGCACGCGCACATAGGCGGCGGCTTCGACGTCGTGGCGGCCGACGCCGCCGAAGGCGCCGGCTTCGAGCATCGCGGCTTCGAGCGTCAGCTGCGGCGCAAAGCCCACATGCACCTGCTTGTCGCTTGGCGGGACGCCGGTTTTGTAATCGAAAAGAAAGGCCGCGCCTTTGGCGTCGATTTCGATGCGGTCGGCGACGGCGGTCAGACGGAAGGAAGAGCCGTCAAAAAGCGGAAAGCGCCATTCGCCCCTTTCTTCAACATAGATTTCCTTTGCGATGGCGCGCCGGCGCCGCTCGAAGCGCAACATCTGCCGCAAGCCGTCGACGAGGCGCGGCCAGCCGAATGCGAGGAAGTCGGGATCGTCCAGGAAGGGAGCGAATTTCTCCTTCGCCAGCGCCAGCAGACGCTCCTCCGCATCGTCGCCCAAGGGGCCATGCGGCTCGGCTTGCACGAATGCGGCGAGCGTTTCGTGCACGGCCGTGCCGATCTCGCGCGCGCCTCTTTCGCCGCCGAAGGGCTCGAGCGGCGTGAGCTTCAATATGCGTTCGGCGTAAAGCGCATAGGGATCGCGCCGCAGCTTTTCGATGCGCGTCACGCTGAGCTGCGTCGGGCGCAGCTCCAGGGGCGGCTTCGGCTCCGGCCGTTTGCAGGGCGCGATCGTCTCGGGCTTGTCGAGCGCCTTGGCGATCGCGAGCATGTTATCGCCGCGCTCCCGGCAAGAGGGGAAGGCGTCGCCGGCGAGCGCTTCAAGCCGCGTCAGAAAGCGCGAGGCGACGGTCGGCGATCCCTCGCGCTTCAGCGCGCGGCTCAGCACGACGCGGCGGGCCCCGAGCGCCATCTCAAAGTCATGCGCGCTTTGGCCGATGCGGCGCTCCGGCGGGGTGAGCCCGAGCGCCTCGCGCATCGCGCGGTTCAGAAAGGCGCCCGTCTCCGCCTGCGGCGGCCAGACGCCCTCATCGAGACCGGCGAGCAGCACGAGATCGGCCTCCATGAGGCGCGCTTCCAGGGGCCCGAGAATCTTCAAGCGTGGATGCGCCCGCCGCGAACCACGCAGGGTCGCCTCGAATAGCAAAGCGTCGAGAAAGGCGGCGAAGCCCGTCGCGTCGAATGCGAGGCCCTCTCCGGCGCTTCTGAGACGATCGAAGAGCGCCAGCAGCTCCTCCGCGCCTTCGATGTCGCCGCGCTCGTCGCTCGCTGTCATGGCTTCGAGCGCGCGCGCCAGCGCATCGACCCGCGCCGCGAGCTTCGATTTCTGAGGAAGGGCGGCGATCGGCGCCAAGGCGGCGTCGAGTCTCGCCAGAAGATCCTCGATCGACTTCCATTGCGCCTCGCTCACGCGCTTCGCCAGGGGATGCGCGTCGCGGCCTGCGGCCATCTCTCTTGCGCGTGGGGCCCTTGTCGCGAAGCTCCCTCCGTTTTCCGGGACGACGCGCAGAACGGCGATCTCGGCAAGGGGAAGAACGGCTTCGACGTCTGCGCGCGTGAGGCCCAGGCGCGTTTGCGGATGGGAGAGAAGCCCGGCGGCGTCGAGGCAGGACGCGCCGTCCTCCGTTACGGCGGCGAGGCGTCTCGCGAGCGAGCCGAGCGGCGTCGCCGCGAGAGGCGCGCCGCCGGAATCGTCCGCTTCGATCCCGAAGCGTGCGAGTTCGGCGCAGACGCGGCGAGCCGCCTGACGGTCCGGCGTGATCAGCGCGGCCGTCCGATCCTTCGTTTCGAGCGCCTCGCGCATGAAGAGAGCGAGCGCGAGCGCCTCCAGGTTTTCATCGGGGGCTTCGACGAGGCTCACGCCTTCGAGCGCAGCGGCGAAGTCGCCGTGGGAGCTATCACGAAAACCGCGCCACATCTGCGTCGTGTCGGCCGGACGCAGCGCTTGCGAGACGAAGCGGCGTCGCGCCGCGAGCGGTGGAGAGGCGCTTCCGAGCGCTTTCACTTCCAATCGGTCGACGCCGAGCTGGCGCAGCAGACGCTTCAGCATCGACTGCGGATGCGTGAAGGCCGGCTCGCCCCTTTCGCCCACTGCATCGCCGATATGGCGCCAGCCTTCCTCATCGATATTCTGGTCGAGGCCGGGCAGAACCACGGCTCCGCGCGGCTTCTGCGCAATCGCGGCGAGAAGCCGCGCGGTCGTCGGATTGGAGCCGGTCGAGCCGAGCGCGATGACAGGATCGGCCTGGGTCTCGGCATGGATCGCTCGAATCTGCGCCTCGAGCAAGGCCTTCGCGCGCACTGTGCGATCGACGACGCCCCGCTCTTCGAGGGCCCGCGGCCATTGGCGCAGCGCGATTCCCAGAAAGTCGCGCGTGATCGCCCAATAGCGGTCGAAGGATTCGTCCGCGCAGCTCAGCACCGCCTCGGGCTCGACTCCCTCGATGACGAACTCGTCAATCAGCGCGCCGAGCTCCTTGGCGAGGGCGCAAGCGTTGGCCGTGGTCGGCGCGACGAGAAGGGCTTCGCCAAGGCTTGGGCCGTCCGCAGAGACGACGGCGCCTCTGAGCGCGCGCGCCCAGGCGAGAATGAGTTCGGCGAGCGCCAAGCGGCGATCGATCTCATCGATCGTCGGCGTCGATTCGTCGAAGGCCGCATCGGCGTCAGGGGAGAGAAGCGCCGCGCTCTCGATCTCGTCGAGCGCGCCGAGCGGCAGGATGCGCGGGAGAAGCGCCGCCGGCCGGTCGAGCTGCAGCGCAAATTCGACGGCGAGCGCGCGCGCCGCTCGGCGCGTCGGCGTGAAGATCGACATGCGCGCGAGATCGAGGGGCGCTTGCGCGCGCGAGACGCCCTCGACGATGTCTCCGTCGAGCAGCTTCGTAACGAAAGTCGGCAGAAAGGGGACGCCCGGCGCGATCGTGAAGATCCTTTGCGCCATCTCAATTCGATCGGTCATGGGCCGCGCGCGCGCAGGGCGCGCTCGGCTTCCTCTATCGCGGCGACGCTGCCGACATGCATCCACAGCCCCCGCGCCGGAAGACCAAAGAGGCGCTCACGCCGCGCGGCCTCGAAAAAGAACGGCGACAATTTGAAGATTTCTTCCGTCACTTTCTCGAACAGCCGCGGCGACAATATGCCGACGCCCGTATAGACGTAGCGGCGTCGTCCGGAGGGTTGGAACAGGCGACCCATCGCGTCGCGCTCGAAATCCCCACCCCAGTCGACGCCGAGGCTGCTCTCGGTCTCGGCGAGCAGAAGCGCCGCATCCATCTTCTCTGGATCGAAAAAGCGCGCCAGCGCTTGGACGTTCTCGACGCCCGCCTCGCGCCAGAAGGCGTCGGTGTTGCAGATGAAGAAGGGCGCGGGCCCGAGCGTCGGCAGCGCTTTTTTGATGCCGCCGCCTTGGTCGAGCAGTCGGTCGCGCTCGTCGGAAATGACGATGCGGGGGGAGCGCCGGGCGGCGAGATGCGCGATGATCTGATCGCCGAGATGATGCACGTTGACGACCGCCTTCGCCACGCCCGCGGCGGCGAGCTGGTCGAGCACATGGTCGAGGAGAGTCTGTCCGCCGACATTGACCAAGGGCTTGGGCGTCGTGTCGGTCAGCGGCCGCATTCGGGTCCCCAGTCCCGCCGCGAAGACCATCGCCCACTCGGGAAGGCGGACCGCCTCAGGCGCCGTCGGCGAAGACATGGGGAAGGTGATTGGCATACCAGCGCGCGATGTCGTTGAGGGCGGGATGACGTAGGCTTTTCATCAGATAGCGTTGAACGCGCGGCATGTGAGCGAGATATTGAGGCTTTCCATCACGCTGATCCAATCTGGCGAAGATGCCGAGAATTTTCGTCGCGCGCTGCGCCCCCAGGATAGCATAGGCCCTGGCGAAGCTCGTCATCTCGAAGGCTTCGTCGAGCGCGCGCCGCTTCCTCGCGTAAGAGGCGATCAGGTGGATCTCCAATTCGTTTGGCACGTCGATGCGCGCGTCCTGCGCGAGCGAAACCACGTCATAGGCCGGATGCCCCATGACGCAATCTTGAAAATCGATGACGCCGACGCGGCGCACGCCGTCGCGTTCGGGAAGCCAGAGGAGGTTGGGCGAGTGAAAGTCGCGCAGCGTCCAGGTCGAGCTGGCGGTGCAGCATTCGCTCAGGACGTGGCGCCAAAGCTTGATAAAGACGGCGCGCGCTCCCGAGGGGACGATGATCCGCGCGACCCGATCGACGTACCAGTCGAGGAGCAGCTCCACCTCGATGAGGAGCGCGTCGACGTCATAAGGAGGAATTCGATAAGTCCCGCCGTCGGACAGGGGCAGCACGCTGGAGAGCGGGCGCGAATGCAGAAGCGCCAGCGCTTCGACCGCTTGCTCATAGCGTTCGGGAATGGGACCGTTCGCATCGACGATCGCTTCGCGCCCGAGATCCTCGACGATCGCGAGACCGGCGTCGAGATCGCGCGCGATGATTTTCGGCGCGGACAAGCCCTGCGCGGCGAGGCCTTCGGCGATCGCGACGAAAGCCCTGATGTTCTCGGCCAGTCGCGCGATCGCGCTATACGACCGGCCGAAGCGTATGGGCGGCCCGTCCGGGCGCGCGGGCGAGATCATCAGGATGGCGCGCTCGCCGCTCGGCCGCGTCAGGGTCTCGTAGGATCTGAAGGAGGCGTCGCCCTGCAGGAAAACACGATGCGCGTCGTCCCAGCCCGCCCGGCGCAGAAACTCGCGCAACGACTTGAACGCCTCTAGGCGTTTCGCGAAGGCGCCGTGACCGGAAATGGTCACGATGCGCGCGTCGGGTCCGATTTCGCTCGCATAGCTCAGCGCCACGTCGAGGTGGTCCGCGTCCATGATTTCCTTCGAGCGCTCGGGCCATTCGACGACGACGATCGCATCCTGCACGACGTCCTCCCAGCCGAGCTCGGCGAGCTCGTGGACGGCTTCGATGCGATAGAAATCCGCATGCACGATCTTTCCGAAATCGCCCTCGTAAACTTGCATCAGCGTGAAGCTCGGGCTCGGCGCCTCGATCTCGGGATCCTTGGCGATGGCGCGAATGAGCGCGCGGGCGAAGACCGTCTTGCCGGCTCCGAGATCGCCGCTCAAGGCGACGACGTCGCCTGCTCTCAACAGCGAGGCGAGATCCGCGGCGATCGCCGCAGTCGCCGCTTCGCTGTCCGCCTCGATGCGCCAGACGCTCTTCGTGGCGTCGTCATTCATTGCGAGTCGCTTCGCGCGCTATGATCGGCTTCGCCGGCGCTGCTCGCAAACACGCAAGTGATCACGACGCCTTCGCCAGCGGCAAAATCGATCTGCATCCTGCCCCCATTGGCTTCAATGAAAGCCCGCGCCTCGCTTTGCAGCTTCGCGTCGCCTTGTTCGAGCGCATGACGAAGGGACAGCTTGAAGGCGACTTCGCCCTCGCGGCGCAGCGCCGCGAAACTTATGGCGTCTCCCGCCTTGGCGCAAGCGACCGCGTCGCGAAGCAAAGTCTGCAAGGCTTGGTTCACATCGCTCTCGTCGCAAAGGATACATTCATCCGTGACGGTGGGGAGAACGCGCAGCTTCACGCCCTTGCTTTCGGCCTCGCCTCGCACCGCCTGCGCCGTCGCGTCGATGAGCCGTTTCGCCGGGATGGGCTCGGCCTGCGGCGCAGGAGGAGCGTCGACGTCGCGCTTTTCTGCCGGAAAGACGCAGGTCACCGTCGTGCCTTCGCCCAACGCCGAGTCGATCAGCACCTTGCCGCCGTGCAGGTCCATGAACGCTTTGACGATGGAGAGCCCGAGGCCGACGCCGCGATGACGGGAGCCTGCGGTATGCGACTCGAAGCGATCGAACACGCGTTCGAGCACTTCGGGCGGAATGCCGCGTCCATTGTCCATGACCTTGAAGACCACGTCACCCTCCCTGCGCATCGCAGCGAGGGTGACGGTCTGGCCGGGGCGGGAGAAGCCGATCGCGTTGGAAAGCAGATTGAAGAGAATTTGCCGCACGCGCTTGCCGTCGCCGCGGAAATTTCCAAGGTCGTCGGCTTCGACGATCCGCAGCTCGATCTGATTTTCCGCAAGCCGGTCCTGTACGCCCTCCACCGCTCCGCGGATCGCCGCGCGCGGATCGACGTCCTCGATCTCGAGCGCCATTGCGTCCTCATCGATCGTCGCCAGATCCAAAATATCGTCGACGATGGCGAGGAGCGCGTCCGAGGATTTGCGCATATAGCCGAGATACTCGGACTGGCGCGGATTGAGCGGCCCGGTCGATTCTTCGCCGAGCAGATGCACGAAGCCGTTTATGTTGGTGAGCGGGGAGCGCAGCTCGTAGCTCACGTGATGAATGAAGTCGTTGCGTAGCTTCTCGGCGGCGAGCAGCGCCGTGTTGCGTTCGGTGAGCGCCCGCTCCACGTTCACGTCGGCGGAAACGTCGACGAAGGTGAGGAGGCTCGCGCCCTCGGGGAGCGGCTGCACGGTGAGATCGAGCACGACGCCGTCGCTGCGCTCGACGCGACGCCTGAAGCCCGCTCTCGACTCGCCGAGGCCCGTCACGACGCCGCGCAGGTCGCGCCAGGTGAGGTCGTCCTTGGGGAGCAGGCTACAGCACTTCTCGGCGATGGTCTCGAAACGAGGCTTCTCCATGAGAAAGTTCGGCGCGAGCCGCCACAGCGAGCCGAAAGCCGGATTGCCGAATCGCAATCGACCGTCCGCGCCGAAGACGGCGACGCCCTCGCGCAATGTTTCGAGCGTCTCCTTTTGCATTCGATATAGCGCGTTGAACCGCGACTGCAGGTCGTAGCGCTCGGTCATGTCGTCGTAAAGATAGGTCACGCCGCCGTCGGGATTGGGCGTGATCGTGACGCAGATCGTGCGGCCGTCGGGCATGTGCCACAGGCGCTGCAGCTGCTCCGGCGAGCGGTAGGCCTCGAGGAGGCGCGCCTTCCAGCCGCGATAATCGCCTTCGTCGGGCAGCCGCTGCGCGAGCCGCAACCGGTCCAGGATTTCCCCGTCGCAAGGGCGGGAGTCGAGGAAGATCGGCGCGAGCCGCCAAAGCTTCTCGTAAGCCGCGTTGCGATAGATGAGCTGCTGCGAGCCGTCGAAGATCGCCACGGCGATCGGCAACTGATCGAGGGTGCGCGCGTGAGAGTCCCTCTGCTTCTGGGACTCCGCGCGCATGTTGAGGATTTCTTGACGATCGAAGGCGATCGCCGCGGCGCCTTTGAGAAAGGGCGCCTGGATGACGAGGAGGCGACGCCGCTCGCCGCCGACGACGGCGGTGATTTCTTCGCGCCAGAGCGCGTCCTTCGAGCGCGCCTCGGCGGCGGCGAGTCGCGCCGGCTCATCGAGAAGCTCCGCTTGTCGATCCAGGCTGTCCTCGGCGTCCCGTGTCTCGACGGCCTGCGCATAAGCGTCGTTGACGAACAGGAGACGGCCGTCGCCGTCGCGGAGCCAAACCGGGGTCGGCAAGGCCTCGAGCAGCGCGAGAAGGCCGTCGCTATAGGATTCGATTTCGGCGTAGCGCTCGCGCAGGCTATCGAGCTCGAGCCGCTCGCCCGAAACTTCGCGGAGCCGCAGCACGGCGCGTCCGCCGACAGCGCGTCCGTCGGCGTCGTAACGTCGGCCGGAAACGCCGGCGAGCGGCAAATGAAAGGCTTCTCCGCGCTGACGCAGCTTCTCGATGTCGCGTTCCAGGGCCTCGGCGGCGTCAGCCGTGAGCCAGGAGCTGAAGGTAAGGAGGCGCTGCGACGATGAGGCGTCGAGGAGGCGCTGGGGGGAGCCCGCGATGTCCGGCTCGCCGCTTGGACCCTCCCAGGCGAGGAAGACCTGCTGGTCGACGGAGAGAAATAGCTCGGCGCGATCCCGCTGCGAACGGGTCTGCTCCAAATTTGCGACGAGATGGGACTCCCGGCGCCGCCAGCGCTTTCTTTCGGCGATATAGGCGATGGCCAGAAAGACCAAAAACAGCGCCAGGCCGAGGGTGAGCGTGGCGCCGTAGAATTCCACGTCGGGCGCAAGCTCGACGAAGGCCCGCAAGTCTTGCGCCTGGGCCTGGCTCGCCCAGCCGCAGGCGGGAAGAAACAGGGAAGCGCGTCGCCCTCGGCGAGCCGCGTCGAATAACGCCGGTCGCGCCTCGATCCGCCAATCCGGTCGGCGCGCGTCTCGCTGCGAGCTCATTCGGGTCCGGTCTCCGAGGTCGTTTTGGGGCACGCCTCCACGAACGCCTTTGCCGCTCACGCGCGTCCCGAGACCGGGACGACGACGGGCCTGACGCCGGCCGCGGAGAACAAACAGCGATCGCGCGGTCCTACCCGAATCACCCCAATGTAAGACGCGTTTTGAAAAAACGGAATCGCCAATCTCACGTGCTGGCTTCGTTTCTTTGCGGCTTCTTGTTTTTCGGCGCGAGGGTCCGGCGTCGGCGTTTCCCGCCTCCCGTCGCGGCGGCGCAAATTCGCCTCGAATCGCGTTAAAATCGCGGCCATGAGCGAAAGCGACGATCTCTTCGGCGCCAGCCCGCGCAAGCGCGCGGCGGCGGCCGGCAAGCCTGCGAAGTCCACACAAGCGGACTATGACGCCCACTCGATCGAGGTGCTCGAGGGTCTCGAGCCCGTGCGTCGGCGCCCTGGAATGTATATCGGCGGGACCGACGAAACCGCGATGCATCACCTTTTCGCCGAGGTACTCGACAATGCGATGGACGAGGCGGTCGCGGGCCACGCGACCTTCATCGCCGTGACATTGGAGCCGGGCGGCTGGCTCACCGTCGCAGACAATGGGCGCGGCATTCCCGTCGGCATGCATCCCAAGATGAAGGACAAGACGGCGCTCGAGGTCGTGATGACCATGCTGCATGCGGGCGGCAAGTTCGACTCCGGCGCTTATCAGACCTCCGGCGGGTTGCACGGCGTCGGCGTTTCGGTCGTCAACGCGCTTAGCGAGAAACTTGAGGTCGATGTGGCGATCGACCAGCTTCATTACCGTCAGGAGTTTTCGCGCGGGCTTCCGCTCGGGCCGCTGCAGAAGCTCGGCAAGGTCTCAAACAAGCGCGGCACAAAAGTGCGCTTCAAGCCCGATCCGCAGATCTTCGGCGCCAATGCGCATTGGAAGCCGTCGCGGCTTTTCCGCATGTCGCGCTCCAAGGCCTATCTCTTCGGCGGCGTGGAGATCCGCTGGCGCTGCGCGCCGGAATTGATCGAGGCGGGCTCGAATATTCCCGCTGAGGCGGTGCTGCGCTTTCCCGCCGGT
>Ga0335078_10006111_pt1 | contig 17848 bp, 15 predicted proteins | sample Lox_Sample_32_FD_206711 | JGI IMG/M metagenome (GOLD analysis project Ga0335078, IMG submission 206711) | Soil microbial communities from Loxahatchee National Wildlife Refuge, Florida, United States - Lox_Sample_3.2 | ecosystem: Environmental > Terrestrial > Soil > Wetlands | place: USA... | reverse complement strand
GGCTCGATGACCTCGACACCATCGTGCGCACGTCGCTCGAGTGGGAGCGGCAGCTTAAGCGCGACCCCTGGTGAGCCTGTTTGCGGCTTTATCTCCGCGTTTCTGGGGACTGTCGCCATCTGGAGACGTAGTGTCGCTAATCACAGACACCTAAAACACCGGCCCGGTAGAATGCTTCCATGCAGTGGGCCCGTCCCAAGTCACTGAGTGGCTTGATGCTCCTCGGCTTAGGCCTGATGGCCGTGCCGCTGCTCGCCGCGATCGTGACCGCGCTGCTGCAGATGCGGATCCTGGCGGATACCGGGCAGCGCATCATCGTCGAGGGGGTGAGCGCTGCGCGCGCCAGCCAGGCGCTCTTCGCCCAGATCGCCTCCCTCGAGCGCACCGCGCGGCTCTTTCATGTCCTGGCCGACCCGAAGCTCCTCGACCTCTATCGCTCCGAGGACGAGCGCCTCACGCTCACGCGCGATCAGCTGCGCCGTCACGCGACCGCCGAGGCGCAGGGAACCCTCGATGAGCTCGGCCACCTTCAGGCCAGCACCCGCTTCGTCGTGCTCTCGACCCCGCCGAGCAACAGCGCCGCAACCGCCGCGGATCTGTCCGCCCGTTTCACTCAGCTGTCGGTCCTGGTCGAGCAGGTGGCGGAGCAGAGCAAAACCGTGGTCGACACCCAGCTCGCCGCACTGGAAGCGCAGACACTGCATGCCCGCAAGCAGCTGCTGGTGATGGTCGGCGCAGCGGGCGCCCTCGCCCTCCTCGCGGTGCTGGTGCTCACTGTCGGCGTCGGCCGGCCGCTCCGCCAGCTCGACCGCGCCATCAGCGAGCTCGGCCAGGGAGACTTCACCAACACCATCGCCGTTGGCGGACCCCATGACCTCGAGCGACTCGGCCGCCAGCTCGAGTGGCTGCGTCAGCGGCTGCTCGAGCTCGCCCACGAGCGCAACCGGTTCCTGCGCCACATGTCGCATGAGCTCAAGACTCCGCTCGCCAACATTCGCGAGGGAACCGAGCTCCTCATGGACGGGGCGGTCGGTGAGCTCGACTCGAGCCAGCGCGAAGTCACGGCGATTCTGCGCGAGAACGGCATCAAGCTGCAGCGCATGATCGAGAATCTCCTCTCCTTCAGCGCCTGGCAGACTTCCAGCGTCGGTCTCGAGGCCACCGAGTTTCGCCTCCGTCCGCTCGTCAAGCAGGTACTGGAGAATCAACAGCTCACGCTCCTCTCGCAGCGCGTGCGGCTCGACGTGCGGATCGAGGACATCACGCTCGTCGCCGATCGCGGCAAGATCCGCCTGATCCTCGAGAACCTGGTGTCGAACGCGGTCAAATATTCCCCCAAGGGCGGCACCATCTACGTGCGGGCGCGGGCCGCTGCCGCCCGTCTCATCCTCGATGTGGCCGACAGCGGCCCGGGCATTCCGCCTGAGGACCGCGCTCACATCTTCGAGGCTTTCTATACCGGCCGTGCGGCGCGCAGCACGGCGGTGAAGGGTACCGGCATCGGATTGTCGGTGGTGCTCGAGTTCGTCTCGGCGCACAACGGTACGGTGGAGATCGTCGACGGCGAGTTCCCCGGAGCGCATTTCCGCATCACCATGCCGATCCGTGCCACGACCGGTGATCAGCCGGTCAGCACGGTCGCAAAGGCCAAAGCGCATGCACGCGCGGCCTGAGCCACAGCGCGCGGGCCTCGGCATCGCGCTGCTCGCGCTTGTGGTGGCGGGTTGCAACAGCAGCTTCCTCGCGCGTGACCACGCCACCCCCACCCCGCAGCTCTCGCAGCCGGCCTCGACCTCCTCACTCGTGCTCTCGGACTACCTGCTGCTCCTGCAACGCCTGGTGCAAGGCACGGCCTCCGAGCAGGCGGAGATCGTCGCCCGCGCACAAAGCGAGTACGACACCGCGCCGACGCCGAGCCGTGAGCTCAGGCTCGCGCTGATCCTCGCGACCCCCGGCCACCCGGCCACCGACCAGCCGCGCGCCCAGCGCCTGCTGCGCGAGCTCATGGCGCATCCCGAGACGCTACTGCCGGCCGAGCGCGCCCTCGCCTTCCTCGAGCTTTCGCAAATTGACGACCATTTGACGCTCGTCGCGGAAAATCGCAGGCTGCAGACCGACTCGGTGCGCGAGGACCAGACGCGGATGGCGGCGGCCACTCGCCGCCTGCAGGCGGAGCTCGACGAGAACGCACGACTCCGTAAGGAGCTCGACGAGGCGCGCGCCAAGCTGGATGCGATCGCCAACATCGAGCGCTCATTGAATGAGCGCAAGCCCAACACCACCTCGCCGCACCCATGAGAGGCTAGGGAGCCGCACTTGAACCAGATCGGAAAACGCAAAGCGCGCATTCTCGTGGTCGACGACGACCCGGGCCTGCTGCGCCTCCTCACCATCCGCCTGCGCGCGGAGAGCTACGATGTCGAGGCGGTCGAGAGCGCCGCCCAGGCACTCGCCGCCGCCAGCCGCTTCCGCCCGGACCTGGTGATCACCGACCTGCGCATGGACCAGATGGACGGCATCGGGCTCCTGAAGGAGCTGCAGAACCGCTGGCCGGGGCTCAAGGTGATCATCCTCACCGCCCACGGAACGATCCCGGACGCCGTGCAGGCGACGCAGATGGGCGCCTTCGGCTTCCTCACCAAGCCGGTCGACAAGCAGGAGCTGCTCGATCAGGTACAGAAGGCGCTGCGCATCTCGGGCTTCGGGGCGTCGGACGAGGACTGGCGCGCGGAGATCGTGACGCGCAGCGCCGTCATGGAGGAGAAGCTCGCCCAGGCGCACATGGTCGCCGGAACCGATGCGCGCGTCCTCATCACGGGCGAGAACGGCACCGGTAAGGAATTGCTGGCGCGCGCTATTCATCGCGCGAGCCCCCGGCGCAACAAGCCCTTCATCGCCATCAACTGCAGCGCGATGGCGGAGAACCAGCTGGAGTCGGAGCTCTTCGGCCATGAGAAGAGCCCGTTGACCGGGGCGACGCGTGAGCATCAGGGTCTCTTCCGGGCCGCTGACGGCGGCACGCTCATGCTCGATGAGATCGGCGACATGCCGATGCGGCTGCAGGTAAAGCTCCTGCGCGTGCTGCAGGAGAACGCGATCCGCCCGGCGGGCGGCGGCGAGGCGATCCCGGTCAACGTGCGCGTGATCTCCGCCACCCACCGCGACCTGCAGCAGCTCATGGCGAGCGGGCAGTTCCGCGAGGATCTCTACTATCGCCTCAACGTCGTGCACATCGAGATTCCCCCCTTGAGCCGCCGCCGCGAGGATATTCCCATGCTGGTCGCGCATTTCCTCGCGCAGATCGCGCGCGAGAGCGGGGTGCGCAAGATCTACGCGCCCGAGGCGGTCGAGCTCCTCGCCACCGCCGACTGGCCCGGCAACATCCGCCAGCTGCAGAACGTGGTGCGGCAGAACGTGGCGCTGTCGCAGACCCCCATCATTCCGGTCGAGCTCGTGCAGCAATCACTCGGCGGCTCGCCGGGGCGGCTGCCCTCCTTCGACGAGGCGCGCGATGAGTTTACCCGCAGCTATCTCTCGCAGATCCTGCAGATCACGGGCGGCAACGTCAGTCAGGCGGCGCGGCTCGCCCGGCGTAACCGCACGGATTTCTACAAGCTCCTGGCGCGGCACCAGCTGACGCCCGAGGAGTTCAAGCAGCGCTGAGGACCTAAGCCGCGCTCAGACCCCGTGCGGCTCCTCCGTGGGCTCGCCGGAGGCGGCCTGCGGCTCGGAGCGCGGGGCCGGGGCCTCCGCAGCGCCGCCAGGCGGCGTGGATCGCGCGAACTGCGCCGCGTCGATGCCGTGCTTCTCGAGGAGGTCGTAGAGGGTCGGGCGGGTGACGCCGAGCACCTCCGCGGCGCGCGACAGATTTCCCTTGGTGACCGCGAGCGATTGACGCACCGCCTGCGCTTCGGCGCGCGCGCGCGCGGTGCGCAGGTTGAGATACTCCGGGTCGTCGCCCGGATCCTCGAGCCCGAGGTCGTGCGCGGTGACCACCGCTCCCTCGGCCATGATCACCGCGCCTTTGATGCGGTTCTCGAGCTCACGCACGTTGCCCGGCCAGCGGTGCGCCTGGATGGCGCGGATTGCATCCGGGGCGAGCCCGCGGGTGGGCTTGCCGAAGCGCTCGGAGATCTGCTGCAGCGTGAACTGCGCGAGGAGCAGGCTGTCCCCCTGCCGCTCGCGCAGCGGGGGTACGCGGATCGTGACCTCGCTCAGGCGGTAGAAGAGATCTTCGCGGAAGGCGCCGCTCCCCATGAGCGTCTGCAAGTCGCGGTTGGTGGCGCAGACGATGCGCAGATCGAGCGCGACGGGCACGCGGCCGCCGACGCGCTCGACGCTGCGCTCCTGCACGACGCGCAGCAGTTTCGCCTGGAGCGGCGGCGGCATCTCCCCGATCTCATCGAGGAAGACCGTGCCGCCCTCGGCCGACTCGAGCTTGCCGGCGGTGCGCTTGGCGGCGCCGGTGAAGGCCCCCTTCTCGTAGCCGAACAGCTCGCTCTCGAGCAGCGTCTCGGGGATCGCGGCACAGTTGATGCCGACGAAGGGCTTATGCGAGCGCCCCGAGAGACGATGCAGCGCCCGCGCCAGGAGCTCCTTGCCGGTGCCGCTTTCGCCGAGCAGGAGCACCGTGGCACTGGTGGGGGCGACCTTCTCGATCGCGCGGCACAAGCCCCGCACCGCATCGCTCACGCCGACGATACCCTCGAGCGCCATGTCGCCGGTGCGCTCGCGCAACCGCCAGTTCTCTTCCTCGAGCTCGCGAATCCGCAGCGCGCGCCGCACCACGAGCGAGAGAACCCCGGCGTCAAAGGGCTTGTGGTAGAAGTCGGTCGCCCCGAGCCCGATCGCCGCAACCGTGAGCTCGCGCGCATCGTGCTCGGTGATGGCGATGAGCTTCACGTCGGGGGTGAGACTCAAGATCTGGCGCAGGAGCTCCAGGCTCGGTCGGGCGGCACTCGGCTCGCGCGCGGTGCCGAGGTCGAGCAGCACGACGTCCGGCTCGGTCCGCCGCACGATGGCGAGCGTATCATCGTCCATCCGGCCGGCGGTCACGTCGAGGTCGGAGAACACCGTCTCGAGCTGGCGCCGCAGGGTTCGGTCGTTCACGACGATCAGCAGCTTGCGCCGCCGGTGGCTTACGGCCATCACCGCGCTCCCTTGCCAAGCAGAACGACCTCCGCGGTCTGGACCAGGATGGTCAGATCGAACAGCAGGCTGTTGTTCTTGATGTAGAACAGGTCGTATTGCAGCTTCTCCAGCGCATCCTGCTCGGACGAGCCGTAGTGATAGCACAGCTGCGCCCATCCGGTGAGTCCCGGCCGCACGCACTGGCGCTGCGCGTAGTAAGGGATCTTCTCCGAGAGTTGCGCGACGAACTCGGGTCGCTCGGGCCGCGGACCGACAAAGCTCATCTGGCCGCGCAGCACGTTGATAATCTGCGGCAGCTCGTCGATACGCAGCTTGCGGATGACTGCGCCCACACGGGTAGTGCGCGGGTCGTGGCGCTGCGCCCACTGAGCGCCATGCGTTTCCGCATCCTCGCGCATGCTGCGGAATTTGATCACGCGAAAAATGTGTCCGCCGAGGCCTACCCGCGCCTGGGTGTAGACCGCCGGCGCACGCCAGCCGTCCTCCAGCTTGATGGCAACGACGGTGAGCAGCATCACCGGCAGCGCGAAGGGGAGCAGGGCCAGACTCGCGAGCAGATCGAGAGCGCGCGAGGAGAACAGCCGCAGTGGATCGCGCCGGAACCCCTGACCAAAGATCATCCAGCTCGGATTCAGCACGTCGATGCGCACGCGCCCGGTCTCGCGTTCGAGAAAGGTCAGCAGCTCCGTGACCTCGATACCCGCCAGACGGCAGTCGAGCAACTCCCGGATCGGGAAGCCGTTGCGGCGATCATCCATGGCCACGACCACCTCGGTGACACTGAGCCGATCGCAGAGACCCGACAGATCCCCGGCCGGCTCGAGCACCCTGTCTACGGGAACCGCGCGCGCTTCTCCCGGCGGCTGGATGAAGCCGACCAGCGCGAAGGCGCGCCGGTCGGCCGAGCGGCGCAGGCTGGCGATGGCGGCGGCGCCGGCACCCGCGCCGTAGACCAGGACCTGGCGCTTGAACATGTTCTCATCGACGTACCGGACCAGCAGCAGCCGTGAGGCGAGCAGACCGCAGCCGGCGAGGATCACGGCCAGCGCCGCGATGTCACGGGTCAGCCGCAGGCTGGGAATGACGTAGAAGGCCGCGGCGACGATGCACGAGGCGACCGTCAGTGCCGCCAACACGCGTACGAGGATGCCCGCCGACTGCGCCCGCTGACGCGCGCTGTACAGGCCGAAGGCCAGCATGCAGGCGACCACGACGGCACTCAGGAGCACGGCGCCGGGCCATAGGGGACCCAGCTCTCGTTCGAGCCGCTGCGGCGCCGCGAGTGCCGCCGGGAAGCGAATCAGCGCCGCCGCGTACACGGCCAGGAAGGACAGTGCGCCCTCGACGAGCGCGATGACTGCAATCGAGACGGGTACGGATTGTCCGAGGACGCGGATGCGCATAGGCCAGTGCGGGAAACTTTACAGCATGCCCTTTACAGCTAGTGTAAAGGCACACGGGCACCGCGGGGGTGAGTTGCATCGCACTCCCGGGCACCTCCGTCCGAGGGGGTGTCTCGACGTCGGGACTCCTCAGTGCGGCGGCGTCTGGGTGCTCATCGGCGAAGTCGGCAGCATAACGGGCGACGCACCGGCCGCTGCGGCGGTCTCGCTGACCACCGGCTTGGGCTGAATCAATCCGTAATAGACCGAGAGACCCACCTGATTCGCGGCGCCGTGAGGCGTCAGAGTGTTGTGCGCGTAAACCAGGCGTACGCCGAGCCGCTCGCCGGCCTGCCAGCGCAGACCCGCGAGTGAGTTTGCCACCCACACTGGCCTGACGAGGGCATAGTCCTGGTGCTGGAGATCCGCTCCGACGAACAGGTCAAGCGCCGGACGCAGCTGGCGGGTGAGCACGATATCTGCAACCTTGGTGTCGTTGTTGAGGGTCGGACCGAGCCTGTAGCGCTGGCTGTTGTAGGAGAGGGCTACCTCGAGCGACGTGCGCTCGGCCTCGAGGCGCCAGTCTGCACCGTAGGAGCGAAAGGTCATCGGTTCGTCGCGGGCGTATTCGGTCGGTGCGCTGGTTGCGACCGGCTGATCGAGGAAGAGCCGCAGCAGGTTGGCTGCGTCCGTGAGCAGTTGCAGCGCGTGTAGAGAAACACGCTGCCTGGGAGTAATGAGCCTCGAGAGCTGCACCCGGTAGGTGCCACCCGAGGGTGTCACCGTCCCCTCGTGCACCCGCTCATAGCCGCCGGAGATATCCACGATGGTCCGCCCGTCCACGAACCGGAACCCGAGGAACGCCTCGTCCTGGGTGAAGTTGGTGTTGAGCACCTGGTCCCTGAAATCCACCTGCACGCTCGAGCCACTCAGGTACACGCTCGAGGTGCTCGACAAGGCACGGTCGATGCGCAGATCACCGGCGTAGCGATGATTGTCGAGGTCGAGGTAGTCCGGCGCCTCGGACCCGGAGTTAACCAGAGAATACGTCCCCTCGACCGTCACGGTCGTACGCAATGTCGGGCGCAGCGTCAGCCTCGGTCCCGTCGTGAGGTAGTTGAGCGATTCCAGATTCTCCGGCGTCACGGGTGCGAATGCATCGACCACGACGTCGCTGTAGGTTTCCCGGGCCGTCCAGGAGAGCATGCCCGGTACGATCTTCAGCTCCGCTCCTCCATCCAGGTAGCCCGTCGGCTTCGTCGGAAGATCCTCGCGCACGTATTTCACCAGTGCGAGGTCGGAGTCCAGGTGATAGTCGAGGCCGGGTCCCTGCCGCGAGGCATCCGCCGCGAGGCCGACAATCCCCAGGATGTCACTGGGACCGCGTTCGACAAGCGTCGCATTGTCGGTACCGACGACGCCGGCCTCCGCCTCGAGGTAGTTTTGTCCGTGAAGGTTCGAGGCCTGATCGAAGAACAAACTCTGCGAGGACAGCGGCCCGACCTCGCCAACGACCTGGGCCGCCGCAGGATGCGCCGCGAGCACCAAAGCCGCGAACGCCGGGCACAGCCCGACCGCCAACCGGTCATATGCGCGCGGCCCCGTGTGCAGTCGCATCTTCATGTCGCACGCCCCCTTGCGTGACCTGTTGTGGCGGGTTTTTCGCTCGTGCGCGGCGTCTTGCCCGCTAGAAAAGCGATTGCGGCACGACCAGCACGTCGCCCGGCCTCAACGGCACGTTGTCGCGAATGTCGCCGCTGTTGACAATGTCGGCGACTTTGATGTGGATGATGGTCTCGTGCCCGTCCTGCATGCGGACGATGCGCGCGCGGTTGCCCGCAGCGAACTGGGTGAGACCGCCGACCGCCAGGATGGCATCGAGCACCGTCATCCCTTCGCGATAGGGCACTGCCTGCGGATGGATAACCTGACCTACGACCTTGACGAGGCTGAAGGCGCTCGCGGCCGTGGTCACGATGATGTTGACCTTCGGATTGCGCACGTACTCAGACAGCACGCGCTCCATATCCCGCGCGAGCTGCGGCGAGGTCTTGCCCACCGCAACCATGTCGTCCACCAATGGCGTTGATATCTTACCGTCGGGGCGCACCGGCACGGTGACCGACAGCTCCGGGTTCCGCCACACGAACACCTGCAAGGTATCCCCCGGACCGATGATGTAGTCGCTGCTCTGAGACTTGCCCGTCGGCGGGCTCGGCGTGGTATCAGACGGCGCCGCAGCGGACGGCGGCGCAGCTGGCTCCCACGCGGAGCTCATGATCGGCGGACTTAGCCCCAACCACCCTGCCAGCATCAGCACGCCCGGACCCCTCATCACTGCTCCCTGCCAAAAAAAAGAGCCTAGCAGACCATGCCTTCCTGCGGGCGGACGAACACGCTCAGCAGCCCGGTAGCGCGGCGGGAACGACAGATTCTGTTATCTCACGGCCGCTCTGTGTCGCATCACATCGCTAACAGATTGTTTTTGCTGGAAGTATTGGCCAAAAAACACATGGCGAAGGCACTGCCGGACGCGCAGGTTACACTGGCTGCGTGACGGCTGATGTCGAGACTCGTACCCGGCGGTTCCGGAACGCCCTTGGAGCTTTTGCCACGGGAGTGACGATCGTCACGACCCGCAGCCGCGCCGGCGAGGACATCGGTCTCACGGCCAACAGCTTCAATTCGGTCTCGCTCGATCCGCCGATGGTGCTGTGGAGCCTGGCCAAGTCCGCCAAGAGCCTGCCAGCCTTTCTCGAGAGCGGCTACTTCGCGGTGCACGTGCTCGCCGCTTCGCAGGAAGCGCTGTCGCTGACTTTCGCCACGCGCGGCGCCGAGAAGTTTGCCGGCATCGTGCTTGAGCGCGGCAAGGGGGGCACGCCCCTGCTGCCCGGTTGCTCGGCGCGCTTCCAGTGCCGGACGACGTTCAACTACGAGGGCGGCGATCATGTCATCTTCGTCGGGGAGGTCGAGGCTTTTGAGCACAACAGCCTGCCGCCGCTCGTGTTCCACAGCGGCCGCTTTGCGTCCGCGGTCGAGAAGCGCAAGGCGCCCGTTGCGCCCGCGGCCGACTCCGGTGAGCCGGGAAGCAGCTTCAGCCAGGACTTCCTCATCTATCTGCTCGGGCGCACTCACTTTCAGCTGTTCCTGGAGCTGCGCCGCGACCTGGAGCGGCACGGGCTCAGCGAGCAGCAGTGGTTCGTGCTCTGCATCCTCGGCGCGGGCGACACGCGCACCGTGGCGGAGCTGGACCGGATGCTGTGGTGCACGGGCACCCGCGTGACCTACGAGCTGGTTGCCAGCCTGATGGCCGGCGGGTTTGCGCTGCTGCACGGCAGCTACGACCCGCAGGCGCGCGTCACGCTGACCGAGCCGGGCCGGCGCGTAGTGATCGAGCTCGTGGCGGTCGCGAAGGCCGCCGAGTCCCACGCAGAGCGCAATCTGGGTTTCGAGGAAACGCAGCTGCTCAAGGAGGCGCTGCGCACTATCATTCGCGAGACCGATCCCGGCCAGCCCACGCTGATCGCACCGGCACATCCGGAATGAGACAGGAGTTGCGCCGCACGTGACCGCAGAGAAGACCGGCCGATTCGCGGCGGACCTGGCCGCAGTCAGGAAGCTGGCAGCCGAGACCGCTGCGCCGAACGCAGCGGAAGTCGATGCCGGCAGCCGCTTTCCGCATGAGAGCCTCGCAGCGCTGCGGGAGGCGAAGCTGCTGTCTGCTCCCATCCCGCAGGAGTTGGGCGGGGCCGGCTACGGCGTGCGCGAGCTCGGCGAGCTGTGCGCGGCGCTGGCCCGCGCGTGCGGCTCGAGCGCCATGGTGCTCGCGATGCACTACGCGCAGCTCGCCTGCATCATCCGGCATGCGTCGCAAGCGCCCTTCTTCCGCCGCTATCTCGAGGAGCTGGCCGGGCGCCAGTACCTGCTGGCCTCGATGACCTCGGAGAACGGCACCTTCGGCGAGACCCGCACCAGCATCTGCGCCGTGGAGCGCAAGGACGGGCGCTTCAAGCTCGATAAGGACGCGACCACGGGCTCGTATTGCGAGTACGCGGACGCGATCCTAGTCACCTGCCGGCGGGACGCAGCCGCGCCGGGGAGCGATCAGGTGCTCGTGCTGGTACGCAAAGGCGACTATCAGCTGCGGCAGACGACCTCGTGGAACGCCATGGGGATGCGCGGCACCTGCAGTCCGGGATTCAAGCTCGAATCCGCCGGACCCGAAGAGCAGGTCCTGCCGGGCGCGTTCGCCGACATTGCGGCGCAGACCATGGTGCCCTATTCCCACATCCTGTGGTCCTCGCTCTGGTGGGGAATCGCCGCGGATGCGGTCGCACGGGCGGCGGAGTTCGTGCGCGGCGCAGCGCGCAGAAATCCGGGCAGCGTGCCCCCGACCGCCGTGCGTCTGGCAGAGGTGTCCGCGCAACTGCAGGCGATGCGCCACAACTGGCAGGCGCTCGCGGAGGAATTCGACGCGCTCGAGGTACGCGGCCCGGCGGGCGCGCAGGAGCTGCTCTCGATCGGCTGGGCGCTCAAGATGAACGCCCTCAAGATCGCCGCCTCGGAAGCCGCGCCGCAGATCGTGCACCAGGCGCTGAAGATCACCGGCCTGCTCGGCTACAAGAACGATTCGCCCTTCAGCCTCGGGCGCCACTATCGTGACGTGCTTTCGGCGGCGCTCATGATCTCCAACGACCGCATTGCTTCGAAGAACGCGTCGATGCTGCTCATCTTCAAGGACGCCTGATTCGTATAAAGAGCAGGCGACCGCCGGCCGCAAGGCCGGCGCAATGGTGCCCGGGTCGACCCGACTTCAGCTGACGGTCTTGCTCGCAACGTCCGAAGGGGCGCTCTCCGCCCCCTCGGTCGTATAGACGATCACGGTGAAATACCAGGTGCCGGCCGCCAGGTTCTGCACCGTATAGCCGGTCGCCGTCGCGCTCGGCACGGTAACAGACTGATTCAGCGCGCTCGGGCTGGTTCCATACTTGACGATGAAGCCCGCGAGATCTGTCAGCGGTGTTCCGTTCGTGTTGGTCGTCGGGGCCACCCACGAGAGCGTGGCGCTGCCGCTGCTGCCTCCCTGAGCGGCGTTGACCTGAATGTTGAACGCCGGGAGAGCAGCCGACATCTGGCCGTCGCTCACGCTGATCACGATGTTCGAGAACGACCCGACATTCGCGCTCGAGGGCGTGCCGCTTACGTTGCCGCTCGCGATGCTGAACGTCGCCCACGACGGCAGATTCTGCACGCTGAAGCTCAACGTAGTGCCGGACGGGCCACTCGCGCTCGGCGTGAAGGAATAGGCCTGCCCGGCGGTCACCTGCGTCGGCGGTGTGCCGCTGATCGTCGGCGGTACCGGCGCCGACTGCACCACGGCGTTGCTGCTGGAGCCGCCGCCACCACAACCTGCGAGTGCGGCGACCGCAAGCGCACACACCGTGAGCCCGCGGACGACCAGTGCACTACGAGAAAAGGCTGAGCTCATTTGGCCCCGTTTCAACTGGCGCTCCACGTCCAGATCTCGACTCGAGACCCCGGACCCAAGGCTGACCATCTGAACGGCGGCGGACTGACGACGAGCAGGCTCTCTCGCCGGCAACCCCGCTATCTCAAGTGTTCGGCCCGAGACCGGAGGCTTTGCGTCCCCGCCTTGCAGCGGGTTTGCCATTTACTGGGAATCCTACTTTAAATCGATGCCCTGTAAGCAGTACGCACTCGGCAGTAATGAAACGTCGTTCGCGGGTTTCCTGCAACGCGTCGTAACTCAGCGACAAACGATGGCGCAGCTTGTCGCCAGACGACGACGAGCGCTGCAATCAGGGGCCGTCGAGCTGCGCCGACCAACGCGCGGATTCGCCTCAGGATTCCCGAGTGGTGCGGCGCGGCACAAACCAACGCTTCACCCGTGAGTTGAGGGCGCGAGTGATCTAGCCCATTAGCCCCGAAGGTTTAGCACCGGAGGGGCTGTCAGTAAGTCGGGTTTCTCATTGTCCATCGATAATATGGGCGAGCGCTAAGCGAGTCGCTTCCCAATCGTCCGGATTCGAGCTCCAGCTCGGGCCGGCATTGGCGCCGGACAGCTCCCACAGGGCCTGCGGCACCATCTGTTGCACGAGATTGGTGACAGCGGTCGGGTTGATTGCGTACGCCATCGTCACGTAATCGATGTCCTGGATGCCGCGCCGCCAGTGCTTGAGACGAAGGCTCGCGATCGGACCGGGAATGCCATAGGACGAGGCCGGGAATATCGCGTCGGTTCCCGGATACAGAAGCACGCCATTGCCATTGCAGACGGGGTTCAATCCGTTGTAGGTATCCTGCGTCGGATTCGCAGGGCCGAAGGTATCGGCGTTATTCCATACATCGTAGTTACCGCGGCCGTTCTGATAGTCGTTGTAGTACGTTCCTTCCCAGAAGAACCAGCGGGCCACACCCTTCTTGTATTGACCCCACGGCTTTTCACGCAGGTCGGTCCCATCGACCTCGGTAGCGAACGCACCCGCGCCTGGACGCGGCGTGTTGTACATCCAGAATTCCTTGCCGGGCGCCGTCTCGATCGCCGTGACTGCGTTTTGCCACGTCGTCGTGTTCCCGGAAAAAAACAGGCTGGTCGGAATGTTGAGTGATGGGACACTGGCAGCGTTGGTCGCAGACAGCGTCGCCATCGATTTGAGACTCGCTCCCACACCCGGATTGGTGGCCATCCAGTTAGCCCATTGCTGGGTTTGAGTGAAATTCGAGGACTCGTCGATGAGATAGACGAAGCGCTCCGTACTGGGCGAGTTGCCCTCGAACCAGCTCTCCCAGGCATTCGTCGCGGCGTTGAAGGCCGCTTGTGTGTTCGCCCAGTTCCATTGTCCGTAGGTTCCAATCGAATAGACGTTGTTTCCCACGCCTGCGCCAGGTCCCGCGTAGCCGTTAGCCGCGGTGAAGAGGCTGCCAGTCAGGGAGGAAATATAGGCGGCGCCCGGTTGTGTGCCTCCGGTGCCTGTGCTGAACGCAGCATCATCGCCGATGAGGGAAATCTTATGCCGGTGTGCGAGGAGACGCTGGTTCGTTAGGACCTGCTCTGCGAGCGTGTCCTGGGCTCCCCCAAGGGGCGGCGAGCTGACCCCTGTGTATCGTTCGGCAATGTCCGAGTACTGAGAGAACAACATGGTCTTCGAGCTGGGGACGTCAGGAAGCGTAAAGTTCCTGACGGTCAGATTGACGGCCACGGTGTGGGTTGCCACGCCGTTCTCGCTGATGCTGACGGCGCCGGCATAAGCGCCGCTGGCTGCAGTCTTGGGAATGTAGATATCGGCCCAGATGGCCTGGTTGGTCCCCTGCGCGATGGTGAATGTCGGCACGAGTTCGAGCGGCACCGCGATATCCGGGTAGAACTTGTCGTGGTTTGGGCGATTGACCCAGCCGCCTGTATAAGTGCCGTTGACGAAGGGAAGACGCAGCTTCGCCGGAAGCTGCGGCTCAATGGCGCTTCCGGTGAGACCAAACCCAGCGTATCCATTCAGGCTGCTCAGCCCCAGGATCTGCAGATATCGTACATAGAAGAGCTCGCTCTCGGTCGTGGTCCAATTGAACAAATTGCTGGTGGTCCGGGGGGCGTAACGGATAACCGAGCCGCCAGGGCCGGTGAGGTTGGTGAGCTTGATACTGACCTTCGAAGCGGAAGTGCTGGCGGCTTCAAGAATGAGATTGAAATTGATGACTTCGTTCCTGGCACCGAACAGCGAGATGGTCCTGCCGTTCCACAGGCTGTTCTGGACGGCGGACGCCGAGGTGCTTGCCCGAAGCTCATCCTGCGTCACCTTGTCAGCGCCATCGTTGACCCACACGGCCGAGATGTTGCTGTTGCCGGCCACCGGCGGGTCGATGGCGAGACTGAGGCCGGGACTCGATTTTTTCTGCTGCGAAGAGCCGGTACCCGAGTCGGTAGCGGTGACAACGATGGCGTTGAACGTGCCGGTCACAGTCGGTGTACCGCTGATCTCGATGCTCGCTCCCGTGGCGGCGCTCAGTTGAAGCCCGGCAGGCAGAGTCGTTGAAGTCCAGTGGATCGTTCCGGTACCGCCGCTGGCCGTGAACGCGGCCGAAGTGTACGCGCTGCCCTGAATGGCACCACTCAAAGCCGACGGCGCGGTGAGCACCAGCACCGCCGGGCTGCTCCCACCCGGGGAGCCGGAGTTGCCGCCGCAACCAGACAAGAGAGCGATGGTCCCAGCAACGAAGTACGCCCCTAACTTGCGCATTTCCCAGCCCCGCTGAAAGGTGTCTGCCTGAGCCACGTGAACACGAGGGAGACTGTAGACCGATTTGCGCCGTGCGTGTGTCTGTTCTGCTGACAAGCACCGCCAGTCGCGCCGGCGCCCCCGGCGCGTCTTTGCTCCGCTCCCCGCCCGGGTTAGGACCAGAACTCCTTCCGGCCTTCGTGAAAATACGCGGCATCGCTGTCGAGCATCTGGACCCGCAGCGACTCCGCCGGGAGTTTCGCACCGGTTCGCGGCCGGAGCTGAATCGCGGCCGAGTGCCGGGCTCGAAAGCCGCAGGCCTCGAGGGCGTTCGCAGTGAGCTCATCGTTCGCCCAGCCGACGATTTCCGCGGCCGGCGGATCCGCTGCGGCCTGTGCGATCGTGCACGCGAGCAGTGCGCGCCATTCGTCCGGTGCCTCCGAATCCACCCAGCAGTCCGCGATGCGCACCTGTCCGGGGGCTGAAGCGATCAGGAAGTAGCCACGCGCACGACCCCCGTGCTCGACGAGATACAGCGCCAGCGGCACTATCGGACATTCGAGCGCGTAGGAAAAGAGGGCGGCACTGCGCTGGGCCACGCTCATGCCGGGTCGCGCGGTCGGCAAGACGGAGGAGATCTCGGCCAGGGCGCCGGCGGACAGCCGGCGCGCGCGCCAGCCGCTTCGCGCACCAGTCGGTGCACCGAGCGAGCTCATGGCGCTCCGCGCCGCGCGATAGAAGCCGCGTACGCGCTGCTTGCCCAGACCGCGCAGCAGGCGTAGCGGGTGAAGCGTGCGCACGTAGCCGCGTAGCGCGCCAGTGGTGCGGAAGCCGAGAGTCGGGAGCATCTTCACCGTCTCGGCGGAGCCGCCGATGGCAAGCAGAGCGTCGGCCTGCTGTGCGATGTGCTTCATCAGCACACTTCCCGCGCCGGCTGCGTCCCGCCGAGCCGCCCAGTCGATGACGTGGATGACCTTCACCCGCCGCAGGCCGCACAGCCACGTCCCCGGCACCAGAGCGCCGTGCGCGATCAGCTCGGTAGCTTCGGTCAGAACGAACGAGCGCGGTCCTGGCTAGTCACCGCGGGGCAGCCAGTAGCGCCAGTACAGCTGCTGCGGTTCGGCGTTGGGGTGCAGCCCCGCCTGCGTGAGCAGCGCGACGATGGCCTCGGCGTCCGCGGGCGTCGAAGGCCGGATCGCGCGCGTCATCGCCGTCGGCCGTCACCGGCGGCCGGGTGCCGCCTCCAGGCGCAGGCCGAACCGATCAGCACGGCACGAAGAATTCCACGTACGAGGCGATGTGCCCATCCCGCACTTCAAGGAGGTCCACGAGCTCGGTCGGCATTAGGGCACCCGTGATCTTGGAGTGAATATCCACGCGCCAGTGTGCCGCGGCGCGCTCGCCCTCTATGGTGAGCGAGAGCAGCTTGTACTCACCGAGCCTGAAGGTCTTGACGAGAATCGCGAGCCACGGGCGAATCTGGCTGATGCCGCTCGCAGCGACGGCAATCGGCTTGCCATCGCTCGTGCCCTGGATGCGCATGCGGGCATCGGTCGAGAAGAGCGCGCACAGTTGCTCGAGGTTCGCCTCGAGCCGCGCCATGTGCAGCCGACGGAGCAACTCCTCAACTTGCCGACGTTCGGTCATCGTTTACTCCCGTCCCCGGCGTCACCATAAGCATCGACCGGATGTCTTCGCCCATGAGCTCGAACGCAGTATCGGCATACGGAACGACGGCGCCCAGCCCATAGAACAGATGAATCATACCGGGGTGGGAGCGATAAATGCTCGAAACCCCCGCCTCGCGCAGCCGCTCGGCGTAAGCCGCCCCCTCATCGCGTAACGGATCGTACTCCGCCGTGTGCACGCAGGTCGGCGGCAGGCCGCGCAGCTGCGCGGCGCGCAGCGGCGATACCCGCGGGTCGGCGCGGTCCACCCCGGGCGGCAGATAGTGGCGCAGGTCGTGCTCGAGCGTGGCGCGGTCGACGAGATAGCCCTGGGCGAGAGCGCGGCGCGACTGGCTCTCGGCCGCATAGTCCATGATGGGGCACAGCAGGAACTGGCACGCGACCCGCGGTCCGCCCGCCGCCGCTGCCGCCTGGCAGACCACGGCCGCGAGTGTTGCGCCGGCGGAATCCCCGCACACGCCGATGCGATCGGGGTCGAGGCGGAGCTCGGCGGCGTGAGCTGCGACCCAGGCGGTGGCCGCCAGACCATCGTCGATGGCCGCGGGAAAAGGATGTTCGGGAGCCAATCGGTAATCGACCGACAGCACCCGGCAGCCGCTCGATCGGGTGAGCGCTCGGCAGATGCCATCGTGCGTATCGAGACTGCCGCCGACGAACCCGCCGCCGTGAAAGTAGACGAGCCCCGGCAGCGCCCGATCCTTATCGGCTCCGGCAGGCGTATAGACCCGGATCCGCAGCGGCGCCTGCGGGCCGGCCAAGGCACGTTCCTCGACGTCGCCCACAGGCTTCGGCGGCCCGCCGAAGCTCAGCAGTTGCACCAGCGACTGGCGACGCTCTTCGACGCTCTGCGCGATCGCACTCGCAGCACCGGCCGCCGCGAGCTTGTCGAGAAAGCGCCGGACGCGTGCGTCGAGTGGCATGGTCGTCCCGGCGGGTGCCGGGATCAGGATGGCAAGGGCTCTTACAGCGCGAGCGCCCGCCGCGCCGACGCCGGCCAGCGGTCGGGGTCGACGCCGTGATTCGCGAACAGCGCCACCGTGAGGCGGTCCATGCCGAAGGCCACGCAGCCGGTGTGTGCCGGCTCCTCGCCCTGGCTCTTGATGCCCCAGGTAACGCCGAAGTGCTCGCGGTGATAATTGAAGCTCATGCAGGCGGTAGGCCGGGCGCCCTCGTAATAGGGGATCAGCAGCTCGAACTTGAGCGCCTGTTGCAGCTGGCTCACCGCCATGATCTGGCCCACGCGCCCGAAGAACGGGTCGTTGGCGACGTCCACCGTGTAGGGGAGCCCCAACTCGGTAGCGAGCTCGCGGGCACGCGCGATCCAGCCCTCGCGGAAGCTCGTGATGTCATCCGGCGAGCCGATGCGCACGAACTCCCGCATGCGGAAGGACTGCAG
>Ga0335078_10006110_pt1 | contig 17852 bp, 15 predicted proteins | sample Lox_Sample_32_FD_206711 | JGI IMG/M metagenome (GOLD analysis project Ga0335078, IMG submission 206711) | Soil microbial communities from Loxahatchee National Wildlife Refuge, Florida, United States - Lox_Sample_3.2 | ecosystem: Environmental > Terrestrial > Soil > Wetlands | place: USA... | reverse complement strand
CGCGGTCTTCTATTATGTCGTCCTCGCGCTCGTTGCGATTGGGCTGTTGATTGCGCAATGGCTCGAGCATTCGCGGTTCGGCACCTGGCTCATTGCGGTGCGCGAGAACGAGGATGCGGCGATGGCACTTGGCGTCGATGCGACCGCGGTCAAGCTCAGCGCCATGGTCATCTCCGCTGCAATCACGGCGGCTGCCGGCTGTTTCTATGTGCAATATTTTCTCTTTATTGACTCGTCGATCGCCTACGGCACATGGATTTCGATCGAAGCACTGCTGACCCCGATCATCGGCGGGGTCGGCACCGTATTCGGAGCGCTGGTCGGTGCGCTGGTGGTGAAATCGCTCGGCGAGGGCGCGAAGCTCGTGACCGGCGATGTGCCCGGCCTCGATCTGATGATTTACGGCGTCATGCTCATCCTGGTTATTGCTTTCGCGCCGCGCGGGCTCGTCGGCACGCTGACTGATTTGCGAGCAGGACTGACGCGTCGCTTCGGGTTTCCGCGAAAAACCGCGGAGGTGGTGCGTGGCTGAAGCGCTTCTTTCGGTCGAAAGCGTATCGCGGCGCTTTGGCGGGTTGCTGGCGCTTAAAGCTGCGTCTCTGACGGCGCCGGCGGCGCGCATCACCGCTTTGATCGGCCCGAATGGCGCAGGCAAAACCACGCTCTTCGCCGTGATCTCCGGATTCCTCAAGCCGACCGCGGGCTACGTCCATTATGCCGGCCATAACATTACAGGCGAGCCGCCGCACCGGCTCGCGCGTCGCGGCATCGCGCGCACCTTCCAGATCGTGCAGCCTTTCGCTGGACTTTCTGTGCACGACAACATTCTGGTCGGCGCGCATCTGCGCCACCGCGCGCGCACCGAAGCGCTCCTTGTCGCCGAGAAAGTTGCCGAAGAAGTCGGCCTCGCCGATATGCTCGACCGTCCCGCTCACACTTTGACCGTCGCCGGACGAAAGCGCCTCGAACTTGCCCGGGCGCTCGCGACTGAACCGACGCTGCTCCTCCTCGACGAAGTACTCGCCGGCTTAAATCCGTCCGAGATCCGCGACATCGTCCCGGTCATCCGCGGCTTGAGTGCGCGCGGCATCGCCATCGTCATGATCGAGCATGTGATGCAGGCGGTGATGAGTTTGGCAGAACACGTCTTCGTGCTGGCGGAAGGCTGCATCATTGCCGAAGGCAACCCTGCGCAAGTGGTGGACAATCCGGCTGTGGTCGAGGCTTATCTCGGCCGTGGCGCCGCGGCAAAGGCCAGGGCCGTTCATGCCCACTGAATTCGCCGCAGTTCCACTCCTTGAGATCCACGATCTTTGTGCCGGCTATGGCGATACCGAAGTGCTGCGCGGCATCGATCTTAGCGTTGCCAGCGGTGAGATCGTCGCCGTGCTCGGCTCGAACGGCGTCGGCAAATCGACGCTTAATCGCACCATCTCCGGCATTGTGCGCGCACGTGCGGGCGCGATCCGCTTCGACGGCGCCGCAATCGAGCATGAAAAGCCGGCGGCGATTGTTGCGCGCGGACTCATTCACGTCCCCGAAGGTCGGCGAATTTTTCCAAACCTTTCGGTTCACGAAAACCTCGACCTTGGCAGCTACCGCCGCGCCGCGAAGCACCGGGCCGCCAACCGTGAGCGCGTGTTCGCAATCTTCCCGAGGCTGTTCGAGCGCCGTACGCAACGCGCCGGGACCTTGTCCGGTGGTGAACAGCAAATGCTCGCGATCGGCCGCGGCCTGATGGCCGAGCCGCGGTTGCTCATCCTCGATGAGCCCTCGCTCGGACTCTCACCGATTCTGGTCGAGGAATTGTTTGCGCTGATCGCGCGTATCCACGCCGATGGCGTTGCCGTCTTGCTGGTCGAGCAGAATGTGATGCAGAGCCTCGAGATCGCGGGCCGCGCCTATATTCTCGCCGAGGGACAATGCGTCATGTCTGGCCCTTCCGCCGACATCGGCGCCGATCCGAAACTCAAACGCGCCTATCTGGGACTGTAAAATCTGGGACTGTAAAGCATGACCGAAACGTCTTTGTTAGCTCGCCTTCGCAATCGGCCGATTTTGATCGCGCCCGGCGTCTACGATTCACTGACTGCGCTCATCGCCGAGCGCGCGGGTTTTGAGGCACTTTACGTGTCCGGGGCGGGGATTTCGCACTCGCGGCTGGGGCGCCCCGACGTCGGCCTCGTCAGCATGACTGAAGTGGTTCAGACCGTCGCGCTGATCCGCGATCGGGTCGGCACTCATCTCATCGTCGACGCCGACACCGGCTACGGCAACGCGCTCAATGTCGAGCGTACGGTGCGGCTTCTTGAGCGTGCCGGCGCTAGCGCGATCCAGATTGAAGATCAGGATTTTCCGAAGCGCTGCGGTCATCTCGACAACAAGTCGCTGATTTCAGCGCAGGAGATGGTCGGCAAGGTCAAGGCGGCGGTGGACACACGGGCTTCAAAGGACACCGTCATCATCGCCCGGACCGACGCCGTCGCCGTCGAGGGTTTCGACCGGGCGATGGCGCGCGCCGCACTTTATGGTGAGGCCGGCGCCGACATGCTGTTCGTCGAGGCGCCGCGCCAGCGCGACGAGCTTGCCCGCATCACCGCGCAGCTGGGCAACTCTTTGCCACTGATGGTGAACATGGTGGAGGGTGGCAAGACCCCGGTGCTACCGGCAAGTGACCTTGAGTCGCTGGGTTTTGCCTTCGTGATCTTTCCCGGCGCCATTGTGCGTACGCTCGCCAAGGCGGCCGAGGAATTTTATGGCTCGCTGAAGGCGCACGGCACCACCGAGCCATTCCGCGCCCGCATGTTCGATTTCGACGGGCTCAACCGCCTGATCGGAACGCCGGAAATGCTCGAACGAGGCGACCGTTACGCGGCGATCGAAGCGCAGCCAAGCCGCACCGCGGGGAAGCGATGACGCGGTCGCTCGATCCGGTGACATTGGCCGTGCTCAACGGCCGCCTCGTGCAGATCGCCGACGAAATGGACGCGACGCTTTATCGCTCCGCCTTCAATCCGATCATCGCCGAGGCGCATGACGCCTGCCATGGGCTCTATCATCCCGAGACCGGCGCGACTTTGGTGCAGGGCTCGTCGGGTTTGCCAATCTTCGTTGGCGCCATGGCGTTCGCGGTCAAAGCGGTCATCGACAAGGTTGCGCAGGACGGCGCCCTCAGCGAGGGCGATACTTATCTGTTCAACGACCCCTACGACGGCGGCACTCACCTGAACGATTTCCGGTTAGTGCGTCCGGTGATGCGCGGCGGCAAGGTGTTTGCCTGGCTCGCCTCGGTCGGCCACTGGCTCGACGTCGGCGGCAATGTGCCCGGCAACTACAATGCCAAGGCAACGGAGAGCTTTCAGGAAGGCTTTCGCGTGCCGCCGGTGAAGCTCATTAGCAGCGGCGTGTTTCAACAGGACATCGTCGACATCCTCGCCGCCAATTCGCGCGTGCCGTTGTCGAACTGGGGCGACCTCAACGGTCAGCTTAACGCGCTCGGGCTGGGCGAACAGCGCGTCCATGCGCTGCTCGACGAGTACGGCGACGAGACGGTCGCAGCCGCCACCGCAGCGCTGACCGCGCGCGCCGAAGCACTGATGCGCGCCAACATCGCGTCGCTGCCGGACGGCACTTACTCCTATGACGACTTCCTCGACAATGACGGCGTCACCGATGAGCCGCTGCGTATCGCACTTGATCTGACGATTGCCGGCGAGACGATGCGGCTCGACTTTTCCCGCTCCTCGCCGCCGTGCCAGGGCCCGCTCAACATCGCGCGCTCGACGGCGGTCGCGTGCTGTTACGTCGCGCTCAAGCATCTCTTCACTGACGTCCCAGCCAACGCGGGTTGCATGGCGCCGATCGAGTTCATCATCCCCGACACGACGCTGCTTGGCGTCTCGGCGCCGAAGCCGGTCGGCGGCTATACCGAAACGATCTTGCGCGTGATCGATACTGTGTTCGGCGCGTTCGCGCAGGCGGCGCCGGAACGCGCCAACGGCAGTCCGTATGCGACGATCAATGCGCTCTCGCTCGCCGGCTGGCGCAGCAACGGCGTGCGCTGGGTAATGTTCTGTTTCTTCGGCGGCGGACTCGGCGGCAATCCTGAAGGCGACGGCCTCAACCACGGCAACAATCCGATTTCGACCGCGACCATTCCGCCGACGGAAATTCTGGAATCGCTCTATCCGGTAATGTTCACCCAATGGGCGCTGCGCCCCGACTCCGCCGGCCCCGGATTTCATCGCGGCGGCCTCGGCGCCATCTACGAGGTCGAGGCGCTGGCCGACGGCGGCGCCGAAGTGTTTTTGCTCGGCGAGCGCGGAAAGTTTCCGCCGTTTGGCGTCAACGGAGGCAAGTCGGCTGCGCTCAACCGCTTTTTCTATCCGGCCGACGGCGGGGAGCGTTCGCCCCCTCTGACATCCAAGATCACTGACGTGCACATCCGGCGCGGACATCGCGTTCGGCTTGAGACGCCGGGCGGCGGCGGCTTCGGCGATCCGCGGATGCGCGATCCGGCCCGCGTCGCGCGCGACGTGGCGCTCGGCTACGTGTCACGGCAGGCGGCGTCGCGCGATTACGGCGTTGCGCTTTGCGACGATGGCAGCGTCGATGCCCCGGCGACTACGCAATTGCGCGGTGAGGCGCGCGCATGAGCTTGGAAGGTGGGTCCATCGTCGGCGTTGACGTCGGCGGCACGTTTACGGATTTGTTCTGGTTCGACGCCGCGGCGCGCGCCTTCCGCGTTGCCAAGGTGCCGTCGCAGCGCGGTGATGAAGCCGCCGGTTTTCTGCAGGGCCTGCTTGCGCTGGGCACGATCGAGAGCTTCGGCGCCATCGTGCATGGCACCACGGTCGGCACCAATACGCTGTTGGAACGGCGCGGTCCCCGCATCGGCGTGATCACGACACGCGGCTTTCGCGACGTGCTGGAGATGCGCCGCCGCGACCGGCGGCAGACCTGGGGCCTGTGGGGCGAATTCATCCCGATTGCCGCGCGCGACCTCCGCTTCGAAGTCGACGAACGCACGCTCGCCGACGGCAGCATCCGCACGCCGGTCGACGAAGCCGCCGTGATGGCGGCGGCGAAGGGGCTGCATGAACGCGGCGCGCAGGCGCTCGCAATCATCTTCATCAACGCGTACGCCAACGCGGACAACGAGCGCCGCGCGCTCGCCGCTGCCGCAAAGGTCTGGCCCAACGAGCACCTGTCTGCCTCGCATCAGGTGCTCCCGGAAATCCGCGAATTCGAGCGCGCCTCGACGACGGCGCTCAACGCCTATCTGCAGCCGGTGGTCGGCGCCTATATCGGCAAGCTTGAAGGGGCTTTAGCGCAGCAAAAATTCGCCGGCACCTTTCACATCGTCCAGTCGAATGGCGGCGTGATGTCGACGACGACTGCGCGCCGGCTGCCAGTGCGCACTGCGTTGTCAGGTCCAGCGGCGGGCGTGATCGCTGCTGCCGCGATCGCGCGGGCGAGCGGCTACGACAACGTCATCACCTGCGATCTTGGCGGTACGTCGTTCGATGTGTCGGTGATCGCTGGCGCGATGCCGTCGTTAGCGGCACAGACGGTCGTTGACTTCGGACTTGTGATCCGCACGCCGATGATCGAGATCACCACCATCGGCGCCGGCGGCGGGTCGATTGCCGCGGTCGATCGCGGCGGATTGCTGCAGGTCGGACCGGAAAGCGCGGGCTCGGTGCCGGGACCCGCCTGCTACGGCCAGGGCAACGAGCGGCCGACGCTGACCGACGCTCACGTCGTTCTCGGCCGTATCAATGCCGCGCGGCCGATCGGCGGCAAGCTCGCGCAGCTCGATGTCGAAGCGGCCAAGCGTGCGATCCTCACGCACGTCGGCGAACCGCTCGGGCTTGGTGTGCAAGAAGCGGCCGAGGCGATCGTCCGCGTTGCCGATGCGCGGATGGCCGGCGCCATTCGGCTGGTCTCGATCGAGCGCGGCCACGATCCGGCAAAGTTCGCCGCGATGCCGTTCGGCGGTGGCGGCGCGCTGCACGCCAGCGCGCTGATCAAGGAGATCGGCTTGAAATGCGCGATCGTGCCGCGTTTTCCCGGCGTCACCTCAGCGCTCGGCTGTGTCATCGCCGATCTGCGGCACGATCAGGTGCAGACCGTCAACCTCATGCTCGACGGTCTCGACGCGTCCGCGCTTGACGCGCGTATGGTGGCGGCGGGCGAGGAGGCGAGGGGCGTGGTGGCGGCCGCTGGCATCGCCGTCGATCGGATCGATGTGCTGTACGAACTCGACATGCACTACCTCGGCCAGACCCACACCGTTGCCGTGCCGTTGTCGGTCACGTTGACGAACGGCCATACCGGCATCAGCGAAGCGGCGATCAGAACGGCCTTCGACAAAGCCTACGCCGCTGCCTTCGGCCGTCTGCTCCCCGGCATCCCAGTCCGGATTGTGTCGCTGCGCACCGCCGCGATCGGCCGGCGCCCGGCCTTCGATCTGACCGCTTTTGCGCCGTCTGCGGACGGCTCCCTGGCAAAGGCCGAGCGTGGCGAGCGGCCCGTATGGTTCGCCGGAAAATGGCACGCGACACGGGTGTGGTCGCGGCTCGATCTTCCAGCCGGCGCAGTGATCGAATCGCCGGCGATCCTCGAACAACCCGACGCGACTATTTTCATTGAACCCGGCTTGCGCGGACGGGTGGACGAGTTGGGTAATGTTATCGTCGAGCGCAACGCATGAGTCTCCAAACCACCGCACTCCTTCTTCTTGATCTGCAGAATGACTTTCTGCATCCGCAGGGCGCCTATGCGCGGGCCGGACAAAACAGCGCCGCCATCGCGGCGCTGCCGGCGCGGCTAAAACCGCTGGCCGACGCGGTCAGGCGGCGCGGCGGTCTCGTCGTCGCGACGTTGTTCACGCTGGTGCCCGGCCGCGGCGGCGAGCCGATCGTCTCGCCGCATCTGAAAAAGCTGCGGCCGTTTCTTGGCAAGGGCGACTTCGCGCCGGGCTCGTGGGGCCAGCAACTGGTCGACACGCTCGCACCGGCGGACGTTTCGGTCGAGAAGATCGCCTACTCGGCGTTCTACATGAGCCGGCTGGAATGGGTGCTGCACAAATGCGGCATCGAGCGGGTTTATGCCGCCGGCATCGTCACCAATGGCGGCGTCGCCTCGACCATTCGCGACGCCCACGTACGCGAATTTTCCTGCACCGTGCTGGAAGACGGCTGCGCCGCACTCTCCGACGATGTGCACCGCGCTGCGATCGAAGGCTTGCGGCCGATCGCGCGCATTATGACGGTGGCGCAGGCGATTGATGAGGTCGAAGCGGCACCGTTGCCCTAAACGGCCGATGGCTTATGCCGCGACAACACCTGATCGCGCAGGACGTGACGGCGGATTTTCCCGGTCCCGGTCATGGGAAACTCTTCGAAGCGTTCGATGGTCTCCGGCAGTTTGTAATCGGCGATCTGGCCCTTGAGAAAACTCACCGCCTCGTCGAGCGAAAGGTCGCGGCCGGTTTTGGGAATGACGCAAAGACAATTGCGTTCGCCGAGCCGCACATCCGGCAGCCCGACCATCGCCGCGTGCATGACGTTCGGGTGGGTGTAGAGAATCTCCTCGACTTCGCGCGGAAAGAACTTCTTGCCGCCGCGATTGATGATCTCTTTGCTGCGCCCGGAAAGCTGAACGTTGCCCGCGGCATCGACAAAGCGGCCGAGATCGCCGGTGCGAAACCAGCCGTCGTCGGTGAACGACGCGGCGTTGGCAGCCGGGTTGTTGTGATAGCCGAGATGGACCGACGGTCCGCGCGCCGCGACTTCGCCGATCTCGCCATACGGCACGTCGGTGCCGGCGCTATCGAGGATGCGGATTTCCATGTCGCCGACGAGGCGGCCGATGGTGCCGTTCACCTTCTCGGGATCGTCGGTGAAACGGGTGTAGGTGTGGAAGCCGGTCTCGAGCATGCCGTAAAGCTCGATCAGATGACCCTCAGCGCGGGCCTGATAGTCGCGAATGGTTTCGATCGCGGCCGACGCGCCGCCGGTAATCACCACGCGCAGCGAAGACAGATCGAACCGGTCAAGCTCGGGGTCTGCCAGCATGGAAACGATCGCGGCCGGCGCGGTCGGAATATAAGTAACGCGCTCGCGCTCAATCAGCTCAAGCGCCGTGCGTGCAGAAAACCGCTCCATCAGCACGGCGCGCGCGCCGGCCATGATGGTCTGCATCAGCGTGATGTAGCCCCAATTGAGCCCGACTGGCAGGTATGTGAGCAGCACGTCGCGCTCGGTCACCTCCATGTCGCGGTTCAAAAGCCACGGCGCGTAGATCGTGGTGTTGAAGCTGTGCAGCACGCATTTCGGGTCGCCGGTCGTGCCGGAGGTAAAGGCCATGCGGAAGACTTCGTTTGGGTCCATGCGCACGCGATGTTCCGTCGCGAGCGGCGGACACGATCGCAACTCGCCGAGGCTGTGAATGCCGTCGGTCGCTTCGCCGGCGATGATCAGATGGGCAAGGCCGGGCACGGAAGCGCGCAGGCCTTTGGCCATCGACAAAAAGTCGAAGCCGCGAAATTCACGCGGAAAGATGTAAGCGCTGCTGCCGGAAAATTTCAGGATGTAGTCGAGTTCGCGGGCGCGGAAGTCGGGGTTGACCTTATTGGCGATGGCGCCGATCAGCTCGAGCGCAAAGAACGCCACCGCGAATTCGATCCAGTTCGGCAGTTGCACGGTGACGACATCGCCGCGCTTCATGCCAACGCGGCGATAAAGTTCGGCGCAGCGCAGAATTTCGTCCTTCAGCCCGCCGTAGCTGATACGGCGCCGCGCGTCCGCGAAGAGCTCGCGATCGGGATGTGCCGCGGCAGCCTCATCGATAAATTCGAAGAAGGTCTTGTTGGTCCATTGGCCCGACGCCGTGTAGCGCTGCGCGAGTTCGGGTCTGACCATGTTCACATAGGCCATTGGGTTCCCCTCAGCGAAGGCCGCGGAACAAACCGCCGTCGACCTGGATCGCGGTCCCGGTAATGTAATTGCCGCGCGGCGATACCAGAAAGGCGACGATACCGGCGATATCCTCAACCGTGCCGATGCGCCGCATCGCAATCTCATCGGCAAGTTTGGCGCGCATCAGGTTTGGATCCTGACCGTCAGCGGCGAAGACTTTTTGCAGCCGCTCGGTTTCGATGTAGCCCGGGCAGATGGTGTTGACGTTGATGCCGGCTGCGGCAAGTTCAAGCGATAAGGTCTTGGCGTATCCGATCACTGCATCCCAAGTGGCCACCGAAAGGCCGAAGCCGGGGATCGGCTGAATTGCCGAGATCGCCGTGATGTTAAGGACGCTGCCACCACCGCGCTCAGTCATATGCGGCACAGCAGCGCGGCACATGCGCACGACATACATCAGATTGCGTTCGACGGCCTGATGCCAGGCCGCGTCGTCGAAGCTTATCAGATCGCCCAGCGGCGGCGCGCCATCATTGTTGACGAGAATGTCGAGGCCGCCGTAGTGGGCGGTGGTCAAAGTCACGACAGCGGCACAATCCTCGGCGCGGCGGCAATCGGCGGGCAGTGCCAGCGGCTCAACGCCGGTCTCGGCGCGGATTTTTTCGGCGGCTTCGCGCAAAGGCTTTTCGCGGCGCGCCGTGATCACAAGCTTGACGCCTTCGGCCGCGAGCGTCCGCGCGATGCCAAAGCCGATGCCCTGGCTCGCGCCTCCCACGATGGCGACTTTGTCCTTGAGTTTCAGGTCCACGACAGCCCCAGGGTCTGAGCGAACGCTTCGGCGTTGCGGTGAAACAGCTTCTCCAGCATATCCGGCGAATAATCTTCGCCGATCCAGTCCTTAACCAGTCGCTCGTAGCCGAACAGCGGATAGTCGCCGCCGAACATGACGCGGTCCTTCAGCCGCCGCGGAATGTCGTGCTTGAGATCGGCGCTATGATATTTCGGCGACCAGCCGTGCAATTCGTACCAGATATTGCGCTTATGCATCAGCACGGCGAGCGTCTCGGTTTGCCACGGCCATCCCGGCCGCGCGGCCATGATTTTCAACTCGGGATAATGCACGGCGACCAGGTCAAGATGCCGCGGATGACAATTGTCGAGGATGACGCCGCCGCCGCCGGGCAAGCCTGCGCCGAGGCCCGTGGTGCCGACAAAGAACAGGATCGGAATGCCCGCCTCGATACATAATTTATAGAACGGAGCGTAGGACGGATCGCTGCCCGGCGGCGATTTTGAAGCGGACACTGCATAGCCGACAAAACCGACGCGGTTGTCGATGCAACGGCGCAGTTCCCTGACGCCGGCCGTGCCCATACCGGGGTCGATGTGAAACCAGTGACCCAGAATAACATCGCGGTGGGCGCGTTCGGTGGCGAACGAATAGTCATGCAGGCTCTGCATCTCATCGAGCGGCAGGAATTTCGAGAACCCGAGATCAAGGATCACGCGGGCATTGTTGGCGCGGAAATACGCGGCCATCTCGTCCTCGGTCTTATAATCCGGATCGGAGTGCCAGGTCGCGCGTTGTTGTGCCAGTTCCTCGGGCGTTTGCAGCACATAGCCCCGCCTGGTGCCCCAGTGCGAGTGCATGTCGATGATTTTCATTGTCACCCCGTTCCCAAATATGATGCGCGAATACGATCGTCGTTCATTAGTTGTCTTGCTTCGCCTTCAAACTCGATGCGACCGGTTTCCAGCACATAGACGTAGTCGGCGAGCCGGAGAATACGGCGGACGTTCTGTTCGGCGATCAGCACTGGAATGCCCTCGGCGTTGATGCGGCGGATCGCTTCGATGATCGTGCCGAACGCTTTCGGCGAAAGTCCAAGCGAGGGCTCGTCGAGTAACAGACAACGCGGCGACGACATCAGCGCGCGGGCGACCGCCAGCATTTGCTGCTCGCCGCCAGACAGAAGCCCGGCCGGTTGCCGCGCGCGCTCTCGCAAAATCGGAAATAGCGCCTCGACGCGCGACAATTGCGTGTCCCAGGGTTCGTGGCTGCTGACCGTAAAGGCGCCCATCTCCAGATTTTCGCGGACCGTCATATCGCCGAACAAGAGGCGCCCCTGCGGGACCAGCACCAATCCGTCCCGCACCAGGGCTTCGGGCGCGCGGCCCGTTGCTGTCGCGCCGGCAAACGTGATGGTCCCGGCTTGAATCGAAGCGAGGCCGCAGATCGCCCGCAACAGCGTAGTCTTGCCGGCGCCGTTAGCGCCGAGCAGCGCCACGATTTTGCCCGCCGGCACTGCGATCGACACCCCGCGCAGCACGCGCACGCGGCCATAGCCGGCATCGATGTCGCGCGTTTCAAGCATGTTCGTCCGCAGCGCCGAGGTAGGCGTCGATGACTTCGGGATGATCGCGAATTTCGGCGGGTGTGCCATCGGCGAGGACTTCGCCCTGGTGCATCACGGTGATGCGCTCGGCAAGACGCATCATGACGCGCATATTGTGTTCGACGACAAAGAGAGTGATGCCGCGCTCGCGCGCCAGGCTGCGAATGGTAGCGACCGCCGTGTCCGCCTCGGCTTCGCTCATGCCTGATATCGGCTCGTCGAGCAGGACAAGGCGCGGCCGCACCGCAAGCGCACGCGCGAGGTCAACGCGCTTCTGGATGCCGAATGGCAGGTCGCGAACCGGTGCTGCGGCGAGTGCGCCAAGTTCGAACGCTTGCAGCAGCGCCAGCGCTTCGCCCCGTGCGTCGTGCTCGACGCGTCGGGCGCGGCCAAGACCAATAAGCGCCGCGCCGATGCCGTAAACATGATGGCGGTAGAGACCGGTGAGGACGTTGTCGAGCACCGTGCTTTCACGAAACAGCTCGACGTGCTGGAACGTCCGCCCTATGCCGCGCGCGGAAATAATTTCGGCAGGAAGTGCTGTTATCTGTTCATCAGCGAAGACGATCGCGCCGGCGTTTGGCCGGACGATGCCGGTGATCGCGTTGATGAGGGAGGTCTTGCCTGCGCCGTTTGGGCCGATCAGGCCGTGAATTTCGCCCTGCTCCACGTTCATGCTGACGCCGCGCACCGCAGCAACGCCGCCAAAGCTGACCGATACGGAATCCAATCTGAGCAGGCTCATGTCAGACCGCCCTTGGAGTCGCGCCGCCTGGCCAAAAACGCAAGCGAGCCGACAATGCCTTTCGGCGCCAGAACGAGCGCGCCGAGCAGGATAACGCCGTAGACGACGTCGCCGTATTCCTTGGCGCCGCGCAGCGTCTCGGGCAGGAGCGTCAACACCACGGCGCCGACGACGGAGCCAGCGACCGAGCCCAGGCCGCCGACAACGATGAAGGTGATGTCGCGCAAGGAGGCCGAGATATCGAATTCGGTCGGATCGATGAAACCGACAACGGCGGTGAACAATCCGCCGGCGAGGCCTGCGAACGCGGCGGCGATCGAAAAGGCGAGGAGTTTTGTGCGCCCTGGCGGGATGGCAAGTGCCTGGGCCACGATGACGCTTTGGCGAACGGCATCGAAAGCGCGGCCGTAGCGCGAGCGTTGGATATTCCAGCCGGCGCAGATCGCGAGAGCCGTCATGCCGAGGACGAAAAAGTAGAGCGCGTTATCTTTCAACAACAGGCCGACAAGTTCCGGCTTTGCCAGTTTGAGACCCCGCACGCCGCCGGTCAGATCGGGGAATTCCTCGATTGCGATCGACACCACTTCGAGAAAGCCGAGCGTCACCAGGGCGAGATAGAGACCGGAAAGCCGGCGCGCCGGATAACCGAGGCTGGCGCCGAGCAATGTGGTTACGACCACGCCGGCGGGAAGCGCGAGGACGTAGGTTACGGCAAGCCGCGTCGTCAATAGCGCCGTGGTATAGGCGCCGATCGCCATCAGCGAGGCGTGGCAAAGCGAAATTTGTCCGCAATTGCCGGTGAGCAGGTTGAGGCCGATGGCGGCGACGATGTTGATCAAAATCAGTTCGGCCAGATAGATCTGATACTCGCTGCCGAACAGCGGCAGTGCTACCGAAAAAACTGCGGCGATGGCGATGGCGGCGTGGGCTAAACGCATCGCACTAGACGCGAACCTGCGTCGCGCCCCACAAGCCATTCGGCCGCACCAGCAAAAAAGCGATCAGAATGGCGAACGGAATGACCTCTTTCAGCGCGGCGCCAAACAGGGCGCCGGCGTAGGTTTCCAGTACCCCGAGCAGCAGTCCGCCGAACACGGCGCCGCCCAGACTGCCGAAACCGCCGATCACGGCTGCGACCAGCGCCTTGACGATAAGATGCCCGAGTTCGGGATTGATGCCGGCCACCGGCGCGAGCAGCAATCCGGCAGCCGCGCCGATCGCTGCTGACAGCGCCCAGGCCGAGCCGAATACTTTGCCGACGCTGATGCCCATCAGCCGCGCTGCGGTTTGATTGTAGGCAACCGCCCGCATCGCCTTGCCGAGCCGGGTCTGTTGAAAGAACAAGACCAATAAGGTCACCAGGGCAGCGGTGCTGCCGATGATGACCAGATAACTCGGATTAACACGAAGCGGTCCGACAGCAAGGGCCGGCCCGCTATAGGGCGCGGGCAGGAAGAAGACATTGTCCTGCCAGTGAATGCGAATGAGTGCGCGGATGATCAGACCGATGGCGAACGTCGCGATGACCAGCGTAAATTCCGGGGCGCCAACGATCGGACGAATGAACAGCCGCTCGATCAAAATGCCGAATCCGGCGGCGATGACAAGCGTCGCCGGCACCATGACCGGATAGGGCAGGCCGTAGGAGCTCAGCACCAGCGCGATGTAGGCGCCAAGCGTCACCAGTTCGCCCTGCGCGAAGTTCAATACGCGGCTCGCTTTGAACGGGATCGCCAGCGACAGCGCGACGATTGCGTAGATGCTACCGACGCTGAGCCCGGACAGGGCAAGCTGCAACGCGATGCGCCAAGTCATTAGCGATACTGCTCATGAATGATGCGGCGCGGCCGCCGGCGCTTCATTTTCGCGGTGGCGATGCCCCAATCAATGATAGCGCTGCAAGATATCGCTCGGCCGCTTGCTTTCCCACAGGACCTGTACCCATTCGCCGTTCTTCACCTGCATCGGCTGCAGCCGCAGATTGCCGATGTGGTGAGTCTTGGCGAAGCTTCGCGGGCTTGCGATCGGACCAACGCGGTAATCGTGCAGGTTCTCCAGTGCGTCGATCAGCCGATCCGTGGTCAAGTCCTTGCCCGCGTTGCGCATCGCTTCTGCCACGACGTACATGTCGGCGTAGGCCAGCACGTCGAAAATGTTGGGCCGGTTCGCCGGCAGATTTGGATATTCGGCGCTCCATTTGGCTCGCCACGCCTTCATCGCCGGATTGCTTGAACCCGGCAACAGCGGGATGAGCGCAAAACCGCTGGCGCCCTCTGCGGCGGGGCCGGCCGCAGTCAAAAACCCCTGATCGACCATCGTCGTGCCAACGAAGAACTGCTGATTAAGTCCAAGCTCCTTGGCTTGACGAAGGGCAATCGCCGCTTCAGCGGGATTACCAAAGAACGCAATCACCTGTGGGTCAGCCTGCTGCAGATCCAGGAGCTGTGGGGTGAAGTCCTTGTCGCCGATGTTGAACTCGGCCCGTTTCACCGGTGTGATCTTGTACCATTTCTGCAACTGCTTGGTGAGCGCGTCGCCTTCGTTCTTCGGATATTCCTCGCGGCCGCTGAGAATGGCGATTTTCTGCGCTTTCAGTCCGTCGACAATGTATTCGGCGTAGAGTTCGCCATAACGCGGCACCTCGGTGGTGCCGCCACGGAACAGATTTTTGGCGAACGGCCACGTTACGCCCGGCGCCGAGGCGAAGGAGACGAACATGACAAGGCCCTTCTCCTTGACGTAATCGATGGTGCCGATTGTGCCGTTGCTGCCGGCGACATTGAACAGCATGAATACTTTGTCTTCGTCGATGAGTTTCTTGACGGCTGCGAGCGCTTTGGCGGGTGAGTGACCGTCGTCTTCGAAGATCATGTTGAGCTTGCGGCCATTGATGCCGCCGGCTGCGTTGATCTCCTTGATAGCCATGGTGGCGCCGTCGCGTCCAGCGAGGCCGATATAGGCCGCCGGCCCGGTGATCGGTCCGAACGCGCCGATGGTGATTGAATCGGCGGTGACGCCCTGCTCGGCGGCAGCCGGAATCGCCGCCAGCATCGCAAATGAGAGGCTCGTCGCGAGTGCCGAGAGAAGCTTGCGTGCGCCGAACATGGTCCCTCCCACGATCCGCTTGTCGGGCGCGGATTGAGGCCACAGTCTATGGATGGGTGTGGCAGCGAGTCAAAGGGCTTCCGCCCATCGCTCTTGCACAACTGAGCGCATGATATCGAGATCCTTCTGTCTTGAGCACTTTTAGAGACGGCGCGCGACGACAGCCCCAACGGGGCGATGGCCCAATCTCTCGCCAGCGTCGTTCCGAAGGGTTTTGCGCGACTGTTGCAGCGACGGTTTTTTGCTGCTTAGACAAGGCCGCTGTGAACTATCATCGAACGGCCGAAGAGGCTCGTTCCTGGAGGCGTTGAAGATGTATCGGGCCACTAAGGACATCATGTTGCCGACGACAATCACCGGCTCGCTGCCGCGGCCAAGCTGGTATACGGAAAATCTCGGCACCCGCATGTTCCTCGATGCGATGGTGAGCCGCCGCTACCGCGAGCAGTATGTCGACGCGCTGACCTGCTATCTGCGCGAACAGGAACTTGCCGGCCTCGATATCGTAACCGACGGCGACTGCCGTTTCGACGATGACGTTGGCGGCCAAAGCTGGACCAGCTATCCGCCGCACCACATGAGTGGCTACGAGCGAGGGGATCCGCGGCCTACTCCGGCTGGGCGCGGTGGCTTGTGGTTTCCGCGCGGCCACATCCTGCACGATTATCTGGAATCGCGGGTGATGCCGGTCATCATTGGCCCGGTGGGGCGCGGTGACCTGCAATACACCACACTATGGAAAACCGCGCAGCGGCTCACCACGCGGCCGGTCAAGTTCGGCGCGGTGTCGGCGGAGATCGTCGCTTTCGCTTCGCAGGACCGCCATTACAAGAGCGTACCCGAGCGTATGCTCGCGATCGCCGACGCCTTCAATGAAGAATACAACGAACTTGCCGACGCCGGCTGTCCGGTGATCCAGATCGAGGAGCCGCAAATCCATCTCGCAGCCGCGCGCGGCATCCAGGACAAGGTCATTACACCGGAATTGATGGTCGAGGTATTCAACCGCACTGTGAAGGGCCTGCGCGCCAAGACCGAAGTGTGGGCGCATTCCTGCTGGGGCAACCCTTCTCAGCAGCGCATGTTCGCGAAGGTGCAGAGCTATAAGCCGTCACTCGAGACCTACAACCACGTCGATGCTGATGTAATCACATTCGAGTCTTCAAGTTCCGGTGGCATGGACCTGGAGGCAATCGGCAAGACCATCACTGGAAAAAAGATCGCCATCGGCGTGATCGACCACCACACGCTTCAGGTCGAGAGCCCCGACGAAGTGGCAGCACAAATCCGTGCCGCGCTCAAATTCATTCCGCCGGAGCGGCTGGTGATCTCGTCCGATTGCGGCATGGGCCGCGAGGGCATGAGCCGCCGCCACGCTTATTACAAGATGGTTTCGCTTGTGCTCGGCACCAACATGGTGCGCAAGGAATTGGGCTTCCCCGAGGCCCAATGCCTGGCTGCCGACGAGCGCTATTCGTTGGTGGTTCCGGCGAAATAAGGTTATGCTCTGCACGGAAGTGAACAGGGCGGAACTTAAATCCGCCTCCGACGGTTGATTCAACAGCTTGTTTTGGCTGGGATCCATTTGTCGTTAAGGCTGTGGAGCTTCTATTATCCTTTGCATGGCTCGCGATCAGTGCGTGGCTGATCGGCCGGGCCTTTAAGCAACGCGGGCTTCTGCCCCGCCTGCTCGCCGCGTCGCCTCCGTCGGCCCTGCGCGCGCCGTTCGTCACTGTGATCGTTCCAGCGCGAGACGAGCAAGCCAATATCGGGCCGTGCTTGCGGTCGTTGCTTGCGCAGGACTATCCACAGAACCGGCTTGGTATTCTGGTGGTCGACGACCATTCGGCCGACGCCACTGCGACAATTGTTCGCGAATTGGCCGCGCGCCATTCGCAGATTTCGTTGCTTCAAACTCCAGCCTTGCCGCCGCGCTGGACCGGCAAATCGCACGCCTGCTGGATCGGCGTGCGCTCCGCCGTGCCGCAAACGCAATGGCTTTGCTTCATCGACGCCGACGTGAGAGTCAAAGCCGGCGCATTGTCGAGTGCCGTGCACGCGGCGGTGACCCAGCATCTCGATCTTCTATCGCTGGCGCCGCGCCAGGAACTGCAAAGCTTTGCAGAACGGCTTATTCTGCCGTGCGGCCTTATATTACTGTCGTTTCTTCAGGATCTACGGCAAGTACAGGCCCGATCGGGCGATGATGTCACCGCCACCGGACAGTTCATGATGGTCCGGCGCGATGCTTACGAAGCGGTCGGCGGGCATGCCGCCGTGTGTCGCGCGATCTGTGAGGATCTGGAGTTCGCTCGGCGGCTCAAGCAATCCGGCCGATCGGTCCTGCTGATGGGCGGCGAACAGCTTTTGTCAACGCGCATGTACACTGGCTGGCGGACGCTGTGGCCGGGGCTAGCCAAGAATCTCGTCGATACGCTGGGCGGGCAGACTGCGACATTAGCACTCGCTTTCGTCGGCGTGACTTTGGCGTGGGCGGCATGGGTCGTCCCGCTGATCGACTTGGCTGGCTGGTGGCAGCACGTCAATGACGCGACTTTTGCTTTGCCCCTCGCACTTGCAGCCTCGGCCGCGGCGACCGGCTTGCATGTTGCCGCCACGTTCTATTTTCGCATTCCATTCTGGTACGGTCTGATCTTTCCGCTGGGCTACACTGCGGGCGCC
>Ga0335078_10006109_pt1 | contig 17854 bp, 14 predicted proteins | sample Lox_Sample_32_FD_206711 | JGI IMG/M metagenome (GOLD analysis project Ga0335078, IMG submission 206711) | Soil microbial communities from Loxahatchee National Wildlife Refuge, Florida, United States - Lox_Sample_3.2 | ecosystem: Environmental > Terrestrial > Soil > Wetlands | place: USA... | reverse complement strand
GGACGCCGCAGCCGTGGTCTTTGATTTCGAGCGTCACGTTTTCCGCATCAAGCTCGACCCGAATTTCAGCCGAAGGGCTGCGGGAATGCCGGTGTACGTTCGTCAATCCCTCCTGCAAAACTCGAAACAGGGCAATCTCCACAGGACTTGGCAGCCGCGAAGGATTCTCCGGCAACTCAAGCTTCACCGGGATTCCACTTCTCTGCGAGAACCCCTCTACAAACCACTTGGCGGCGGAAGCGAAACCCGCCTCATCTAGAAGCGGCGGGTGCAGCAAATGCGAAAGCGTGCGGGCCTCGCTGATGCAGCGGTCCAGAATCTCGCTGCACTGCCGCAGCAAATCGGCTTTGTCCGTGGCGGCGGGGTTCGCCAGCATCTCGATAGTGATCTTCAGTCCGACCAGGTACTGGCCCAGGCTGTCATGCAACTCGCGGGCGATCCGGCGACGTTCCTGGTCCTGCAGGTTGAGCAGGCGCCCGCTGAGCCGCCGGATCATCTGCTCTGCCCGGCGCCGCGCCGTAATGTCGAGGGCAATAACTCCGACTTCGTGGATTTTGTCCTCGGCGTCGCGGATAGGAAAATAGTTTACCAACCAGTGCCGTATCTCGTTTTCCTTGTTCAGCAGCGGCCCGCTGATTTCCCGGTCCAGGACCGGCAGGCCGCTGGACAACACATGGCGTAACACCGTCTCCGCCTGGGGCGCGCTTCGCTGGAAGACCTCCGGCAAAGTTTTTCCCAGCAACTGGTCCGGTTCCACCCCGCCCATGTGCGCGAGCACATCGTTGATGCGCTGATAGCGCAAGTCGGAGTCCAGAATGCCGAATCCCACCGTCGAGGACGCGAAAAACCCATTCACCAGCTCCCGGCTCTGCCGGGCCACGCGCTCGCTCCGCTCCCGCTTGCTGAACTCCAGCTTGAGTGACCAGAACTGTGCTACGAGCAGACCCAGGGCCAGCAGAAACGCCGCCGCCAGCGAACCGATCGTCCGCCGGTAAGACCGCTCTGCCGCTTCCTGCCGCTGCGTCAACAGGGCGTTCTCGTCATTTTGCATGGTGCTGACCAGCGACCGGATGTTGGCGGCCCGCATTGCATCTTGCCGCGTGATCTCGATCTGTCTTTCACCGTCCGCGCCGCCCTGCTTCCGCAGATCAATGGAACTCTGCAAAAGCTCCAGGTGCTGCCTCAGCAGTGACTCCAGTTGATTGATCTCCCGCAGCCGTCCCGGATTGTCCACCGACATCTCCCGCAACTGTCCCAGAATCTTCGGGGACTGCTGCACGGCGTTTTGGTAATTTCGCAGCATGCCCGGATCGCCCGTCAGGATGTAGCCACGCCGGCCGTTGTTCGCGCTGAGTGAGTTCGTGCACACGCTCTCCATCAGCCGTTGCACTTCGCGCGTGCGCGCCACTCCTTTTTCGCTGGAAACCAGAAGATTGGTGGCGCGGTAGGCAACAAAACTGATCGCCAGCAGCAGAATCACTGCGTTTGCAAACGCCGCCCAGGCTATTTGTCGCAATGAGAATGAGAACGGGACCTTCATAGCTCACAGCGCTTGACTGGTCTTGTGCAGGCCCGAAAGCGCAGGTTCAGCAGCGGTGCAACCATCATACCTTTTCGCATAGCTATCCTGCGAGTGTGCACCGCGCCAGCGTGGGGTTGTAAAATGAGGTATTTGAGTGGGCAACAGCTTCCAACTCGTCCAGATCCAGGTGGGTCCGCCGATACGCTCGCCCAAGCCACAATGGCTGCGGGCGAAGGCCCCGGCCGGTGAGAACTTTCACGCTCTGAAAAAGCTTGCCCGCAGCCTTGCGCTGCACACGGTGTGCGAATCCGCCCAGTGCCCCAACATCGGCGAATGCTGGAACCACCGCACCGCTACGTTTATGCTGCTCGGCGATCTCTGCACCCGCCGCTGCGGCTTTTGTGCCGTTCCCAAAGGCAAGCCTCAACCCATAGATACAGATGAACCACGCCGCGTCGCCGAAGCGGTGGCCACTCTCGGCCTGAAGCACGCCGTCATAACCAGCGTCAATCGCGATGATGACAATCTGGGCGGCGCTCGCATCTTTGCCGAAACCATTCGTCAAATTCGCCAGTTGATACCCGAATGCCGCGTGGAAGTCCTGATTCCCGATTTTCAGGGACTGGACGACGCCCTGCGCATCGTGCTCCGGGCGCGCCCGGATGTGCTCAATCACAACACGGAAACTGTGCCTCGCCTTTATCGCGTCGTCCGCTCTGGAGCTCGCTACGAACGCACGCTTCGCCTGCTCGCCAACGCCAAACAGTTTTCCCCCGGCATGGTTACCAAGTCCGGCGTCATGGTCGGGCTCGGCGAGACCGTCACTGAACTGGTCGAGGTTTTTCGTGATTTGGGCGGGCGGGGTGTGGATATCCTTACCGTCGGCCAATATCTGCGCCCATCGCGCGATCACTTGCCCATCGCGCGCTTTTACACTCCCGAGGAATTCGCTTATTTGAAGGAAGAGGCGTTGCGCTTTGGATTCCGCCACGTCGAGTCAGGCCCGCTGGTCCGCTCCAGTTACCACGCTCACGAGCAGGCCGAATCCACCTGCTAGGCTTAGATCAAGAGTCTCGGGGGTCATTCCGAGCCATTTGCAGGCGCGCAGCGCAAAACACGCGAGGAATCTGCAGTTCCCAGGCTCGGGGCCCTCAGAACACCTTCATTCGAATGCTCAAATATTTCTTGGGATCTTCCCGGATCGCCTTCACCAGTTCCCGGGTCTCCGTTAGCATCTGATCGGCATTGTTGTACAGGGAAGGGTCTTGCAGCAGTTTTCCCATTGTCCCCTGGCCCGCCGCCAGTTGGTCTGAGATCTGGGAGAGCCGGTTGATCGTGTTCTGCAGCTTGTTGGCGAATTCCTGGTCTTTCGTCATTTTTCCCAGAGCGCCCTTGCCCGCGTTGATGTCTTCGGTGATTTGCTTCACGTTGGCAACAGTCTGGTTCACGTTGTTATAAAGCGTCTCATCTTTCAGGAGCTTGCCGGCCGTTCCCTTGCCCGCATTCAAATCGTCAATCACCGTGTTTAGCTTGTCCAGCGTGGCATTGGCCTTGGTGTAGAGCGCGTCGTCGGAAATCAATTTGCCCAGCGTTCCATTCCCCTGCGTCACCTCGTTCAGCATCCCCTGAAGCTGATTCACCGTGGTATTGAGCCGGTTATACAAGCTGGGATCGTAAATCAGCTTGCCCACCGATCCGTTGCCGCTTTCGATGAAGGCCAGGATCCGGTCCACGCGCTTTTCCAGGGCATCCAGGTTCTGCAGCGAGCTTTGCCCGGCGCGCACCATATCGGAGAAATCCGGGACTTCGTGGCTGGGCAGCGCGTCTCCATCCTGCACTTCCGGCCCTTTGGCTTGCGAACTGTCAATGTCAATGTAGGTCTCGCCCAGCACGCCGGCGGTTGAAAGCAGGGTCTGGGAGTCTCTTCGCAGCGCATAGTGGAACCGCATATTCACTTTCATCACCACTTCCACCGGTGTGAGTTGTCTGCTCGGGTCGGCTACCACGCGGATTTGCTTCACATTCCCAATGTCCACGCCGTCCAGCCGCACCGGCGCGCCTACGCGCAGTCCGCTGGCGTTGTCAAAATAAGATTTCAGGATGATTTTCTTCGTGAAGATTCCGCCCGTGCCGCTCATCAGCAAAATCAGGGCGATCAGGGCAGCGGTGGCGGCCAGCACCGTGATTCCGACTTTTAGTTCAGACCACTTAAGCTGCTTCTGGCTAGGCAATGGTTCTCCCGAGCAACCTCACCACGCGCTTCCTTCGCGACCTAAACCGTGATCCCCAAGATCTAAGAAATCATAGCAGAGAGCTTCGCTTGGCTTTGCTCTTCCCCCTATTTCGCCCCCTCGATAGGCAGGTCTCGGTCTCATCTGCGTTGACGCGTCTTGCGTCTTTGCCTCAGCACACTCTGCCAACCGCCTGCCCGGCCGGTCGCGATGGAAGAGTTCGCGTCAGCGCCAGCGCAAATACGTACGCCGCCGCTCCACAAGCAAGGGTCGCATTCAATCCGAATTGAATCGCAATCACCATCGCCAGCACCGAACCCAGCACACTCGATGCCGCATTCATCGCCCACGCCCACTCGATAAGATTCTCGTTTTCCTCATCGGCCTCTCGCGCCAGCGCCCGCAACCCCGTCGGAAAGGGCATGCCCATGGCAAATCCCAGCGGCACCAGCAACCCCGCGCTCACCGCCAATTTCAACAGGAAGGGCAATCCCACCAGTGCGTTCAGCAGTCCGGGCAGCAGAAACACGTACAGCAGAATCGCCGCGATGATCAACAGAAGCGGCGCCCACGCGCTTTTCCCCATCCTGAGCCATCGCGGCGAAGCCAGACTGCCCGCTCCACTCGAAAGCAATAGCAGAAACACAACAACCGTCAGCGCGTAAGTGGGATGCCCGAGGAAAAGAACAAAACGCTGGATAAACGCAATCTCCACCAGAATATAGCCCAAGCCGACGGTTATGAAGTACAACAGTTGCACGGCATTTTGCCTCTTCGCCGCGGCCCGCAGGGTCAGGGGCAGGAACAGAAACCCCAGCACTGCGGCGCAGGAAATAATCAGCACCATGCCCAGGACCGCCACGCCCAGGTTCACCTTCCAGTCAATCCCCTGGTCGAACCCGCTCCGCTGCAACACCTGTTCCAGCTTCAGCGTGAAGAAAAAGAATGGCGCGTTATCGCTGACCGGCGCCACGTTGTAGGCGTAGCCTCGCGCAAACGCATAAGGGTCATTGCTGGCAATCAACGCCGAAAACGGATCGTCTGCCGGTGCTGAAGGCAGATACAGCCCTACCAGCGCCGGATGCGCACTCAAATCCTGCTGCACCGCCCTTTCTTCCTCCGGCGTGAATGCGCTCTTTTTCGCCAGCACCACTACCGGAATGCCGTCTTCATCTAGATCGCCCTCCGAAACCACCACGAAATTCTTCGCCGGATTCACCACTCCCAGCCGGTGCAGCGCCTCCATCGCCACCGAAACCACCCGCAATGCCTCGCGTGGCTCGCGGAATTCCCAGCGCGTGATCGCGATCATTCCATCCGGTTTCAGGTGATCGAAATACTCCTGGAACGCCTCCACCGTATAAAGGCTATTTTCACTCAGGGCGAAGGCGCCGGCCGCCGTCGAAGCCCACGTATCCACCAGCGTCATCTGCACCACATCGAACTGCTGTCTCGCATTGCGCACGAACGACCGCCCGTCGGTCACCTGAATGTGGACCTCAGGCCTCTCGTAAAGATGGTAGGCATAGTCGGCATAACGGCCGCGCATGATGGTGTTCGCGATGATGGGATTGATTTCGATCCCGGTCACGCTCGGACTCCCATTCGCGACGGCCCGCAGCACATCCACTCCGCCGCCCGGCCCGATAATCGCGTAATCCCCGCGCGGCCGCAGCACATTCGCCAACGCCGGCGGCGCCGACATCAAATTTTTTTGCCACACCGTTCCCTGCCACTGCGTCGGGTCGGCGTTCATGATGTAGGTGGACGCATCCGCATCAATCACCACCACCTTCGCGTAACCCTGCCTGTCCACCTCCACTCGCGAGATGGCATTCCAGCGCGCAAACTCCACCCACGAACGATCGCGCAGCATGCCTTTCGCGTAGATAACGTCAATGAGCCTGCCCGCATGGTTCGCGCCTATCAGCAGCGCCAGCCCTGCGGCAAGTCCCAGCGCCAATCTGCGCGCCCGCGCTTGGTCTGCCCAAACCGTGGCCGCCGCCGCCGAGACCGCCGCGGCGAAAACAATTGTGTTTGGCCCTCCCAGGAAATTAAGCAGCGGCACAACGCTTAAGCACGCCGCCGCGCCCCCAGTCAGGTCCGCTCCGTAGAGCCGCGTTATCTGCCGCGGTTCGCGCGCAAAAATAAGTGAGAACTGCACGCCCGTCAGGAAAAACGGCACCGCCGCGGCAACATACATCGTCGTCAGCCGCAAAAAGTTCTCCCTGGAAAGCTCGAGCGACACCGGCTCATGCAGAATCACTTCCAGGACCAGCGGAACCACTACAGCATTCGCTAGGCACAAGCGCATCATCAGCGGCCGCATGAGCCAGATCGAAAGCCGTTGTTTCCCCAGATACGCGAACACCCCACCCGCGCCCAGCCCCAGCAGGGCGATCGAAATCGCAAGAAAGGCAAAGTGATAAAACAGCACGACCGAAAACAGCCGCGTCAGCGCCAGCTCCAGCAGCAGCGCCGAGAAGCTGCTCAGTCCGACTCCGGCGAGCAGTGTGCTCTGCCGGGTGACAGCTGTTTCCTCCACCGATTTCGGGGACTCGAGAATCGTAGCCATTGCTGGGGGTGTAAGTGCGACAGTCTAACAGAGGCCGCGTCGGCTGCGGCTAATCGGCGTGAGTTGATGATCAGCCGCGCCAATGGCGCAAGAATGCAGCCCACGCTGTAGTTGTGCGTACGAGGCTTGGCTTGCGAGGCAGAATGCGGCGCCACCCCCCAGCCGAAGAAGGGCGAAATAAGTCAGCCCAGGACCGCCGTCCTGGGTTAGAAGTTAGTGCGATCGCAGCAATCTAAACGAATGACGGGAAATGCAGCCGCTTGCCGAAGTCGCCTGTGATCCGGATAGTAAATTCAGCTTGGCATGGCATGAACAACGAGTTCGCGAAGTCTTCCGGCTTGTAAGCTCCTCTCAAGGAAGACAAAGACTCGCCCGGCCAAGAGAGCCGCGCGGGCAAATCCAAAAGTCCGAGCTTCTGTTCACGACTCCAATATCACCTGCGCAATCGCCTGCTCAGCCGTGTGAGAAAGCGACAACGCCACGTGCGCCGCTCCCAGCCGGGCTGCGAACTCCGCTGCTTTGCCATGAAACGCAATCGTCGGGCGCCCTCCCGGCTGCCGCTTCACTTCTACGTCGCGCCAGCGCACGCCATGGTTCCATCCCGTACCCAGCGCTTTCATCGCTGCTTCTTTCGCCGCAAAGCGCGCCGCGTAGCGCTCCGCGCGATTCGCCTTCGCCTCGCAATAGCGGATCTCCCCTTCCGTAAATACCCGCCGCAGAAAGCGCTCCCCGAAGCGCTCGATGCTCTGCGCGATGCGCGGCACCTCCGCGATGTCAATTCCCGTTCCAACGATCATCGCGAATTACGTTAGCACAATGGCGCCGCCAAACATTTCGCCCTCCGCCTTCACACCCGCGAGTAATCCGGCCTCCATACCTTGATCGCTTTCTTAATGTCATCGCGCGAAAGTTTCTCGGCTACTGCGCGCTGCGCCAACGCCGCCGCTTCCTCATCGGAAGCAAAGCGCAAACCCACCAATTGCGCCTCTGTGAGCTGGCCGATCAGCGGGCGTTGCCCTTCGGGCAGCAGCGAAGCCAGCCGCAGCCGTTCCTCCAACCGGATCACCCGATCCTGCACCTTCAAGGCGTAAAGCCTGATCTTGAAGACCGCCACCAGCGCCGCCGAAGTAATCACCACGTGCGCCACCGAAAACCAATTGGCATGGCGCACCAGCATCACGATGCTCGTAATCCAGAGCAGGATGAACACCGGCCCCATAAAAAAATGGAACAGCGGGTCCCACCGGACGTGATTGCCGAAATTCTGGGGTTTCTTTTCCGCCATCATCGCCTCCCGTTTCGCGTCGTTATGCACCGCACGGCCGCGCCAGGCTGGAAGTGTAACCCATGCGGCCGCATCCACCAGCCGTATCTTCGTCCCACGTCTTCGCCTTGCAATCCTGGCCCGGACCTTCAGCGCCTAGAGCAACCGATCGCCGCGGTAAATCAAGCGCCCTTCCACAATGCGAGCTTCAGCCATCATCTGGTGGGGCTTCGCCGGACCAGCGCCGTCAATGTGCAGCACTTCATGTCCCTGCGCCACCATCCAGTCCGACACCAGCATCCGGTGACAATGAAAATGCACCCGCTCTGCGCACATGTAGGCGGTGCGGGAACTCTCCGCCAACTCAACCAGCTGCTGCGCGCCGCGCTCGAAATCTTCCGTCAGCATGTAGTCGGCGTAATTGCGGAAGCTCTGCTCGCGCAGCGCCACATTCGGTGAATCCTCGCGAATCTTCTTGCGCCGTCCGCCGAGGGCAGGCATCCATTCGTAGCGAATGCCACAATCGGCCAGAGATTTCTGCAAAGCTTCCCGGTTGAAGTGCGGCATCCGTCGCGACGTGGGAAAAGCGCGAATGTCCGCCAGCATCTTGATCTCATGCGCCCGCAGCGCTTCGATCAGTTCCGAGAGCGGGCGCGTGGAATGCCCGATCGTGTAGAGAGTCGCCACGGTGCTGTAGGCTATTGTGTCGCAAATTTCCGAGGAGATGAAGCAACCATGAAATACCGTCCGCTCGGCCGTACGGGATGGAACGTCTCAGAAATCAGTTTCGGCGCCTGGGCCATCGGCGGCGCCTGGGGCCGTGTTTCGGATGACGACTCCCTGGCCGCTTTGCACAAGGCGGTTGATTGCGGGGTGAACTTCATTGATACCGCCGACGTGTACGGTGATGGACGCAGCGAGCGCCTCGTCGCCCAACTCAAGAAATCCCGCAAAGAAGAAATCATCGTGGCCACGAAGGCGGGTCGCCGCCTGACCCGGCAGACCGTCGCCGGCTACAGTCGTCAGAACCTGACCGCGTGGGTGGAAGACAGCCTGCGCAACCTGCAAACCGAGGCGCTCGACCTACTGCAGCTTCACTGCCCGCCAACCGAGATCTACTCACAGCCCGGGGCGTTCGCGATTCTGGACGATCTGGTGCAGGCCGGCAAGCTTCGCTCCTACGGCGTGAGCGTCGAAAAAGTTGATGAAGCTCTCCGCGCGATTGAGTGGCCCAACGTCCAATGTGTGCAGATCATCTTCAATTGTTTCCGCCAGAAGCCGGGGGAAGTTTTCTTTCAGAAGGCCAAACAGAAAGGAGTGGGAATTCTGGCCCGCGTCCCGCTGGCGAGTGGCATGCTGAGCGGCAAGCTGCGCAAGGACTCCACTTTCGCCAGCGACGACCATCGCAACTTCAATCGCCACGGCGAAGCCTTCGACGTAGGCGAGACTTTTTCTGGCGTGGACTACGATATTGGACTCGCAGCGGTAGAAGAAATTCGTCCGCTTTTGCCGTCCGGAGTTTCCATGAGCCAGTTCGTGCTGCGTTGGATTTTGATGTTCGATGCAGTCAGCTGCGCCATCCCCGGCGGCAAGCGTCCCGCGCAAGTGGGAGAAAATTGTGCTGCCTCAGCGCTGCCAGAGTTGAGCGCGGAAACCATGGCAGCGGTGCGGCGGATTTACGATCAGAAGATTCGCCCCTTGGTCCACGGCCGCTGGTGAATTTTCAATTGGCAACCGGAGATCGGCGCAGGAATGCTCGGCGCAGGAATGCTCGGCGCAGGAATGCTGAAGAACGCTTCAGCTTCGCAGAACGAGCTCCGCTCAACATGACAGGATCTACGCCGCCGCAATCTTCAACAGGACATCAGCCAAAACCTCATCCTGTTCCGGCAAAACAGTACGCAAATCCAGCAGGACTCTTCCCTCTTCCACCCGCACGATGACCGGCGTCTCCGACTGCCGCAGGCGGGCGGCGAGTTCGCCGGCGGTCAGACCATCGCAGCCCAGCCCCAGCAGGCAGGTGGCCAGCGCGGATGACGGCGCCGCGCCGCCGCCGATGACCGACTCGCCATCCAGCAGTTCGACTGTGAGTTTCGGCGTCCTGACTTTTTCTGCCAGGGCTTCGGCCCGCCGAGTGATCTCCTGTTTGCCAAGCCGCATCATGCGCAGCGTCGGGATCGCGTCGTGATCGCGCTTCACATACGCGAGCAGCGTGGCTTCCAGAGCGGCATAAGTCAGTTTGTCCACTCGCAGCGCGCGAAACAGCGAGTTGGCGCGCATGCCCGCCATCAAGTCCTTGCGCCCGCTGAGAATCCCGGCCTGCGGCCCGCCCAGCAGCTTGTCCCCGCTGTACGTTACTACGTCCACGCCCGCGCCCAGGCTGTCCAGCACGCCGGGTTCGTTCTCGATGCCGACGGAAGAGAGATCAAACAGCGCACCGCTCCCCAGGTCTTCCATGAGCGGCAGCTTGTGCTTGCGGGCAAGCGCAACCAGGTCCGCGAGGGGCGGCTGCTCGGTAAAGCCGGTGATCTGAAAATTCGAGCGGTGAACGCGGAGCAGCAGCCGCGTCTTTTCGCTGATGGCCGCGGCATAGTCGGCGATGCGAGTGCGATTCGTCGTGCCCACTTCGCGCAAAATCGCGCCCGACTTCGCCATCACATCAGGAATGCGAAAAGACCCGCCAATCTCCACCAGCTCTCCGCGCGAAACGATCGCCTCGCCGCCCTCCGCCAGCGTGTTCAGGCCGAGCAGCACCGCCGCGGCGTTATTGTTCACCACGATAGTAGAAACATCCGTCGCGCCCGGAGCATCCTGTTCGAGCAGCTTGCGAAACAGACGATCTACATGAGAATCACGCTTCCCGCGTTCGCCGCCGGCGAGATCGAATTCCAGGTTCGAATAAGCGCTCGCGGTTTCGCGAATGTGTTCCACGGCCGAATCAGCTAGCGGCGCGCGCCCAAGATTAGTGTGAAGAATTACGCCGGTCGCGTTGATGACGGAGCGCAGCGAGAAACGCAACGCCTGCCGCAATTCGCGCTCGATTGCACTCGAGAGACCGGACAACGCAAGCTCCGTCGCGGCGCCATCGAGATGGCCACCCGCAATCTGTTCCCGCACCCGGGCGAGCACCGCCCGGGCCGCATCGGTTACCGCGGTCAGTCCCTCATGCGCAATCAGCGGGGCCAGTTCGGGGCTTCGCAGCAGCTCATCCACCGCAGGCAGCTTGCGGTAAAGCTCGGCTTTCGCAACAGACTTCACAAGCGGGAGATTATCCCACAGCTTATTGCACTCCGCGAGGGCCGGGCGGAACAGTCCGGGCCGAAAAACTAAGCCGGATACAGATCCAGGCCCAGGATCTTTCGATAGCGGTCAAAGTCGCGGTCGGTTGTAAGAATCTGCCAATTGCGGCGATCGGCCACGGCGCAGATCAGAAAGTCAATCGTTGACCCTGCAACGCCACGGCCGCGGCAGGCGGTGTGCATCTGCGCAGCCTGTTCGTAATCGCGGGCTTCTAGTCGCGGCTCGCTGAATGCACGCAAGTAATCGCGCAGCCTCTCAAACTGATGCTCATCACCAATGCCGGAAAGCAGTTCCTGCCGAATCACTCCCATCAGCTGCGCTCTGCCTTCTCGAATCAGTTCAGTCAGCGCATGCATTACGGCATGCTCGCGCGGATTCAGGTCCTTCGCCTTTCGGCGCAGCGCGAGCGACCATACCGGAGTATCCACCAGCACCATCATCGCCGGCGCGCCCGCCGCCCCTTCTTGTAATCGTAGGAATTGTCGAATTCAAATCTGCCGAACGCCTCGAGAATGCGGAGCTGCCGTCGGCGCTGAATGTATTCATCAAGGGCCGCAGTCACCGCTTCCTTCTTGGTCTTGTGCTTGCCGGCGTGCCTCGCCGCCTCAATCAGTTTGTCGTCCAATGCAAGGTTAGTCGCCATGTGTGAATTATTACACATTGACCTGTGTGATGCTAGATGGCTTCACTGCGAAATGTGGGTCCCGACAGCCCATCGTTCTGCGCTCAGAATGTCCAGAATCTCAGCAAGAAGGGAAATCGCTACGCCACTTCCACCAGCCCATATGTCTTCTGCCAGCGCGCCCGCATGTGTTGCAGCGCGCGGTTGATCTCCGGCTGCGAAATTTCCGCATTCGGGCCGGCCAGCACTGCCGCCGCTTCCAGCTTGGCGGCCTCGAGCAACTGCCGGTCGCGAATCAGGTTGGCCACTTGAAAACTCGGCACCCCCGCCTGACGCGTGCCAAAAAATTCACCCGGCCCGCGCAGCTCCAGGTCCAGTTCGGCGATCTGAAAGCCGTCGCTGGTGCGGACCATCGCATCCAGCCGCCGCTCGCCATCTTCCGAAACTTTCCCCCCCGTCATCAGAATGCAAAAAGACTTGGCCGCGCCACGTCCGATTCGCCCCCGCAGTTGGTGTAGCTGCGCAAGTCCAAATCGCTCCGCGTGCTCAATCACCATGACCGTCGCGTTCGGGACGTCCACGCCCACTTCAATCACCGTGGTCGAAATCAGAATCTCGATCTCTCCCTTCTGAAATAGGCGCATCACCTGCTCCTTCAGATCGGCCTCCAGCCGGCCATGCAGCAGCCCGACTTTGCGGTCGGGAAAAACTTTGTTGCTCAGCTCCTTGTACATCTTGAGCGCCGCCTTGAGCTCAGTCTCCTCGTTTTCCTCGATCACGGGATAGACCACGTAAGCCTGATGTCCCGCCATGATTTGCTTGCGCACAAATTCCCAAACCTCGCCGGAGCGATCGTCAGAAACACGGCGGGTCACGATCGGCGTGCGGCCCGGCGGCATTTCGTCCAGAACGCTGCAGTCCAGGTCGCCGTACAGCGTGAGCGCAAGCGTGCGCGGGATGGGCGTAGCAGTCATGACCAGAACATGCGGCTCCGCTCCGCCGCGGCCCCCAATGACTCCCCCCGCCTGTTCCGCAACCGGCCCGCGCGCATCGCTCTTTTTCATCAGCTTGAAGCGTTGCAGCACGCCGAAGCGGTGCTGCTCATCCACAATCACCAGCCCCAGATTGCCGAACTCAACTCTCTGTTCCAGCAGCGCGTGCGTGCCGATGATGAGCTGCGCATTTCCCTGCGCAATGTGTCGCCGGGTCTCGCGCTTGCGGTCATCCTCCAGCGACCCGGTCAGCAGCACCACGCGATACCCCGCATTTTCCAGAATCCGGCGCGCCGAAAAATAATGCTGTTGCGCCAAAATCTCAGTCGGCGCCATCAGCGCCACCTGGTATCCGTTTTCAATCGCGATGATCGCCGCCTCAAACGCGACCAGCGTTTTACCCGAGCCAACATCGCCCTGCAGCAACCGGCGCATCGGCGCCCGCTGTGCCATGTCTCCCGCAATCTCCTTCAGCGCCCGCTTCTGCGCGCCCGTAGGATGAAACGGCAAGATCATCTTGATCGCCGCCCGCACCGAATCATCCAGCCGGAAGGCAATCCCCGTCTGCGCTTTCTGCTGCCGCCGCTTGAGTTCCAGCCCCAGCTCAACAAAGAAAAGTTCCTCGAAAATCAGCCGAATGTGCGCCGGCGTCCGCGCCGCCTGCAGCTCCGTTAAACTCTCCCCCGCATCCGGCCAATGCACTTTCTGCAGTGCCTCGCGCCCCGAAATCAGGCTCAATCGCCGTCGCACCGCAGCCGGGATGGGATCGGGCCCCTCCGCCGGCAGGCTCTCCAACGCCGTGTGAATCACCCGCCGGAACCACCGCGAGGTGAGCCGTCCGTTCCCGGCCGATTCATAGATCGGCACTATCCGGCCCACTTCGAGCGACGCTGCCAGGTTCCTCTCCGCGCCGCTCTCCGCCCCATCGCCCGCCTCGCCCAGGATCTCAAACTGCGGTTGCACCAGCTGCAGCTCCTTGCCATAACGATCTTCTTCCACCTTGCCGTACAGGGCCACCAGCTGGCCGGGCTGAAAGCGATCGCGCAAATAGGCCGCATTGAACCAGATGCAGGTGATCCGCGCGCGTCCCTGCCCCGCCGTCATCTGAAAAATCGGCATCCGCCGGGTGCGAAACAACCCCGAATTGCGCACTTCCGCAATCACCGTCGCCATCTCTCCCGCCCGCAGCTCGCCAATACTCCGCGGATTCAGCCGGTCTTCGTACCGAAAAGGCAGATAATGGAGAAGGTCGTCCACCGTGTGGAGGCCTTTCCCGGCCAGAATTTCCACCAGGCGCGGGCCAATCCCCTTTACGTATTGAACGGAAGTGCCCGGATCGAGCATCTCAAGGATGGTAGCAGGTAGAGTCCCGGTTCTCAGGAGTCTCGGCCCTCAGTCGCCGGCTTGCCGGTTCGCAGCACCGGTTCCACTCTGGCCGGAGGCGGATGCACAGGAGGTAGGTGTCAACGGAGGAACTTGTAACGGTGTCTAAAGCAATGGTGAATTTCGTGCAGGCCCTGGTCGCGATTCTCCTCGGCAATGCCGCCTACTTCCTTCTTTTGCCTCATCTTCCCGCCGGTGCCCATCACGTGCCCTTCCATTTCGATGCCGGCCTCATCGTGGACTTCTGGTTCTGCCTCGTCATCCTCGGCATCATCAAGACCATCGCCCGGGCCCGGCGCCGTCCCAATTCGTGACCTTCCCCATTTGCTCCCCAACCCGGTTACTTTGGGCACCTCGGTAACCTCAAGGAAACACGTTAGAATCCGGCCAGTTCTATGCAGAAAGTCGCCATCCTTTACGATGCCGGCCAGGCCGTGCTGTCCACCTTCGATCTGGACGAAGTGCTGCAGCAGATCCTGACCATCGCCCGGGATTACTTTCACCTGCAGAATGTGGCGATTCTGCTCCTCGACGAAAAAACCAACGAGCTTTACGCCCGCTGTCAAATCGGATGGGATAAGGGCAAAGAGGCTGTCCGCGTGACCGTCGGCTCAGGCATCACCGGCGGCGCGGCACGGGAAAAGCGCCCCATGTACGCCCCCGATGTCACCCTCGACAAGCGTTACGTCGCCTCCGCCCAAAGCACCCGCTCCGAGCTCGCCATTCCCCTCATGGTGCGGGACGAAGTCGTCGGCGTGCTCGATTGCCAGAGCGATAGCCTGAATCATTTCGATCGTGAAACTATTGACCTGTTAACGCTATTCTCCACGCAGGCCTCCATGGCTCTGCAGAACGCGCGCCTCTATTCCCTCGAGCGCCGCCGCGCTCTGCAACTGGAAGCCATCAACGCCATCGCCAAGCAAACCACCGCCGTCCTCGACCTGAAAGAGCTGCTCTCCAAAGTCTGCCGGCTCATTCAGAATTCTTTCTCCGTGGCCCACGTCTCCGTCCTGCTCAAAGAGGAAGAAGAACTCGTGCTGCGCGCCCATCACGGCACGCTCACGCCGCGCTTGCCTGAGGGCGGCCGCCTGCCGCTGAGCGCCGGACTCTGGGGCAATGCCGTGCTGAGCGGCAAAACCGTCATTGAAAATGACACGCGCAGCGTTCCCGGGTTCGCCGGCTTTTTTGACGAAACTGCCTCCCGCATGTGCATCCCTCTGGTTTCGTTCGGGCAAACCCTCGGTGCGCTCGTGCTCGATAGCGCCGAGCCCGGCGCCTTCAATCCCACCGATGTTCAGTCTCTGGAATCGGTCGCGGACATCTGCTCGAACGCCATCCAGAACGCCCACTACGTCGAGCGGGTCAAGCAGCTCGCCTACCTCGATGGATTGACCGGAATCTTTAACCGCCGCTTCTTCGAGCTGCGCATCGCCGAAGAGATCGAGCGCGCCCGCCGTTTTGGCGCCGGCATGGCCGTCATTATGGTGGATATTGATCAGTTCAAGCGCCTCAACGATGAATTCGGGCACTTGCTCGGCGACGAGGTCCTGCGCCAGGTTTCCTCAATTTTTCATCAGCAGTTGCGGAAGATTGACGTGGTGTGCCGCTTCGGCGGAGAAGAATTCGCCATCCTGCTCTCGCAGACTAACCCGCAACACGCCTACGCCGTATCCGAGAAACTGCGCCGTCTGGTGGAGAGTTGGCAATTCCCCGGGGTACCGCGGCCCGTCACCATCAGCGCCGGCGCCGCCTCCTATCCGGAACATGGCACCACTCGGGATGAGTTGGTCAAGGCCGCCGATTCTGCGCTCTACGCCGCCAAACAGGGCGGCCGCAATCGCGCCTGTCTTCCTCCCACGGCTCGGGAAGCCGCGGCCTCCGCGGAATCCGGCGCTATGCGGCCGGTCTAGCGTCGAACTTCACACTGCCGCGCTCGCCATGACCATGCAGCAGCGCCCGCCGCGCTAAATATCCGCCCACCCGTGGACCATTCGCACCCGCATTTTCTTCAGCTTGAGCTCCTGCTGCCGCAGCTCCTGGCGTTGTTTCTCCATGGCTTCCTGCGCCCGTTTGATCGCCTGCCGGGTTTCCGCGTCAATCTCCGGCTTCACCCGCTGCAGTGCCGCGGTAATCTCCGGCTGGATCTGCGCCATCTGGGTGCGCACTTGTGTCAGTTCGTTCTCCAGGTTCGCGTTGATCTCCGGAACCTCCCAGGTCTCTTCGTTTTGCCCCGATTGCTTGCGCTCCGGCAAAGTCAGCGTCAGGGTCTGCTCCTTTTTGTCGCGGATAATTCCGATGCTCAGCGGGCCCTCGCGATGCGAGCGCAACGCGTGCGTGAAATCACTGGCATCATTCACCCGGTCGCCGTTGACCCGGACAATCACGTCGCCGGCGCGGAATCCCGCTTTTTCTCCGTGGCTGCCTTTCTCCACCGAGCGCACCAGCACGCCCTGCCCGTTTTTCGCGCCTAAAAAATCTCCCAGTTGCGGCGTGAGATTTTCCACCATCAGCCCGCTGCGCATCGAAGAGTGCACCACCACCACCGAAACCGGCATATCGAAGTCGAAATCCGGCAGCGCGGGAATATGCGGAATTTCAATCTTCAATTCCTTGCCCTGCGTGCCGAACGACTTCGTCCGGTCGCTGAGTTGCGCCTTGAGCGTGATCATCTGCCCATCGCGGCTCACCCCAATCGTGATGATGCGCCCGGAAGGAATTTCATGAATCAGCCGCCGCAGCTGCTCCACGCTCTCCACCTGCTGCCCGTTGATGCTCATGATCACGTCATGCTCTTTGAGCCCCGCCTTGCCCGCGGGAGCGTCCTGGTCCACCATCGTCACTTCCACGCCGGTCTCTTCCTTCAGATGCAGAGCGCTGAGGCGATCGGGAGTAATGTCCCGCGTATCCACGCCCAGGTAAGATTCGCCATCGAACGGTTCATCGCTCCAGTATCCGAAATAGTTGCTGTTTCCCGAGCCTGGCTCGCCGGTTGGGGGCGCCGTTGTGGCGCAGTTGACGCCGAAACTGAAAACGGTCAGCAGAGCCAGAACAGTGGTCGAAATCAGAATCAGCTTCCGCATGTGCGCCTCCCGCTCGCAATCACAACTTACCGGCCCGCGCGCCGGAAATAAATATCGCCCGTCGTGGTGCGGACCTTCAGCATCGGCCCCCCGCCATTCAGGCTGCCGTCAGCCGTCATGGTCTTCGGTCCCCACTGACCGCCATCGGTGTTGACGTGGATGCCCGGAAAATCCGAGCGGATATTGTGGCCGTTCGCCAATTCGATCGAAGCGCGCACCGTGATGTTCAGGTTCTCCGGCAGATACACCGTGATATCGCCCGCCCCGGTTTCGAGGGTTGAGTCGCCCCGCCCGCCGCCGGCAACGAACTTGGCCTCGATGGCGCCCGAACCGGTTTCAGCCCGCGCCGATGGCACCCCGTCCAGCACAATCCGCCCCGCTCCCGTTTCCGCCCGCACCGGCCCCTTCGCCGAGCCCAGCTCAATGCTTCCCCCGCCCGTTTCCACTTCCACCGGCCCCGCCACGTCGCCAATCTCGATATTTCCTCCGCCGGTTGAAACTTTCAGCCCTCCGCCGCACTGCTTCACCTGGATGTTTCCGCCGCCCGCCTCCAGCACCGCATTCTGGTCCACCGAAACCAGCAGGATCTCTCCCCCGCCGGTGCTCGCGTTCAGCTTGCCTTTCACCGAAGTGATGCTGATTCTGCCGCCGCCCGTCTCCAGCTTTACGTCGCCGCCAATCGAATTCAACTCGATGCTGTCGCCGCCCGTCTCCGCCGTGACCGATCCGCCGATGTCCTGCATGTTGATCGGGCCGCCGCCGCTTTCCGCTTCCACCCGTCCGCTGATGCCATTCGCGCTTACCCGCCCGCCATCGGTCTCAATCTTCACCAATTCGGTTTCTCGCGGAACATGCACGCTCACTTCGGCCGAAAACTGCCGCATG
>Ga0335078_10006108_pt1 | contig 17858 bp, 16 predicted proteins | sample Lox_Sample_32_FD_206711 | JGI IMG/M metagenome (GOLD analysis project Ga0335078, IMG submission 206711) | Soil microbial communities from Loxahatchee National Wildlife Refuge, Florida, United States - Lox_Sample_3.2 | ecosystem: Environmental > Terrestrial > Soil > Wetlands | place: USA... | reverse complement strand
ATCGGTTTGATCGGTCATTATGATGTACTCATATTGATCGTCACAGTTCACCGTAACATTTGAAGTTGTGGAATAGGTAACCCCTCGAACTCCTTTCACCGTGACTCCATTTACTTTTGTTTTGCTGTTCGTACCTTGACCATTCGGTAAACTGGCCTGAAGAAGAGCCACGGACTCTCCCGGCGGCAAGTACTCCAGCGCCTTGGTCCAGGCGACGCTGAGTAGCTCGGCCGAAGGCCGTCCCTTGAAATGACTCCAGCCGCCGTCATTTGTATAAACGACGGTGCAAACATTGTTGAGACTGAAGTCCTGTGATGTATCGAGCGCCACACAATCATTTGAGACAGAATCTATGTCCGCCAGTGAATAGGATGAATAGTTTCCAACAGTAATATAGAATGTCAACTTTGGCGTGATGGTGTAAGTTTTATTCGGTTGCGGTGACCAGGTCACGCCCATGAATCCTTGTGCGGTTTTAACTCCAAACGACATATTTTCATACCAGCCGTTTTCTATATTGAGCTCCTTCGGGTATTTATTTGTTTTCATTGCTACCGTCCGGGCCGGGCTTTCACCCGACGACGACAGAGGGACAATGGGGCCTTGCAAGGGTGGAGTGGCGGCGTAATTTACGTCCCATAGCACTTGCAGATTCGTGTTTCTGGTTGCACTCGATGTTATGACCGTATTAAGGCCTACCGCATTGTTCGAAGCCCCGGCGCCGATCACGTACTGGACGGGAATCTGGATACTATTCAAATCGGTGGACAAGCCTGGAACCGATAGGACGGTATTTGAGTTGGCGAAGACTCTTGGGTCGTTGGTGACAACAGGCGGAGCGAGAAACGCCCAGAATAGCTGATCGTCAGAACTTTGATTGACGATAAAGATCATGTAGGGGGTAGGCATTTTTGTCCCTTTCATGTTGTGAGATGGTGATGCTGCATCGGCGAGATTGACCCGCCAAGCTCTCCTAAGACGGAGACATTTTGATCATATTTGGTATCAAGCAATATTTACTATGGTTAAATTATGAGTTTTAATTAGGATAATGCCTATAGTAGGATGATAAGACTTACACATTTCCTTGGTAAAGCTCACACGACGGCATAGGCAAATACACACATTGATGGAATGACAAGAGGAGCGAATCCATGCGCAAAACGCGAAGCCGCCAGGAAGGAAGAACCGAGCCAGGCGCCGCGCTTGCGAATAGACCTTTCAGTCTCGTTTCGTCAGCGCCTTGGCTCACGCGTCTGGAGGCGCGCCGCGAGCTGGGCCCGTGAGTGAACGTTTAGCTTTAGAAAAATCGACTGCGTCTGATTGGCGATCGTGTGTTCGCTGAGGCCTCGACGTTTCGCGATGTCGCGATTGGTGAAGCCCGCGATGATCAGCGCCGCGACCTCGCGCTCGGTTTCCGTGAGACAGGCTGCGCTCTCCGGGTTGAGCAAGGGATAGGCGCCCATCAACAGACGCTCGTCCTTCAGCGCGACTTCCGCGAACGTCGCGCATGGGCCGTTCGCCGCGAAGAAGGATGCGACCTCCGCTCGGGACGAGAGGCGCAGCTTGGTTTGGATGCGCGCGGCGGCGTTGTTCACCGCCGCGTCCGAAACGCCGAACGCGTCGGCGATTTCCTTCGTCGCATATCCCGCGCCGATCGTTTCCGCGACGTTGCGCTCGCCCTGCGTCAGTCCGCGCGGATCCGGGTGAGCGGGATCATTTTTGAGGGCGACGATGAAGCGCTTGCCGTCGGCGTCGAAATGATCGACCAAGGAGCAACGGCCGCTCACGAGATCCCGCCAATTGTGGAGCGCGGCGTCGGGGTCGTCATCGGACCTTGCTCGCCCCTGCTCGATATTGCGCACAGCTCGGCGCAGGGCCTCTCGGGCCTTCGTGTCGACCGCATGCCTCGGCGCGTCTTGCACATAGAGCCACGGGTCAAAAACGGGCTCGGTCAAGCTCGATTCCTGCGAAAGCTCCTGGGCCAATTTTCGCAATCGTAGCCCGGCCCCGAGGTGAGAAGCGACCTGAGACCAGCGCTTGCGCTCATTGGCCGTCGAATTGCGGCATTCCGCCAAAGCTACGGCGAAGATGACGCCGGACCCGTTTCCGCTGGAACATTTTAGGCCCCATACGTCCGATATTTCTTGACCGACTATGTTTGAGATGATTTGAGAAAATACCAGTTGCTGAGGAAGCAAAGGGGAAATGTGCTCGCTCAGCGTCGCGACGGCCCAGGGGCTCCGGTACAATACATCGATTGCGGAAGAAGGGATTGCTTGATGGATTTTCTTCCTTAACGCATTGTATCCCGGCGACGTGCGCCCCAAGCCCAAAACGAAGGTTGAAGGCGTGACCGTATAAGTCCATGCGTCTACAAATCCAGTTGGCTCCAATAAATATATCGCACGCTCGAAAACTTTGTCGATCCACTGCTGATCGTCCCCTTCGAGGCAATAACCGGCTTCGACCAGCGATATCCAGTCCGCCCTGGGGGCTTTCATTGAAAAAGTCCTCGTAAAATATAGCGAGACTATATCTGGGGATAGCCGATCTAACTAGATCACGAGACCAGCGTAGATCACTTAGATGGCCAATGCGTACAATACAATATACGTTATTGTGCTTCATGGACTGCCATTTTATACAGTGTTGATAGATCAATACACTAAAATGTTTAGCGCTTGCCTGAGAAGATCGTAATTCCTCCTCTCCTTTCCCGGGGCGCAGACTCGTGAAAGGGTTCGCGTGAACAGCAGTTTGTGATTCGCGGCCTTCTAGAGCGAATTCCGCGAAAGTTGACTGACTTTTGCGATCAGAATTCGCTCCAGCTCTTTGATCTGGCGCGATTTCTCATCGCTCGAACGATTCCGTTCGAGCGGAAAGCGCGCTAAGGGAAGACGGAGGTGAATCGCCATCTCTCCTGGCCGGGAGATGCATAGTTATCCAAAGTCGATCCAGCACAGCTAGCGGACGCGCGCGGCAAAGCGCGCGTTGACGGGCGGCTTATTGTCGGCTCTGGACCCACCCTGAAGGCGGCTGACAAGGACTTACGCAAATTTTCTTTTGCGATGATCGAAACGAGCGCCCATAAGGAAAATGTGCTGCTTTATGAATTCAACGCTCCTCGCTGGCGCCTGCCCTTCAGGGCGCGCAAGATGTGAATTCCGACTTGATGGAAGCATGGATGCAATTGAGGGTTCCGGGGCCAATTCCAAGATTTTGCAATGGTCGACCGCCGGAAACCCTAACAAGTTCTGCCCGCGCCGGTCGTCGGCGCCGGCTTCGCTTACGCTCGCATTGACGTCGACTTCTCTGCTTAATGCCCTCAGCTGCATTAGGTCGGGGGACCTCTCCGCCTAAGAATCATAAGTGGGCCAGGGATGCTTCACTCCCGTTTGCGAGCCTTGATCCGCTCTCTCCAGCGGGCCGGCGGAGGGCCAAGATTGCTTCTGCTCGGCGGCGTCGCGGCCCTTGTCGCCTATTTCGTCAGCGGAATGGTCACTGTCTCTTTTCAGAGCAATCCAACGGCCTGGGCGTATCAATGGGCGGTGGTCCTGGTGTTGATCGGCCTCGCCGTATGGGCGGCCGCCAAAATCATCGGCTATCCGCCGGAGTCGTCGGACTAGCCACGCTCCAAAAGAAGGCTCAAGGCGGCGGGGCTTTTCGGAGCGCCGAGCTGTGGTACGTTTACAACAGCGCAGCTATATTTTCCGGCCAAGGCCCCGTTAAGTTTACATTTTGCCTCTCTTGGTGTTTTTGGAGGCGGCCTGAGTTGCCTATCTCTCTGGTTTTTGAGTCGAACAGGAGACAATGATGAGGGCTTTTCGACCGGTGGCGACAGCCGCGGCCTTTCTTCTTTCTTTCGGCTTTTTGAGCCTCGCCTCGATCCCCGTTAGCGCGGCGCCGCTCGCCGCTGGAGAAGTTGCAGAGCAGAACGCCAACAATTGCGGCCCGCTGGGGTGCGCCCCTTGGGCCTCCAATTACCAGCAAGTCTATTCCGCGCGCGATTTTCGCGCCACGATGCTGACCACGGGCCTCATGCTCCATAATCACGACGCGGACGGCGCGCCGAACGCGGTTCCGAGCCCCGGCGCCTTGCCGGACGACTCAGGGCTCGTGAAGAACCTGGAAACCGGCGTCAACGCCCCCGGCGCCTCGCCGGGCGAAGGGACGCTCGCGGTCGCTCTGATCCTTCTCATGGGCTTGGCGGGTAAAATCCGCACGCTCATTGTGTGAGGCGCGGGCCCGCGGCCGGTCGGGAAGCCGTCCGAAGGGAGGGCGCCGAAGCTTCACGAAGGGCCCGCGCTCGCGGCGGTCGGGGCAAGCGCCGCTCAAATTGAGGCTCGGGGCCGGGGGTGTTAAAGCCCTGTCGGCAATTCCCCTTCCTCGCGCGACAAAACCCGACCGGCCGAAATGAAGCTCACTCTCTCCTGGCTCAAGGATCATCTCGAAACCGACGCGCCGCTCGACGAGATCGTCGAGACGCTGACTCGCATCGGACTGGAGGTCGAGGCGGTTCACGATCCCGCCGCCGCCCTGAAGGATTTCGTCGTCGCCGAGATCGTCGAGGCGGAGCGGCACCCCGACGCCGATCGGCTGCAGGTCTGCAAGGTCGCGACCGGCTCAGGCGGCCCGCTGCAGGTGGTCTGCGGCGCGCCCAACGCGCGCAAGGGTCTGAAGACGGTCTTCGCTAGCCCGGGAACGCATATTCCGGGCAAGAATTTCACGCTCGGCAAGGGCGTGATCCGCGGCGTCGAATCGCTCGGAATGCTCTGCTCGGCCGAGGAGCTCGGGCTCGGCGGCGACTCGCACGGCATCATGGAGCTCGATTCGAACGCCCCCGTCGGCGCGGCCTATGCGCCCTGGGCCGGGCTCGACGATCCGGTCATCGAAATCAATCTGACGCCGAACCGACCCGACGCCGCGGGGGTCGCCGGCATCGCCCGCGATCTCGCCGCGGCGGGTCTCGGACGGCTGCGGACGCGCGAGCCCGAGATCGTCGCGGGCAAATTCCCTTGCCCGGTGAAAGTGAAGCTCGACTTCGCCGCCGCCGACGCGCATCTCGCGCCGCTCTTCGGGCTGCGGCTCCTGCGCGGCGTCAAAAACGGGCCGAGCCCCGCCTGGCTCCAGGATCGTTTGCGCGCGGTCGGGCTGCGCCCCATCAACGCGCTCGTCGACGTGACCAATCTGCTCACGATCGACCGCGCCCGACCGCTGCACGTCTTCGACGCCAAGAAGATCAAAGGCGATCTCACCGTCCGGCGCGCCAAGGCGGGCGAGGAGCTGCTCGCGCTCGACGGCCGGACCTATGCGCTCGACGAGACGATCGTCGCGATCTGCGACGAAGCGGGCCCGGAGTCGCTGGCGGGCCTCATGGGCGGCGAGGCCTCGGGCTGCGAAGAGGGCACGACCGACGTGCTCATCGAGACGGCGCTGTGGGATCCGGCGAATATCGCGAAGAGCGGCCGCAAGCTGGGCATCGTCACGGACGCCCGCTATCGTTTCGAGCGCGGCGTCGATCCGGCCTTCGCGCTGCCGGGGCTCGAGCTCGCGACGCGCCTCGTCATGGAGTTTTGCGGCGGCGAGCCCTCCGAGATCTTCCTCGCCGGCGCCGTTCCGGCGGAAGGGCGGCGCATCGATTTTCCGTACGGCGAGACGAAGCGCCTGGCCGGTGTCGAGATTGCGCCGCCGGAAGCCGACGACATTTTGAAGCGGCTCGGCTTTTCGGTCGAGCACGCCGGCCACGCCAGCGCGCGGATCACGATTCCCTCCTGGCGGCCCGACATCGAGGGAAAGGCCGATCTCGTCGAGGAGATCCTGCGCATCGCCGGCGTCGAACGCGTCCCTGCGACGCCGCTGCCCCGCGCGGAAGGGGTCGCCGCGCCCATCATGACGCCGCTGCAGAAGCGCGCGCGCGCGGCGCGGCGAACGCTCGCCGCGCAAGGCCTGGTCGAGGCCGTCACCTGGTCCTTCGTCTCGGCGAAGGAGGCCAAGGCTTTCGGCGGCGGCGCGCCGTCGCTCGCGCTCGCCAATCCGATCGCCGCCGAGCTTTCCGACATGCGGCCGAGCCTGCTGCCGGGGCTCGTCGCGGCGGCCGGCCGCAACGCGGCGCGAGCGCTTGACGACGCGGCGCTTTTCGAGATCGGCCAGGTCTTTTCGAGCGACGACGACAAGGGCCAGCGCCTCGCCGCCGCGGGCTTAAGGCGCGGCCTCGCCACGAGCGAGACGCTGGGACGCCATTGGGCGGCGCGCGCCCGAAAAGCCGGGCTCTATGACGCGAAGGCCGACGCCATGGCGCTGCTTGCGGCGCTCGGCGTCCAGGGCGCGCAGATCGTTCCCGGCGGCCCGGACTATCTGCATCCCGGTCGAGCCGCGACGCTGCAATTCGGGCCGAAAGCCATCGTCGGCCTCTTCGGCGAGCTGCATCCGCGCGTGCTGGCCGAGCTCGACGTCGAGGGGCCCATCGCCGTCTTCGAGATTTTCCTCGACCTGTTGCCCACCGCTAAGGCCAAGGCGACGAAGACGAAGGCGAAGCTCGAAATCTCCGACCTGCAGCCGCTGTCGCGCGACTTCGCTTTCATCGTGGACCGCGAGCGGCCGGCGGGCGAGCTGCTGCGCGCCGTGCTCGGCGCCGACCGGACGCTTCTCGCCGGCGCCACGATTTTCGACGTTTACGAAGGTCTCGGCGTTCCCGAGGGCAAGAAGTCGATCGGCGTCGCCGTGACCTTGCAGCCCAAGGCAAAGACGCCGACCGATGCGGAAATCGAGGCGATCGCCGAGAAGATCGTCAATGAGGCGGCGAAGAAGACGGGAGCTGTTCTCAGGGGGTGAGAATGCGCGCCATCGCGAATTTAGCCGCGATCCTGCTCGCGACAAGCGCCGTCGCCGAGCCCCTCAACTACGACGCCTGCGAGAATATCCAGGACTCGCGCGAATACGCTCATTGCATCGCGACGCTCGGCGCGGCGGGAGGCGGGAAGAAGACCGCGGCCCCGCCGGCGCAGGCGGAGCCCGCCGCAGAGCAGCCGCAAGCGGCGAGCCCGGAGAAGGAGGCGCCGGAGCCGCGCGCCATGGCGAAGGTGAGAACCCGCGGCGGCCGGGTCGTGCTTCGCGCCGCGCCGCGCGGCGGGCGCGTCCACGCCCAGTTTGGCGGGCGCTCCCAAAAGCCGGCGCATGTCGCGGCGAAATCGGCTGCGCGCCGCGGCAAAGGCCGCCGCTAACGCGCCTGTCGCTCGAACGGAGTCGTCCGAGCGATAAGAAATCGCGCCGGATCAAAAGGCTGGCGCGAATTCTGATCGCAAAAGCCTGTCAACTTTTGCGGAATTCGTTCTAAGCAAGGCTTAAGTCCGGCGCGCCGGACCCAGACCTAAAAACACTGGTTCTGCTTCAGCGCGACGAGCAAGGCGCCGCAGCCTTCGTCGGGCGGTCCTTCATATTCCGAGGGCCCGCCCCAGTCGCCATAGTCCTCATATTCCCGATGCCGCTCCCATTCCCAATGGCGGTTCCTTCTCTCCTGGCGCTCTTTGCAATCCACGAAATTTTTCTGGATCGCCAGGCACAGGGGGACGTTGGGCGCGGCCTGCGTCGGCTGGGGCGCGAGCGCAAGCACGGGCAGAAGCGTGAAGATCAGTCGTCGCATGGACGCCACCGTTCAGCGGGCCTGTCGGCCGAGAAGTGTGCGCAATTGCTAGCGCGGGCGCGATTAATGTCGGGTGAATGATCTGCGAAGGCTTCGGCCGCGCGCGACTGGTCTTCCTTGCGGGCGATGAATTAAGAGGGCACAAAGCCGACGCGCCCGCTTCTCCGGACAGGAACGATGACCGCTTCAAAAATCACGATCCGCAAGCACGCCCTGGAGCGCCGTGATCTCATCAGCCCGGCGGAGTCGCATGAAGCGGCGAGCGCGGTGAGAACGGCCGCTCTCGAGCTGACCCGGCGGCTCGCGGGCGACGCGCGACCCGCCGTGGCGCTCTATTGGCCCATTCGCAGCGAGGTGAACACGCGGCCCTTGATCGAGGCGCTGCACGCGCAAGCCTTCCCGATCTTGCTGCCCGCGATGACGGCGGTACGCCAGCCCTTGCGTTTTCGCGCCTTTCAGCCCGGCGACGAATTGGAGAAAGGCCCCTTCGGCCTTTCCGAGCCCTCGGCGGAGCGCCCGGAGGGTCGGCCGGCGATCGTCTTCGCGCCGCTCGCGGCTTTCGACCGGGGCGGCGTGCGTCTGGGCTATGGCGGCGGCATCTATGACGCGACTCTGCAGGCTCTGCGCGCCGCGGGGCCGGTCACGGCCGTCGGTCTCGCCTATGCGCTGCAGGAGTGCGACGCGGTTCCGGCCGAGTCGCACGATCAGCGGCTGAACTTCATCATCACGGAGCGCGAGACGATCGACTGCGCCGACACGCGCTGAGCGAGTTCCGATCTCCGTTCGAGGGGCGGCCGCGCGAGCCCGCCGTCACTCGCTGCGGTCGATCTTATTGCCGATCAGCGCGATGGCCTTTTCATAGACCTGCGCCGCGTTCCAGGCCTGGATCGCCGCGAAGTTCGGCTCGCCCGGCTGATAGCCCGCGCCGGCGCGCCATCCATGGGCTTTGAGGAAATTCGCGGTCGACATCAGCGCGGCGCTCGAAGCCTCGAGATTGCCGCCGACGCCATATTCCAGAATATTCTTGGGCAGGAACTGCGTCTGGCCGATCTCGCCATGCATGGAGCCGCGCGCGCCGGGGTCGACCCGGCCGTGGTCGATCAGCGTCAGAAAGGCGTTGAGCTGGTCGGTGAAATATTCGGTGCGCCGGCAATCATAGGCGAGCGTCGCGATGGCCGAAAGCGCGTGCTGATTGCCGTGCACGGAGCCGAAGCCCGTCTCCATGCCCCAGATCGCGAGCAGCGGTCCCGGCGGCACGCCATAGCGCGCCTCGATATTATCGAAGAGCGGCGCCAGGCGCTGCTTATAGGAGCGGCCCTTGGAGGCGATGATCGAGCCGCCGCGCTTGGCGAGAAACTCGTCGAGCGAGAGTTGGAAGCTGTGCTGGCCGCGGTCGGCGCCGATGGTCGGATGATTGTAATGCGTGTCCATCAGCGCGTCGATCGCCGGCTGGCTATGGCCCGCGGCGCGCGCCTCCTTGGCGAAGGCCTCTTTCCACGCATCGAATCCCGCGGAGCCGTTGCCGCAGGCGGCAGCCTGCGCCAGCGGCGACACGGCGAGCCCCGCAAACAAAGCAGCGGTAAAGATCAAGGTCGAGCGCGCTGAGCTCATCATCGCGAAATCCTTATTTGGCGCGGGGTTAGGGCCGCGGTGGAATCTTTCGATTCGCATCAAGAGCGGAAGATTCCGCCAAATAAATGGCGCGGGGCTTGCTCAGAGGACGAGAGCGCCTCATTTGTCGCGCAATTTCACATTTTTCCTCGCGGAAGATCGCTCCTCAGACTATGCTGTTTCAAAGAGGAGGCCAGGACATGCCAGTGCTTGCGGAAAAAGCGATGACCGTGGAGGAATTCTTGGGCTTCGCCGCCAAAAAGAGCGGCAAATGGGAACTCGTCGACGGCCAGGCCCTCGCTATGTCGCCGGGCCGCGTCGTCCACGGCGATCTTAAATATCGTATCGCCCGGGCGCTCGACGCCGCCATTGCAAGAGCGAAAATCCCATGCCGTTTCGTGCTCGACAGCGCCGCGGTGAAGATCGACTCGCTGAATAGTTTTCAGCCGGACGCCATGATCTATTGCGGCGCGCCGCTTCCGCCAGACGCGTTCTTCGTGCCCAATCCAACCGTCGTCGTTGAAATTCCCTCGCTCGAGACGTCGCGTCGCGACTCGTACCAAAAGCTCGCCGGCTATTTCAAGGTGAAGAGCGTCGCGCATTATTTGATCGTCAGTCCCGACGGGCCCCTCATCATCCACCACCAGCGGCGCGGCGACGACGTTCTCACGCGCATCTTCCACGAGGGAACGATCAGGCTCGATCCGCCGGGGATGGAAGTGAGTGTGGAGGAGATTTACGGAAACCCGGCATAGCCCTGGCTCCGAGTCCACTGGCGCCTTGCGCGAGTTGCGCGCGGCTTTATCTTGGCCGCCTGGGGCGGGGCGGATGTGGGCGAGATTTTCAAGAATGCGTGGAACGGGCTCGCAGCGCTGATCCGGCGCCGTTCGCCCTCGGCGAGGTCGGGACCTTCGACCACCGGTCCGGACTCCATGATCTCGATCGCCTCGGCGATCACCTCAGCCACATGCTGGCCGCGGCGTGCGGCAAGCTCGCCCCGCCGCTTGACTAAAGCGGCGTCGAGCTCGATGACGCGGCGGACGGCGCTCCTGATGTGAGAGCCTACAGGAAGTTCTTCAATTGTCGAGGCTCACTCCGCCTCCACATAAATCTCGGCGCCGCGCTCCAAGAATTCGGCGGCCTTTTCCGCCATGCCGCGCTCGCGCGCGGCGGCTTCCATCTCCTGCGCTTCGCGGCGCAGCTCCTGCGTGATCTGCATCGAGCAGAATTTCGGGCCGCACATCGAGCAGAAATGCGCGACCTTGTGGGACTCGGCCGGCAGAGTCTCGTCGTGGTATTTGCGCGCGGTGTCGGGGTCGAGGCCGATGTCGAACTGATCCTTCCAGCGGAAGTCGAAGCGCGCGCGGCTCATCGCATCATCGCGCTCGCGCGCGGCCGGATGGCCCTTCGCCAAATCCGCAGCGTGCGCCGCGATGCGATAGGTGATGACGCCGGTCTTGACGTCGTCGTGATCGGGCAGGCCCAGATGCTCCTTCGGCGTCACATAGCAGAGCATGGCCGTGCCGTACCAGCCGATCATCGCCGCGCCGATGCCCGACGTGATGTGGTCGTAGCCCGGCGCGATGTCGGTCACGAGCGGCCCGAGCGTGTAGAAGGGCGCCTCGCCGCAGCTCGCAAGCTGCTTCTCCATATTGGCCTTGATCTTGTGCATCGGCACATGGCCGGGGCCTTCGATCATGACCTGGCAGCCCTTGGCCCAGGCGATCTTCGTCAGCTCGCCCAAAGTCTCGAGCTCGGCGAATTGCGCCGCGTCATTGGCGTCGGCGTTGCTCCCGGGCCGCAACCCGTCGCCGAGCGAGAAGGAGACGTCGTGAGCCCGCATGATGTCGCAGATCTCCTCGAACCGCTCGTAAAGGAAGCTCTCCTTGTGCTTGGAAAGGCACCAGCGCGCCATGATGGAGCCGCCGCGCGAGACGATGCCGGTCACGCGGTTCGCCGTCAGCGGCACATAGGCCAGGCGCACGCCGGCATGGATCGTGAAATAGTCGACGCCCTGCTCGGCCTGCTCGATCAGCGTGTCCTTAAAGACCTCCCAATCGAGCTTCAGCGCGTCGCCGCCGACCTTCTCCAGCGCCTGATAGATCGGCACGGTGCCGATCGGCACAGACGCGTTGCGAATGATCCAGTCGCGAATGTTATGAATGTTGCGGCCCGTGGAGAGGTCCATCACCGTGTCGGCGCCCCAGCGGGAGGCCCAGACCATTTTCTCGACTTCCTCGGCGACCGAGGAGGTCACGGCGGAATTGCCGATATTGGCGTTGATCTTGACCAAGAAATTGCGGCCGATGATCACGGGCTCCAATTCGGGATGATTGACATTGGCCGGAATGATCGCGCGCCCGCGGGCGATCTCGTCGCGCACGAATTCGGGCGTGACGAATTCGGGGATCGACGCCCCAAAACTCTCCCCGTCCTTGAGACGCGCGCCGGCTTCCGCGAAGGCGCGCTCGCGGCAGAGGTTCTCGCGATGCGCGACGTAGCGCATCTCCTCGGTGATGAGGCCGGCGCGCGCGAATTCGAGCTGCGTCACGGGCGCGTCGCCGGCGGCGCGATAGACTTTGCGCTTGGCGGGGCAGGGGGGCGCGAGATGCCGGCCGCTGGCGAAGCCGTTGTCCTCGGGCTTGACCGCGCGTCCTTCATAGGAGCGCAAGCCGGCGCGCGCCGCGAGCCAGGGCCGCGCGAAGGGCAGTCCGGCCTCGAGATCGGGCGTGAAATCGGCGCAGCCATAAGGGCCCGACGAATCATAGAGCCGCAGCGGCTCGCCGCCGCCCGCCTCATGCAGCGCGAGCTCGCGATAGGGCACTTTCAGCTCCGGCGCGCCGGCCGGCGAGGAATAGGCCTTCCGCGAGCCGCCGATGGAGCCGGTCGTCACGCGCCTCGGCGTGGCTGCTCGCGATTCTTGTGCGCTCATGGCGTCTCTCCTCGACTTGGCGCGCTTTCCGCCCCCAGGCGCGATAAGAAATCGCGCCAGACTCAATATGCTAGCGAATTCCGATCGCAAAAGTCCGTCAACTTTTGCGAATATTCGCTCCAAGCGTGCGGGATCGGCGAGGGAGGCGACGCGACTCGCAGCGGAGCGGCGCAGCCTTGGCGTTCCCTCCGCCGGCACGACCCGGATCAGGTTCAAAGGGTGCTTCTCAGCCGCGGCTGCGGCGCCCCTCGCCAAACTAGAATTTGTAGGTGTAACCGGATTCAAATCAAGCTTCACCTGACCATAGGCGGTGGCCCGCTCGGTGTCGCCGAGAGCGGGAGGGTCGCCGAGCCCAGCTGGTCCCCGCTCCCGCGCCGTGGCAATGGTCGGCGCGATGAGTCTTTCCGACGCGCGCCGACCGGCTCGCCGCCCGTTGATCCGGCGGCTGATGCTGCACGAATTCCGCTCCTACGAATCGCTCGACATTCGAATCGCCCGGCGCTTGGTGGCGCTGACCGGCGAGAACGGCGCCGGGAAGACCAATCTCCTCGAAGCGCTCTCGATGTTCTCGCCGGGGCGCGGTCTGCGGCGCGCCGAGAGCGAGGACTGCGTTCGCCAGGGCGCACCGGGAACTTTTAGCGTTTCGATCGAGCTCCAGACGGACGGCCATCTCGCTCAGCTCGGCCATGGGTTCGAGCCCGGCGAAGGCCGGCGGTTCCGGGTGGACCGTCTCCCCGTGTCGTCGGCGCGCGCCTTCGCCGAGCGGCTGCAGGTCGTCTGGCTGACGCCGGCGATGGACGGATTATTCGCCGGGCCCGCCGGAGACCGGCGCCGCTTCATCGACCGCTTGACGCTCGGCGTCGATCCCGAGCATGGCGCGCGCGTCTCGAAATTCGGGCAGGCGCTTAGAGGCCGCAATCGGCTTTTGGAGGACGGCGGCTCGGACCCGCGCTGGCTCGCCGCCGCCGAGCAGGAGATCGCCGCGCTCGGCGTCGCGGTGGCGAGCGCGCGGCTCGAAACCACTCAGCGCCTGCAGACCTTGATCGACTCCACGCGCGCCGAGGCTTCCGCCTTCCCGCATGCGGTCATCGCGCTGCAAGGCGAGCTCGAGGCGATGCTCGCGGAGCATCCCGCCATCGCGGTCGAGGAGCGCTATCGGGAAATGCTTGGCCTGTCGCGACGTCGGGACGCCGCCGCGGGGCGCGCGCTCGTCGGGCCGCAGACCAGCGATCTCTTGGCGCGCCACGGACCCAAGGACGCGCCGGCGCGCGACTGCTCGACCGGCGAGCAGAAGGCGCTGCTCGTCGGACTGGTGCTGGCGCAGGCGCGGCTTCTCGCAAATCTGCGCGGGGCCGCGCCGCTCGTGCTGCTCGACGAAATCGCCGCGCATTTCGACGCGAAACGGCGCGAAGCGCTTTACGACGAGCTCGAGCGGCTTGGCTCGCAGGTCTTCATGAGCGGCGCCGATCCGGCTCTCTTCGCGCCGCTCGAAGGACGCGCCGAGATTTTCCTCGTCACGCCGGGGCGGCTGGAAGCTCGCTCATAGGCTGCGCGCCGGTCGTGGCCCGCTTCCAAAATCGTTCCGGGCGCCGGCTTCTCCGGGCGCTGGCCCTCTGGCGGTCTAGCCCTAGATAATTTCGGGGCGCCACTTCGTCCTCAACGGCGCGCGCCTTGCAGAATTGAAGCGGATTGAACTCGAGATTTCTGGAGGCCGTCTCATGAGCTTCAGCCCCAACCGAAACATCGCCTCGGCGGCGCTCTTCTGGCTTTTCGTCGTCTTTTGCGCTGCGGCTTTCGCTCTGGGCTGGAGTCTGGACCACGCGCCCATTGATCAGGCGGCGCGCGAAGAGCTTTCCGACCTTCACACCTCGCTCGGCCTTTGCGCGGCGCTTTTGCTCGCCGCGCAATTTCTCCTCGGCGCCGCGCTGTTCATCTACCGAGGCGGCGGCGGGGCGCGCTCGGGCCGCGAGGTCGTCGGCTTCTGGCTCCGGCAGCTCGTGCTTCTCGCCTTCATCGTGACGGCGGCGGCGGCCATCCTCGCCGCGGCTTATCGCGGAGAACAAATGTCTTTCTTTGGACATCCGCTCCCGCGGTGGGATTTGCCGGAGCGCGCGCTTTCCGAGCCGCTGCAAATGGCGCACGCCTATGCGGCTTATGCTTTCGCCGCCGCCGTTCTGGCTTATGCCGGTTTCGCGATATTCGACCGGCTGTTTCCGACAGGAGAGGCGGGCGCGCTGGAGGCCTTCGTTCCGACCTCCGCGACGGGACTCATCGCGGAAGGCCTCGCGCGCAGCTTCCGCTTTTTCGGCGGCGCCGCCTTCTGGCTCGAGCTTTTCCTCGGCGTGATCTCCGGCGTGCTGCTGGGCTTCGGCTTCGCGGGACGCACCGTCAGCCCCGGCGGTCCGGTGTTCGGCGATGCGATCTATTGGGCGGCGGGCGCGCTCGGGATTTTGGTTCTCACCACGCTTTTCGCTTTCAAATATATGAAGACGGCCCGGCGGATCCGAAGCGATCCGGCGCGCTACCTGTCCCGAGATCGACGCTGGACTTTCTGGTTCGTCGTCGTGGGCGCCCTGCTCAGCATGCTGGGGCTTCTCGACTCCTTTGTCGGCGTCGGACTGAGCGTCGCGCTTCTCATCGGGAAGACCATGTCGCAGCCGCCGGGAATCGCCATCACCGATCCGACCAAGATCATCCGCGCCCTCGACATTTTCGTCCTGCTCGTGAACTTCAACCTGCTCTTCGCGCATTTCATCGGCTTCGGCGTCGCCGCCTGGCTGAGGATCAGCTCGCTGCAAGCGCGTCATCAATATTTCGTGGCGCCGTTCGCGGTGAAACAGCCGCCCTTGCCCGTGAGCGAAGCTTGAAGAGACAGGAAACCGGCGGGCTGCGTCGTCGCGGTCCCGCCCGCCTCGCGCCCTATCTCCTATGAAGGGGCTTTGAAGGGACAGGCGGCGCGGATCGCGAGAGGGAAGCGAGCGATGGAGGAATCGAAACTCGGGCTAAGCGACATTCTCGCCCTGGATCGGACTCGCCTCGCCGCCGAGCGGACCCTCATGGGCTGGATTCGCACGTGCTTCTCGATGATGACCTTCGGATTCACGATCTTCAAGGTCATGGAGGAGCTCCGACTCTTCACCACCCAGACGCTCGCGCCGCTACAGGGGGCGCGCCAGCTGGGTCTGGCGCTTGCGGGCATCGGCACTTTCGCGCTGTTGCTCGCCTGCTTCCAGCATTGGAGATACACGCGGCGGCTCAGACACGCTTTGTCGGAAGCCCCTTTCGACCTGGCGTTGACGGTCGCCTTTCTCGTCGTCTGCCTGGGTCTCACGATCGTCGGCGGCTTGACGTTGAGGGCCGGCCCCTTCGGCTGAGACGCGCGAACTCGCCGTCGGTCAGCTCGCGCGTTGCTCGGCCTGCTCGCTTTCGAGATAACGCATCCAGATCGGACTCTTTCCGAGGCCCGCGACGAAATCGCGATGCGCGTTGATTTCGTCCTCGCTCAAGCGGCTCGGCAAGGGATGAGGCCTTTTGCGCAACAGGCCGACGTTCTCGCGCGCAAAAGTTTTGCGCGCGACGCTGAGCTGGAGGGAGGCCTGCCGTCCCCCCATCAACTCCGCATAGACCTCGGCGAGCAGCAGCGAGTCGAGAAGCGCGCCGTGCTTCTCGCGCCGCGACGTGTCGACGCCGTAACGCTGGCAGAGCGCGTCGAGCGAATTGGCCATCCCGGGATGGCGCTGACGGGCGAGCGCCAAAGTGTCCAGGACATTCCCTATGTCGATCGGCGGCGCGTCGAGCCGCGCCAATTCGGCGTTTAGAAAGCGCACGTCGAATTCGGCGTTGTGGATGATCAGCCGCGCGCCTTCGATGAAGGCGCGAAATTCCTCGGCGATCTCCGCGAATTTCTTCTGCGTCGAGAGAAATTCGCTCGAGAGCCCATGCACGCGAAACGCCTCTTCCGGCATATCGCGCTGGGGATCGAGATAGACGTGGAAGCTCCTGCCCGTCGGAATGAGATTGGCGATCTCGACGACGCCGATCTCGACGATCCGATGCCCGTCAGCGGGATTGAGCCCCGTCGTCTCCGTGTCGAGCACGACTTCCCGCATCAGCGATCCTCCTCGCGCAGGGCGGCGACGATGGCGCGCACTTCCTCGCGCGCCGCTTTCATCCCTCGATCCGTATGGACGACAAAATCGGCGCGTTTTCGCTTTTCCGAATCGGGGAGCTGCCGGGCGAGTATCGCTCTAAACTTCTCATCCGTCATTCCCGACCGCGCCATGACGCGCTCACGCTGAAGCTCGGCTGAAGCCGTCACGACGACGACCTTGTCGACCTCTTTCTCGCCCCCCGTTTCGTAAAGCAACGGCACGTCGAAAACGACGATCTTTCCGCCGCGCTCTCTCTCCGCCTCGACAAAAACTCGCCGCATCTCCTGCACGAGCGGATGCACGATCGACTCCAGACGCGCGATCTCTTCCGGCCGACCGAGCGTCATCGCCGCGAGCCTGCCGCGATCGACGACGCCGTCCTGGGTCGAGCCCGGGAAGGCCCGCTCGATCAACTGCGCCTGCGGTCCGCGATAGATCTCATGCACGGCGGCGTCCGAATCATAGACGGTGACGCCTTCCTCGCGAAACATCTGCGCCGTCGTCGACTTCCCCATGCCGATCGATCCCGTAAGTCCAACGATCCACATCGCCTTTATCCCAAAAGCGCGCCCTCGCCGCGCAGCGCCGAGAGCAGCTCGATGAGCGGCAGGCCGAGGATCGTCCAATGATCTCCCGCAATCTTCTCGAAAAGATGCGCGCCCAGGCCCTCGATCTGATAGGCGCCGGCGCTTTTCACCGCAACATCGCCGGCCGCCGCGAGATAGGCGTCGAGAAAGGCTTCGTCGAGCCGGCGCATCGTGAGGTCCGCATGGGCGACGGCTTCGAAAAGGACCTTGTCGCCCCGCGCCAGCGCAAAGCCGGAATGGAGCCGATGCACACGCCCGGACAGCGTAGAAAGCTGGCGTTTCGCGGCCGGCAAATCTTCGGGTTTTCCGAAAATCTGACCCTCCAGGCTTCCCGCCTGATCCGCCCCGACGACGAGCCTTCCGGGATGCGCTTGCGAAATCGTCAGCGCCTTGGCGCGTGATAGCGCCAGCACGACCGCATCCGGATCGCCGCCGGCGCGAATCACCCGCGCTTCGATCGCGCGTTCATCGACTTCGGCCGGCGCGACCTCGAAAGGGATCGCCGCCTGGAAGAGCGCAAGCCTGCGCCCCTCGCTCTTGGAGGCGAGCAGCAGGGGCTGCGGTTCAACCCAGAAAGCCGCGCGCTTGCGGCTTTCCTCCCCATGCTTATCCACATGAAACATCCTTCTGGCGAAGCCCGGGGAAAACCCCTGCCGAAATTGGCGCTAAAAGAAAAGCCGGGCACAACCTTGACGATTCCTCAACAGGCGCGGGGCTGTGGGATCGCGCGCGATGTTTTGTTCAGCGCAGCTTTTTCCAACCCCTATCCATAATGACGGCGAGTGATGCAGAGATAATGGTCTGACAATATGGAGATTTTCAACTTATCCTCGTTCTTCGTCCGTGAGGCGCCCAAATAATCCAGAAAGGAATATCCTGTGGAGAGAGGTGGGAGGAGCGGGCGTCACCGATTCGCCTCCCCCTTAACATAAATG
>Ga0335078_10006107_pt1 | contig 17858 bp, 8 predicted proteins | sample Lox_Sample_32_FD_206711 | JGI IMG/M metagenome (GOLD analysis project Ga0335078, IMG submission 206711) | Soil microbial communities from Loxahatchee National Wildlife Refuge, Florida, United States - Lox_Sample_3.2 | ecosystem: Environmental > Terrestrial > Soil > Wetlands | place: USA: Florida... | reverse complement strand
TCCCGCCTCCAGAAGTGCGATGCAATGGTCTGCAGGTGAGGATTGCGGAACAGCGGGCGGAAAGGAATCGTCGGTGTCGCCGTCTCTAGCATGGGATCGCGAGATATCCACCGCGGCGGCCGGCACGCGGTCCACTGCAAACCACTTGATCTTCCACACAATGATAATGCGTGCCGCGGCCACTGGCGGCATGCGCCGCGGCCGGCGGCACAAGCACGTGCCACCTGCGGCAAACTGCCTTCGCCACCGAAGCGTCCCGAAGCACCGGTGAATGGGGTTACACTTTGGGGCTGAGGAGAAAAACCATGCATCGACCCCTTGTTGCGTCAGTGCGAACCGGATGCCTATTGCTGTGTGCGCTGGCCGCGGCCGCGGCCGCGGACCAGCTCAAAGTGGAGGGCGGCCTTCTGCAAGGGACCGCCGCCGCGGATCCCGCGGTGCGCATCTTCGAGGGCGTTCCCTTCGCCGCGCCGCCTGTTGGCGTTCTCCGCTGGCAAGCGCCACAGCCGGCCGCCGTCTGGAGCGGCGTGCGCAAGGCCGACCAGTTTGGCGACCGGTGCTACCAGGGCGACATTTTTCACGACATGATCTTTCGCGACAAGGGCACGAGCGAAGATTGCCTATATTTGAATATCTGGACGCCTTCACCGGCTCCCAAGAAACGTTTGCCGGTGCTGGTCTACTTCTATGGCGGCGGATTCGCGGCCGGTGCCAGCGATGAGCCGCGCTACGACGGCACGAACTTCGCCAAAAAAGGCATCGTCGTGGTCACCGCCAATTACCGGCTCGGCGTGTTCGGGTTTCTGGCGCATCCCGAACTCTCCGCCGAATCCCCGCACAAGGCCTCCGGCAACTACGGCATGCTCGACCAGGTGGCGGCATTGCAGTGGGTACAGCGGAATATCGCGGCATTCGGCGGCAATCCGGCTCAGGTGACCATTGGCGGCGAATCGGCCGGGTCCGCGGCGGTCAGCGCGTTGATGGCTTCGCCTTTGGCGGCTGGCTTGTTTCGCGGGGCAATCGGCGAAAGCGGCGCCATGTTCAACACCGGCGGTATTTTGGCTGGGCTGCCGTTAGCGAAAGCCGAGAAGATCGGAGCTGAGTTCGCCGCGGCGCTGGGCGCCAAGTCCCTGGCCGAAATGCGCTCCGCGTCCGCAGAGAGCGTCTTGAAAGCGGCTACAAAAGGCGGTCCGGTGCGTTTTGGTCCGATCGTGGACGGCTATTTCCTCCCCGCCGAAGTCGCGGCGATTTTCGCCGCAGGCAAACAGAGCCACGGGGCCTTGCTGGCTGGTTGGAACGAAGACGAAGTGCGCATGGGCGTGCTCGCGAGAAAGCCGAAGCCGACCGCTGCCTCCTTCCCGGGCGTGTTGAGTTCGACCTTCAAAGACAGCGCCGCTGCCGCAGCCAAAGTGTATGCCGCCTCCACCGATGAGGAGGCAATCGCCACGGCGGGCGATCTGGCGAACGACACCTTCATCGTCTACTCGACCTGGAAGTGGATCGAGATGCAGGCTGCGACCGGAAAGGCGCCGGTGTACCGGTTTCGCTTCGACCAGCCCGTGCCGCTGCCCGAGGGCTCGCCCGACCTGGGCGTGAAAGGTCTGGCCGGCCACTCCTGGGAACTCGAGTATGTTTTCGGCGCGCTCGATTCCAAAAAGGCCGCCTGGACCCCGGAAGACCGCAAAACGTCTGAGGTCGTGGCAGATTATTGGGCCAACTTCATCAAGAAAGGCAACCCTAATGGCTCTGGCCTGCCCAAGTGGCCGGCCTTCAACAAGACGCACGAAGTGATGCATCTGGCCGCCGCCAGCCACGCGGCCCCGGAGCAGCATCGCGATCGCTACGAGTTTCTCGATCGCTTTTACACCAGCTCCGCAAGCAAGTGACCGATGGACATGGCGAGACGTTGAGGGGATGAGATTCGCCCGCGGCCGCACCTTCTATTGAGGTTGCTTTAGAATCAGGATAGTGCTCGCCGGGTTTGACCCTCTTGTCGCCGAATGGTTCGCCGCGCGTTTTGGCGCGCCCACCGAGCCGCAGCTGCGCGGGTGGCCGGAAATCCGCGCGGGCCGCGACGTCCTGATCTCGGCTCCCACGGGCTCGGGCAAAACGCTCGCGGCCTTTCTCTCGGCGATCGAAGACCTGGTGCGCCGCGCGCGGCTCGGGCCGCTGCCGGACGAAACCGAAGTTGTCTACGTTTCTCCGCTCAAGGCGCTCAGCAACGACGTTCACAAGAACCTTGAACTGCCGCTGGCCGGAATTGCCGCGCTGGCCGCAGAGCGCGGCGTGGCGCTCGCGCCCATTCGCACCGCGCTGCGCACCGGCGATACGCCGCAGGCGGAGCGCCAGAAGATGGCGCGGCACCGGCCGCACATTCTGGTTACCACGCCGGAGTCGTTGTACATTCTGCTCACCTCCGCCAGGGCGCGCGAGATGCTGGGGCGGGTGCGCACGCTGATCGTGGATGAGATTCACGCCGTGGCCGACGATAAGCGCGGTTCGCACCTGGCGCTGACCCTGGCGCGGCTGGACCGGCTGGTGCATCAGAACGGCGGGCCCAGGGCGCAGCGCATCGGCCTTTCGGCGACCGTGAGGCCGATCGAGGAAGTGGCGCGGTTGCTGAGCGAAGACGCGAGCGTGATTCACGTCGGCCACCGGCGTGAGATGGATCTTGCGGTGGAGGTGCCGCGGGACGAGCTCGGCCCGGTCGCCACCAACGAGATGTGGGAGGAGATTTACGACCGCATTGCCGCGCTGATCCGCGAGCACAGGACGACCCTGGTTTTCGTCAATACCCGGCGACTGGCGGAACGGGTGGCGCACCACCTGGGCGAGCGGCTCGGCCCCGGCGCCGTGTTGCCCCACCACGGCAGCCTTTCGCGCACGCTGCGCCTGGACGCCGAGCAGAAGCTCAAGAACGGTGAGTTGCGCGCCATGGTGGCGACGGCATCGCTCGAACTGGGTATCGATATCGGCACCGTGGACCTGGTTTGCCAGATCGGCTCGCCGCGCTCGATCGCGGTGGGGTTGCAGCGCATCGGGCGCGCCGGCCACTGGGTGGGCGCGCTGCCCAAGGGCCGGCTCTTCGCCACCACTCGCGATGAGTTGATCGAGTGCGCCGCGCTGGTGCGCGCGATTCATCATGGCGAACTGGACCGGCTCGAAATGCAACGCAACGCGCTCGATATTCTGGCGCAACAGATGGTGGCTGCCTGCGCTTGCGAAGATTTCGGCGATGACGAACTGTTCGCGCTGATGCGCTCGGCCGGCCCCTACGCCACGCTCGAACGCGCCGACTTCGACGCTGTGCTCGAAATGCTCTCCGAGGGGATTGCCACCTCGCGCGGGCACAGCCGCGCCTACCTGCACCGCGACGCCGTCAACCGCCGCGTGCACGCGCGCCGCGGAGCGCGCATGACGGCCATCACTTCAGGCGGCGCCATTCCGGATACCGCGCAGTACTTGGTGGTGGCGGAGCCCGAGGGCGTCACGGTGGGAACCGTGGATGAAGATTTCGCGGTCGAGAGTATGGCCGGCGACATCTTTCTGCTGGGAACCACCTCCTGGCGCATTCGCCGCGTGGAAGCGGGCCGCCTGCGGGTGGAAGATTCGCACGGCGCCGTGCCCACCATTCCTTTCTGGCGCGGGGAAGCGCCCGGCCGCACCTTGGAGCTTTCGCGCGAAGTCGCGCGGCTGCGCGAAGAGATCAGCCGTTCCGCAACTTGCCCCGCGGAATGCGGCCTTGACCCGGCCGGCGTCCAACAGGCAGTCGCTTACATACAGGCCGGCTGCGCCGCGCTGCACGCGATTCCCACTGATACCTGCGTCATCGCCGAGCGCTTCTTCGACGAAGGCGGCGGAATGCAGCTGGTGATTCACGCGCCGTTCGGGGCGCGCATCAACCGCGCCTGGGGCCTGGCGTTGCGCAAGCGCTTTTGCCGCTCATTCAACTTCGAGCTGCAGGCGGCCGCCACCGACAACGGCATCCTCATCTCGCTCGGCGAACAGCATTCGTTTCCCCTCGACATTGTTTTTGAATTCCTGCGCCTTGCCACGGTGGAGAAACTACTCACCCAGGCCGTCCTGGCCGCGCCGATGTTCACCGCGCGCTGGCGCTGGAACGCATCGCGCGCACTCGCCATTCCCCGCTTTCAGGGTGGGCGCAAAGTGCCGCCGCCGGTTCAGCGCATGCGCTCCGATGACCTGATGGCGGCGGTTTTCCCCGATCAGGCCGCGTGCCCTGAGACCCTCACCGGCGACGTGCGCATTCCCGATCATCCGCTGGTCAAAGAGACCATTGCGAATTGTCTCTACGAGGCGATGGACCTGGACGGGCTGCGCAACGTGCTGGCGGCCATCCACGACGGCGCGATTCGCACCGTGGCGATCGACACCCCGGAGCCTTCTCCTTTCTCGCACGAGATTCTCAACTCGAACCCCTACGCTTTTCTCGATGACGCCCCGCTCGAAGAGCGCCGCGCCCGCATGGTGCAAATGCGCCGCGCCCTGCCGGACGATTCGCAAGGAGCGGGCGCGCTGGATGCGTCCGCCATCGCCCAGGTTGCCGCGGAAGCCTGGCCGCCCACCCGTGACGCCGAGGAGCTTCACGAAGCGCTGTGTGGCTGGAGTCTGATCCCCGCGGGACAAGCCGGCGCGGCTGCCGACTTTGCGATCCTCGAGGCCGGCCGCCGCGCCACCACGCTGACGACCGGCGGCCTCGCTTTCTGGGTCCCTGCCGAACGCCTGGACCTGGTTCGCCTGGTCTACCCCCAGGCCGCGTTTTTCCCGGCGATTGCGCAGCCGCCCGGCGGCCGCGCCATCCCCGAATCGCGCGAAGGTTGCGCTGCTGAGGTTCTGCGCGGGTGGTTCGAATGCTCGGGTCCGCTACGCGCCTCACAACTCGCCGGCAAATTCGCCATGCCGCGCGAGCTGGTGGACCAGGCACTCGCGCGATTGGAAGCGGAAGGCCAGATTCTGCGCGGGCGATTCACGCCGGACCCAGTCGAGACCGAGATCGAGTGGTGCCACCGCAACCTGCTCGCACGCATCCACCGTTTGACCATCGGCCGGCTGCGCCGCGAAATCGAGCCGGTAACCACTGTGGTGTTCTTCGCGTTTCTCAATCGCTGGCAGCACCGGTCGCCCGGGACGCAGCTGCACGGCATGGACGGCACTTTGCAGGTCATCCGCCAGTGGCAGGGCGCGGAGTTTGCCGCAGCCGCCTGGGAGTCGGACGTGCTGCCGCGCCACGTAGCATCGTACAAGCCGGAATATCTCGACGATCTTTGCCTGGCCGGCGAAGTCACCTGGGGCCGGCTTTCGCCGCACCCCGCCTTCGAACGCCAGCCCGAAGAGAACAAGGTCCGGCGCGTGCGCCCGACGCGGGTCGCGCCGCTGGCCATTTTCTTGCGCGAAGATTCCTCCTGGCTGCTGGCCGGGCCGCAGCCTTCTCCTGAGACATCGCTTTCGCACCCGGCGCGCGGAGTGCTGGAGGCGCTGGAATCGCGCGGCGCGTCCTTCTTCAGCGACCTGATGCGCGCCACAGGCCGCCTGGCAAGCGAAGTGGAGGACGCGCTGTGGGAACTGGTCGCCGCCGGCCTGGTGACGGCGGACGGTTTCGAGAATCTGCGCGCCCTGCTCGATCCGAAACGCCGCGCCGGACACGGCCGGGAGCGGAGCCGGCGGCCGCGCCACGCTCCGGGGCGTTGGGCGATGCTGCGGCGCGTCGCCGGGGAGCCTGCCAACCACGCGGAGATCTTTGCCCGCCAGCTGCTGCTGCGCTGGGGTGTGTTGTTTCGCGATTTGGCGGCGCGCGAGCCCGTCGCCCCACCGTGGCGCGACCTGCTGGGCGCGCTGCGCCGCCTGGAATCGCGCGGTGAGATTCGCGGCGGCAGGTTTGTCGAGGCTCACCTGGGCGAGCAGTTCGCGCTGCCGGAGGCGCTTGACCTGTTGCGCTTCGTTCGCCGCACCGGGGAAACCGCCGCTGCCTGCGATGCCGTTCCGTCGTTTCTCAGCACTTTGCCTGCTCGCATTCCCGCTTTTTCGGCGCCGGCTTCACCGCCGCCGCGCGCCGATGCGCAAACAGCTTCGCAGTAAAGTTCGTGCGCGCGGCTGCCGCAATCTCCCTGGCAAACAGCGTTCACAGCGAGAACCGGTTCACGCCCGGCGCCAGCTCGCGGCGCGCGCCATGCCAGAAGAATTCACCCGGCGTACCCGGCGGCAGCGTGATGTTCGCAGCCATGCCCGCTCCCCGCGGTTCCAGGCGCACTTCGACTTTGCCTTTGGGGTGCGGCACCGAGCCCGAAAGGTACTTCAGCTGGTTCAGATGAGGCCGCACCGCAACTCGGCTGAAGCCGGGCGCCGCAGAGTCCACCCCCAGCAGTGTGCGGAAGATCTCAATATTCGGACTCGCGCTCCATGCATGACAGTCGGAACGCGACGAATCGTGCGGCGGGTCGATGGTCTCGGCAAACGTGGTCAGGCCGCGCGCAAGCATGGCGCGCCAGTCATCCAGTTGATCCAGGTAACGGTCCCCCTCTCCCACCTTAACCAGCGCCATATTCATATAGAACTTGAAAAATAGCGCTCCCTGCGCCAGGTTTGGCGCGGCCAAGGTGCGCAGCATCAGGTCGTGAGCCGGCTCGCCGGTGATCACGTCCGCCAGCACCGCCATGGTGTTGGTGTGTTGCGAGAATTCCTTTTTGGCCGGCGTATCGGCGTACATCCTTTTGCCCGCATCCCAGTAAAGCCGTTGCGCGGTTTCGCGAAGCTGCTTCTCGCGCGCGCGATAGAACTCGGCGAGCCCGCGAAGGCCGAGTGCGAACTCCATCTCCGCTGCCCAGCGGTATGCCTCAAGCAGCAGCAGATCGTAGGGCGCCGATGAGCCATCCGCCAATTGCGGCGGCTCCCCGGCAGGCCACGCTGGCACCCAGTCGAAGTAGCGCCACCACGGCAGCAGCCCGAGCGAGCCATCTTTCTTCTGATGCCGCTCGAAAAAGCTCAGGACGGCGCGCACTCCCGGCAGCCTGCCGCGGACGAAATCAGGGTCGTCCACATACCACCAGTAATCGCGCACCATCGCGATCCACCACAGGGCGAAACCCGGAATGTATTGCTCGAGGCGCGTTGGGTAGCGGCTCATGGTGCAGGCGTCGCCCAGCCGCGAGTCATCCACCTGGCCGATCGCGTTGCGCATCAGGCGCGCGTCGCCGGAGTTGAAAACCGAAACCAGGCATTGCACGCGCGTGTCGCCCACGTATTGGAGCTGTTCGTAGTATGGGCAGTCCATGTAGGTCTCGTGGGCGCAGAGGCGAGCGGTGCGCCAGCCCACGTCCAGCATGCGGTTGATTTCCGGCGCGCCGCCATCGAACTGTGCGCGCCTCTCGAACGGGTAGCCCGTGTAAGTCGCCTGCAAATCTTCGATGGTGAGCGGCTCATCCTTCGTCTCGACATCGAGCTCCAGATATCGGTATGCGCGCCACCAGAGCGGGCGGAAGGTTCGCCTCTTCCCGCCGTCGGCAATGAAATGGTCCCGGACGCCGACGAACCGTTTGCCCTCCACTTCATCGCGATTCCCCTTCTCCCAACGGTTATTGCCGGAAGCGGCCTGCTGGTAGAGCGCTTCCGCGTACCCCATCGTCACCATCGCTTCCTTCCCGCCGCTGATCGTCAGTTCCGGATACGCGGTAGTGAGATAGGTCTGGTCCAGCAGGAGCGTGGCGTGCGTCCGCGCGGGAATCTCGAACCGCCCCGGCTGTGCGGGGAACGGGTCTGGCTGCGCGATGCCCGCCACGCGCCGGATTCTCTGTAATCGTTCCGGCCGCTCTTCCATCGCCGGAATCGGCCGCTCCACCAGCATCCAGACGGTGTGGGCATCGCGCGCATCGCGCCCGGCCGCCGTGCCAATTACCGCCGCGGCGGACCAGCCGGAATCGTCAAACTCCCTGCCTTCCCAACCCCATGGGTACTGTGTGCCGGCCACGCGGTCGCCCGGCCCTGCCGCATAATACCCGCGCACTTCGCTTGCCGGGACGGGTGTATACGATTCGTCGCGCGCGCACTTCCAGCTCGCACTAGTGTTCACCACGCTTTCGGCTGCGCCCTCCCCGTCCAGCAGAAAACCCGTCTCGGCCGTGTCTTGCGCTTCCGGCGCCAACTTGCCGAAGTTCCACACCACGGCGGCGAACACGTTCTTGCCCGGCTCCAGATAGGGCGCCGCGTTCAGCGTTTCGTACCGCCAGTGAGACAGACCCGAGCGCGCCGGTCCCCAGGCCACGCGGTGGCCGTTCACAAACAACTGATAGCGATTGTCGGCGCTCACGTGGATCACAAACCGCTCGGGCCTGGCCGCCAGCTCGAAGGTCCGTCGAAAGTGGTAGACACCGTACTCGTTGGCTGGGGCGCCCGGCACGGCGATCCAACTGGCGCGCCACCAACGCCGGATGAGGTCCGTTGGGCCGGGCGCAGATGCCGCGCTTTCCTGCGCGGGCGCAGCCGCAAGAGGCGCGGATGCAAGCAGCGTGGTGGCGCCGGTTTGGGCGAGAAAACGCCGGCGCGTAGACCCGTATCGAGGCACAAAAGGCAAGTTGGGCATGCGTTAGAAACGCTAGCGCGCCGCGGGTGGGCAAGTCAACCGCTTCGCCGCCGGACCTGAGGCTTGCTACGATTTCAGGTCAGATGAGAAACACGCACCCGCACCTGGTTCGGCCGGCCATTTTCCTTTTCTTGCTTCTCGCGAACGCATTCGAAGCCACGTCGCAAGATTCCGGTTATCGGCCGAAGAACCAGCTCATTCCAGCGCCCGCCTGCCTCGCCATGAAAGGCGCATGGGAAGGCGGCGCCGCCTCCTGCGGCGAATCCAGCCACCAGCTCTGGCTCGCGGACGTCCAGCATTGGCGGATGGAGCGGCGAATCCGCATCGGCTACAGCTCTTCCCGATACGATCGGCCGGAGTTCGAGTGGACGCAGTCCAGCTTCATGCAGCCGCAGATGATGGTGCACGATCGCTATTTCTACGATCCGGCAGCCGGCAGGTATACGGTGGACCGCTACCTCGACGATCTCGAACAGCGCTACGGCGGTATTGACTCGGTTCTCATCTGGTCGACCTATCCAAACATGGGAATCGATAGCCGCAACCAGTTGGACATGGTCGCCAGCATGCCAGGTGGCCTGAGTGGCGTGAAGCAGATGGTGGCAGATTTTCACCGTCGCGGCGTGCGCGTGTTGTTTCCCATGATGATGTGGGATCAGGGAACGCGCGACCCGGGCCGCCCGTGGCCGGAGGCGATCGCTGCGCTCATGAAGAAGATCGGCGCCGATGGGATCAACGGCGACACCCAGGATGGCGTTCCCCTCGAGTTTTCGCTGGCGGCCGACCGCGCCGGACACCCTCTGGCGTTCGAGCCGGAGGGTGGCCCCGCGGATGAAGCGCTGGCTTGGAATCTCATGACCTGGGGACAGTACGGCGGCCAGTTCGATTTCATTCCGGGAGTGGATAAGTATCGCTGGCTCGAACCGAAACACATGGTTCACATCTCCGACCGTTGGAACCGGAATAAGACGGATGACTTGCAGTACGCATTTTTCAACGGCGAGGGCTGGGAATCCTGGGAGAACATCTGGGGCATCTGGAACGGCATCACGGCGCGCGATGCCGAAGCGGCCCGCAGGGTTGCCGCTCTCGAGCGCGCCATCGCCCCGTTCCTCGTCACGCCGCAATGGGAGCCCTTCTTTCCCATGCATCGCTACGGTGTTTTCGCCAGCCGATGGCCCCTCGGCAGAGAAACCGTGTGGACGATCGTGAATCGGAACGAATACGACGTCGATGGCGGCCAGATGACGGTCCCGCATCACGAAGGTGTCCGTTATTTCGATCTGTATCACGGGTCGGAGCTGTACCCTGAGCGGGCGGCGGGCGACGTGCTTTCCTTTCCCATCGAAGCGCGGGGCTACGGCGCCGTGCTCGCCACCTTGGGCGAGCCTTCCGGTGCAGAACGGAAGCTGATGGCGAAAATGAAGTCGATCACGGAACGCTCGCTTGCGGCCTATTCGAGCGTTTGGAAAACCTTGCCGCAGAAGGTGGTCGAAGTGCCGCCGACCAGGCCTGCCGCCTCGGCGCCGGAAGGGATGATTCTCGTTCCCGCGGCCGATTTTCTTTTCCAGACGGAAGGAATCGAAATCGAGGGATTCAATGATGCCGGAGTGGACGTCCAGTATCCTTGGGAGCCGGACGCCCGCCGCTTCCACGAGCATCGCATGACGATTCATTCCTTCTACATCGACAAGTATCCGGTCACGAACGCACAGTTCAAGAAGTTTCTCGCGGCCGCGCACTATCGCCCGAAGGATGATCTGAACTTCCTGCGCGATTGGAGCGGCGGGACGTTTCCCGATGGATGGGCCGATAAGCCGGTGACGTGGGTATCCCTGGAAGACGCTCGCGCGTATGCCGCATGGGCGGGCAAACGCCTCCCGCGCGAATGGGAGTGGCAATACGTCGCGCAAGGCAACGAGGGCCGGCTGTTTCCCTGGGGCAACAGTTGGCAGCCTGCGGCCGTCCCGCGTCCCCAGACCGGGCGAACCATGGCCGGTCCCGACAACGTCGACGCCCACCCCGGTGGGGCGAGTCCGTTCGGCGTCATGGACCTGGTGGGCAACGTCTGGCAATGGACCGATGAATACGCCGACGAGCACACGCGCTCCGCCATCCTGCGCGGAGGCAGCTATTACCGGCCGCAGGGCTCGATCTGGTATTTCCCCCAGGCGTACCGCAATGACCAGCACGGCAAGCTGCTCCTCATGGCCCCCGGCTATGATCGGTCTGCCGCGGTGGGATTCCGCTGCGTCGTCGATGCGCCGTAAGTCTGTCGCGATCGGCGTTTGAGGTCTCCCTATGCTCGCTTCCCGGAAACACTCGATGTCTCGCGCCATCGTCACCGACGTGCAGTTCTGGATTCCCGTGGTGGTGCTGATATTGGGCACCGCGCTCCTGCTGGTGTTGAGGTGAAACCGTGACCCGGAAACTCGAGACCGCAGCGCGGCCCTCCGCCGGCAGCCTGCACCGCCTGGGAGTCGCCTGCGGCCTGGCCGCGGGCGCATGGCTCGGTGGTGCCGAAGCCCCCACCAAGCTGGTGACGATCGGCTTTTCGCCTTTCATCGTCTCGCTGGGCATGGTGGCGGGCGTGTTCGTGGCCCGCTGGACGGTGCCCATGGTGCTGAAAGGCACGAGCTATGTGTGGCTCGACCTGAAGGAAAAGGCGCACCTGATCGCGTGGGCCGTTCTGGCCGGCATGCTCTGGGCGGTTGCCAATACACTGACGGTGTTCGCGGTGCGCAACGTGGGGTTATCGATCGCGTTCCCCTTGTGGAACATCAACAGTCTGGTGGGGCTGTTCTGGGGCTGGCTGCTGTTCAAGGAACTGCGTGGATCGAGCGCGCGCGAGCGGGCCAAAGTGCTGGGCGGCGCGGCCGCGATGGTCGCCGGCGCTTGCCTGCTGGCCTCTGCAACCGAGCATCATTCCGGCGCCGCGGCGCCGCGGGCTGCGCTGGGCATTCTGGCCGCCCTGGGCGCCGGCCTGCTCTGGGGCACCATGTACATTCCCTACCGCAAGGCGTACATCAGCGGGATGAATCCGCTCTCGTTCGTCACCGTCTTCACGTTCGGCGAGCTCGCGACCACGTTTGCGCTGGCCGCGGTGTATCACGGCGGATTCGGCCCGCTGGCGGTGCAGCTCGCCAAGGCGCAGCCGGCTTTCTTTTGGCTTTTCCTCGGCGGTTTCTGCTGGGTGTTGGGCGATCTTTTCCAGCAATACGCGGCGAAGTACATCGGTATCGGCCGCGGCATCCCGCTTTCCAACACCAACCAGCTTTGGGGGCTGGCCTGGGGCGCACTGGTGTTCGGAGAGCTGGCTGGGTTAGGCTTTACCGCGCAGGCTCTGATCGTCGCGGGCAGTTTGATCATGATTGCCGGCGCGGTGGCCATTGCCTTTGCCGAAGCCCGGGGGGCGGAGCAGCTTTCCTGGAGTGAAGCGGCGCGGCGCGAGTGCGACCGCTACCGCCTGGATCTGGCCCGCGTGGAAGCCGCCCGGCAGGGCAATGACCCGCTCTCGGAGGAAAAACCACCGCGTCATTGGTGGGAAGCCCTCGTGTTGCTGGCGGCGACCGCTGTTTTCGTCTACCTGGCCGCCGGGGCGAGGCGCCAGGCAATCGAGGTCCACCTGGCATGGATGGCGGTGCTGGGCGCACTCTCGATCGCGCTCCTGATCGTTTGCGGGCTGCTGCTTTGGAAGCGCACGAGGTTTTCCTGACCGCTCGTCTGCTGACGCCGCCTGGCCGCCTGGCGCCGCGAACGACTCTTCCGCCGCGGCCGCGGGTGTATACTCTGGCGGTAGAGCCCGGCTGAACGCGGCTCTCGGGAGGACTGATCGATGCAGCGCCGGGAGTTTTGTAAAACGTCCGCTGTCGCCGGATTGGCAGCGTTCACCGCCGCATCCGCCGCTCAGGTGAACGGCGCGAACGACCGGCTTCGCGTCGGCTTGATTGGATGCGGCGGCCGCGGCACACTCGATGCACGGCTAATGCGCGGCACGCCCGAAGACATTCAGGCGGCCGCTCCGGGAAACTACCACGGCGGGAATCTGGACCCGCGCCTCAAAGGGCCGCGCAACGTCGAGATCGCGGCTCTCTGCGATTGCTCCCAGTCCAGGCTCTCGTCGGCCGGGCAGTGGGCGCCCCACGCCCGGGCCTATGCGGATTTCCGCGGCCTGCTCGATGACCGGGAAATCGACGCCGTCATCATCGCCACCCCGGATCCCTGGCACGCCCAAATGCTGGTGCTCGCAGTCGAGGCCGGCAAAGACGTGTACCTGGAGAAGCCCGTCTTCTACCGTTTGAAGGAGGCCAAAACGATGGTGGAAGCGGTGCGCCGCAGCCGGCAGATCGTGCAGATCGGAACCCAGCACCGGTCGGCGGACCATTTCGCCGAAGCCGCCAGGATGGTCCAGGGCGGCAAGATCGGCGAGGTTCACTTCGTGCGCGTCTGGAACTACGTGGCGCGCGGGGCCGACCTTTCTCCCGTGCCCGACGGCGAGCCGCCTGCCGGCCTCGACTGGGATGCCTGGCTGGGACCCTCGCCCCAGGTTCCGTTCAACCGCAACCGTCTTACTTACCGCTCCTTCATGGACTACACGAACGGCATCATCAGCGATTTCGGAAACCACCGTTTCGACTCGGTGCACCAGATCATGGGTGTGGAGACGCCGCTCAAGGTTTCCTCATCCGCCATCCGCTTCGACCGTCGAAAGGCCGGCGACATCTACGATTTTCAGCAGGCCACCTACGAATATCCGGACTTCATTCTGAGCTACGAGGCCTGCGTCTACAATGGCCATGGATTGGGCGGGCGAACCGCGGGCATGCGCTACTACGGCATGCGCGGCGAAGACGACCGGCCGCATGGCATGGCCTTCTACGGGACGGAAGCCGCCCTCTTCGTGGACCGCATCGGCATGGAGCTCTATCCCGGCATCCGGGGCGCGGTTGCCGGCCGGCCGCCGTCTCCCGGCGAGCGGCTCCATATCAACGAGGACGAACCCACGCCGCTGCACACCAGGTACTTTGTCGACTGCGTCCGTAGCCGCCGGCAGCCGTCCGCAAATATCGAGGTGGGCGTGCGGGCCACCGCCGTGGCCTGCATGGGTAACGTGGCGGCGTGGACCGGCCGCAAGCTGAGGTGGGACGCCGAAACCTGGACCTTCCAGGGCGATGACGAAGCCAACCGCAGCTACCTGTTCCGCGAATATCGCAAGCCCTGGGACCTGGTAAAATTCGCCTGACCGCGTGCGGCCTATCGGATCGTCATTTGCAGCCGTTCGTCCGCCGACGACCCGCCCACCACGATGCTCGCTCCCGGCTCCGCCTTTAATGCCATCGCGACGACGCGCTTCTCATGCGGCCGCAGCGGAACGCGCGCAAACCCTTGCAGGTGCTTCAAGCCCGCGCGCTTGACATAGAACTGCACTACTTCGTCGCCGGGCCGCTTCCCTGTGTTCGTCACCTCCACGCTGGCGGTGCCGGCGCGGAAGCGCAGGTGCGAGTATTGAAAGGTCGTATAGCTCAATCCGTATCCGAACGGATACAGCGGTTCGCCTTTGAAGTACGTGTACGTGCGTCCGTGGCGAATGTCGTAATCCATCATCGGCGGCAGTTGATCGAGCGACTTCGGCCACGTCTGATTCAGACGGCCCGCCGGGTTGTAGTCGCCGAACAACACTTCTGCAATCGCCGTACCCTGCTCCTGTGCGGCGTGCGCCACGTGTATCACGGCGGGCACGTTCTGCTGCGTCCAGTTGATGGCGTAAGGGAAGCTCGACACCAGCACCACGACGGTCTTCCGATTGGCGGCGAAAACCTGTTTGATCAACTCCTCCTGCGAGAGGTCGATCGAGGTCCGGTCGCGCCCCTCGCGCCCTTCGCCGGGGTCGGCACAGGGCTTGCTCGAAACGTCCAGGTTGAAGATCGTCGCGTAGTTGGTTGCACTGCAGGTGGGGTGGTTGCCCACCACGACTACCGCTACATCGGACGCGCGCGCCGCCTTCGCCGCCGCGCCCTCCTCGTTGCCGGCCGCGAAATTCACCGTGATGCCAGGCCCGGCCTGGTCGCGAATGCCCGCGAGCGGCGTGATCGCATAGGGCGGCTTGCCGCCGTACAAATCGATCGCTACTTCGCCCGCCCGCGGCCCGATCACAGCGATCGATTTGATCCTGCCCTTATCCAGCGGCAGAAAACCTTCCGCATTCTTCAGCAACACCACCGACTCGCGCGCCACCTCCAGCGCCACCTGCTTGTGCTTCGCTGCCGCCCACGGTTCGGGCTCGCCCGCGCCGCCGATGCTCGCGTACGGAACCATCGGTGCCGGATCGAGTAACCCCAGGCGGATCACGGTTCTGAATTTGCCCTTGAGCGCCGCATCGATATCCCCCTCGGTCAGCAGGTGGTCGGCGAGCGCCTGTTTCATCACTTTCGGAACGTTGATGAAAAAGGCGAGCACCTGGTTAATGCCTGCTTTGATCGCGTTAGCAAGCGCCTGCTCCTGAGTCTTGTAATAGTGCCTCGGGCTGACCATCAGCTCCACCGCCAGCGCATCCGAAGAGACGATCCCGTCCGCGCCCCACTCCTTGATGGCCAGGCTCCTCAGAATCGGGTTTACCGTCATCGGCACCTGGTTCCACGCGTTGTAAGACGCCATGAACGACTTGCCGTTGCCCTCCACGAATCCCATCCGGAACGGCGCCGAGTAATAGTCGCGCAGTAACTGTTCATCGAAATCCGAAGAGGAACTGCCGCGCGTGGTTTCGTTGCTGTTGGCGAGAAAGTGCTTCATCAGCGAAGCCGCCTGCCAGTATTTGGGGTCATCGCCCTGCATCCCCTGGATGAACGCCGCCGCCATCGTTCCGGTGAAGAACGCGTCCTCGCCATAGCTCTCGTTGTTTCGCCCCCAGCGCGGGTCGCGCGCCAGGTCAGCGTTAGGTCCCCACACCACCAACACCTTGCTCTTGTATTTCTCGTTTTGATAGATGTAGCGCGCCTCGTATCCCTGAACCCCGCCCGCCCGGCGAATCAGCGGCGCGTCCCAGGTGGAAGCCATCCCGATCACCTCGGGGAACTGCGTGGTGGTTACCGCCTTCTGGTTGAAGTCGCCCTTACGCACCAGGCCGTGCAGCCCTTCCGAGCCGCCCGCATCCGGGATGTTGAGCCGTGGCACGGCCGTGCTGGTGGTCAGGCAAGCCAGCTTTTCATCGAGCGTCATCAGCGAGAGAATGTTGTCCACGCGCTGTTCCGTCGGCAGGCTCGCATCCTGAAACGGGTACTGATTCTGAGCGCCAAGTGGCGCTGTGGCGGCGAGCAGCAGCGTGGCGCAGGCTGCTCCAATGCAGGTGTTTGCGTTCATGGTAATCACGCGCATGGTATCATCCGGCGGCAATTCACGGCGATTGCACGACGGCCGGTGGTGTCCTGGAGAACGTTGAAACATTGACGCAGGATTAGCACGCCCCTTGACGCGGCGGCGACGCAGAATAAAGCATGTTAGGTTCGAAAGGGGGCAGTCGCTTGAATCGTCGCGATTTTGTCAAAGTGGCAGCCTGTACCGCGGTGTCCCCGGCTCTCGCTTCCCCGTCAGGCGCGTCAGACCAGCAGCGCTGGCTCGCCATCGCCGAAAGCTTGAAGCCGCGGCTGAACCCGACGCCGGTCTTGCCCACTGGCATTGTCCGAATGGCCGCCGATAGCGCCGCGTTTCTGCGCTGGCGCGTCGAGCGACTCTCGCCTGCCGAGGCGCTCAGCCAGCGCCTCCTGCGTCGCGGCGACACGGCCGTCATCGACTTCGGCCGCCATCTTGCCGGTCACTTTGCCTTTTCCCTCGCAGGCGAAGGCCGCGGCATCGACTCTCCGGCGCGGCTGAAGCTGACCTTTGGAGAAGTGCCGGCTGAAGTGGCGCAACCTCTTGACCCATACCAGGGCGATCTCAGCCGCGCCTGGCTGCAGGATGAGGTGATCAACATCGACGTGCTGCCCGCGGCCATCGAGATGCCGCGCCGCTACGCGTTCCGCTACCTGAAGCTGGAGATCGTCGATACCTCCCCTAACTACGCTGCCCGCATCGTGCGGATGAACGCGACGGCATTGTCTTCGGCGGGAGCCGAGCCGCCGCCTCTGCCGGAGACCGTTCCGCCGCTGCTGCGGCAGATCGATACGGTAAGCATCGCCACTCTGCGCGACTGCATGCAGACCGTGTTCGAGGACGGCCCCAAGCGCGACCGGCGTCTCTGGATTGGCGATCTTCGCCTGCAGGCTTTGACGAATTACGCGACCTTCCGCGCCAACGATCTGGTCAAGCGGTGTCTCTACCTGTTCGCCGCGTTCCCGCGCGAGGACGGCCTGCTGTGCGCATGCGTGTTCGAAGATCCGCGGCCCCATCGCGGGCATGAATACATCATCGACTACGCAGCCTTGTATGCCGCGGCCGTCCTGGATTATGCCCAAGCTACCGGCGACTGGTCCACGGCCGTGGATCTGTGGCCCGTGGTGCGGAAGCAGATGGAACTGCTCTCCGCCTGCGTCGGACCCGATGGAGTGTTCGCTGCGCCGCCGCACAGTTGGGTTTTCATCGATTGGAGCGACGCTCTCGACCGCACGGCCGCCATGCACGCTGTTTTCGTCTTCTCTCTCCGGCAGGCTCAGGAACTGGCGCGCCATTGCGGAGCCGAGAGCGATGCCGCGAAATTCGCCGAGTTGATCGCCCGCATGACTGCCGCGGCGCGCGGCGCCTTCCGCGACCCGTCGCGAAAGGTGTTCGTCAGCGGCCCGAAGCGCCAGGTGTCCTGGGCCTCGCAGGCCTGGATGGGGCTCAGCGGGATCGCCACCCATGAGGAAGCCGTCGAGGCGTTTCGCGCCGTCGCGTCCCAGGCCGATGCCGTGCGCCCCGTCGCGCCGTATCTTTACCACTACGTCGCCGAAGCGATGCTGCGCTGCGGTCTGAAACGCGAAGCGCAGGAACTGGTCGAAGCCTACTGGGGCGGAATGGTGAAGGCAGGGGCCGACACCTTCTGGGAAGTTTATGACCAGCTGAATCCGGATCTTTCGCCCTACGGCAGCACGCTGGTCAACAGCTACTGCCACGCCTGGAGTTGCACGCCCGCTTATCTGCTGCGCAGCCTCGGGCTAGCTGGAGGAGGAGCGGCTTGCTTGCCTAATGAGGAAAAGGGGACCCTGCCTAATCCGCGGCTACGGCGGCTAACAGCCGTCTTTGCGCGCCCTGGTGAGCCGGGCGGGACTCGAACCCGCGACCCTGTGCTTAAAAG
>Ga0335078_10006106_pt1 | contig 17866 bp, 21 predicted proteins | sample Lox_Sample_32_FD_206711 | JGI IMG/M metagenome (GOLD analysis project Ga0335078, IMG submission 206711) | Soil microbial communities from Loxahatchee National Wildlife Refuge, Florida, United States - Lox_Sample_3.2 | ecosystem: Environmental > Terrestrial > Soil > Wetlands | place: USA... | reverse complement strand
CCCCGGAGCCCATATTGAGGACGTCGGTCGTTAGCTGATCGACCGTCGTCACCACCCGGGCCGCCGCGGAGAAGGCGTTCTGGTAGTTCAACAAGTTGGTGGTCTCTTCGTTGATGGAGACACCGGAAATTGAGCCAAGCTGGTTGCCGAGCTGGGTCAAGTTCGTGGTGCTGGCGGCGTTTTCCGCCTGCGCCTGCGCGGCCAGGTTTCCGCTGTTTGCCACCATGTTGGCATAACTGACGGTGGGGGTGGTGCCCGAAGGCAACGCATCGGTTTCGACCGCCATAAGATTGGCGATATTGCCGTTGCTGCCGGCGGTTCCGTCCGAACTGGCGGCGATGGCATTGGGATCGGTAGTGGCCAGACTGAAGCTGGCGGCTGCGCCCGGACCGGCGGTCACCGTGAACAAAGCCTGGCCGGCATTGCCTTTTGCGTCAAAGCCCTGGGCTTGCGCCGCGTTGAAACTGGTGGCGAACTGGCTGGCCAGGGTATCCAGCTGATTGAGGAGGCCGGGAATATCCTGATCGCGCACCTGGATCGTGCCCCCCAGCGTGCCTCCCTGAATGCTGCTGGTGATGTCCTGACCCTGGGAGACGATGTCTTCCATTCCGGTGGTGGTGTTGGTCTGAGTCTGCAGTGCGAAGCTTTGATTGCCGACCACCAGCGCCGCCCCGTTTCCAGTAGTCAGCGTCAACCCGTGTTCGGTCTGGATTTCGTTGACATTGGTCAGCTGCGAGAGCTGGTTGATCAGTTGGTTCTCCTGATCCATCAGACTGCCGGGGTCCTGCCCCTGTTGCTGCATCTGACCCACTTGCGCGTTGATCTGGGCGATCTGCTTCGTCAGACTGTTGATTTGATCGACCGTGGAAGAAACCGAGGAATTCAAGTTTTGTTGCACGCTGGTCAGGTTCTGCGAGGTCTGATTGAACGAGCTGGCCAGATTCTGCGCGGCCGTAATCACCGCCTGGCGTTGTGCCCCGTCGGTTGGATTGGTGGAGAGCTGGCTGATGCTGCTGAAAAAGGCGGAAAGGTTGGCGCCAATTCCCTGGGTCGGATCGGAAAACATCGCCTGCACTTGTTGCAAAGCATTAATCTGCGCCTGCGAGTTACTTTGCTGCGAGGTCTGTTGCGCGATCTGCAGAGTGAGGACCTGATCCCGAATGCTCTGGATCTTTTGCAGCTCTACGCCGGTTCCGTAAGTGATGCCGCCGAGAATTACTGGGGTCTGCTCCGAGAGGTCGACAACCTCACGGCTGTAGCCGGGCGTATTGGCGTTCGCGATATTGTTGCTGGTGGCGTCGAGCGCCCCCTGATTCACATCCAGGGCTTGCGCCGCGATCCACATCGATGCCATTAATGAGCCCATCGTTCTAAACCTCGCAAGACAACATTGGCTGCTCGGCCGGCGGAGCATCTTTCGCATAGCCCTGACCGAAGCTGCGATAGAGTGCGGTCATCAGCGCCGCCGAGCGTTGCGCCTTCTTCACGACTGCCGCATATATTCGGTTCAACTGGGCCAGCTCTTTTCGGGTGACGCGAATTTCGTCCAGTAGCGCGGGTTCGGCCGCCAAAGCCGAGACCGGGAACGGTGCGCCGGTCAATTCACGGCAAAGCGCTTCCTGGGCGGCGATGCTGTTTTGCAGTTGCGCCAGATCGTTGTGCGCGATAGCGGAGATGGCGGCGTTGAGTTGCCGTGACAAGGCGCGCAGGCGAGCCAGATGCTCCCTCGGTTCGTTTTTGCTTACGGCTTTCTGCGCGCTCATTTCGTTTTCCTTACGGAGGGAATCAATAGCCGAGCATGGCGGCTGCAATGCCCTTTGCGTCCACTACGTACTGCCCGCTGGCGATGCTTTGCTGCAGGGCCTCCACCTTGTTCTGGCGGACCTCCGGCATCTGCAACGCCTGGTTCGCCAGCGCACTTAAGCTCACGGTATCGCTCGAAAAGCTGTCGCCTTCATCGCTCGACGTCTTGCTGGTCTGCCGCACGGTAGCCGAGGAAGTTGCCTCGGCGGTTACCTCTTGCGGGTTGGGCGGATTCAGTCCGATTCTCATAATCTGATCCTCACGGTTTTCTAACGCTTGGTTCTAATCGGCACTAAGGGCCCGGAACTTTAGCCACCTCTCCGCCTGTCAGTCACAATTCGTAACTCCCCTGTTTTGTGCTACTTGGCCACTCCCACTTTGGCGCCAAGGTTGTCTGTATGTGCTTGAGCCGATTGCGGTTGGCGGCTTGCTTCGCTGGCCTTCAACTGCTTGCTGATCATGGCCGCAATCCCGAATCCCCCACTCTTACTGAGCCCCTGGGCCAGAGACTGGCAGGCGATGCTTTGAAACTGATCGTGACCGGAATCGCTCTGCTGGTCGGGATCAGTACCGGGCACCGTGGCAAAGGACTTTTCGGCCTGATTCAGCCACTCGCCGACCAGGATGCTCTCGAAATCCCGCGAGGCCTTGTCGATTTTGGCGGAGTTGGCCGTCGGCGACTGCGCCGACTTCAAGGCGCGAATAGCCTCACCTCCCTCGGCCTGATTCAGGCTGGGATTGCCGCTCAGGGGTCCGGCGATACGCAGGTCACTCATGATTACAGAACCTCCAATTCAGCTTGCAATCCACCCGCGGCCTTGATGGCCTGCAGAATGGCGACGATATCGCGGGCGCTTGCGCCCATGGCGTGCAGGCCATTGATCAGCTCTTCGACGCTCGCGCCCTCTTTCAACTCGATCGACTTGGCCGGGCCATCATGCGCCTTCAGGTCAGTCTCAGGCACGACTTCCGTTTTGCCAGTTCTTGAGAACGGAGCCGGTTGCGAAACTGCGAAAGTAGTGGATACCTCGACCGTGAGATCGCCGTGCAGGACCGATACCGGCGAAAGCTTCACGTCGCCGCCCATCACGATGGTTCCGGTGCGCTCGTTCATCACGACTTTGGCCGGAGGATGGATCGGGATACTGAGATTCTGCACTTGCGAAATTAATGTGGGAACCGACGTAGCTCCGGTTTCCACGATGTTTACGTCTACCTGCCGGCTGTCCAGAGCTGCCGCCAGATCCTTGCCGAACTGGTGGTTGATGGCCGCCGCGACGTCGTGAGCGGCGGTGAAGTCCGGGACACGCAGCGACAGCGAGAGAACCTTCAGACGAGCCAGATCAATCGAGGCATCGCGTTCGACGACGCCTCCGGCGGGAACACGGCCTACAGTGACGTGATTCACTTCCTTGGCGTTCCCGTTTCCTCCGACCGTATAGCCGCCAAGGGTGAGGGGACCCTGGGCCTCGGCATACACCATGCCGTCCGCGGCGTGCAGTGAAGTCAGCAGGAGTACGCCGCCCTCAAGGCTTTTGGCATCGCCGATGGAGGATACGGTTACGTCGACGGTTGTGCCGGGGCGGGAAAAGGGCGGAAGGGAAGCGGTGACCATTACGGCGGCAATATTTCGCACCTGAACCTGAGCGGCGGAGATTTGCACGCCCAGTCTTTGCAGGACATTAGCCAGGGTCTGGGTGGTAAAGAGAGTCTGCTGGCTGTCACCGGTTCGCTTCAGACCGACGACCACACCGTATCCGATGAGCGGATTCTCGCGGATACCGTCGACGGTGGTGATGTCACGAATCATCACCTGACGAGTCTCTTCCGCCTGCAGGGGATTCGGTCCGACCAATAACACGAGTCCTGAAAGCAGGAAATACAACGCCCTCGAAGCGAGGCGACGAAATGTCCGGGCACGCTGAGACAATTTGCAGCTCCTGTTCACTAGAAACCGATCAGCCATAGCAGCGTTCGCATAATCGGGTTGGGACGCCGGATGGAATCCGAAACCACGCCTTTACCCTTCAATTCAATTTCCAGGTTGGCCAGCGCTGTCGACGGAGCCGTGTTATTCGGCCCGACGTCACCGGGACGCAAGACGCCGCGGACCACCATGGTTTCATGCTGGCTGTTGATGTCTACGCGGCGCTCGGCTTCCACCACCATGTCGCCATCCGGCAATAGGGCAATGACGCGCGCGGAGAGCGTAGTGGTGATATTCGAGCCGGCCGATGTTTCCCCTTTACCGGCCAGCGTATTCGAGGAGTTGGATCCGAACAGAGGATTCACTCCGCCGGTTTTCAGTTTGCCGGGCAAAGCGGTGATGGCGGCGGCGGTAGTGGTGGCGCGGCTGGTAGCGACATCACCGGTTGATTGCGCCGTGGTATTTTCGAAGACCACCAGCGTGACCACATCATTGACGCGGCGCGCCTTGTAGTCCGCGACCATGTCGGTGAAGGCGCCGCTGGGAAGATAGAGACTGCCCAGGGTGCCAATCTCCTGGGTCGGCGGCATCTGCTGCTGCATGCGGGCCACGTAGTCGGCCCGCAGCTGCTGCGAATCCGGCTTCGCCTTGGTATCGGCCGACACTGGCGACGCAAACAATATTGCCGTCGAGATTGCCAACGCCCAGCAAGTTGGAGCGTGCATCTTCATGTTAGAGGCTGCCTTTCAACACGCCGGTTCCCACTATTTCGCCTTCGAAAAATCTGCGATGGTCTTTGCTCGCCACCCGGATTCGCTGCCCCTGCGTGCCATCTTGCAGGCACACGACGGGAATCCTGATGCGAAAGTCCTTGTTCTCGAGGGTCAGAATCGCCGCGTCTCCGGCGCGCATGATACGGGGAAGGTCCGGAGGAGCGATCAGTTCGTGGTCACTCGCGAGCTGCAATCCCGGATTGCCGGCGCCGGATTTCACGGATCGGGCTTTAGACGCACGCAGCAAAACGTAGAAGGGCAGACACTGATGGTTGTCCTGACAGCGCAGCTTTACGGTGGCGCTGCCGTCCGCCTGGTTGACGGTGTTCACCACGTGCAACTGCGCATCATCCGAAGCGGTACTTACCGTGGAGAGAAATTCGACCTGCGCCGGACTCGCGCTGAGACCGGCGGCGGTGAGAGCATCTATCACTTGCCGCGTGGAGACGTCAAAGCGGAGAGTTGCCTGGCTGGCCGGAGCGGCCAGCGGCACTAACAGCAGGATCAGCCCGGCGAATTTATTGAGACGCATTCGAGTGAGCATCATGGTGACGGTTAACGGCCGATATTGGTCAGGTCCTGCAACATCTGGTCGGCGGAGGTAACCACCCGTGAATTGGATTCGTAGGAGCGTTGCGCCACGATCATATTGACGAACTCCTGCACCACGTCCACGTTGGATTGCTCCAGCATGCCCTGTTGAATCGTGCCCAGACCTTCCGCGGCTCCGGGTGCGCCTACGATCGGATCGCCCGAGGCGGTCGTCGCCAGGTAAAGGTTGGTGCCGACGCTGTTCAAGCCGCCGGGATTGGGAAACATTGCCAGCTGAATGCTGCCTACCTGCTGCGCGGCGGTTTGTCCGGATTCTGTCACCGATACTGTCCCGTCAGAGCCTACTGTGATCGAAGTGGCGTTGGCAGGAATCGTAATATTCGGCTGTAGCGGAGTTCCGTTCGCGGTGACGATGTTGCCCTGTGCATCCAGATGGAAAGAGCCGGAGCGCGTGTAGGCGATCGATCCGTCCGGCAACGTAACCTGAAAGAAGCCGAGGCCCTGAATGGCCAGGTCCAGCGGGTTGCCGGTCGAACTGAAGTTGCCCTGCGTCTGCATGACTTCCGACGCGGCGGGCATGGTTCCGAGGCCGACTTGAAGACCGGCGGCGACGGTGGTCTGCGAGGTCGCGGCGGCGCCGGGCATAATCACGTTCTGGTAAACCAGATCAGAAAACTGGACGCGGCGGGCATAGAAGCCGGCGGTGCTGGAGTTCGACAAATTGTTGGCAATCGTATCCAGATTGAGTTGCTGTGCTGACATTCCGCTCGCTGCTGTATAAAGTGCACGAAGCATGTTTGGCTCCTTTAGCCATTGTTGGTTACTTTGGGCAAATCCTGAGCTGCAACCTGGTTCATGTCAGTCTGGAACATCGACAATGCCCGCTGCATGAGCTCGGCGTATCTCTGTACCGTGACCAGTTCGACGGCGCTGGATACCGGATTCACATTGGAACTCTCCAGCATTCCCTGCTGTACGCTGGCCTGCGTGGCGGGAATTGCGCTGGCCTCCGGAGCCGAGTAATAGTTGTTCCCCATGCTTTCGAGCGGCGTGCCAGAGGGGAAATCCACCAGCTTCAGCTTTCCGGCCAGCGCACCGTTGACTGAAATCGTTCCGTCGGGACCGATGGAAACGGGGGCGCCGACGATGGGAATCGGCTTACCGGAGTCGCCGAGTACGGGATCTCCAGCGGCGGTGACCAACTGTCCTTTGCCGGAAACATGGAAGCTTCCGTTGCGGGTGTAGGCTTTCCCGGCCGCGGTTTGAGCTACAAAGAAACCCGGCCCCTGGAGTGCTAGATCCGTCTCGTTGCCGGTTTTCTCCAGGTTGCCCTGCGTCAAGTCGAGTTCGCTGCCGCCGAGAACGGAATAATTGTTCACTGCGTAGTTCAAGTTCGAGACCGGAAACGGAGAAGACGTGGCCAGCAAGGAGCGAAAGACGTTGTGTCCGGCACGATATCCGGGAGTGCTGGTATTGGCCAGATTGTTGGCGACCATGTCCAAGGCCTGACTGCGCGCCAACAACGCCGTGCATGCTGCGTAAAAACCGCTGTCCATGGAGTCTCCCCGGACAACAAGAAGCACGATCAAGGCCACGGACCGACGAGGTCCGATGCCGTAAGTCATTGAAGATTCGTGGTGAGCAGGCGGACAGGATGAGATGCGGATTAGCCCGCGCCGCGAGAAAGCGAACGGCTAACTGAATCGATCAGGATTTCTAACCGGGCGCGGTCTTAGGAAGTCATGGCGGAGTTACGAGGATAGTGACTAACCATGGCTCTCAGCTGCTTGATTCCGAGGTGAACCACGATCTCGCTGATATCGAAGACGCCGGGAGGAACTGTCGCCGGCAGCTGCGCCGCCAACCGGTAGAGCCGAACCGTAAGGCCAATATCGTTCTCAATCGCGTCAGTGATTGCTTGCAGGTTGGCGGTCCGTTGCGATAATAGCGTGCGCAGATGGCCGATGGCTTCCGGCGCTGCCTGTTGCTCCTCGCGAGCGCGAAGAGAAAGTCGAGAAGTGTTGTTTTTTGCGTTCGCCACCGATTTGCTCCGGATTTACTAATCGGCAGAGAACGCTCTGGGCTTTAGTTTGGGAGTAAGTGCAGGCGCGGGCGTCCCCGCCCGTGCGCGGCTAAGGTCAAGGAATAGAACCAAAGCACGAACGGGAACGCCCGCCAACAATTAGTCGGGTTGAAGCCGGAAGAGCAGATCCATTTCGTTGCGGCTGCCCCAGATTCTCATCCACAAATAGTCGCGGCAGATGCCAAAGCGAGCCTGGTGGGCCCCGATCTGGTGGATGTAATTGCGGGCCAGCTTGGCCATTTCCGCGGTGCTGCTGACCCGGTCGAAGACGACCTCGTTGTCCCGCTCGCCAAAAGCGGCGGAGTGCAGATACTGGTCGTACTCTCGCGCAGTAATGAAGCAGGGCGTCGCCACACAGGAAGTGATGTGCTCGATAGTGTGGAGAATGTGATACTGCACACGGGTGACGAAGCCCACCATGAGCTTCCGGCCGACGTCGGCGAAATGCACCGGCAGCATGCCATAGGTCTCGAGTAGGCGCCGCGGAATGTGCACCGGAGGCTCAAGGAGCCGGTCGCGCAAGGGAAAAACCGCGCACGACCATTGGGCGGCGACTGCGGCCGTCACCTGCTCCTGCGTGGCAAAGCCGAACTGTTGGGCGATATCGCCGATATTCGCGCCGGTTTTTCGTTGCTCATCCAGCACCAGCTTCAACTGGTCTCCACTCAGGTCACCACGCGAGACCATGAACAAACCGAGGGGCATACGCAACTTGGGCGGTGCTTCCTGGGAGTGGCGAGAGGACATCATCGCCGCCAGCTTCTCGCGAGCGACCTCCTCGAAACAGTCCGGTCCGCAAATCCATTTCTCCGCGACCGAGACCCCCGTATTCTGCCGCGCCATCACCCGCGCCAGCGCTTTCTGCCGGCAGGAAGGATTGGAACATTGGGGAAGCCAGCCTTGCCACAGCGAGCGTACCTTATCCAGGGTGCGCATACCTGACGATTTTGGAAATGATCCGCTTGAATACATGTCATCCTTCTTTACAGCTGGGTCTCATCAAACGCCGTTTTGCGCAGCGCGGCGCGCAGCTTGGGCAGGGCCAGGGAATGAATCTGGCAGACCCTGGATTCCCCAAGTTGCAGTACCGCCGCGATTTCCTTCATGGTGAGTTCTTCCTTGTAGTACAAAGAAATCACCATTTGCTCTTTCTCTGAGAGTGTTCCAATAGCCTCCGCCAGCTGGTCCTGAATTTCCGAGCGCAGGCAGTTGTCGTACGGGCCCTCATCGTGGCTGGGAGCTGACTCGATCAGGTCGGTGGTTTCGGAACGGTCGTAAGCGGCGCGAACTTCCTGGCCGATCAGGGTCAATCCATCGAGGCGGATGGCGGTGGCATAAAGCTGCTCCAGCGTCGTGCCGATTTCCGCGGCGATCTCCTGCTCCTCGGGCTGGCGTCCCAGCTTGGCCGACAGCTTGGCGATGGCCTCTTCGATCTGGCGGCCTTTACGGCGCAGCGGCCGCGATGCCCAATCCAGTTCGCGGAGACTGTCGAGAATGGCGCCGCGAATGCGAAACTTGGCGTAGGCCTTGAGCGGCACGGATTTGCTGGGATCGTAGCTGCGCACCGCTTCGATCAGGCCGATCACGCCGGCGTTCACCAGGTCGTCAAAAGGAACGTGCTGGGGTAGACGCTCGTAGATACGCCGGGCGATGTAATACACCTGTGGGAGTTCCTTGAGGATGATCTGATCCCGGTCCTCGGTTTCTTCCACGCTTTCTCGGTATGCCAACTCTGCCTGTGTCATGAGGTCTCTCAACTCCATTCGCACTGCATCGTTCTCAACTCAGCGCACTGCTCCAATGGCTTGCACGGGGATCATCGGAGGTATTTCTGTCGGTGCCAGTACCACGATTTTGGGGAAGAAAGGTTCCAAAAGACGCCGTAAGTGAAATCGTCCCGGCGACGAGCACAAAAGAACCGGCGGTGCATTGATTACTCCCTCGCCGAACGAACTCTTCAGTCCATCCAACACCCGGCGGGCGATGTTCGGCTGCAGAGCGGTGGACGCGCCCGTCACCTGTGGATTCAAGGCTCGAGCGCAGTCTTCTTCTATGGCGCGATCGAGGGTGACGACTTTCAATTCGCCGTGCTCGTCCAGCAAGGGCCGTACCAGCGCGCGTCCCAGAGCATGGCGCACCGCTTCGACCAGCAGGACCGGGTTCTTGTTGACCGGAGCCACATCCACCAGCGTCTCGAGAATGGTTCCCAGGTCGCGGATGGAAACCTGTTCGCGTAGCAACTGCTGCAGCACTTTCTGGACTTCGCCGAGGGTGAGCACTTTAGGAATCAGCTCCTCAGTCAGCTTGGGATGAGATTCGCTGAGGCGATCGATCAGGCGTTTGGTTTCCTGGCGAGTCAACAGCAGATGCGCGTTCTGTTTCACCACTTCGCCCAGGTGAGTAGCGAGAGCCGAAGTGTGATCGACGACGACGTAACCGGCAGCGATGGCCTGTGCCTGCATCTCGGGTGGAATCCATTTGGCGGCGGCGTTGAATGCCGGTTCGCGTGTTTCTTGCCCCGGCAGAGCCGGTGGCGAAGCCTGCGAGCTGATGGCCAGCAGACAATCGCGGCGCATCTCCCAACGGGCGATTTCGACACCGCGCAGGTAGATGACGTATTCGCGTTCTTTTAAAGTGAGGTTGTCGGTGATATGTATGGCCGGAACCAGAAAGCCCAGTTGTGACGCCAACTGCTTACGCAGCGAGCGAACTTTACCCAGCAACTGACCACCCTGCTTGGCGTCGACGAGGGGCACCAGGCCGAGTCCGACTTCGAGCATGAGTTCATCCAGCTTGATCGCGGAATCGAGCGGGTCGGATGCTGGGCTGGATGCGGTTTGCGCTTTGCCGGAAACTCCGGGTGTCACCTGACCTTGGGCCGGTGTCTCGGTTTTGATGCGGCGAGCGAGCGCGATCATCAATGCCGACATCAGCACGAAGGAAAACTTGGGCAACCCCGGAATTAGGGCCAAACCCAACATGACTCCGCCGGCGATCCATAGCGGCCGCCGTTTGCCGAACAATTGCCGGCCGACGTCGACACCGAGTGTGCTGTCAGAGGACGCGCGAGTCAGGACGATGGCGCCGGCGACCGAGACTAGTAGCGAGGGGATCATCGTGACCAGACCATCGCCGACGGTGAGGACGGTGTAAGTTTTTAGCGCTTCGAGAAACGGCACGCCGTGCTGAAAGACGCCAATCAGAAAGCCGGCGATGATATTGATGGCAGTAATAAGGATGGTAGCCAGCGAATCGCGCTGGCTGAAGCGGGCAGCGCCGTCCATGGCGCCGTAGAATTCCGCCTCGTGTGCGATCTGTTCTCGGCGGCTGCGGGCCTGTTTTTCATCGATCAGTCCGGCGTTCAGGTCGGCGTCGATGGCCATCTGCTTGCCTGGCATGGCGTCCAAGGTGAAGCGTGCCGTGACTTCTGCGGTACGCACGGCGCCGTGACTCACCACCATGTACTGGATGGCAATCAACGCCAGGAAGAGCACGAATCCAACGACGTAGTTGCCGCCAACCACGAACTGGCCGAAGGCTTCAATGACTCTGCCGGCGGCAGCCGGACCTTCACTGCCATGCAACAGGATGCGGCGGCTGGCGGCGAGATCAAGCGAGAGACGGAAGAGGGTGAGCAGCAGCAAAAGGCTGGGGAAGACGGAGAACTGGACCGGCCGCAGAATCTGAATGGCGACCAGCAGCACGAGAACGGCTGCGGTCATGCTCAGGGCCAGGAGCAGATCGACCATCAGAGCAGGCAGCGGAATGAGCATGACGAACACCATGCTCACCGCCAGTATGGGAACGATCCAGTCGCTACTCTTGCCGGCGACTGCGCCTAGTAATTTTGGTTTTGCGGCTGCTGCCATTTTTCTTTTCCGTCGCTTTCGCGTTCCTGTGCCTTAGCGAATGTCTCCCGTTGTTTGCTGACGCGCGCGCGCCTTGGCTTGCGCCTGGGCCTGAGCCTGGGCGCGGAAGACGAAGGCCAAAATTTCGGCAACCGCGGCGTACAGCGCCGCCGGTATAGCACGTCCGACTTCCACGCTGCGATAGAGAGCCTGCGCCAGCGGCGGGTTTTCCATCACCGGAATGCCGTGCCAGCGGGCGACTTCCTTAATCTCCTGCGCCAGCAGGTCCCGTCCTTTGGCCACCACGATGGGAGCTTCCATCGCCATGTCGTATCTCAGGGCCACGGCAAAGTGGGTCGGGTTGGTGATGACCACGCTCGCCTTCTCGGTGTCTTTCAACATCTGCCGGCGGCGCATCTGGCGCTGGATGCGGCGAATACGGCCTTTGATCGCTGGATTGCCGTCGGTCTGCTTCATTTCGTCGCGCAGATCCTGGCGGCTCATCTTCAAATCGCCTTCAAGTTTCTGCCGCACCAGAAGGTAGTCCACTGCCGACCAGGCCAGCAGCACCAGGCCCGACTTCCAGCACAGTTGCCACATCAGGCCCAAGAGAAAGCTGGCGAACGGACGCACGCCCAGGTCAGAAGCGTGCACCACGCGCTGCCATTCGCTGGTCACGGTTGAGATTCCAATCCAGAGGATGACTCCGAAGGGCAAGAGAGACTTGAGGATGGCGCTCAGAGCGGTGAGCGAAAACATCTGCTTCAATTTGCTGACCGGGTTCAGCCGGTCGGGTTTGAATGCCAAAGCCTCCGGGGCGAAGATCAATCCGCCTTGGGCGACGCCGGCGCTCAATGACAACACAAATGCTGTAGTCAGTACCGGGAGGATCCAGCGCATCACTCCGATGGAGATCCAAAATAGAATGGCTCCATTGGGTGTCACCGATTCGCGGGTGGAAAGATCGAGCGAACTCTGCAGCAGACCACGCCACTGCCGGGCGACGTCCGGTACCTGCCACGCAACCAGGGCCAGCGCACCGCTCCAGGCGAGCGCGTTCGAAAGCTCGCGGCTGCGGGCAACCTGGCCCTGCTCGCGAGCTTTCTTGCGTCGTTGCGGTGTTGCTTTCTCTGTTTTGCTCTGATCCGCCATAAAAGTTCAGTGCGCCAAATGCAAAATCTGTTCGGTGTACGTAATCGATTGCGAGAAATAGCGTTCAAACAAGCGTGGCCAGAAACCGATGGTAGCGGCCAGCACCAGCACTCCCAGCATGCTTTTCACCGCAGGCCCCAACAGCATGAGTGGCATTTGCGGCGACGATTTTCCCAGCAGACCTAGAACGACATCCATCAACAAAGTCGCGCCCAGCACCGGTGCCGCGATCTGAATACCCAGTTCGAGCACGATGGCGCCCTCATGCAGCAGCGCTTTCGTGAACATCGGGTTGATGGTTGCAGTCCCGGGTGGGAGATAAAGGAAGCTGCGGGCGATGGCTCGCAAAATCCAGTGGTGGACATCGAGCCCTAGGAAAATGAACATGGCTAGAATCTGGTGAAACGTGGCCACAACGGTGCTGTCCACCTGGGTATTAGGATCGAGAATGTTCACCAACGAATATCCCATCTGCACGCTCAGCATTTGCCCGCCAATCTGTACGGCCTCGAACACCGTGTTAGTGGCCAAACCCATGGCGATGCCCAGCAGAGTCTCGCTGGCCATCAAAGCGGGCCAGTGGGACACATCCACCGAACTGATTTGCGGGGCAAACACTGGATAGAGCACCGCAGTGATGGTCAGGACGAGGACGATCTTGACGCGGGGCGGAATCGAGACGCTGGAGAAAAATGGCGCAAACAGCATCAGGCCGGAGACACGCAGACCAATGACCATCACGGCACTGAGTATCCTGGTGATCGAAATCTCCATAGCTCTATCGCAAGTACGGATGAAAATCGGACAACAACTGCACCGTGAACTGGCAAATCTGCCGCCACATCCACGGCATCAGAAAAAATAATCCGCTGCCCACTGCCAACAACCGCGGAACCGCCGAAATCGTCATTTCCTGCAGCGAAGTCAGCACCTGCACAATGTTGACCAGCAGGCTCACGGTGACGGCGAGCGCCAGGATGGGGCTGGCCAGAAGAAAAACTTCCTTCATGGTCATGCGCCCGAGGTCGACGGCGAGTTCCAGTGGCATTTAGCTAAAGCTCCTCATTAGCGAACCCACTAACAGATTCCATCCATCCACCATCACGAACAGCAGCAGCTTGAGCGGAGTAGAAATCACTACCGGGGGCAGTTGCAGCATTCCGACGGAAGTGGAGATCGAGGCCACGATCATGTCGATGGCCAGGAACGGAAGAAACAGAACAGTGCCGATCTGAAATCCGGCCTTCAGCTCGGAAAGAATGTAGGCCGGAGCAACAATCCGCATGGACAAATCTGCCGGAGTTCGTGGCCGCGGTTCTTTGGAAAGTTCGACGAACAGAGCAACGTCTTTCTCGCGAACGTAATGCATCATGAATTGGCGGATCGGACCCTCGCCGCGCTCTACTGCTTGCATGGCGGTGATGCGCCCGCCCTCCAGCGGCACCACCGAGGCTTCGTAGATATTGGCGCCGACTGGCTGCATCAGAAAGAAAGTCAGCACCAGAGATAAACCGATCAGAGTCTGATTTGTAGGTGTGGTCTGCAGTCCCAGCGCCTGGCGCAGAAAGTGAAACACCACCAGCAGCCGCGCAAAAGGCGTCATGCACAGCAGCAGGGAGGGAATCAGCGTCAGCAGCGTGAGCAGGACGATGATGGTCCAGGGCATAGAGCCGCTGCCTACGCCGGTGATGCGAATTTCGTTGGGATCGGGCGGAGCCGTGAAGGGAGACGCCGGCATGGAAATCGAATTCGGCAGCGCCGAGGCAATCGGCTCCGGTCCGAAGGATGAGTCATTGCCCGCGAGTGTGGTCTGAGCAGACGCCAGGCTGCCGCTCAAGAGCAGCGTCGATATCGCCAGCATCCGCAAAAATGGAGAGCCTGACTTCATGCTTGCATTCCGCCCTGCTCGAATCTCCGGAACACGTCGGAGAACTCGCGCGGTTGCTCCAGATGCGCGAGCGTGGAGACGGAAGTGGAAGATCCGCCGACCAGAAACTGTTCGCCATCGACCTGAACCACGGCGATGAAGCGCTTTTCTCCCAAAGAAACGGTTTCGCATACGCGCAGACGCTTCTTGGCCTGCTGCGTCTTCAAACGCTGTTGCAACCAGATCCAGCCACGAGTCAGGACCTGCAGAAATGCGCTCCATTGGAAGGCGAAGGTGCGACGGAAATTCTCCGGCTCGGCCAGGAAGGCGTCCGGTAGCGGGGTTTCGGTGGAGGGCGCCGGCTCGGGGACAAAAGCAAATTGCGGCTCGGCGATGACTTCCATCTCGGCACAGACATCTTCGAGTGCGGGGAAGTCCGATGCGGGCTCCGTGTCGATTTCGATATTCTCCGCGGGGAATTCGTCTGCTACCGCCGCCTCTATCGGGAAAACGATTGGCGCGGAGGGAAATGCTTCGGCGACGGCGTGAGTCGCAGTAGCTTCGGCTTGCTCCACAGGCAGAGGCGTTGCTTCCATCTCAGAGAGTGGAACCGGAACGGGCGCAATCTGCAGTTTGGCCTGGCGCCGACGCCGCGTAGACGTTTCCGTAGCGGCCGTGGTTTTCGCGCGTCGCGCGATGAGTTTTACTTTGGGCTTCCTCGCCGAAGTCTTCCGTGTGTTGGCGGCCTTCTTGCCGGCGCTGGTGGAGCTAGATGGCTTCGCGCTGGCGCTCCTGGCAGCCGGTTGCGATTCTTGGACGATGGTCAGGTAATGCCGGGGTTGTGTGCTCATGCCAGCTCCGTGATGCGAACAGCCAGTCGATTTCCAATCACTTCAAACTCGGTCCAGCCGATAAGCAGTCCATTGGCGCGCAGTGGGACATCACTCGTGTAGGCGCACGCCGTTTCCACAACCGATCCTCGGTTCAATCGCAGGAGATCTCCCACGGTGAATCGGGTGACGGGAACCTCCAGTGACAATTGGCAAGGGAGCCAGCCAAATTGTTCGCAGGGATCCTTCTGCGGTGCTTCGCTGGGGCTGGATTCCGTTTCCTTCGCGCGTTGTACGGCCGCATCCATTTGGTTTCTTCTCCGTGACCTACCGCTGCATTAGAAATTCGGTGTAATAAATCTCCTGGGCGCCAAAACTCGGAGCCCGGTGGCGCAGAGCGCTCAGAATCTGGTCTTTCAGTCTTTGCTTGCCGTCGCTGGAAGTCAGGTCATCAGGCTTTGCTGCCATGAGAACGCCGAGGACGGTGTCGCGCACCAGCGCTGTAGGCGTGCCGCCGTCCTCCTGACTCTTCAAGTCGTGTGCCAACCCCACATCGATGCCGACCCGTAAATACGCCTTCTGTTCGGCCGAGCTGAGGTCTACGGTGAAGGTTTCCAGGTGGAGTACGGCCTTCACGCTGCCGGTGGTGTCAGTTTCCGGACCCTTGGGTGCGGTTGGGTGGAGATATGCCATGGCTGCTGCGCCTCCGCCCACGCCAAGAATGAGGGTGAGAGCGAGCATGAGAAACGGGGATTTTTTCTTTTCGCCTTCAGTCATGTCGGACGTCGGTACCTGGACGAGATAAGTCGTCAGACAGACCAATGCAATTGGGCGACCGTGGAGCAGGCCGTGGCGTGGCTGCTCGCGTATAGGCTAACTTGACGGACGACAACAACTTGAGCGTTGCAGATTACTCCCGTACATGTACGGCGAAGACGCGCGGTATTAGAGGAGAAGTAGAGAGAATGGCGCTCGCGGACGTGGGAGCACAACCCGTCCGCGAGGCCTCTAATCATCCATTAACCACTAACCGCTTCGGCTGGGTTAGTTACCCGGCGAAGCTTGCAGGTTGATGGTGTCGCTGCTGATGGAGTCGAACGTCGTCACCATACGGGCGTTCGCTTCAAAGCCGCGCTGCACCACGATCAAGTTGGTAAACTCGGTGGAAATATCCACGTTGGATAATTCCAGCGCGCCACCAGTCAGGGTTCCGCGCCCGCCGGTGCCGGCTGCGCCGATGACCGGCTGACCCGAGGCCAGGGTGGGAATGTAGCTGTTCCCGCCGTTGAGTTGCAGACCCTGGTAATTGGCGAAGTTAGCCAGCGCAATCTGCCCGATGGTTTGCACCTGGCCGTTGCTGAAGGCGCCCGAGATCGTGCCATCGGAGTTGATGGTATAGCTCTGCAGAGTTCCACTGGCATACCCGTTTTGATCAGTGGCCGAGGTCGAGCTGTCGGAAGCAACCTGGGTAAGCGTGGCTCCGCCGCCGGGCGTGGTCAGATTCCAGGTCATGTTCATGGTGGCGGCACCGTCAGCCAATCCCGGGATGCTGATGCCTGTGACCGAGCCGGTGGGCGCGGTCAGGTTGCCGTTGCTGTCGAAGGTCAAATTGCCGGTGGCAACCACGGTGGGATTTCCGGTTCCGCCGGTGTCGGCGGCGGGCAGAGTGATCTGGTAGCTCCAGGCATTGGTCGCCGTCTTGGTGTAGTTGAAGGTCAGGACGTGAGAGTTGCCCAGGGAGTCGTAAACCGTCAGCGGCGTGGAGTAGGTATCGCCGACGTTGGCGCTGGCGTCCAGGTTGGTGGTCTGGTCCATGGTGGTGGTCGCCGAGGGCGGGTTGATCTGTCCCTGTCCCAATTGAATGGCGGTGAGGCCGGCGCCGGTATTCACCACGCCGTTCGTGGCTCCGTAGCCCATCACGTTTTCGCCGTTGGAGGCGACCAGCTGGCCCGCACTGTTGACCGTGAAGTCTCCGGCGCGGGTGAATTCATAAGCGCCGTTAGCGCCCTGAGTCACGAAGAAGCCGTTGCCGGTGATGGCGGCATCGCTGGGAATGCCGGTGGCCTGCAGGTTGCCGTTGGTGAAGTTGGAGGCGACGGATCCGACTTCGGTGCCCGCGCCCTGTTGGATCGGGTCGCCGGAGCCGGTCGTGCCCAGCATCTGGTAGAAGAGATCCTGAAAGTTCGCCTGCTGATCTTTGAAGCCAACCGTGTTCAGGTTGGCGAGGTTGTTGGAAATGATGTTGAGGGCGTCGGAACTCGCCGTCAAACCGGATAGTGGAATGGAAAACAGTGGCATTAGAGTGCTCCTGAAGTGGACTGCGAAGCCGTGGAGGATGCGGCGGTGGCTGCATCGGAACTGGAAGTTAATCCGAGTACCGTCTGCAGTGATTGGTTAATGGAAATCAGTTCGTTCAGCTGGTTCATGGATAACATCTGACCCACCATCTGCGTGGGATCCATGGGTGAAGTGGGATCCTGCGATTGCAACTCGGTGACGAGCAGTTGCAGGAATGCACTTTCCGCGCTGTTGGCGTCCGAGGTCGGCGTCGCGTTTCCCGAAGCTAGCGTCGAGCTGGTCGGTGCAGAACTCGCGGCCGCCGGGCTGGCTGTCGGTAAAGTGCTGGTTAGCTGGTGAATGTTCATATTTTTTTCTCCTTGCTTTCCTTCTCTTTCGTTGCTGCCGAATTACATGTGAATATCAAGTCTTCCCGAGGGAGCACTAGCTTCCGCCAGACCCATAAAAGCCGGGGCGAATTCTGTCGTCGCACTCTGCACGGGTACACTCGGTTGCGTCGTCTGACTCTGCCGCGATCCCTGCCCGGAGCCGCTGGAGCCGCTCCCGGACTGGTTTTGCAGGGTGATATTGGCCCCCGGCAGCTTCTGCTCTGAGAGCCTGTTCTGCAGGCTCGGCAACTCTGCCGCCAGAACTTTGCCCAGGTCTCCGCGCTCCACGGAAATCTGCGCGGTGAACTGGTTCTTTACCATTGAAGTGCGGATATCGACGTTGCCAAATTCGCCGGTCTGGATTC
>Ga0335078_10006105_pt1 | contig 17870 bp, 14 predicted proteins | sample Lox_Sample_32_FD_206711 | JGI IMG/M metagenome (GOLD analysis project Ga0335078, IMG submission 206711) | Soil microbial communities from Loxahatchee National Wildlife Refuge, Florida, United States - Lox_Sample_3.2 | ecosystem: Environmental > Terrestrial > Soil > Wetlands | place: USA... | reverse complement strand
GACGGCGTCCCCGACTGCGACGCCCGTGACGATTTTTCGGCCTTGGCTCTTCAGCCGGTAGGTCTTCAGCAGGCCGGCCGCGCGTTGCGAGTGAACCGTTTCGGGTCGCGCCTGCACGATAAAGAGCTCTCCGCTCTTACCGTCCTTCGCCCATTCGATGTCCATCGGACGACCATAATGATCCTCGATGGCGCAAGCCCAGCGCGACAATTTCAGGACTTCGTCGTCGCTCAGCACAAACGAGCCGCGCTCGACCTCACTCGTTGCGACATTTTGCGTGGGTTCGCTCTCGAGGCTCGCATAGACCAATTTCAAGGCCTTCTTGCCGAGCCGCTTTTCGATGATCGGGCTGAGGGCGGCGTCGGCGAGCAGCGGCTTGAACACCAGATATTCGTCGGGCTCGACCGCGCCTTGAACGACGTTTTCACCGAGCCCCCACGCCGCGCTGATCACCGCCGCCCTGTCGAAGCCCGATTCCGTGTCGATCGAGAACATGACTCCAGCGCCCGCGAGATCGGAGCGCACCATGCATTGGACGCCGACCGAGAGCGCGACATTCGTTTGGTCAAAACCTTTCGCCTGGCGGTAGCTGATCGCGCGATCGGTGAACAACGAAGCGTAACAGCGGCGGCAGGCGACGAGCACCGCGCCTTCTCCGTGTATGTTGAGATAGGTCTCCTGCTGCCCGGCGAAGCTGGCGTTTGGGAGATCCTCGGCAGTCGCGCTGGAACGAATAGCCACGTCCGCCTCTTTCTTGCCCGAGCGTTCGCAAAGCTCGCTGTAGGCGGCGAGGACGGCGTCCGCGATGTCGATCGGCCACTCGCCCCCAAGAATCGCGTCGCGAAGCGACCGCCCTACCGTAGCGAGCGCCGCCTTTCCGCCGGCGAGGTCGGCAACCGCGGCGGCGATCACATCATTTAGCCCATTATCCTCGATGAAGCGGCGATAGGCGTCCGAGGTGATCGCAAAGCCGGCGGGAACCTTCAGACCTTTGGCGGAGAGATTGCCGATCATTTCTCCAAGCGAAGCGTTCTTTCCGCCGACGCGTGGAAGATCTTCGGATCGAATGCGCTCGAACCAAACCACATAGCCGCCAAACGTTCCGCCTTCTGCGGGCTCTCTGTTCTTTGCCAAGGGAGTCGTGAACCGAAGTCCTTCGACGGTTGGGGCCATCAGCCCAGTCGATGAGGCGCGACCCACAGCGCTCGCATGCGGAGGCAACGTAATCGGATGACCCTGTTTTGCGAGGGAAGTCCGTCCTAAGGCGAGAGGCGCCTGTTGTGCGGCCATCCGCGCTTGCGCAGCAGCCCGCAGGGCTTCCACCTCCTCGAGACGAATCGGACATCCCACGCCGTTGCGTTGGGCGAAGTCGATGGCTTGGCTCCATAGCCGATCAAGATAGTCGATCGGCGCCTGGCCGCTGAGCTCCGGATTTCCGCGCACATATTCGAGATAATCGCGCAGGAGCGGCGGCAGTTCCGGCTTCGAGGTTGGTTGCGGACGAGGCGCCTTGTGTGTCTCCAGATCAAGCGGCATGAACCGTGTCCCTTCCGAGCGCGCCTCCCGACGCAACTGCGTCGGACCCGGGCGACAGCTTGGATTCCTTGGCCTCCTCAATGGCCTCGCTCACAGCGATTCCAGGTCGATATCCGCTTCTGAATAAGCGCGGGTTGAGTCGATTCGAATTGTGGAAAATACAGGCGTGGGAGTACGTATTTCGCCGCATATGCGCGATCCGCCGGCGCCCCCAACTAATCACTGGAAAACGCAGACCCAAAGGGCTGCGAACGGCTGGAGGAAGCAATGATCCGCCTGTTCCTGATGGCAGTCATGAGCGCCATGGCGCCGATTCTCATCGTGGGCGCGGTTCCGTCCCTGATTGTTCTGATGGCGGCTCCGCCGGCGTTGATCTACGTGCTCGCGTTCTTCGCGCTGACGCCAATGTGCGGCCTCGTGGTTTGGCGCGTTGTTCCCCCGGTGCGCAAATCGGAGGCGCTTGGAGAACTCATCAGCAGAGTCGCAAATGCGGGCGACTCGGCCTTCCTGTTAATCGCCGTGCGAAACATGCGCCGGTCGAGTCGTGCGGCGTCCCTGCCCTCTGAGTGGCGGTAACGCAGAAACTCTCCTCTATGGTCGACGCTCCCCCCAACTCGCCGAGGTCGAACGGACCTCGGCGTCCTTCCCCGACAACTCACCGAGCCGGAACCGCCAATCCACTTTCCGACGCCGCCCAAAAGCCCTTCCGAGCTGTGGGCGTCGCTTCTTCGGGGCATGCGCATTCATCTCGAGAATGATCTCCAGCGAAAGCGAACGATATGCAACGGCTCGTGATTGTGTCCAATCGAGTGCCGCCTCCGGACAGTGTGTCCTCCGGCGGCCTTGGAGTGTGCATTCTCGACGCGCTTCATGATCATGACGCCGCCTGGATTGGCTGGAACGGAGAACTCGTATCAAACGAAAGCGAAATCAGCAGCACTTGCGCGCGCTATGACAGGCTGACGCAAGTGACAATGCCGATGACGGAACGTGATTACCGGGAGCATTATCTTGGCTTCTGCAATGCGGCGCTTTGGCCGGTTCTTCATTACCGGCTCGATCTCGCGTGCTTCGCGCCAGAGTGCAGCGAGGGCTATCGAAGGGTCAACCGGCGCTTCGCCAGAGAGGTGATGTCGAACCTGCGTTCGAACGACCTGATCTGGGTGCAAGATTATCACCTCATTCCACTCGGGGCGAACCTGCGGAGGCTCGGCGCGCGCAATCGGTTGGGCTTCTTTCTGCATATTCCCTTCCCCCCGCCGGAGGTGCTGCTAGCGGTGCCGGAGCACGTTTGGCTCGTGAGCTCGCTTTGCGCCTATGATGTCGTAGGCTTCCAGACCAAGATCGATCAACAGAATTTCTGCCGCTTTGTATGCAACTTCCTGGGTGGCGAAGCCGAGTCGGACGGCTCTCTGCGGGTTGCGGGCAAGCCCGTGACCGCCGTGGTTTGTCCGGCCGGAATCGATACGGACTCCTTTTCGCGGATGGCGAGGAGCCGGCAGGCGGCGCTCCAAATCAAGCAACTGCGCAGGGTCGGCGAGCCGCGGATCAACATTATCGGAGTCGATCGACTGGACTACACGAAAGGGCTGCCGGAAAGGTTGCGCTCTTTCAGGCGCCTCCTCGAGCTCTATCCGCGAAACCGCAAGGCGGCGACGCTGATGCAGATCGCTCCGTCCTCACGCGGGGATGTTAAAGCCTATAGGCAAATTCGCCAGGAGCTCGAAGGGCTCTGCGGCGAGATCAACGGTCAGCATGGCGACGTCGATTGGACACCTGTGCGCTACATTTGTCGCAATGTGGCGCGCGAGGCGCTCGCGGGTTTGTACCGCGGCAGCCAGGTGGGGCTGGTGACGCCGCTGCGTGACGGCATGAACCTCGTCGCCAAGGAATATGTCGTCGCCCAGGACGAAGACGACCCCGGAGTCTTGGTGCTCTCGCGCTTTGCAGGCGCCGCCGAAGATTTGCGCGAGGCGCTCATCGTCAACCCCTATGACCCGGACGAAGTCGCTCGCGCGATACAGCGCGCCATCACGATGCCGCGGGAGGAGCGCGTCGGGCGCCACCGAGCGCTGGCGGCGCGTGTTCGAGAACGAGACGCCCGTAACTGGATAGGCGAGTTCTTGAGCGCCCTTGACGCCGAGCGCGGCGCTGCTTTCAGCGATGATGACTTGGCGCCCATGCGCCCGCGCCGTGGCGCGCGATACGCCTGGATGGACCCGCTCCCGAGGCCGGCGACGACCGGCGCCGCCATATAGACACGCCCTGCGCAAAACGATTCTCGTTCGAGGAACAAGCGCGCTAGAGGACTCCGCGAACGTATTGGGCGGACACGGACATTCGAACAAGCTCTGCGAGACTGCTCGCTTTCATTTTGTGCATGATATTGGCGCGATGGACTTCAACGGTTCTCGGACTGATCCCAAGCTGGTAGGCGATAATTTTGTTTGGGTTTCCCTTGAGTAGACAGGCCAGAACCTCGTTTTCCCTATCGGTCAGGCTCTCAAGTTTCGCCGTCACGGCGGCGTCTCTCTTACGGTCTTCCGCCCCGCCGTTTTGGACCAAGGCCTCGCGAAGCGCCGCGAGCAAGCCTTCGTCATCAAAAGGCTTTTCTATGAACTCGAACGCCCCCCGCTTGATCGCCTCCACCGCGAGCGGAACATCCGCATTCGCCGTAATAATAATGACGGGAAAAATGAGTCCACGGTCCTTCAGTTTCGCCAGCAGCTCTATACCGCTCATTCCCGGCATGCACACATCCGTGATGACGCAAGCGGTGTTGTCTGGATCGACGCGATCGAGGAACTCCGAGGCCGAGTCGTGAGTTTGGACACAAAACCCATTCCTTGCCAGCACGAGCGCAATCGAATCACGAATGATGGCGTCATCATCGATGACGTGAATGACGTTCGCGTTGCTCATTGCAGCAGGCCTTCTCCCTCCTTGAGGACCGCAAATATGAACGAAGGGTGTCGAGCATCACCGTTCTGTCCACGGAGCCATTGCCCGGCGCGGCTTGGTACCTAACTAAAGCGTCGTTGGGGAGAGTCCAGACCTGGTTCGAGCGAGCGTTCCATGCCCAGTCCTGCTCAGGCCCCGGCAAGATCCGCCACGGAAAATCGGGTCGCGCAGCTCCTGCAACGGCTCGGTCCAAGGCGGCAACAAATCCTGTTCGCGGCGGGCGCCGCAATCCTTTTCATCAACATCGCGATCTTAGCTTGGGCGTCGCGGCAAACACAGTCTCAATCCGAGTGGGCGAGACACAGCTTGCGGATCGAAAACAGGCTTTCGGAGTTGCTGCTATCCGTGCGGACAGCCGAATCGGAACAACGCGCCTATATTTTGAAGAGCGGCAACACCGCCTACCGAGCGAGCTATCTCGCGGCAGTAGACAAGATTCCGCGCGACCTGGCCGGTATCCGATCCAGGGTCGCGGACAATCCAGCGCAGCAAGCGGACTTGGCCGAACTCGAGGCGACGATCAAGGATAAGCTTGAGGATTTGGCCACGAAAATTCGCATTCTCGAAGCCGGCGACACGAGCGCCGCGATCGGCTTGTTTAATCCTAACGACAGGGGACGTGAGCTGATGACGGCCATCAAGGAGCGCATTCGGCGCATGGGCGCCGAGGAAGAGCAACTCCTAGCGGCGCGGTCCGCGAATTTCGAACGCTCGAGCCGGCAACTGCTTTCCGTCGGACTGCTCGACAGTTTTCTCCTACTCGTCCTCGGCTGGCTGGCGATATCTTTTTCACTTCGCTCGACCCAGCGCCTCGAGACGGCGAAGATTGAGCTCGAAGCGAAAGTCGAGGAGCGGATCGCGGAGCTGCGGGAGGCTAATGAAGAAATGCAGAGCTTTGCATATGTCGTTGGCCATGACTTACGCGCGCCCTTAGTCAATATCATGGGTTTCACGAGCGAGCTCCAAGCGCTGCAAGAGGTAATCTTCAACCAGCTCGAGCAAGGAGGAGAAGCCTCGAACGCGAGCGGGTTTGACGCCAAAGCGGCGGGGGCTGAGTTCGACGAAGCGATTGGCTTCATCAAGGCGGCGACCGAGAAGATGGAGCGATTGATCGGCGCCATTCTGGCGCTCTCCCGAGCGGGCAAGCGCGAGTTGAAGCCCGAGACCATCGACATGTCCGTGCTGGTGGACGGCGTCGCGACGACTCTCGCGCATGAGACTCAAGCCGTCGGCGCGGAAATCGAGGTGGGGACTCTGCCGTCGATCACGTCCGATCGCCTTGCGCTCGAGCAGGTGTTTTCCAATCTTCTCGACAATGCGTTAAAATACCTCCGACCTGAAGCGCCAGGGCGCATTCAAATCACCGGATATGCCTCTTCCCAGCGGTTGATTTACGAGGTGCGGGACAATGGTCGAGGAATCGCCGAAGCGGATCAAAGGAGGGTCTTCGAGCTGTTTCGGCGCGCCGGCGCACAAGATCAACGTGGCGAAGGCATCGGACTTTCGCACGTGCGCGCGCTGGTTCGCCGCTTGGGCGGAACGATCAAACTTACGTCGGCGTTAAACAAAGGCTCGACCTTCAGGGTCGAGTTGCCTCGTATCTACACAGATCAATGAGGGGAAAGTCGGATGACACCCGTGACCATCATAATGATCGAGGACGATGAGGGACATGCGCGACTCATTGAAAAAAACATTCGCGCCGCAGGAGTCTACAACGCCATCTTGGCTTTCACAGACGGCGCCAGCGCGCTGCGCCATCTCCTGAGCCCGGACGGGTCGGGCCAAACGAACGGCCTCGCGCTCCTCATTCTCCTCGACCTCAATCTGCCGGACATGGACGGAGGCGAAATTCTCCGGCAGCTCAAGGAAAATTTCCATTTGAAGCGAACGCCGGTCGTGATCCTGACGACGACGGATGACGAGCGGGAAATCCAGCGCTGCTATGACCTGGGCTGCAACGTCTATATCACCAAGCCAGTGGATTATGCGCGGTTCGCCACCGCCGTACGCCAGCTCGGCCTGTTTTTCTCCGTGATCCAGGTGCCGGAGGCGGCATGAACTCCTCTTTGCGAATCCTTTACATCGATGATGATCCGGGCGCGGCGCGCTTGGCGCAGAAGCATCTGGAGCGCAGCGGCTTCATCGTGGAAACCGCAAACGACGGCGCGAGCGGCGTCGCTCGCGTGGCGCAAGGGGGTCTCGACGCCGTCGCTCTCGACCATTTCATGCCGAAGCAGGATGGCCTCGCAACGCTTGCGGCTATTCGGACGCTGCCCGACGCCCCGCCGGTCGTCTATGTGACGGCGACCAACGATGGGCATGTGGCCGTGGCGGCGCTGAAGGCGGGCGCCGCCGATTATGTCTTCAAGGACATCGGCGGCGAGTTTCTGACGCTCTTGGCCACATCCTTGGAACAGGCCGTCGCGAAGCTTCAGCTGCACAAGGCCAAGAACGAAATGGAGGCCGAGATCCGCATCGCCCGCGATCGATTCCAGGCGTTGGCCGTGGAACGAGAGGTCCTTCTGCGCGAGGTCAACCATCGCGTGGGAAACAGCCTGCAGTTGATTTCGTCCATTTTGGGGATACAGGAGGCCACGTCGACGGCCGAAGAGGCAAAAATCGCCTTGCGGCAGGCTCGACAGCGCGTCACGGCCATCGGCCAGCTTCACAAGCAGCTCTATACATCAAACGATGTCGCCTCCGTTTCTCTCAGCGAATATCTCGAGACGGTGGTCGGCGATTTGCGGCGGTCGGCCAGCGATCGGATCACCATCGCTCTGCGCTTGCCTGAGGAGACGATCGAAGTCACGCCCGAGCATGCGCTCGCGATCGGCGTCGCTCTCACGGAACTCATTCTCAACGCCCTGAAGCACGCTTACCCTCTGGGGGACGGCGCCATTCGGATCGAGCTCCGCGCGGAGCGCTCGCCGTGGGTCTCCATAATCGTCGAGGACGACGGCCCCGGTTGGGACATGTTTGGCGGAGTAGCCAAGACGGGACTAGGGCAGACAATCATTTCCGCCATGGCGAGCAAGCTCGAGGCCGAATGGGGTTACGACAGCGAGTTTCCTGGAACGCGGGCGACACTGCGCATCAAACGGAGCATGATGTCGAAAGAAAAGGCGAATTCCAAGTCCAGCAGCGCTGAAAAGGCTGCGTAGGCGAGAGCTCGCGCCCGGGATTCTAGAACGAAGTCCGCAAAGGTTGACAGACTACTGCGATCAGATTTCGGTCCAACTATTCGATTTGGCGCGATTCCTTATCGCTCGAACGATCCCGTTCGAGCCGGAAGCGCGCTAGCCTCGCGTCTTCCCGCTCACGCCGGCGCTGGCGAAGCTGGCCATGTCGCGGTGGCAAGCGAGCGCCGCCTTGATCACGCCAATGGCGAGCGCGGCGCCCGAGCCCTCGCCGAGCCGCATGCCAAGATCGAGCAGCGGCTTCTTGCCAAGCCGCGCGAGAACTTCCGCATGCGCGCCTTCGGCCGAGACATGGCCGGCAAGACAATGGGCAATCGCGTCCTCGCTCAGCGCATGCAGCAGCGCAGCGGCCGCGCAAGCCACGTAGCCGTCCAACACGACCGGGATCTTGGCGCGTCTTGCGGCGAGGATGGCGCCCATGACGCCGGCGATCTCCCGCCCGCCGAGGCGCCGCAGGATTTCCAGCGGGTCCGCGAGATGCCGGCCATGCAGCGCGAGCGCCGCGTCGATGGCCGCAACCTTGCGGCCGAGCCCCGCGTCGTCGACGCCGGTTCCGCGTCCCGCCCAGCGCGACGCGGGGCCGCCATAGAGCGCCGTGTAGATCGCGGCGGCGGAGGTCGTGTTGCCGATTCCCATCTCGCCCGGCGCGAGCAGATCGACGCCGCCGTCAATCGCCTCCATCCCATAGGCAAGGGTCGCCGCGCCCTCGGCCTCGGTCATCGCCGGCTCCTGCGTGAAGTCCCGGGTCGGGAGATCGAGCGCTAGCTCGAAAACCTTCAGGCCGAGCCCAAAGCTCTTGCAGAGCTGGTTGATCGCCGCGCCGCCGCTCGTAAAGTTCTCGACCATCTGCCGCGTCACTTCGAGCGGGAAGGCTGAGACGCCCCGCCCGACGACGCCGTGATTGCCCGCGAAGACGGCGACGAGCGGCTGATTGATTTCCGGCTCCGCCTTGCCTTGCCAGGCGGCGAGAAATTCGACGATCTCCTCGAGTCGGCCCAGCGCGCCGGGCGGCTTCGTCAATTGCGCGTCGCGCGCGCGCACCGCCGCCGCGGCCTCGAGCGAGGGCGCGGGCAGGCCGGCAAAAAGCATGCGGATTTCTTCGAAGGGACTGATTTCGGGAGGCATGGCGGAAGGTTTTGAGAATGCGCCGTCAGCCGGGTTTACGGCGGATGTCGGAGGAAGCGCGGAGAGAATGCGGCGTGTGCCGTGAGGACCGTCCCCCGCCTCAGCGCACGGGGGCTGAAGCGAAGGCGAAGGCGACGCGGGTCAGCATGTTGTCGCCGAACCGCTCCTCGGCGCGACGGATCGGGGCGCCGCCGAGGCGTCTGTAAAAACCGAGCGCCTTCTCATTGTCGGCGAGCGCCCAAACGATCGTTGAGAGGCAGCCGTGCTCGGCGAGCTCGCGCCGCGCCGCGTTGAAGAGATCGCGACCAAAGCCGAGCCCCTGGTGCTCCGGGCGCAGATAAAGCTCGAAAATTTCGCCGGCATAGGGCATCGTCGGCACGCGGTTGCGCCCATAGGTCGCGTAGCCCACGATCTCCTTCTCGAAATCGAGCACCAGCAGGCCGGTGCGCTTCAGTATCGCGGCCCGCCACCAGCGCGGGCCACGCCTGGCGATCATCCGTTCCAGCTCGACGCCCGGGATCACGCCGCGATAGGCGTCGCGCCAGGACACGTCATGCGTCTCGGCGATCGCTTCGGCGTCGCTCGCTCTCGCCGGTCTAATCGAGAAGGCGGTCTTGACCATGAGGCAATGTTAGGTCTCGAAAGACCCTTCGCGCAATACCCAGAATCGCGTACGCAGCGCAAAAAAGCGCTTGCATATTTCAAGAGAGCGCGCTTCGGGCCGCCGAAGCAACCGTCATTACCCGGAAACCGAGGCGCCCAGGCCCAGGAGCAGCAGCACGCCGATCAGCGCGCGATAGGCGACGAAGGGCCAAGCCGAGAAGCGCTCCAGAATGTGCATCAGGCTCCAAATCGCCAGCCACGCCGATATCGACGCGACGATGAGTCCGACCGCGAGGATCGACCAGCCGTGCATATCGAGATGCGCCTTGTACAATTTGTAGAACTCGTGAAGCCCGGCGCCGGCGATGGCCGGGAGGCCCAAAAGAAAGGAGAAGCGCGCCGCCTCCTCGCGCTTCAGGTCGAGGAACAGCGCTGCGGTCAGCGTCGAGCCCGAGCGCGAGACGCCGGGAATGAGCGCGCCGACCTGGGCGACGCCGACGATCATCGCATCCTTGAGCGAGAGATGATCGAGCGTCCGCTGATGATTGCAATAAAGCTCCGCCAGGGCGAGCAGCGCCGACATCACAAGACAGGAAATGCCGATCACGGTCAGCGAGCGCAGAGGCGTGCCGCAAGCGTTGAGAACCGGCGAAAGCACGAGGCCGGCGAGAATGATGGGCACGGTCGCGAGGACGATCCACACAGCGAAGCGCAGCGTCCAGCTCTTGAAATCACGACGCGTTAGCGCCTGCGCCGAGCCGAAGACGAGCGCGCGCACGTCGGACCAGAAATAGGCGATCACCGCGACGAGCGCCGCCGCCTGCATGGCGGCGGAAAAGGCTGAACCCGGGTCGCGCCAGCCGAGCGCCGCCGGAACGATGCGCATGTGCGCCGTCGAGGAAATCGGCAGGAGTTCCGTGATGCCCTGGACGACGCCGAGCGCCGCGACCTTGAGATAGCCGAGATCGACGAAACCGGTGTCGAGACCTTCCGTGCAAGCGCTCGCCATGAACCTTCACCCTCGAATGGAGCCGTCCAAAGCGCGAATCGCTTGGGCGGCCGAGTCTGCGGCGCGAGCCTTCTCCCAAAGGAGCGCGGCCGGATCAAGGCGTAGGCGGCGGCCCCTGCCCCTCGCTCGACTCTCGGCGATGGCGACGCGCCTACGGAAGGAAAGGGAAGCTTCGGGTCCAAGGCGACGACCAGGGCTTCGAAGGCGGCGCAGAAACCTCTATCTATGGTTTATTTTCGCTCTCGCCTCAAATAATCCGGTCGCAGCAGTGTTCTTGTCTTCGCTTCTGCTTCCTTCTTCATGCTGAGAACGACCAGCTGGAAGCTTTTGTCTAGTCTCGTTTAAACATCTAGGGATTCGAAGCTCATGCTCGACGTCGCGTAGAAGCGAAAGCGCCGCTGCGATGAGCGATCTCGGACCACGAGGGCCCGCCGTCGCCTCACACGCCCGTCAAAAACCGCGCCTTGATCAGGCATTCCGCATATTCCTCCCGCGCGGTCGAATCGGCGACGATCGCCGAGCCGACGTTGCAGACGAGGTTTCCGCCGGGAAAAATCGTCAGCGTGCGGATCGCCACGTTAAAGCGCACCTCGCCCGAAGGCGTGATGAGCCCGAGCGAGCCGCAATAGACGCCGCGCGCCGCGCATTCGAGATCCCGGATGATCTCCATCGCGCGAATTTTTGGCGCGCCGGTCACCGAGCCGCAGGGAAAGAGCCCGGCAAAGAGGCCAGCCAAGTCGACATCCTCGCGCAGCCGCGCCGCGATCCCAGAGGTCATCTGATGCAGCGTCGGATAGGTCTCCACCGTGAAGAGATCGGTGACCTTGACCGAGCCGACCTGGGCGAGGCGCGACAGATCGTTGCGCAGAAGATCGACGATCATCAGATTTTCGGCGCGGGACTTCTCATCCTCGACGAGATGTTTGGCGCGGTTCATGTCTTCCGGCGGCAGGAAGCCGCGTTGCGCCGTGCCCTTCATCGGCCGCGCCCGGATGTCGCGGCCCCTCGCCTCGAAGAAGACCTCCGGCGACAGCGACACGACGGTCTCTTGACCCAGGGCCACGACGCCCCCGAAGGCGACGGGCTGGCGCTTGCGTAGCGCGTCGTAAAGCGCCAGCGGATCGCCGTCATAGCGCCCTTGGAGCGGGAAGGTCAGATTGATCTGATAGACGTCGCCCGCGAAAATATAGTCGCGGCACTTCTGGAAGCGCTCGGCGTATTCCGTCTCGCTCCAGGCCGGCGTGAGCGCGATCCGCTCGAAGGCCGGCGCAAGTCGAGCCTCGGCGGGAAGCCTCTGCGGCGCATCGAAGACGCCAAAGGCCAGCAGCGGCGTCGACGACGGCGGCGTAGCCTCGGCGTTGAACTTCGGCTCCAGCGCGTAGCCGAGTTCGTAGCTCGCGTAACCCGCAAGAAAGCTCCCGGCTTTCGTCGCAGCCTCCATCCGCGCGAAGGCCGAGGCGACCTCGCTCGGCGCCTTGGCGAGGATCAAGTCGCGCGGCTCCTCGAACAGCAGCGTGCTACCGCCGTCGCGCCCGTCCTCGAACAGGACGAAAGGGCGCGTCGGCGGGGCGTTCGGCATTTTCAAGACGGGGAAAGGGGCGGCGTCGGTCATGGACGGGGACTGGGGATCCCCATCACTATAGCAGTTGCGCGCGCCGAAACATGCCCCTCAAGAGAAGATCGCCGCGGCCTTTTGGAGGGTGATCCCCGTGCCCCAGGCGAGCGGGACTCCCACCGCAAGCCACGAGAGGCAGAGCAGCGCGAGGGAGTTCGGCTTCGCGCCGGGGGTGGCGAGGCCCCACAAGACGCCGGCGGGGCCTTTGTCATCCTCCAGGAAATCCTCGAAATCGGCGTGCGTCCCCTCTTCCTCGGCCGCGACCTCAGCCGCCGAGACGCCCTTCTCCCGGGCGAGTTCTTCGTCAGACATGAAATGTCGGGCCGCGACGGGCCCAACCAGCAAGTTGCATAGAAAGCCCGCGGCGATGAGACCCGCCAGCACATACATGGTCTGATAATAGGCCGCTTCGCGCGGCACGCCGTGGGAAAGCTGATATTCGCGCAAATAATTGACCAGCGCCGGGCCGAGCACTCCCGCAGTCGACCAGGCGGTGAGCAGCCGGCCGTGAATGGCGCCGACCATGTGCGTGCCAAACATGTCGGCGAGATAGGCGGGGATGGTGGAGAAGCCGCCGCCGTACATGGTCAGGATCACGCAACAGGCCAGGACGAAGAGCGCGAGATGACCTGCTTTGGCGGCGCCCGGCGCAAAAGCGTAGAGCGCGACGCCCAGCGTGAAGAAGATCCCATAGGTGAGCTTGCGCCCGAGCCTATCGGAGAGGCTCGCCCAGCCGATGCGCCCGAAGATGTTGCACAGGCTCAGAAGCCCAGTGAAGCCGGCGGCGATCGCCGCGATCTTGGTTTTCTGTTCGGCGTCGAGCGCATCGAAACCTATCTCCATCCCGAGCAGCCTGCCCCCGAACATTTCTTGCAGCATCGGCGAGGCCATGCCGAGCACGCCGATGCCCGCGGAAACGTTGAGGCACAGCACGCCCCACAAAAACCAGAACTGCGGCGTGCGCCACGCCTGCTCGAGATGCACGTGGCGTTCCGTCATCATTTGGCCGGCGGCGGGCGGCGGCGGAGCGAAGCCCGCGGGCTTCCATCCCTCGCGCGGCACGCGATAGCCGAGCGCGCCGCCGACCATGTAGATGAAATAGACGGCCGCGAGCACGACGAAGGTCTGCCAGACGCCGACCGATTGTTCGGAGGCGAAATGCGTCATCAGCAGATTGGCGAGCGGCGCGCCGATCATCGCGCCGCCGCCGAAGCCCATGATCGCGAGGCCGGTCGCCAAGCCGCGACGATCGGGAAACCATTTGATCAGCGTCGAAACGGGCGAGATGTAGCCGAGCCCGAGCCCCACGCCGCCGATGACGCCGGAGCCGAGCCACAGCATCCACAATTGATGGAAATGGACTCCGGCGGCGGAGACCAGCAGGCCGCCGCACCAACAACAGGCTGCGGCAAGACCCGCTTGGCGCGGACCGGCCGATTCCAGCCAGTGGCCGAAGACCGCCGCCGACGAGCCGAGAAACACGAAGAACAGCGTGAAGGTCCAGCCGAGCGAAGAGAGACGCCAGTCGCAATCGCGCACGAAGGCCTCGGCGAAAATCGACATCTCGGCCGGACAGGCGCGCGGCTTCTCGCCGCCCAGCGCATGCGACAACGGCAGCCAGAACACGCTGAAGCCATAGGCCATGCCGATGGAGAGATGGACTGCGAGCGCGGCCGGCGGCGCCAGCCAGCGATTGTAGCGCGGTTGTGCGACCGTGTGCTCTCGACTGAAAAAACCAGGAATCGAAGCGGCGACGGACATGATTATTCCTGAAGGGGTCGGGGAGAAAGCAAGCAAGACACGCGCCGACTCTCGCGGCGCTCAAATATGCGGGCTAATTTCTGGAGGTAACGGCTCGATGACAAGTCGACCCCTCGACTTGGCCAAAAAAGCGGCGTCGGGCGATGGGGCAGGAGCCCAATGTCTCCGCCGTCACAGCCGGCTTAAGGCCCCGCGCTCGCCTTGGGGGCGCAGCGGCGCCTTGAACGACGATCGCAGCGCGCTCAGCATCGCCCGAGAAAGATTGCTTGCGTGTTTGCGACGGCCGGGGTCAGTTCGCCGAATGCGCCTGCGCTCGCGGCGGATTGGGCGGCAACACCGGCAAGACGATCTGCGGCGGCCGACCGGTCAGCGACTTGAGGAAGGCTTCGATGCTGGCGATCTCGTCCGGCGCGAGCGTCACGCCGAGTTGCGTCGAAGCCATTACCGCCACAGCCTCCTTAAGGTCGTCGGTCGCGCCGCTGTGGAAATAAGGCGCGGTCAGCTCGACATTGCGGAGATTTGGAACCTTGAAGGCATATTTGTCCTCGACCTTCTTGGTCACCGCGGCGCGACCCCAGTCATCGGGCGGCAACAGCTCGACGCTCGGGCTTTGAGCGACGCCGAAGCGCGCATAGCCCGATCCCCCGAGGTTGACGCCGTTGTGGCAGCCCCCGCAGCCCTTCCCGATGAAGAGCGTCAGCCCCTGAACCTGCGCCGGCGAGAGCGCCGCGTCGTCGCCTTTGAGCCAGCGGTCGAAGAGCGCGTCGGGGGTGATCAGCGTCGCTTCGAACTGCGCAATTGCGCGCGCGACATTGTCGTAGTTGACGGGATCGGCCGCGTCGGGGAAAGCCTTCTTGAAGGCGTCGACATAGCCGGGGATCGTCTTGAGCCGCTCTATGACGTGCTGCTTCGCCGAAGCGGTCGTGGCCGCAGGAACCGCCATGGGTCCGCCGCGGGTCTTGAGGAGCGCCGCAGGACTGCTCATGACCGAGGCTTCGACCTGCTCTTTGAGACCAGCGGCGCGGCCGTCCCAATATTGCGACCCATTAAAGACCGCATTGAAGATGGTCAGCACATTGCGACCGCCGAGCTCTCCGTGACGGCCCGAGGAGAGGAATTGTCCGCTGACGCCGGCCAGAGACGGGTTGTGGCAGAGGCTGCAGCTCAGGTCCTGATTCTCGGAAAGACGCGGATCGAAGAATAGCATCTTGCCAAGCGCGATCTTCTCGGGCGTTGTCTCTCCCGGAGCGCCCGGCGCCGTCTGCGGAATAGGGGCGAAAAGACCTTTCGCCTTGTCGCGCAGGCCCTCCTCCGCCAGCGCTGGGCCTCCGAGCAGAAGGCAGAGAAGCGTCAGCGTCGAACCCAGGCGCAATTTCATAACGTCCCTCCCCCGCGCGAGTCGCCTTAAGATCATAGCACGCCAAAGCGCCGTCGCGAGCGCCGCGCGCATTCGACGCAGGGTCTTGGGAACCCGCGGCGATCCGGACCATTCCGTTCAGGCCGGACCGAGCCAGCCCGGTAGACGATCGCGCCCAATCAGCTCCTCAAGGCTCTCGCGCGGACGAATGATTGCGAATTTCTCGCCGTCGACGAGCGTCTCGGCGATCAGCGGTCGCGAATTATAGGTTCCGGCCTGCACGGCGCCATAGGCGCCGGCGCTCAGCACCGCGAGCAGGTCGCCGCTCGCAACCGCGTGCATTTCGCGGTCGAGAGCCAGATAATCGCCGGTTTCGCAGACCGGGCCAACGACGTCGACGATGAGGCGCGGGCCATCCTTATCCTCGACGACCCTCACGATTTCGTGGTGCGCGTCATAGAGCGTCGGTCGCACGAGGTCATTCATGCCGGCGTCGACGATTACGAAAGTCTTCTCCTCGCCGCGCTTGACATAGATGACTCGGGTGACGAGCGCGCCGGCGTTGCCGACGATGAGACGTCCCGGTTCCAGCACCAGCTGCAGCCCCGAGCCGGCGAAGTGGCGGCGCACAATGGCGGCGTAGCGCTCGGGATGGTAGGAGTCGGGGTCGTCGTCCTCGCGATAGGGGATCCCCAGACCGCCGCCGAGATCGACGTGACGGATCGCATGGCCGTCGGCTCTGAGCTCACGCGTGAATTCCGCGAGCAAGGAGAAGGCTTCGTCGAAAGGCGCGAGATCGGTGAGCTGGGATCCGATGTGCATGTCGACGCCGGCGACGTCGAGCCCCGGCAAACTGCTCGCTTCCGCATAGACCTCGCGGGCGCGCGAGAGCGGGACGCCGAACTTGTTCTCGGCGCGGCCCGTCGAAATCTTGGCGTGGGTCTTGGCGTCGACGTCGGGATTGACGCGCAGCGCGACCGGCGCGCGGCGGCCCTGCGCTGCGGCGATGGCTGAGATCGTCAGCAGCTCCGGCTCCGATTCGACGTTGAAGCAGAAAATGCCGGCGGCGAGCGCCGCTTCGATCTCGCTTTCGGTCTTGCCGACGCCGGAGAAGGTGATCCGCCGTGGGGGAACGCCCGCGGCGAGCGCCCGAGCCAGCTCCCCGCCCGAGACAACGTCGGCCCCGGCGCCGAGCTGGGCGAGCAGCGCGATCACGGCCTGGTTGGAATTGGCCTTCATCGCGTAGCAGACGAGCGCTTCCTCGCCGGCGAAAGCTCCGGCGAAGACCTCGAAATGCCTGCGGATCGTCGCGCTGGAGTAGCAATAGAAGGGCGTGCCGACCCTTTCCGCCAGCGCGGGCAGAGGCACCCCTTCGGCGTGGAGGACGCCGTCGCGATAATGGAAGTGATGCATCGGCTAGAGGATCAGAGCAGGAAGTCGAGGGGGAAGGGGTAGACGGGCGGAGGCCGGTTGCCGGGTTCGCCCAAAGGCGGTGCGGGAGGGGGCGGCAGCGCGCCCTCCTCGCTCAGTTTCGGCCGGCGTCCGCTCGCCCGCGCTTGCGCGGCGGCGGCCGCTTCCGCCTGGGCGGCCTGCACCTGGCGCTCCGCCTGCACGTCGGCCGGCAGCTCGAGAGGCCCCTTGCGCCCGCAGCCCGCAACGCAAAGAGCGAGGAGGCAGAGAGCCAAACCAAATAGGGGGCGACGCAGGCGCATTTGTGGTCTTTCATCCGTCTCGGACTGGACGGAGGCTCAGTATCGACGAAGAGTGGCGAAGATTAGGCCCTAAATCGTTAAGGTGCCGCGCATTTTTCGAAAACACAGCCCCGCCTAGGATCGCGCGAGAGCGAGCGTCTTCAATTCCGCGATGGCGCGCGCCGGATCGAGGCCCTTCGGGCACGTCTTCGAGCAATTCATGATCGTGTGGCAGCGATAGAGGCGGAAAGCGTCATCGACATAGGCGACACGCTCCGCTTCGGCCTCGTCGCGCGAATCGACGATCCAGCGCCGCGCCTGCAGCAGCGCGGCAGGGCCGAGATAGCGGTCGGCGTTCCACCAATAGCTGGGACAGGCCGTCGAGCAGCAGGCGCAGAGAATGCACTCGTAGAGCCCGTCGAGCGCGGCGCGCTGCTGCGGAGATTGCAGCCGCTCCATTTCCGGATCCGACCCCGACTGCAGCCAGGGCTCGATGGCCGTGTGCTGAGCGTAAAAGCCTGTGAGATCCGGCACGAGGTCCTTGACCACCGCCATATGCGGCAGCGGATAGATCTTCACGACGCCCTTGATCTCGTCGAGGCCCTTGGTGCAGGCGAGCGTGTTCGTCCCGTCTATGTTCATCGCGCAGGAGCCGCACACGCCCTCGCGGCAGGAGCGGCGGAAGGTGAGCGTGGGATCGACCTGGTTCTTGATCCATAGCAGCGCGTCGAGGACCATCGGCCCGCAATCGTCCGCATCCACGAAGAAAACGTCGATGCGCGGGTTCTCGGGGGAGTCCGGGTCGAAGCGGTAGATGTGGAGCTCGCGCAGGCTGCGTGAATCGGGACGCGGCCAAGTCTTGCCGGCGATGGGCCTCGAGCGTGGCGGCAAAGCGAATTCGACCAAGGCGCGACATTCCCGTTGAGAGGCGGCGGGCCGAAAGGCCGCGTCCGCGAAAGATTTCCCTGTCAGATATCTATCTCGGCGACGCAATAATGTCGACTGGCGCGCT
>Ga0335078_10006102_pt1 | contig 17874 bp, 17 predicted proteins | sample Lox_Sample_32_FD_206711 | JGI IMG/M metagenome (GOLD analysis project Ga0335078, IMG submission 206711) | Soil microbial communities from Loxahatchee National Wildlife Refuge, Florida, United States - Lox_Sample_3.2 | ecosystem: Environmental > Terrestrial > Soil > Wetlands | place: USA... | reverse complement strand
GACCTCCATGACCGAGATGGTGCACAGCCCGAGCACCATGGCCAGCAGCGTCCAGTCGAAGTCGCGAAAGCTCAGCATCCGGCGCATCAGGGCAGCCTCTCAGGAGCGTGTTCAGGCTTCGGCGTGAACGATGCGGGCTTTGGTGCGAAGGGTACGGGCTTCAGCCCGTACGTCAACTTGGCTAAATCTGTATGGGGCTTCAGCCCCTGAGGCACAATTTCTCCATCAGTCGACGCCAATGTCGTCCCAGCCGTGGGATCCACCACAAAATGCCCGCCCTGGTAACTGCCGTCCGGATTCGTCCACAACGCACCGACTTCGACCGGCTTGGTCTGGCCGGCCTGTTCCAGGACGTTGTGCTCGAGGCGCCGCTGCTTGTCGACGTAAGCCGCGGCCACGTACGTTGCAAGCCGGGCGGCATTCGATCCCCAGTCGCCATGCTGGAAGAGCACGCAGACGACAAACTCGGGATTACGCCGCGGGATAACGCCGACAAACCAGCCGTTCGGCTTGGTGTCCACACCCTTCATCAGCTTGATGGCCGCATGGCTGGCGACCTGCGCGGTGCCCGTCTTGCCGGCAAAATCAATGCCGTCGAGATGCGATGCGAATGCCGTGTTGAACGGCCCCGGCGAAGTGGCCTGCGCCATTCCTTCTGTGATCGTCATCCAGGTGGATGGGTCCATGGAAACCGTGGCGGCGGCCGCCCCCGGAAAGCTGTCGTACAGCGCCGCGCGGAACTCCTGCGGCAGTTGCGCCGGATCGACGAGATGAGGCCGGACAAAGTGGCCGTCCGAGGCAATGCCGCCGATCATGCGCGCAAGCTGGATGGGCGTAACTGTGACGGGCCCCTGGCCGATTCCGACCGAGACGGTTTCGCCCGCATACCACTTCTCGTGGTAGTTGCGCAGCTTCCACTCCGTCGACGGCACGACTCCCGCTGCTTCGTTGGGCAGGTCGACACCGGTGCGCTGGCCGAGGCCCACTTCGTGCGCGTATTTGGCAATGGTGTCGATGCCCAGCCGGTCGGCTAGCGTGTAGAAATAGGTGTCGCACGACCAGGGAATGGCGTGCTGGATATCCACCTGCCCGTGGTGTTTATCGCACGCATGGAACTGGCCGTAAAAGGTGGCTCCGCCGTTGCACACGACCTTGAGATCCTGCGCCACATCTTCCTGCAATCCGGCCAGCGACATGAGGATCTTGAAGGTCGATCCCGGAGCAAGCTGTGCCTGAATCGCCCGATTCATCAGCGGGTGCATGGGATCGGTGACCAGCCGGCTCCACTCGGTTCGATTGATGCGCACGGCGAAGGCGTTCGGATCGAAGCCGGGGTGCGAGACCATGGCCAGAATCTCGCCGGTGCGCGGGTTCATCGCCACGATGGCGCCTTCGCGGGGGCCGAGAGCGAGTTCGGCTGCCTTCTGGACGTCGAGATCGATCGTCAGGTTCAGGTCTTTGCCGGGAATCGCGTGCTGCGTGCCCAGATAGCCCACTTCGCGTCCATGGCTGTCGACGATGACGTCGCGCGCCCCGTCTTCACCGCGGAGGAGGGCATCGTAGGTCTCTTCGACGCCTGCCTTGCCCACCACATCGCCCGGTTCATAAGTCGCGTAGCGCGGATTGTTCAGATCTTCCTCGCTGACCTCGCCGACGTAACCGATCAGGTGCGCCGCGAAACCGTCGCGCGGATACAAGCGCCGCTCCTCGTCGATGGTTTCGAGCTCTGGCAGCTCATTGCGATGGGCCGCCACAAAAGCCGACTCATCGGCCGTCATGTCCTGCTTGATCGGAATGGGCTGATAGCCGGGCTCAGTGCGATAGCGGCGCAGCGTGGCGCGAAGCTGCTCCAGGTCGAGATTCAGCCCCCTGGCGATGAGCGGCAGGTCGGCGTCCACATTGTGGCCCTGCTCGCGGACGAGGAAGCACGAGACCGAGGGATAATTGTCGACGATGAGCCGGTTATCGCGGTCGAAGAGCTTGCCGCGCGGCGCCAGCACGGGCACCTTGCGGATGCGGTTCTGTTCGGCGAGGCTGCGGAAGTTCTGCGCGCCCAGCACCTGCAGCCGCCACAGGCCGGCAACCAAAGCCAGCATGATGAGCAAAATGGCCCACTGCACCGCAACGAGTTTGACGTTGGGGATCTTCTCGCCTCGATTGTCGCGGTGCTCTGAAACCATGAAGGTACGCAACTTTAGAATACCGCGAATTGCGTCTTTCAGCTTAGCGGCAAAGAAGATTCAAATTGCCGATGCGGACGCCAACGTAACTTTGCAGCCGAACTTTCTTCGCGTTTGACGGCGTGAAACGCACGGTGGCACCCGATTCCAGGGCGGCTACCGCCGGACCACGCGCACCTCGCGCCTGTATTCGCCTGTGTCTTCAGCGCGCCTGCCGGTTACCGCAACCAGCCGGATCTCATAGCGCTCGCCACGGCGCGGCCGGTGGACGAGGGCGGGCCGAAAACAGGCAATACAGGTCGCCCCGCTGCGTCTTACGCTGGGATAGATAATTCCGTTCGACTGCGCCGCCAGCAGTTGGCGCGCCAGAGCCTGAGATGTTGCGTAGCACTTCGGCACCGGCTCCGGCTTCAGGCAATCGGCATACTTCTCCGCGGGCTCCAAGGCGTGGAACGCGGCTTCGAAATCGGCCTGCCAGTCGTCGTATTCCGAGGCTTCTTCATCGGGCCGTTCGCCCGGCAGCCCGGGCACGACCATCTCGGCGAGGCGCCGGGCGCGATGATAGCTGACCTCGGCGATCGAGGTCTGCACCGAGTCGGCCGCGTACCACGCGCCACGCGTGGTATCACTGAAACGCGCGCCGAACGGCCCCGGATGCAGAAACGCGGCGCGCACGATATGCGCATTGGGAATGCCGTAAACCAGCTCGAACTGGCTGATTCCGGCCAGACCGTTGAGCTCGCCGCGGATTCGCTCGTTGGTCGCCGCATCGAGGCGCGCCGCATCGGCCAGCATCCTGTCGTTGTCCGGCGCGACCTCTTCGAGCACTGTGCCTGTTTCGCTCCAGCGCGCCGAGATGAGCCGATGCATTCCCTTGCGGCGAAACTCGCGAATAGGCGGAGTCATCGGCCGCCCCGCCACGCATCCAGCAGGCGGCGCACCTCGGCCATCCCGGGAAGGCCCTGGCGCAGCATGTAGTCGATAGGAGCGTGTCCGGCAAACAGCGGGCCGCGATTCTTCAGCGTGACCCAGCGGTCAGACCACGGCTTGCCGAAGTAAATATTGAGCGCTTTGTAGATTCCGATCACCAGAGAGATGCGCGTTAGCGTGTCCTGATCGAGTTGTTTGCCTTTGGGTTTCGTTCGCCAGGCGTGAAACGTCGAAGAGGCGACGCCGCCCAGCAAACCTCGCGCCTGCGCTTCGTTCAATTCCCATCTGCGGGCGATGTTGACGAAGACTTTGATCGCGCTTTCGCTCAACCGCCGTCGCTCATTGGGTTCGGAGAGATCCGGCGCGTCGTCGAAGGAATAACCCGGAACAGCCGGAACCATGAGAGCCGTTGCCATAATAGCTACTCTCGCTTTCGAGAGATATTATCCTCGATTTCGATACGAGGCGCAAGAGTGCCGAGACGGGATCCCGATGCTGTGCGCGCGGATCGAGAGGTTTTAACCCGGGGCCTCGCCGCCAGTGGGGCCGTAAAAGACGCGCCATACGGCGAGATCCTCGGAGATATCTTCGAATTGATGCTCCACACCCGCGGCCACGAACAGGAGGTCGCCTGATTCAAAGGAGTTGCGCTTGCCGTCATGCATGAGCACTCCCCGGCCGCGAATGATGAAGTAGACCTCGTCCTGAGCGTGCGGCGTTTGTGGTCTCGGGCGCATCGGGATCGAGAGGGCTGCATCGAGAGATCCGCGCTGCATGACCGTCACGGCGTGCTCGCCGGCGGGGCCCGGAATCCGGGCTTGGGCCTCATCAAAACGGATCACGCGGCTACGATCTGGCTTGGTCATGGTTCACCCCTTGTGTCGACTCGGCGCCCTACCACCAAAGTACCGTTCGCCCATACCCTGAGGTCGCGTGGTTCGCTTGGTTCAGCTTATCCTCGAGATACGCTTCCTTGCCTTGGCGTTTTTCGTCCGTTGCGGACGATCCCCCATCAATTCAGGAGAAGGATATGCGTGATCTTTTATGGATGATTCTGGGCCCCATCACTCTGATCGGCGGCCTCAACCCTTCCGCACGAGCGCAAACCGGCGCGGCCAACGTTGATCCCAAGGCAACGAACAAGCTGACGATCACGACCAAGACCGTGCGCGCCGGCCGGGTCGGGGTCAATTATTCCGTCGCCATTGCGGCTACCGGCGGCGCCAAGCCGTACACCTTCAGCGCCTCGGGTTTGCCCACCGGACTCAAGATCAACAAATCCACAGGCGCAATCTCCGGCACGCCGGCAGAGGGCGCGGCCGGGATTGCCGCGGTGACCGTGAATGTGACGGATTCGACCAAGCCGGCCCGGCAATCGGTGACAACAAGAATCGATGTGTGGGTCTATGAGGACGCCGCGAAGGAAGAATGTGGCCAGCTCAACCTGGGGAACAACGCCGGTTTCAACGGCTTTGTGCCCTTCGCCCAGACCGATCTGTGGGACACCGACATTTCCAACGCGCCGCTCGACCCGAATAACTCCATGATCACCACGACGGCGGGATTTGCGGGCAATCACTTGCATCCCGACTTCTCCTCCGTTGCCGACGGAGATTATGGCATTCCCTACGTTGTCGTGGACTCAAGCGCGCAGCCGCTGGTTTCCATCGACGTGGGCCCTTACTCCGACGAGAGTGACATTTCGCTGGCGCCGATTCCGATCACCGCGCCGATCGAGGGCGCGCCGCCGGACTGCGCCGCCGGCGGCTGGCCGCACTCCTACCTGGGCGACGCGCACCTTCTCGTCGTCGATCGCAACACCTGCTTTCTCTACGAGACCTTCAATACCCATCGCTGCAACGGGAAGTGGGCCTCGGATTCCGAGACCATCTGGGACCTGAAGCAGTTCGAGCATCGCCCCTGGGGATGGACCTCGGCCGACGCGGCCGGCCTGCCGATCATGACCGGCCTGGTGCGCTACGACGAAGTCGCCGGCGGGGCCATCAAGCATGCCATTCGCTACACCATGGAGCACACGAAAAACGACGACAACGACGGCTATTTTGTGGAGCCGGCGAGCCACGCTGCGGGCAACATCTGGGGCGTTCCCTTTGTCATGGGCATGCGCATCCGCCTCAAGGCCGGCTTCGATATCTCCGGCTTCTCCAAGGCCAACCAGGTCATCCTCACCGCGATGAAGCACTACGGCATGGTGGTTGCCGATAATGGAGGCTATTTCTTCTTCCAGGGCGCGCCCAGCACGCATTGGAACGACGACGACCTGGACAACCTGAAGAACATCGACTCGAAAAATTTCGAAGTCGTGAAGATGACGCCTACCTGGCCCGGATGGGATTCGGGTACCGCGCCGACCGGCGGGTCGCCCGCCATCCACAGCTTCACTGCTTCGGCAGCGTCGGTGAAACCCGGCACGGCGGTGACGCTCAAGTGGAGCACCAGCGGCGCGTCGTATCTCTTCGTCGACAAGCTTGGCGGAGTGCGCGGAACCAGCATCGTGGTCAAGCCCGCATCGACAACGACCTACACGCTGAACGCCACCAACGAGTACGGCCGGTCGAAGCGCAGTGTGACGGTGAAGGTGCAATAGAGCCGGATGCATGACACCGAACAAGAGCCATGAAGAAAATCGAAGTGGCGGAAGCGTACCCTTTGTAAGGGCACGGCTTCGCATCGTTTTGTGTGGGTTCAATTCTCCGGCCGTTGTGCCGGCGAGGTCATGCCTTTCCTGAGCCCTGCGGATACAATACTGGGGATGGGGAACCGCGCCAGACGCTTCCGGGTTGAAACCGCCTCTCATCCCGCGGGGCAAATTGCATGAAGCGATTCTTTCGCCTCTTGCGCTATGGACTGCCTTATTGGTGGCAGGCTCTGCCCGGAGTGGTCCTGCTCGCCATGGTGGGCGTGCTCGATAACTTCCGCACGCTCCTCTTTCAGCCCATCTTCGACAAGGTTCTGCAACCCAGCGCGCCGGAAGGTCCGATTACGCTCGGCGTTGCCCACTCCCAGTGGCATCTTGACTTGCGGCAGTTCGCCCCGCACTTCCTGCACAACGCGTGGGTAGTCGTCGCCTATGCGCTGATCGCTTCCACGATCGTCAAGGGCTTGTGCGACTACCTCGGAACCTATCTGGTGAACTACGCGGGATTCGGAATGATCACCGACCTGCGCAACCATCTCTACGAGGTCACGCTGCGACGGTCTTCAAGCTTCTTTCACAAGCATGCGACCGGAACCATCCTTTCCACGCTGATCAACGACGTGGATCGTGTGCAGACCGCCGTTAGCGCCGTGATCGGAGAATTCCTGCAGCAACTTTTCACTTTTCTGGTAGGCCTGATGATTGTGATCCGGCTCGGAGGCTACCTGAGCTGGGCGCTTCTGCTCTTTATTCCCGTGGTGGTCGCGTCATCGCGCAAGATCGGGCGCGAGGTGCGCACGCGCACGCGCACCGGTCAGGACAAGCTGGCCGAGATCCAGAACATCCTGCACGAAACCGTGACCGGAAACCGAATCGTAAAAGCCTTCAACACGGAATTATGGGAAATTCTGCGCTTTCGCACGGCGGCCACGCGGTTGTTCCGCGCCAACCTGCGCAGCGTGCGCATTCAGTCGATCAGCTCGCCGCTGATGGACACCATCGGCGCCGTCGCCATCGCGGTTCTGCTGTGGATCGGCCGCAACGAAATTCAGCACGGGCGCATGACCATCGGCGCATTCGGCGCATTCATTATCGTGCTCTTCAAGCTCTACGATCCGGTACGCAAATTCGCCTATTTCTATAACAGCTTCCAACAGGCCATGGGCGCCTCGGCTTCGATCTTCAACTTCTTCGACGCCAAGGACGATGTGAAAGAGCGCCCGCGAGCGGCTACGCTCAAGGGATTCTCGCAGGCGATCCGCTTCGACGATGTGGGCTTTTTCTACAGCAGCGAGGAAGGCGAGCACCAGATTCTGCACAACGTGGATCTCGAGGTGCGCGCCGGTGAGGTGCTGGCCGTGGTGGGCCCCAGCGGCGCGGGAAAATCGACGCTGGTGAATCTCATCCCGCGCTTCTTCGACGTCACTTCCGGCCGCATTCTCATCGACGGCCACGACCTGCGCGACCTTACCCTGGCTTCGCTGCGGCGCCAGGTGGCGCAGGTGACGCAGGAGACGATTCTCTTTAACGACACAGTGCGCGATAACATTGCCTACGGCCAGCCCGAGGTGAAGCCGGAGCTGGTGGAGCAGGCCGCGCGCCACGCGCTGGCGCATGACTTTATCTTGCGCATGCCGCAGGGATACGACACCATCATCGGTGAAAAAGGATTTCGCCTTTCGGGCGGCGAACGGCAGCGCATCGCCATCGCGCGCGCCATCCTGAAAAACGCTCCCATCCTCATTCTCGACGAAGCCACCTCGGCGCTCGATGCCGAGAGCGAAGCGCTGGTGCAGGCCGCGCTGGCCAACCTGATGCAGGGGCGAACGGTCGTGGTGATTGCGCATCGGCTGTCCACGATTCGCCGCGCCAACCGCATCGCCGTGCTCGAAGGCGGGCGCATCACCGCGGTCGCCAGCCACGAAGATCTGCTGCTCACATCGCCAACCTACCAGCGACTCTATCAACTGCAGTTCATGGACGTGCCCGAGCCGGCGGCGTTCGATCCGGCGTCGCAGTCTGCCGCGCCGGAGGAACCGGCGCTCGCCAGCAAGGCAGGAAAGTAACCAGAATGCCCATTCACTCCATGACCGGATTCGCGCGCACCCAGGTTCGCGTGCACGATCAGCTCACGTACACGCTGAGCGTGAAGAGCGTCAATCATCGTTTTCTCGACGTCCAGTTTCGCCTGCCCTCGAGCATGGACGCGCTGGAGATGGCACTGCGCCGCGCCATGAAGGAACGGCTCATTCGCGGCCACGTGGAGCTGACGCTTGCGGTGGACCGCACCAACCAGCAAACCGCGGGATACAACCGCGATCTGGTCGCCGGCTATCTTTCGGCATTTAATGCGGCCCGCGACGAGCACGGCCTGCTCGGCGAGCCGGATCTGAACGAAATTCTTTCGCTGCCCGGCGCGTTGCTGACCGACGGCCGGTCCAACGGCGAGGAAGATCTCGTCGCTCTGGCCGCCAGCGTGGAGCGCGAAATCGGACCGCTTCTCGATCAGTTGAATTCCATGCGCGCGCGCGAGGGCGGTGGCCTTGAATCGATCCTGCTGACGACCTTGGATCGCCTCGCTGAGGCCGTCAAGGGAGTCGAGGCGCTGCGGCCCGAAGTGGAGGAGCGCTACCAGGAGCGCCTGACGCAGAGATTGTTGGCGGCCACAGGCACGGAGTTCAACCGGCAGCGGCTGCTGGAAGAAGTGGCCGTGCTGGTCGAGCGCAGCGACGTGAGCGAAGAGCTGGCGCGCATGCACACCCACATCCAGCACTTTCGCGAGCTGCTCGGCGCCGGCGGCGAAGTGGGCAAGAAGCTCGACTTCCTGCTGCAGGAGATGAATCGCGAAGCCAATACTCTGCTCTCCAAGACCGGCGGCGTGAGCGGAAAAGGCAATCGCATTACCGAGTTGGGACTGGCGATGAAAGCGGAGATCGAAAAAGCGCGCGAGCAGGTGCAGAACGTGGAGTGAGAAAGGCAGCTTCTAGCTTTTAGCTTCTAGCCTTTAGCTTTGGAACGAGTGCCCTGCGATGCGACCGCATTGGCTGTCAAAAGCTAGGAGCCAGAAGCTGGCAGCTAGAGGCTCTAGCAATGGTCTTTACCAAGAGGATCCAAACGCATTGGCAGGCATTCTTTTCATCATTTCGGCGCCTTCGGGTTCGGGCAAAAGCACGCTGGTAAGCGAGGTGCGCAAGCAGTTGAGCGGCATCGAATTCGCCATCTCGTGGACGACGCGCGCGCCCCGCGGCTCCGAGCAGCACGGCCGCGAGTATAACTTCACGTCGCGCGAGAACTTCGAGCGCATGATTACCGCGGGAGAGTTCCTGGAATACGCCGAAGTGTTCGGCAAAGACTTATACGGCACGCCGCGCAAGTCGCTCGACGATGCGCGTGCCGCCGGCCACGACCTGCTGCTCGACATCGACGTGCAGGGAGCGGCGCAGATTCGCGCCAGAATGCCTGAGGCCGTAAGCATTTTTGTGCTGCCGCCCAACCCCAGGGCGCTGCGCACGCGCCTGCGCAACCGCGCCCGCGCCGAAGGGGTGGTCAACGACGAAGAAATCTATCGCCGCCTGGGCGAAGCGCGGCGCGAGATTGAGAATTACCGCGAATACGGCTATATTTTGATCAATGACGTCCTCGATCGGGCCGTAGCGCAACTCGAGGCGATCGTGCAGGCCGAGCGGTTCTACCGCAACGGTGAGCCGATCGCCTACCGGCAGAGCCGCGTGCTCGAGGTTGCTGCGGCGTGCCTGCTCAAGAACGCCCAGGAACGGCTCAAACCCGTGCTGGAGGCCTTTGGGATCGATGGCTCCTCCGGTCAACAACAACTGCCCTTTGGAGATGACCCCGATGACGATTGAGACTTCATTCGATTCAAACTATCGCAAAGTCCTCGTAGCGGCGCGCCGCGCCCGGCAGATACAGAGCGGCTCTCAGGCGCTGGTTGCCACCCAGTCCAGCAAACCCTGCCGCATTGCCCAGGAAGAGATCAACGCGGGCAAAATAGCCTATGTAAAAACCGATACGCCGGTGGTCAAGCCACTGGTCGAAGAGGTGGGAATTCCTATTCTGACCAACTGAGCTTTCCATCTCGAGCCGACCAAATCGCCAATGCGCGCGCGTCGCGAGAGACGCATACGCCACGCCTTTCAGTCCTATTGCGACCCCTCGAGTTGAATGCCCGTCTCGCGTTCGTCTTCAGCTTGCGCCCATCCCTTTCACCTCCGCGGTCGCGGAGATGAAAGGGCGGGATCCTATCACTTACTTCTTCGCGCAGCAGTCGCCTGGACAGCAGGATGAGCCAGGCTGGCAGCAGCTCATGCCGCAGCAGGAGCTGCCGCAGCACTTGGCGCCCGATTTGCAGCAGTCGCCGGTGAGGGCGAGGGCTGACAGGGACGACAGCGACAATACAAGAACCGCAAACAGTTTGAATCGCATGGATATCTCCTCTCAGTGTGACGCGTGAACGCAGGCGCGCGAAGGCGCAGGAGTGAGCTCAGGGACACACGAAGAGGTCTAGATGCGCAGGTCGTCTTTCAGGCGAAAGACGGATGCCGAATGCCGCAAGCCGCACGTAAGCTCGCGCAGAGCAACGCGCGCGCGAACGATTGGCCGAGGCGGAACGGCGGCGGCACGCAGCAGAGACGTGGCGCGAACCATCCGGGTTTTTACCGCGCGCTGGCTCGCCTGCGCGGGACACAGAACGGTTGGGCAGTTCCCGCTGCCGCTGCTCGATGCCGGGCAGCACGGCATTTGCCGCCGGCAGTGCGTAAGCGAAGCGGCGCAGATCTGCGCGACGAGCGGCGTGGCGGCCCAGGCGAGGCACAGCGCCAGGGTGATGCCGAGGCGCAGCCGGCGATCGAGCAAGCCTGTCACAATCGAAATCTTACCTCAAATCCGGTGCAACCTGAGTGATCTCAGACACCGGATTCTTCCCATCGTGCCCCGCCAGTCAAAGGAAAATGCCCCAAGTCGCCATCAACCGCGACGGCGCCGAGCGATCTGGCTCAGGGCTGGACAATCAGGCCGCACGCGATGCGCCCACCCGCATTGCCCGTCGGGTCGGTTTTCATATCGTCGGCCTTTTCATGGAGGATGATGGCCGTTCCTCCGTTGGCAAATACCGAGTTTGGAGCCGCCGGGTCAAGGCTTACATCCTTATTCAAAAGGGTGACAGACACTTTGCCGCCGGCATCTGCGGTCAGGTTCTGCGGCATATCGCCGTTGTGGTGCCCGTCGGGATTCTCGTATCCGTGCTTCTTTCCGGCAGGGTTGAAGTGACCGCCGGCAGTCTTGAAGTCCGGCGGGTCGCACTTGGCGTTCTGGTGAATGTGAATGGCGTGCTCTCCGGGAGGCAGATTCTTCAGGTTCGCCTTCACTTCGACCCCGGCCTTGCCCTGCTTCAGCACAACGCTGCCCGCATCCTTGCCGTCCGCGGTCTTCATCGCGACCTTGACCGATTTCGGCGGGGCCGCCAGCGCCAGCGTGGTCAAGCCCAGCAATGCAGCATTCAAAAGCAACTTCGAGGAAGTCTTCATAGGTTCTCCTTGCAGGCACAAGGATACCCGAAGCCGATGACGCGCACGATGAATCTCCAATTTTTCGCCGGGCGCCCACCTTCGCGAGCCCGCGGGGCGAGCCAAGGTGGCAAACAGTGGCTCCTCCGGGAGGGTACGGGCTTCAGCCTGCACATCAATTGCCACAAGATGGTTCGGGGTCTAGCCCCTGAGGGAAGCTCACCCAATATCTGAGCGCCTGATGCGGGCTGGAGAGGTGTACACTTTGGCTTCGCGAAAACCTCTGAAGCGAGGTGCATCATGCGCCGATTCCGTCTAGTCCTTCTGGTTGCCATCGCTTTGGTCCTCGGCCTTCCGATCTCAGCGCAGGCCGCAAAGCGTCCGATGACCTTCGACGACATGATGCACATGAAGCGCCTGGGCGATACGGCCGTCTCTCATGACGGCAAGTGGCTGGGCTACTCGGTCACGACCGTCGATCTCGACGCCAACACGCGCACTCCGGAGCTGTTTCTTCAGAAGATCGAGGGAGGCGACCCGATTGCGCTGGCTGTGGGCAAGCCTGGCGACAGCGGCCTGCAGTTTTCGCCGGATGATAAGCACATTCTGTTCCTGAGCGGCCGCGAGGGCGACAAGCAGGAGATCTGGATTGCCGATTTCGATTCCACCACCGGCGCGACGACCAACGCGAAGAAGCTGACGAACCTTTCGAGCGAGGCCGACAACGCCAAGTGGTCGCCGGATGCGAATTCGATCGTCTTCACCTCGGCGGTCTATCCGGATTGCCCTGCAATCACGGAGAGCGACTTCGCCACGGGCGACAAGTGCAACAGCGACAGAGACGCGGCGCTGGCGGCGAGCAAAGTCAAGGCGCAAATCTTCACGCATCTGCTCTATCGCCACTGGAACCACTTCACCGGCGACAAGCGGTCGCACTTATTCCTCGTCTTGGTCGATTCGGGCGCGATGCGCGACCTGAATCCCGGCGATACGCGCAACGCTCCGCCCGACTATCCGACCGATCCGGTCGGCTGCGGCTGCGACATCTCACCGGACTCAAAAGAGCTGGCTTTCATGGAAAATCCCGATCCGGTTCCGGCGATCTCCACCAGCGCGCAGATCTACACCCTCGACCTCGCCGATCCCGCGGCGAAGCCGATGAAAATCTCGACCTCCGCGGGCGGCAACCTCAACCCCGCCTACTCGCCCGACGGCAAATATCTCGCCTGGCGCTCGCAGGCGCGTGCGGGATACGAGAGCGATCGGTTTCGGCTGGTGGTGTATGAACGGGAGAAGAAGACGATTCGGGATTTACTGCCGCACTTCGATCGGTGGGTCGACGAGTTCACTTGGGGTTCAGATTCCAATGAGATTTACATCGCCGCCGGCGACGTTGGCGAACAGCCGGTATTGAGAGCCTCCGTGCCGGATGGTCGGTTGACCATCGATACTCTGGTCGGCGAATACTCTGGCCTGACAAGGATAGGCAATGAACCACGCCTGATCGCCTCGCGGATGACGGTCTCAGATCCAGGCGAGGTCGTGGTGCTATCGATGTTGAACTTCACAGAGTGGTCACCCGGATCGCGTAGCTTCGACGAGCATTCAAGCCCGGATAATCTCGACAGTCAGAATCACCCTTCATCGGGCGCTGTCGTCGCCAATTCCCACTACGATCAGCTTACCCACCTCAACGACGCCCTCCTCGCCCAACTCGATCTTCCCAAGATGGAATCCTTCTGGTTCACAGCCTCCGACGGCGTCAAGGTCCAGGGCTTCCTCATTCCTCCCCCTGGCTATGATCCGCACGTCAAATACCCAACGAAGTTGCTCATCCATGGCGGGCCGCAGGGCGCGTGGGGCGACTCGTGGTCCTACCGCTGGAACGCCGAGCTCTTTGCCGCCAACGGCTACGTCGTAGTCATGATCAATCCGCGCGGGTCGACCGGTTATGGGCAGGCCTTTGTCGATGGCGTGAACGGCGACTGGGGCGGCAAGCCCTACACCGACCTGATGACCGGCCTGGACTACGCCGAGCAGCACTATCCGTTCATCGACAAGTCGCGCGAGTGCGCCCTGGGCGCCAGCTACGGCGGCTACATGGCCAACTGGATCCTGGGCCACACCAACCGCTTCAAGTGCATCGTTTCGCACGACGGCATGTTCAACGCCGAGTCGGCCTTTGGCTCGACCGAAGAAGACTGGTTCAACATCTGGGAGTTCCGCGGCCGTCCCTGGGATTTTTACGGGCGCCCGGATAGCGAGAACCCGTTCCGCAAGTGGTCGCCGTCGCTCTCGACGAAGAACTTCAAGACGCCCACGCTGGTCATCCACAGCCAGCTCGACTACCGGCTCGACGTGAGCGAAGGCCTCCAGCTCTTCGACACGCTGCAACTGCTCGGCGTGCCCAGCAAGATGCTGTATTTCCCCGACGAAGGCCACTGGGTGCTCAAGCCGCAGAACTCGCGCCTGTGGTACAAGACGGTGAACGACTGGGTGGATGAGTGGACGGGGAGGCAGGGAACAGGGAATAGGGATTAGGGATTAAGGAACAGGATTAGGGAACCGCCAATCAACAATGATCATGGGTGCCCCAGGTCCCTCCGTTGGGACCTGGGATGGTACGAATCTGAAAGAACCATAATGCCGCTTTCACGCAAATCCGGAATGACTCGCGCATTCCTGACCGAACCCGCCCTCTACGACTACGCCATCAAGGCGCTGGGCCGGCGGATGCGGACGGAATTCGAGCTGCGCCGCATCCTCAGCGCAAAAGCCGAGCCCGGCGAGCGCGGTCAGGCAGCAATCAAGGCTGTTGTCGCGCGGCTAAAGGAGAACGGCTATCTAAGCGATGCGGCCTACGCCGAGACTTTTACGCGACTGCGCCAGGAGAACGACAAGCTGGGCAGCCGGCGCGTGCGGCAAAAGCTGGCGGCCAAGGGCGTTCCCTCGCGCATTGCGCAGCAGGCCGTCGAGGATCGCTATTCCGCGACCGATGAAGTCGCGCTGGCTCGCGAGCATCTTGCGCGCAAGCGCATCGGCAAGCCGGAGAACGAAAAAGAGACGGCGCGCGTGGTGCGGCGGCTGGCGGCCGCCGGTTTTTCGTCCGGCGTGATCTACAAGGTTCTGCGCGAATGGGACGTGCCGGACGACGCGCTCGCCGCGGTCGAGGATCTGGAAGAGGAGACAACCTCCGAGTAGCATCAGCGAGCAATGCCGCTGCGAGGTGCAGGAAGCGGGTCAGTTCCCTCAGGGGCTAAAGAGTGTGCGTGAGAACTCGCTCCGGCATATTTTCGGTGTACGAATCGGAGGGAGCAGCAGCCTTCAGGCTGCTGAATTCGGCGAAAAACATCGAGGTGGCTTTAGCCACGGGCCTTTTGAAACCGACTTTATGGCCTTGGCAAGAGTTCTCACGCGGACACTAAAGCCCCGGGTCTAATTTGGGGATTCACCTAGGGGCTGAAGTCCGTACCCTCCCAAAAATAACCGCATTATCGCCTTGCCGCATCGGACGAGCCCGCAATCGCTTCCCGCTCCGCCGCCAGCGGAGCCTTCTCGGCAAACTCGATTCCACCGCTCGTTAAGCGAACCCCCAGCTCACTCCACAACTTGTCGAGGTCCACGGTCACCGGCGCGTCTTTCCACGCCGCGTACATCGTTGCCAGGACATGAGTGCCGGTGGCTCTATCGCTGATTTCTAGCGCGCGATCGAGCGGCCATTCGTGGTCGATGGTGCCGCCCTGCGCCACCACAGCCCGCAGGGCGTCGCGCAGTCCTTTGCGGTTGCCCGTCTCGCGCCGGATCTCCACGTCGGCGACAAGGCAAAAGAGCGCGCCGCCCCAGTACGTGCGCGCCCAGGTGTGCGTGCGGTCGAGTCCTTCGTCGCCGGGCTGCGGCTCGCCCTTGCGCATGTCGCGGAACATATCTCCCCAAACTTTCTGCGCGGTGAGCTCGCCGGTCATTACGCGGGCCAGTGGCTCGATGTACGTGGCCTGGCCTTCCTCCATCCAGCTCTGGTCGTCGGGCAGCGAGGGAAAAGCGTAGTGCACCATCTCGTGTGTCATCACCCAATCGTCGGCCAGGTCGGCGGCGGTGGTGTGCTCGCCGACGCGGAGGCGCGTGAACGCGGGGAAGCCGGCCATATCGCCCCAGGTGGTTCCATGCGGCTCGCCGCCGCGGCCGGCAATGGGCACAATGAGAATGCGCGCGCGGCTCACCGGGAACCGGCCGTAGTACGCGGTGACGGCGCTGGCCGCGGTTTGGATGTGCTGGAGAATCGCATCGAGCGGCAGATCGAGATGGCCCTCGGCAAAATCCACCTGCAGCGTGGCGCCGCCGATGCGAATCTGGCGCGATTGTGCGATCTTCGCGGGAAAACGAGGGCCGCCCCACCCGCCATCCTGCGCGGCGGCGCGGCCGGCGATGGCATGGGCAAACCCGAATGCAGACAAGAAAAGGCACAACCGCCCGGCGCCGCGAATATTCATTCGAACCGGCTCTCTCATCTGTTTGTTGACGGTCGAACGCGCGCGCAGTTTCATCGTCGCGCCGAATTGTGACCAGCGATAGTTTTCGAGGCATTTTTTCGATTCCAGTGGAGCGTCTCGATCCCCCGTGGCGAATTCATGCGGTTCGAGAGCTACGGCAACGGGAAAAGGTTAAGACCGGGCACCTTGAAATCTCGCGTGTTGTCGGTCAACAATTGCAGGCCATGTTCCAGAGCAGTGGCCGCGACCAGCATATCGATCAGCGCGCGTGTCTGACCTTTCCGCCGGAATTCGGCTTGCAGGCTGCCTGCGCGCACCGCAATCGCTACGGAGACCGGAATCACATGAAGACCGGAGAGAAAGCTGCCCGTTGCCGTCTCCTCGCCCGGTCTCAATCCGCCATAGACCTCGGCGACGTTGATAGTAGAAGTGACGAGAGAATGACCGGCGGCGAGCAAGCCGGCGAGAAATCTGCGCCGCTGGTTGCGGTTTCTCAGCGCGTCAATCAACACGGTTGTATCGAGCAGCAGCGCAGAACTCATACCGGATCGAAATGCTCATTCCGCCCTTTGTGGCGGACGCCGGGTTCCCGTCGCAGTCGCCGCACCCATTCGGCCGTCCCGAGCTTTGCAAGGTCGGGATGATCCTTGTCGCGCCAGACCGGCTCATCGCTCTCCAGAAAGCTCAGGAGCTTGCGCCGTTTGATCTCCTTCTCGGCGGTCTCGACGAGGAAGGCGCTGCGGCCGCGGGGACCGACAAGCTGGTCAATCTCCCTTACCAGTTCGGCAGGAAGAACGATATGGGCTCTCTGAGTAGCCATTGAGTGCGCCCACTTCAAATGGGCCAACATAATTGTAGCATCTGTTCGCTGCCGCGCCCCAAACAGAATCGCGGGCGCCCGTTACACTGGAAAAGCTATGCATTTTCGCACGGGAAACGAGATTCGCGAGCTGTTTCTGCGCTTCTTCGAGTCGAAGGGCCACCGCCGCGTGGCGTCGTCGTCGCTGGTGCCGCACAACGACCCCACGCTGCTCTTTGCCAACGCCGGCATGAACCAGTTCAAGGACGTTTTTCTGGGCGCGGAGAAGCGCGACTACACGCGCGCCACCACCTCGCAAAAATGCGTGCGCGCCGGCGGCAAGCACAATGACCTCGAAAATGTCGGGTTCACGCGCCGCCACCACACCTTCTTCGAGATGCTGGGCAACTTCTCGTTCGGTGACTACTTCAAGCGCGAAGCGATCGCCTACGCGTGGGAACTGGTGACGAGCCCGGAGTGGATGGGCATTCCCAAGGACCGGCTCTACGTGACGATTTTCGAGGGCGCGGCCGATGTTCCGCGCGACGACGAAGCGGAGAAGTATTGGCTCGAGGTCGGCGTGCCCAGGGACCGCATCTTCGAGTACGGTGTGAAAGACAACTTCTGGCAGATGGGCGAAACCGGCCCTTGCGGCCCGTGCTCGGAGATCTTTTACGACATGGGCCTCGAAGCCGCTGAGACGCCTGGAGTCGACAAGCCTTTCGGGCAGGACGACGCGCGCTACGTCGAGATTTGGAACCTGGTCTTCATGCAGTTCGATCGATCCGCGATCGGCGACGGCGAAGGCAACGTCAGCTACAAGCTGACGCCCTTGCCGAAGCCTTGCGTCGACACCGGCATGGGCCTGGAGCGCGTGGCCGCGGTGCTGCAAAGCAAGGTGAGCAACTTTGAGACGGATCTGTTCACGCCGCTGATTGCAAGAGCCGCGGCGTTAGCGGGAGCTAGCGGGGTTAGCAAGTTAGCAAGTCAGCGAGCCAGCGGGTCAGCGAATCTGGAGGTAGGTCCGGGCTTTAGCCCGGACACCAGCAGCCCAACAAACGCTGGGGCTTTAGCCCCTGAGGGAACGAGTGCCGACGATCCGGCCGCGAGCCTGCGCATTATCGCCGATCATTCGCGCGCGGCCACCTTTTTAATCAGCGACGGCGTGCTGCCCTCGAACGAGGGCCGCGGCTATGTGCTGCGCAAGATACTGCGGCGCGGCATCCGCCACGGCCGGCTGCTCGGCCAGGAGAAGCCGTTTTTGAATCAGATGGTCTATGCCGTGCGCGACGAAATGAAA
>Ga0335078_10006101_pt1 | contig 17875 bp, 12 predicted proteins | sample Lox_Sample_32_FD_206711 | JGI IMG/M metagenome (GOLD analysis project Ga0335078, IMG submission 206711) | Soil microbial communities from Loxahatchee National Wildlife Refuge, Florida, United States - Lox_Sample_3.2 | ecosystem: Environmental > Terrestrial > Soil > Wetlands | place: USA... | reverse complement strand
CCGACCGCGAGCTGTAACCTCAACTCAAGCGTCGTCTCGGGAACCAGGGGTTGCGTCGAATGCAGCAATACCCCAGTGTAGCTGATGTTCTCGGTCGTCCCTTCCAACCAAGTAGGACTGTGTGGTTGGCGAAAGTATACAGGCAGGTGAAGCGCGAAACGCCTTGCGCGATCGGCGTTATGATTTAGTGTTTTAGTGCTCATAGTGACCGCAGGAAGGGGAATGAAGTGGGATAAGCTCTGCGCCTTTCAGCACAGTGCAGCTGCTCCCCCGGATGGGGTTCTTGGATTGGATTGGCCCTCCGGTTCGCTTGCGCCGGGCAGGCCATAACTCGGGATCATGTTGGATGACTTTCGGCAATTCGAAACCTTGGCTGGTGTCGGGCAGTTGAAAGCGCCGGCTGCGCGGGATGATCGAATGGTATAAAGCTCCGCCCTGTGACTTACAGACTGCCTTTTCTGTAAGTCCTTCTCTATACGTTCAATGATGAAACTCACAAGCCGTCCGGGCCCGCGTCGCCACTGATTCTGGCAACGGACCTGGCATCTCAGCCCTCAGTCGAAGACCCGTTGTATCAACTCAACCGACTACCAGGGGGTTCGACCACAATAACTGCATTACCTGCTTCAATGATGACTGTTAGCTTCCAACCGCCCGCCCATTCTTGGGCCGAACAAGCCGATAGTGAGAAATCTGAATCGCCATCAGCGGGCCACCTTCGTCGTTCGCTCGCTGTTCCGAGCGCATGACCATACCTTGACAGATCACCTCAGCAGTTCGCTCTACGCCGATCTGCCGAGGAAGAACCAAAGTCAATTCGATACGCGTCCTGGGCGCAGCCCAATCCTCGCCATGGAACAACATTCCCGACCGGCTGATATTCCGGGTCGTGCCCCTGTGCCAGCCGCCCTCGCTGTCAGTCCGATAGCGCAGTGGGAATTGCAGCGAAAAGCGCTGGGCACGCGTCTTATTATTCAGGGCTACGCCGCCTATTGCGTCGGGCATTCTCCGTCCCATACCTCGATGATTCCTTGCGAACGCCCCAGGGACCCTCTGCGGGTTCCTTGGTTCTTTCCCAACTCTCGCTAATTTATAGTCTCAGTTTACGCTGCCCTGAAATCTTGACAATAGCCCTATGGTATCATCGATATAGCACTATGGGTAGCTATTGTAATAGCACCACCCGGTGCTATACTGCGGTTGGAAAGTTTTGAGCTTAGTTGCCGGCGACCAGACCGTGATCGACGGCATAAAGAACGAGTTCCAAACGGTTGGAAACGCCTAGTTTATCAAAGATATTCGTCAGGTGGTGCTTGGCGGTGTTCTCGCTTATTCCAAGTTCCCGCGCCAGATCCTTGTTGGTATAACCTGCCACAATCAGGCCTATAACCTCCATCTCCCTGGGACTTAGACCGAAGTTTCGCGGGACCCCTGATACGTTGTGCGACGGCTTCATGCGCCGAAGCACCTGGATAATGTCCGAAACACCCTCCTGGCCGACCCAGTACTGCCCCTCGCTGACGCACTGGATGCTCTTAAGAAGCAGTTGCAGCGCCGAGTGCTTTAGTACGACGCCGCGCACACCCAATTGCAATGCCTGAACGACCTGCTCCCTATCGATCGCTGCGGTCAACATGATCGTGCGCGTGGGAAGTTCCAGCTTGGCAAGTTCCGCAAGCACTTCCAGGCCACTCAGCTTGGGCAACGAGAGATCCAGCAGGAGCACATGCGGTTTGAGCCGGCGGACCACCTTTACCGTTTCTTCGCCGTCTACGGCTTCGCCAACAATGCGTATTCCCGCCTCAGCCTCTAGCAGCTTGCGCAACCCCTCTCGAAATAACGCATGGTCATCCGATATGACAATGTCGATTGTAGGCGCAGAGTCTTCCATGGGCAGCCGATGGTATGTGAGCCATGTTACTTCCTTCAGCCCAACCAAAGCAAACTCAAAAACCTTTTTCTCCGGGTTATTATGGATTCGGCATTTCGATCAACTTAGCTTTGCCCGAGGCGTAGGATAGCCTGCGCACGCAGCTTCACGTGCCTCTGCCGAATCGGGACACACTTTTTAGGACCTGGACAGTATAGCTCAGAGTTCACGGAATTTCAAGAAAACACAACAAGTTCGACTGGAGGCCGCGCGTTGGGCAGTCGGTGTAAAAGTTCAACCGCGAACGTGCTGTTTCTCCGTCGGGCCGCGCAGGTGCACTCTGCGGAAGGAGAAGGGAACTTCCGGTCAAGAGGTTGGCACGTTGGCCTCTGTTTCGCTCGAGCGAGGACTCTCGGCGCCATAGGCGGATACGGACGTAAGGACATAGTAGTAGGTCATTCCTGCCTTCACGCTCGTGTCTACGTAGATGCCGGCGTTGACCGGCGCGGAGTTAATCGGCGTCCCGCTTTCCGCTCCCGGGGCGGTCCCCCGATAAATATTGTAGCCTACTACGCCCGGGGTGGTGCTGGAGGCCCAGGAGAGGATGATGTCTGCGCAGCCGCTGCCGGTGAGGTTAATGGTCTGCGGACTGCCGCTGGCATTGTCGTTGATGCTCAGCGTCGCCATGCGCTGCCCGGCGCCGGACGGCGTGAAGGCTACCCCGATGGTGCAGGTGCCGCCCGCAGCCACGGAAGCGCCGCAGGTGTTTGCGATCTCAGCAAAGTCTCCGGCATTTGTCCCGGTGACGATCAGCCCGGCCATGCTCAACGCCGCATTCGTGCCGTTGGTCAGGGCGATCGTCTCAGTCGTGCCCGTCGTCGCGACGGGTTGGCCTGGAAAAGAGAGATTGGAGGGCGAAAGGCTGACTCCCGCCGGTGGATTGCCCTTTCCGGGTGGACCGGTGGGAGGCCCGGTGGCGATCCCGAAGAGGCTGACCGTCTGGGCGCCCCCGCTCGCGTTGTCCGCGATGTTGACCGCTGCCACTCGACTGCCGCTGGCAAGTGGAGTGAAGGTTACTCCGATCGTGCAACTTTGCCACGCCGCAATCGAGTTGCGGCAATTGTTGGTCAAAGCGAAATCACCGGCATCCGCCCCGCTAAAGTAGACCCCGGCAATGACCAGAACACCCGGACCGGAATTACTTACATTCATGGTTTGTACTGCGCTGGTCGCGCCGAGGGGCACGCTGCCAAAAGAAATACTGGCGGGAAATAGATTGAGCGAAGGGCTTATTCCCATTCCCGTAAGGACGACCGACTGCCTGCCGCCCGCATTGCCGTCCGCAATGCTGAGGCTCGCTTGCCGCCGCCCGCTCGCAGACGGCCTCATGCTCACGCTGATCGTGCAATTCGCTCCGATCCCGACCGAACCGCCGCAGTTGTTGGTCTGGGCGAAATCGGCGGCGTTGGCGCCCGTGATCGCGATGCCTTGAATCGCTAAGGCCGCGTTGCTTGCATTATTCAACGAGACGGTGCGAGCTGAACTCGTCAGGCCGACGGTTACGTTGCCGAACGACAAGCTGACGGCCGAAAGGTTGACGGTAAGCGCCGAGCCTGGCCGAGCGAAGCCGCTCCAGCACAAAACCGGCAATACTGCGAGCACAGCAACAGCGAATAGAAGTGCCGGACCCTGGGGTCGCGCTTCGCGCCTCCGGCTTGGCGCGACAAACGCCTCGAGCCTGCATGCAATCCGCTTTGTGGGACAAGGTACCGAAGGAAGGGTAAATGGAACCTTTCGGCAATTAAGCAGCATGGCAATTATAGCCTTTATATGTATAAGTTGATGAATGCTGATCTATATCACCAGACGTGGCACAGGGAACGATCGCGGCTATTCGATGGGGAAAGACAGTCGGACTCGTCCTCGACGCACTCACTCGTCTTCTGAACCGGTTCTGAAAAGTTGGGATCCTAATCCTGCGAACTGAGCGAATCAGCCGCCAGCCAATCCGTGCAAGTAGCTCTCCACTTTCTGCTTCTCTTTAATGCTTGAGGAGACCTCAATGGCCCCGCGGCTTTGCTCGTTGCGGCCTGCCCGAAGTCAGCACGCGCACCTCGAGCAGGGAATGCTGGTGGGTTTTTTTGCTCAACAGTTGCCCGGGTCCTGTGCGAAGAGACACGGGAATCTTGAAGGTCACTTACTTCGCGCCGTCGGTTGCGAAGCGTTTGGTGGGTCGGAGGGCCCTCCTCAAGCTGCCTGAACGATGGGGCAGATCGGAGGGCCCGGTTGGTTTCTACTAATAATTCTCTTTCCCAGGCGGAAACTGCGCCGGTTAGTTGGACGGAACAGTCGTCGCGGTTTCTCCCGACGCCGAACTCTGCGAGTCATCTGGGCCGACGGCCGTAACTACATAGTAGTACGTCGAACCTGCGCTCACGCTCTCATCGGTGAAGGCGGTCCCGTTAACCGGGGCGGAATTGAGCGGGGTCGAACTCTCTCCTCCCGAGTTTGTTCCCCGGTAAATGTTATAACCGACGATTCCGGAGCCTGAACTCGCTGTCCACGAAAGATTCACGTTATGGAGTCCCGATCCGGAGAGGCTTACGGTTTGCGGGCTGCCCGTGACATTGTCGGCGACGGTGAGGGATGCCGTTTCGGAGTTGCAGGTTGACGGCGCGAAGGCGACGGCGATGGTGCAGTCTGCTCCCGCCGCAACCGAACTGCCACAGGTGTTCGCAACTTCGGTGAAATCTGCAGCATTCGCGCCCGTAATTGTGAGACTGCTGATGGTCAGCGCGGCGTTGCCGTTGTTAGTCAGGGTGACGGTTTGAGTGCTGCTGGTATTGGCAATCGGATCGCTCCCGAACGAGAGGCTGGCGGGAGAAAGGCTGACCGTTGCCGTAGTGCCCGTGCCGGAAAGGCCGAGGGACTGGGGGCTTCCGGTCGCGTTATCGGTAATGCTGACCGAGGCCGTGCGGCTGCCGCTGGCTGTCGGATCAAAAGTGACGCTGATCGTGCAGCTCCCGCCTGCCGCCACTGAACTGCCGCAAGTGTTCGACTGAGCAAAATCGCCGGCGTTGGCGCCTGTGAGTGCGACACTGGAAAGACTTAAGGCCGCACTGCCATTGTTCGTCAGCGTAGCTGTCAGTGTCCCGCTGGTGGTGCTCAGGGACTGGTTGCCGAAGGAGAGGCTCGAGGGAGAAAGGTTGACCGTTGCCGTAGTGCCCGTGCCGGAAAGGCTGAGGGACTGGGGGCTTCCGGTCGCGTTATCGGTAATGCTGACCGAGGCCGTGCGGCTGCCGCTCGCCGTCGGATCAAAAGTGACGCTGATCGTGCAACTCCCGCCTGCCGCCACTGAACTGCCGCAAGTGTTCGACTGAGCAAAATCACCGGCGTTGGCGCCCGTGAGTGCGACACTGGAAAGACTTAAGGCCGCACTGCCGCCGTTAGTCAGCGTGGCGGTTAGCGTTCCACTCTTGGTGCTGACCGATTGATTGCCGAAGGAGAGGCTTGAGGGAGAAAGGCTGACGGTTGCCGTAGTGCCTGTCCCGGAAAGGCTCACCGACTGGGGGCTATTGCTCGCGTTGTCGATCACGGTAACGGCTGCGGTGATAGATCCGCTGTTGATCGGAGCGAATTGGACGCTGAACGTGCACGAGGCCCCTACCGCCACGCTCGTCCCGCAATTGTTGGTTTGGATATACTGATTGGGATAATTGCCAGTCAGCTGGATTGACGTGATGCTCAGGGCCGCACCGCTGCTGTTGGTCAGCGTGGCGGTCAGCGCTCCACTGGTGGTGTTGAGCGACTGATTGCCAAAGGAGAGACTGGCGGGAGAGAAAGTGGCCGCTGCCACGACTCCCGTCCCAGAGAGGCTGATCGTCTGGGGACTGCCGGAAGCATTGTCCGCAATACTTACCGCGGCCGTACGGCTGCCGCTGGCTGTGGGTGAAAAAGCAACGCTGATCGTGCAGCTCGATCCCGCGGGAAGCGAACTGCCGCAACTGTTGCTCTGAGCAAAGTCGCCGGGGTTGCTCCCCGTGACCGTCACGCCGGAAATACTCAGAGCGGCCGTGCCCGTGTTGCTCAGAGTGGCAGTCTGCGCCGCGCCGGCGGTCCCCACCGGCTGGTTTCCGAAGGAAAGGCTGCCAGGGGAGACGCCGCCTGTCGGAGCGGTGGCTGCGACGCCGGTGCCATTAAGGTTTACGCTCTTGCGCGCGCCCCAACTGCCGGTAGAGATGTTGAGCGTCGCAGAGCGCAGTCCGGTTGTATTGGGAGTGAAGGTCAAGCTGACCGAACAGTTCGCGCCGGGCGCCAGCGAGCTGCCGCAATTGTTGGACTGCCCAAACCTGCTGGCGTACGTGCCGCCGATCGCTACGCCTGTTATGTACAAGGATGCGCCACCCGTATTCGTCAGGGTAACGTTGTGTGCAGCGCTGGTCGTGTTGATGGCCACCGTTCCGAATGAAACGCTGGTCACAGAGACGCCGGCCACCCCCTGCTTGGGAGCTGCAGAAAAACCGTTGCTGTTGGAAGCGCAGAGAACTGCCAGCCCGATGATGACGGCCGGTAGAATCCCCGCCTTCAGAGGAATTTGACGCGTCGCCCGGGCTGGAAGGTCTGAGGTGCCCGGCCTGAGGGCCTTGCGCGTATGAAGCGAAAGAGTAGCGTTAAAGGCTAGCCGTTCTATTAAATCGAATATGCTCATTTTGTTTATGACCCTTTTACAAAGATATTGAGCGAGTAAAATCGCCAGTTCTATCCAGCCGGGGCTCGCAAAGATCCCATCGGCCCGGGCGGCTGGCGGATAAATCGAGCGCAGACGCGAAAAGCCGGATTGGGGATCGTTGTTCATCAGGCGCTTCGCCAAGACGCATAAGATTTTTATAAGGGTGTCTCTGTTCCCACGAGCGGCTGCGGGGAAACGGATCATAAGCGGGCGGGAGTCAGGGACTGAAGCGTCTTTCATTTTGTCTATCTCTCGATCCGGCTGAGCCAACCCGGAGCGACAACTTGAACCCACGTGTGAAGGTACCAGTACCATGGGAAGGGTCCTATAGTACGAGGGTACTGTCGGATTGGTTATGTATGGCTTAGGCGCTGAACATTTGAAACTTTTATGAGCGGCGTCTATAGCACCAAGGTACTATCGGAAATAGTAAGTATGCTTTTGATGGATTGCTCAACTACATACCTTGGCCGCGGTTCTATTTCCCATCGGCCCCGGGGCTGCCCCGCGCACTCGAACTGCCTGGTCGCCGCCTTGTTGGTTCGGAAAATTGCTGGTAGACTTGAATTTCTACGCACGATGGCAAAGCTTGCGAGACGTTTAAGGCGGAGCGGGGGGAGTGCCATGGCCAAAGGGGAAGACAGTTCATCGGGGTTCCGAGTGGTTGACCGCAGACCGTTTGCCGCTGACGGCTCCAGAAAAGAAGATGCCGCTGCGGATGACAAGAACGGCGAGGTCGGGCGCGTGGCTGAACGGACCGCGCCGCGCGAGGCGCCCAGTGAGGCCCCCGGCCCGTCTGACGAGGAATCGTCCGGGTTTGAAACCCTGGTTTCTTACCTCAGCACCACCGCCATGTTTCAAATGGGGTTAATAGCCGGGCCGTCCGGAGAGCACATTCCCGCCGACCTGCCCAACGCCAGCCGTACCCTCGATTTGCTGGAAGTGTTGCAGGAAAAGACCCGGGGAAATCTCACGGCCAGGGAATCTCGACTGCTCGAGGATGTCCTTTACGAACTGCGCATGAGTTTTCTCGAAATGCAGAAACGAATGGCGCCTAAGAGCAAATGAGATTGACCTTTCTGGGCACGGGGACTTCCACCGGGGTTCCAACCCTCGCCTGCCATTGCAGGGTTTGTACTTCTCGCGACCCGCACGATCAGCGGACACGGCCCTCGCTGCTGGTCGAGTTCGACGGCCGCGCCCTGGTGATTGATACGACGCCTGACTTCCGGGCGCAAGCTCTGCGGGAGAACCTGGAACGCCTGGACGCAGTCCTCTTCACTCACTCCCATGCGGATCACATCCTGGGGCTCGATGACGTCCGTTCCTTCTACTTCCGGCAGCAGAAGCCGATTCCGATTTACGCGGACGCCTATTGCATGCAGGAGATCCAACGGACGTTCAAGTATATCTTTGACGGTGATTATCCCTACGGCGGGGTTGCCCGGTTGGATCCTCATCTGATTGCAGGTCCCTTTGAGGTGGAGGGTCTCAAGGTCGTTCCGGTGCCCGTCCTGCACGGCAATCTGCCCATTCTTGGATTTCGCATCAACGGAGTGGCTTACCTGACTGACGTCAGCGAAATCCCTGAACAGAGCTATGCGCTGCTGGACGGCCTCGAGGTGTTGATTCTCGATGCCCTGCGCCCACGTCCCCATCCCACGCACCTGACGGTTGAACAGGCTCTTAAAGTGATGGAGCGGCTAAAGGTTCCCCGAGGTTACTGCACCCATATTGCCCACGAATTGGGACACGAGGAAACCAACGCGCGTCTTCCGTCGCACGTGCGGCTGGCATACGATGGATTGCAACTGGAGGTTTAGGAAGTTGAGAGTTTAGAGTCGCAAGTCGAAAGTACAGAAAATCCTGAGCCGTCGACGCGCCACTTTCAACTTTCGACTCTTGACTCTGGACTTTCGACTTTTGACTGTCAACTGTTAACTCTGGACTTTCGACTCTCGACTTTCGACTTCGGATGCGCGTCATTCACAATCTCGTCGATCTCCGGCCCGCACCTGCTTCCTGCGTGCTGACCGTGGGCAACTTCGACGGAGTCCATCTGGCGCACTTGAAGCTCCTGGACCGCGTTGTAGAAGTTGCTCGCCCGCGCGGAGCGATCGCCGCCGCTATCACTTTCGAGCCGCATCCGATCAAGTTTCTGGCTCCGGCCCGCGCGCCGAAGCTCCTCACGCCTTTCTCGAGGAAGGCCCGGCTGATCGCCCAAAGTGGCATCGACTTGCTCGTCGTGCTTCCTTTCAACCGCGAACTGGCTCACCTCTCGCCCGTGGATTTCGTGCGCGATATTCTGGTTCGCCCGCTGCATGCGGTGGCGGTTCACGTTGGCCCGAATTTCCGCTTCGGGTATCGTCAGGCTGGAGACGTGGAGATACTGGGGGAATTGGGGCGGCAGGAGGGTTTTGCAGTCGAAGTTCTGCCTCTGCTCGAAGTGCGCGGCCAGCGGGTTTCAAGCACGCGCATCCGGGAATTGCTGGTGGAGGGCAAGGTCCAAATGGCTAACCGGCTGCTGGGCAGGCCCTTTTCGGTTTATGGACCCATTGTGGCCGGCATGGGCGTGGGCCGCAAGCACACTGTCCCCACTCTCAATCTCGCTCCGGTTGAGGAGCAGCTGCCCAGGACCGGAGTCTACGTCACTCGCACCCGCCTTGGCGCGCGGCTTTATGACTCAGTTACTAATGTCGGACATAAACCCACGTTCGGTGATAACCAGAATCTTACAGTCGAGGTCTTTCTCCTGGATTTCCCGGGCGGCGAGGTCGAGCAGCCGGACATGGAAATTGAGTTCCTTTACCGCTTGCGGGATGAAATCAAGTTCCAGAATCCTGCCATCCTGAAACTGCAGATTCAGGAGGACGCCCGCCGTTCGCTCAAGTTCTTCCGCCTCCTGCGCAGCTTCGCCCCGCCGCAGAAAGCCAATCCCGCCTCTGACCCGGTTGCGCCCGGAAAATCGTAGCCTGGAACGCGCCGGTTTAAATATGTCTGTTCCCATGGGCCTTCAGCCCGCGGAACCCCATGAAAAACAGTCAAGGGTGGCGCCGACGTGCCGTAGTTTGGCATGTCTCGGTCCCTGTCCCGAGGACGTATACATCCCGCCAAAGTATGGCGGGACGCATGCGCCATCCTGGTTTTTCGACCCTGGATCGTGGGGGGCCGATGCGAGAGGCGTCTCCCGCCCTCCAGTTGGAGCCAAAGCGCCGGGCGTGAATTTTCCTAATATTCTGCTCCTGACATCCGATATGTAATATGGTCGCGGAAAAACACGGCCACCCTCGGGCGCCAAGCAAGCGAAGGTTGGCGCCTCGACAGTGTGACTGTGGATCTGGAGGAAGGAGTTTCAGGGATCAATCGCCTGCCGCGCAATCCCTCGAGCACTGTTCCACCAAGGATCTTGTCCCGGCCGTGAGAACGTATGAGGAGTGGGTCATCCTGAGCGCAGCGAGGGATCACTGCAGTTGCTCGTAAACGGTCGGACCATTTAAAACTGCGGAGATCTTTCGCTTCCTTCAGGATGACGGTTGATTGATCTTTTCACAGCTTCCGGGCGAGGGGACTCGCAGGAGTTCCCCGCGCCCGCCAGAAGATTCCGAGTCAAGCCAGTGGGCGAACTGCCAACAGATAGCACGGACGAAGAAGAGAGGCGATGCTTCCGGGAAGCCGTTGGCCAAACCCTCACCGGACTCGAATCAAATCCCTCGCATTTTCTATCGCGTGATCGCCCCGAACCTTCGGCCGCGTCGTACGTAGCCGGCCTGCCCCAAGCCGAGGCGGAGTGCATTATGCTGGCGCGCCGCCCTCCGGCACGCCGGGTGACGCGGCGCCTCGCGTCAGCAATGGGTGCGCGAAGCGTCTGCGTGCCATGTACTGAACAGGCAAAACCCTGTGTGCAAGAGTCGGCCCTGGCACGAGGATGTTGCACGCACAAGTCAATTCCCCAGAAGGAGCAACTACCATGAAGTGGTATTACGACATGAAGATCGGCACGAAGCTGATTGCAGCTTTCCTTATCGTTGGCACAATCACTGCCATCGTGGGTCTCATCGGCATTCGGAATATGGGTCAAATCGCCGGCCAGGCGGACGCGATGTACGCCAGGGAGACGCTGGGGATCGCCTATCTGGGAAAAGCCAATGTGGATCTCATTTACGTGGCCCGGGCCGAAAAGAACCTGCTGCTTTCCTCGAGTAAGGAAGAGCGCACAAAGTACCTGACCGCCATCGAGACTTTCAAGGGACAGCTAAAGGAAAACATCGAAAAGGCCCGCGGGGTGATTTATACGGATAAGGGCAGGGAACTGCTGGCGCAGTTTGAGGCGGCGTGGAAAGAACGCGAGGATGTCCTGACCGAAATCCTGGACCTCGCCGCAAAGGAGAAGGCGCAGCAGAAGCGCCAGTCGGTTGAACTCTCTTTCGGTTTGGGAAGGCAGAAGTCCGATGCCGTCGAAAAAGTCCTCGGCGAACTGACAACTCTGAAGGAGGACAACGCCAAGCGGGCTGCAGATACGGCGAACGACAGCTATCGGAGCAGTCGCGCCTATATGCTCATCCTGGTGGTGGGCGGAGTGCTGGCAGGCCTGGGACTCGGAATTTTCATCTCCAGCAGCATTTCACGGCCGATCGGTGAACTCGCCGGCGTGGCCAGGAACATCTCGCTTGGAAATGTCGATCAGAATGTTGATTATCACTCCGGCGATGAACTCGGGCTTCTCGCCGAGTCTTTCCGGGCCCTTATTCAGTATATCGGAGGGGTTTCCGGGGCTCTCGAGAAAGTGGCGATCGGCGACCTCAGCGTCGCCTTGGTGGCGAAATCCGACCGGGACACATTAACCAAAAGCTACGGTCAGACGCTCGAGGCGATGACGGAGGTCACGCATGCGGCTGAAGAAATCGCCCGCGGGAACCTGACCGTGACAGTGCGGGCACGCTCGGAGCAGGACAAGCTGATGAAAGCCTTGGCGTCAATGGTCTCAGGTCTCACGCGGACCGTCACGGACATCCGCTCCATTGCCGGCGAGGTGTCGGCGGCCAGCCAGTCCATCAGTACAGCTTCCATCCAGGTCTCGAACGGCGCGAGCGGCCAGGCCGCCTCGGCGGAGGAGGCGTCGTCCTCGATGGAACAAATGGTTTCGAACATCAAGCAGAATGCCGACAACGCGCAGCAAACCGACAAGATCGCGAACAAATCGGCCAAAGACGCCCAGGAAAGTGGCAAGTCCGTTGTGGAAGCGGTAGCCGCGATGAAGGAAATTGCCAACAAGATTTCCATCATTGAGGAGATCGCGCGTCAAACCAACCTGCTTGCCTTGAACGCCGCCATCGAGGCAGCGCGGGCCGGGGAGCATGGTAAGGGGTTTGCCGTGGTCGCCGCGGAAGTGCGGAAGCTTGCGGAGCGCAGCCAGAAGGCGGCAGGCGAGATCAACCAGCTTTCCGGGACCACAGTGAAGGTTTCTGAACAGGCCGGAGCGATGCTCGAGAAATTGGTGCCCGACATCCAGAAAACCGCGGAACTGGTGCAAGAGATCAGCGCGGCAAGCAGAGAACAGGACACCGGCGCAGATCAAATCAACAAGGCGCTCCAGCAGTTGGAAAAGGTCATCCAGCAGAACGCTTCCGCCGCTGAAGAGATGGCCTCCACAACCGAGGAACTTACCGGGCAAGCTGCCCAATTGTTGAGTGCTTTGGGGTTCTTCCGCACTGCAGACCAGGGCGCCTCTTCTTTGCCTCGCCCTGTCGCGGCGAACCTTCCAAGACAGAAGGCCCCGGCGACGGGGGATGCTCCCAAAGGGAACGGGCACGGCGTCGTCCCGCCGGAATTGCTGGCGGCCGCTAAAGGCGGAGTTTCCGTCGATCTGAGTGATAACGGCGACCGGCTCGACAAGGAGTTCGAGCGGTATTGAGCGGTTCCGGCGCGGACCGGCGACGGTCGGCGACGGCACTCTTGGTGCAAAAGGAGCTGATTATGAGCGTCACGGAGATTACTGAGGCGCAGCAGTATCTCACCTTCAAACTCGGCAATGAGGTCTTCGGGATTGAGGTTGCCAAGGTGAGGGAAGTCCTGGATTTTGCCACCATCACGGCCATTCCCAGAACTCCCGAATTCATGAGCGGAGTAATCAACCTGCGGGGCAGCGTGGTGCCGGTGGTCGATTTGCGGCGCTGTTTCGGGATGTCGAAGACGGAGAGGACGCGGAGCACCTGCATTGTAGTGGTTGAAGTAATGCTCGAAAACGAATCAACCGTCATTGGTGCTCTGGCCGATTCCGTCGAGGAAGTGATCGACCTCGAGCCCGATCAGATTGAGCCCGCGCCCAGAATCGGGACGCAGGTTCGCACGGATTTCATTCGAGGCATGGGAAAGCGGGACAGCCGGTTCCTCATGATCCTGGACATTGACCGGGTCTTTTCGGCTGACCAGTTGGCAGCCGTCCACGCTGTGGAGGGCGGTGAGTTGGTTGCTGAAGCTGTCGCTTGAGGGAGGTCCGTTTTCCCCCAAGCTGCGGGCCGCCGCGGACTCCTACCCTAAGGATCCCCTGCTGTCCCGACTGGACATAAAGGCCGCTGGCAGAAGCCGACGGGCGGCGCCAGACAGGTGCGGACCTGCCGAAGCACCTCAAGGTGGTGGCGCATATGTCCCGACGCTCGTTGCCGGGATGTATGCGCCTCTTTAGCATCAGAAAGCCGCAGACATGCCAAAGAACGGCACGTTTCAGCCCCCACGAATCATTTGAAACACTCTGGCGGGCTGGCGGCCGCTTCCAACTCTTGACTCGCGACTTTCAACTGTTGACTGTGGACTGCCTCACCTCACTCCGCCTGCGGCAGCAGAATGATGAGTTCGAGCTGGGGGTTGGGGATGTCGCCGGGGACGTAGGCGCCAATGTTGCGGGCCCGCTGCACGGCTTCCCAGGCGGCCCCGGATTGATTGAGGCTGAAATACTGATAGTTGAGCTTAATAGGGATCGACCCCGGAGGAGACGGGACGTGAGTTAATGGAATGGCAGGCAGGGCCTGGCGAATGAGCGTTTCGATGTGCGTGGCCGAACACACCTTGACGAGTTGTGGCACGCGCCTGAGCAGTTCGGCCTCGTTCACATCCGCGCTGACCGCCAGGTACATTCGCGTATTCATCAGGTACTTGGCGTTCGCCAGCGCCGCAGAATAGATCGAAGGCCGGCTGAGTTTCAGCGGAATAGAAACGAAGTTGCTGGGCACTACCGTTTCGAGCAGCATGCGCAGCTTTTCGTCAAGGTCGGAAAAGCAGGCGCCCAGATTATCGTGGTCGTAATTGGGCAGGTCGCGAGGCTGTAAGGTGGTCGAGAAGGTGGTGAGCGACGCTGCCAGGGCCAGCATGGTGGTGTACAGGCCTTCCGGATGGCCCTTCCGGGATTCGAAGATGTGGCGCATGACCGGCAGATGGCTGTTGGCCGTGTAAAGCAGCCAGAAGTTGGCAATGTCGGCGGCGGTGAATTCCGCCAGGCTCTGGTTCTTCTGCCGCCGCATTCCCGAAAGCGTGCTGCTCTTGGCGGCAAGGATCTCGACCAGCCGGCGCAGGATCGCCACCAGGTGTTCGCTGGCAGAAATATCAAGCAAGGGAGGAATGAACTGCGGATCCAACTCGTAAAGACCGGTATCCGTCTTCTTCACCCGCCCGAGGCGAAGAATCGTGTTGCCCTGAAGCGGTTCTCCTTCGAGAAGCAGGCGTAAGTTCTTCTTCGCTACCTGCACCGGTTTTTCAGCTAGCCCGGTATTCTCGTCGCGGGAGAGTTCAATCTCGGCCTGGTAGCGAGTATCGCCGCTTTTCTGCCCCACGGAGACGTTGAGCCCGCGATCACGATGCTGGGGCACCGCAAGATAGACTTCGAGCGAGGTCTGATCCGGACCAAACGACTGCTCGAGGCGTCGTTCGCCCGGAGCGGCGTCAGAGTCGGGAATTTCGAATGCCAGCCCGTCCGGAAACAGTCCCACGGCGCGCGTCAGCGCCAGGCTGCCGGCGGAGAGCGCTTCGTGGTTGAATTGCAGTTCCGCAAAGCCCCAGGGACAGTACTTGAGCGCCCCCAGCTTGAACTCTAGTACGCTTTCGAAGAACCTGTCTTGCAGTTGCAAATGCTGGGGCGTAAGGAAAGTGCCCTTAGCCCAAATTACCGGTTGGAGTTGGCGCATAGATTCTCAAAGCTAGCAAGATGCAGCGAGCTAAGTCAAACAGGCATTTGTGATTTGCGATCGATGATTTGCGATTTCAAACCCCGTCGCGATGGGTGGCGCATACGTCCCGACGCTTGTTGCACGGATATATGCGTTTCCTTGGCACAGGAGGTGCGCAGACTTGCTGAAGAACCGCACGTCTGCGCCACTCGTGAAGTTTTCCCCACGCCAAGTCGAGAGCCAGCGCCTATCAATGGCAAATCACCGATCGCAAATCGTCAATCCTCACAGCCCCTCGAAGGCGCGGGCAATTCCAGCGTGTCCAAAGGGTTTATGGGTGCCTCCCGGGAGCTCGACTTCAATCTTTGTCGAGTAGAAAAGAAGGCGAGCAATCAAACGGCCCTCAAAAGTCAAATCAGCGGTCATCTCGATAACCGGCTTGGTGTCCCCCGGTGCGGCTTGCCGGCCCGTCTTCCGAGTATTCAGCATCAGCTTGCCGGAGGGCAGCCGGGCTGTACCGAGCCAGGAAAAATCAGCCTTCTTATCAATATCCAGCAAGCCTCCCCGCTCTTCGACCGCTTCTCGAATCAGATGAATTGCCTGATCCAGCCGCTCCTGAAGTTCGTTCTCCGTCATTAGGACACCTCAGCCCTATAGATAATTCCGCGACTACAACTCGCGGACGGAACCTCCCCCGCAACCGAACGCAGCGCCGCCTCGCGCCACAGTTAAATTACGAATATCCTGATGGTAGTTCGTCCCTAATAGAATTGAGCAAAAGGAGTAGTGAAAGCAATAACAATTTTGAGAAGCACGGCTTGGAAAAACCGCGCTGTGGAGCCCCAGCCGGCGCGAGGGCGACGCCGCTCATTTTCCTAGAATTTGACCAGAATATCCATATCGATCAGGTTTTCGCTGTTTCGCAGGTCGGGATACCAGGCGCCGCCGTTGCCGTTGCAGCCTGCGAGGGTTACCGAAGGGCTGCCGTTCATGCAGGCGAATTGGGAGGGAAACCCGTTGTTTCCGCCCGGAGGTGTGATTCCACCCTGCCCAGTCCAGTACGGCACATTCGCATGGCGATGGGTGAACTCCCAACGGAAGGTGATGTACTGCTTGGGCATCCAGTCAAAGGTGATTGAGCTATCCCAGGCTTTGAACGGGTCGCCCGGATTCTCGGTGAAGTAAGGCGAACTGGTCGACGCTGAAATAGCTGTCTCTCCGTTGATCGGCGGCAATAGCACCAGGTAGCGGCCGGGGTTGTTGATTTCTCCGCCCCCCAGCGTCAATCCGAAAAGGTCCTTCTTAAACCAAGAACGGTTGTAAAGCATAAAGCCCAAAAAGCTCTGCTTGGGGCCGCCTTTCGTGTCGCCGTGGCAACTCACACCGCCGCCGAATTCACAACCCATGTCGCCGGTAAAGCTGAATGCCATCTTGTCCAGGGTTTTCGCCGGTTGGTCGTAGTACTTGACCTCGACGCTGTCATCGGTGTGGACGCGGCCGCGGTTGGGGATAAAAAGGTCGTCGTGCCCCAAACCGTAATTGTTCGAGATGATGTTTATCCATGGCTTTGGGGTCCACTTGATCTGTCCACCCAGGCCCGGGCGATGGTTGGCGGAGGCATAGGACTGCCAGCCGTTCATGAACCACGGCTCAATTTTCAGATGGGCCGTGGGAAAGATCTGGACACGCACGCCGTTGAAGAACCAGGGTGTGTTCGAGGAAACATAGGAGGGTTGGTAAGCCCAGTTGTCGAAGTTGTAGTAGCTGAAAAGGCCGATGTACGACAGAAATATTCCGGCGTCGACATTGATGCCGTGGAGCGCGTTGAAATGGTATCCGCCGTATGCTTCAGAGACGTAGCGGTAGGCAGTGTCAAGATCCCACTGGCCGTGGCCGGGGCTAGGGTCGTTGCGCGGCGTGGTTTCTGAATACATGCCAAATTGCGTCATCAAGCGGGCGCGCACGTTGTCGTAATGAAAATCGCCGCCCACGCCAAGCTGTTCCACTTGCACTTCTTGTGAGCGGAAGATTTCACTCGACCCGCCCATCGAGTGGTCCTGGGGATGATTAAAGTCGTAAGTGTAGGTTATGTCGGCCCGGACTTCCGGCGTAAAGAATTTCGAGTCCCAGTAGATATTCTTGGTGCGCGGATTGCCATTGAGCCACGTCCAGTCCGCATCGGAGAAGGGCTCGATTTTGGCGGGCGCCTGGGGTGTGGCCGCCTCAGTCGCCGCGGGGCCGGCTGCGATCGATGCGGGTTCTCCCGCAGGCTTCAAGGCCGCCGTCGCATTCAGCGAAGCCACCATGACGGGCTTTGCCGCGGACGCAGTCTCGATGGAACTCCGGTCAAGCGATAGCGGCAGGGTTCGAGCCACAGGGGATTGAGTGGCAGGTAGTGTTTCCGCTTTCCCGGCCATGGCAACCTGGCTGGCGGCGGCCGTGGTGACACCCGATTCGGACGAAGCAGTCGGAACCTGATTCGCCGCATCCGCCCGCGCGTTGTGCTTCGCGGCTGCCGCAACGACAGGCTGATCCGCCGCAACTGCGTTTGCCGCGGCCGCAGACATGACATGCGCATCTTCTCTTGTTGCTTGCCTGGCTTCCACGGCAGCCAGGCGCCGCTCAAGCCGGTCGATCCGTTCGAGCAATTGCCTCTCCCGATCGCTGAGCGGCGAGGCGGCGGAATTCAAGTTGGCCGATGGCTTTTGAAAGTCAGCCGCGCCGGCGGGATCGATCGCGCCCACCGAAGCCCCAGGCGCAGCCAGGGTCATATCAACTCGCAGGCTCTGCTGCGGCCCCAGATCAATGGTAGCCGTTAGTAAGCTGGCCAGACCCGGTTTGTTTGCCGTCAGTTGATATCGACCGGGACTGAGGTTGTCGACTGCGAAGGTGCCTCGGTTGTCGCTAACCGCAGTCCGGCCGGTGTTTCCGTCGATGCTGTGTACAACTACCTGCACGCCGCTGACTGGCGCTCCCTCGGCGTTCCGCGTAACACCGTGAAGGCTGCCAAGATTTCCCCCGCCAAAACTGCACGGCGGCAGAAGCAGCAGTGCGGACACTAAAGACACAATACGAGTTCGCAACATTTGAACGGACCTCCCCCAGGGCTGTATCAAACTC
>Ga0335078_10006100_pt1 | contig 17877 bp, 11 predicted proteins | sample Lox_Sample_32_FD_206711 | JGI IMG/M metagenome (GOLD analysis project Ga0335078, IMG submission 206711) | Soil microbial communities from Loxahatchee National Wildlife Refuge, Florida, United States - Lox_Sample_3.2 | ecosystem: Environmental > Terrestrial > Soil > Wetlands | place: USA... | reverse complement strand
CTGCTTGCGGCGTTTCTATCGCTGATCTCTTGTGGGTTCCAGGCTTTGGGACAGGAGACTGCTCCTGCTCCGACGGAGCTTTCGGAGAATTCGGTGCAGGCGCTGCTGATCCGGAAGGTAGCGCCAGTGTACCCGCCGCTGGCGCGCCAGGCGCGGATTCAGGGCACGGTGGTTTTGAGGATTGTGATCAACAAGGCGGGAGAGGTCCGCGATGTTCAGCTAGTCAGTGGGCATCCCATGCTGGCGCCTGCGGCGATTGAAGCGGTGAAGCAGTGGAGGTATCAGCCCTACATGAAGGACGGTGAGGCGATTGACGTATCAAGCAACGTTCAGGTGAGCTTCAAGATGCCTGACGAGCCCACTTCAGGCGGGACTATTGCGGCGCAGGGTGGCGTGATCACCGGAGTCGTCGCTTCGAGTACCGGCGGTGGCATACGCGCAAGTGAAGCGGAGATGCGGGCGCAGCGTATACAGCAGACCGATCCAATCTATCCTCCGATGGCAATTCGGCAGAAGGTGCAAGGTACGGTTGTGCTGGATGCGCAAATCTCGGCGACCGGGGCCGTCGAGAACCTCATGCTCATCAGCGGTCATCCGATGCTGACGGCTGCAGCCATTGAGGCAGTGAAGCAGTGGAGGTATCGTCCTTACGTGATCAATGGAAATCCAGTTGCCGTCACGAGCATGGTGCGCTTGCAGTTCATCCTGACGGACAACGATACTGCGGGCGTTGTGAGAGAGCCAACGCCGCTACAGGCGATGAAGCCGAATGAGGCGTCTCCCGGAACAAGGCTGCCGCTGCGCGTTCGCGTCTCGGCGGGAGTCAGCCAGGGATTGCTGGTCAGCAAAGTGAATCCGGTTTATCCGGAAGAAGCGCGGCGAGAGCATGTTCAGGGAATCGTCGTACTGCAAGCGACAATCGACAGGGAAGGAAATGTTACTGATCTTGACTTGATCAACGGCGATCCTCTACTGGCGCCAGCGGCGATTGAGGCAGTGAAGCAGTGGAAGTATCGGCCGTATTTGCTGAACGGGGAAGCGGTTGAAGTACATACGCAAGTGCAGGTTAATTTTGTGCTGGCGCAATGACGCCACTCCTGCGAGGTCCATGCGGCCAGCCCACACGTCACGTCATTCAGTCTGCTGCGCGGCTTCCACTCTTGAATGCTTTCTGCACCAGCGTGTAGCGGGCGGCTCCGATCAAGCCACAGTCGTCGTTGACGATAATCTGTACCGGCATATCTTGCAGGATCGATTCCATCCGGCCTTTATCTAAAAACGACTGCATGAAAATCGGCTCTTGCATCTTGGTCGCGATCTTCGCTGCGATCACGCCTCCGATGTAGATTCCTCCCGTCGTCATATAGCGCAAGGCGCAGTTTCCGGCTTCAGCGCCGAAGACGCTGACGAAGAGCGACATGGTTTGCTCGCAGATCGCCGCTTTTCCTTCCATCGCAAGCTTCGAAATCACAGGTGAAGGATCGGAGGCGGCGCCCAGTTGCTCTCGCAGCCACAGCGGCTCTTCGACCTTTTTCGCGTCGCGGAAAAACGTGTAGATGTGATGAATACCGGGGCCGGAGAGAATGCGCTCCGTGCTGACGCGTCCATACTCTTTTTGCAAGTAGGCCAGCAATTCGATTTGCAGTTCGTTTCTCGGTGCGAAGTCAGCGTGGCCGCCTTCGCACGCAAAGGGATGGTGGCGGAATCCATCCCAATAGAGCCCAGCCATTCCGAGTCCGGTCTTTGCCGAGATGACCGCGCGGTTGCCTTCGGCCTCTTCCGAGCCTGCGCTGATCGTGATGAAGTCTTTGGAGTCGAGCGCGTCGATGCCATAGGCGTACGCCTCGAGATCGTTGAGCAGGCCCACCGAGTTGAGTTTGAGCTGAGCCGCGAGTTCTTTGGCGTCGATCGTCCAATTCAGGTTCGAGATCTTGCTGCGCCCATGCTGCACCGGTCCAGCCACGCCGAAGCAAGCGCCGTGTACAGGAATGCCCTCCGAGCGGGTGAACTGCGGAAGAATTTCGGCGAGGCTCGCGTACTCATGGCTGGCATAGGTCTTCTGGACAACGCAGCTCAACCGGTTGCCTTCGGTCTCGTAGGCAGCCAGACGGGTGCGGGTGGCGCCGATTTCTCCTGCGAGGATCATGGCTCGATTCTCCTCCATTGACGGTTGTCGGCCTCGAGCAGTTGGTCAGACTCGGCGGGTCCCCAGGTACCAGACGCGTAGTTGGGAAATTTGCGCGGAGGCAGAGCCTTCCACACGTCGAGGACTGGGTCGATGACGCTCCATCCGGCTTCAACCATGTCGGCCCGCTGGAACAGCGTGGCGTCGCCAATCATGCAGTCGTAGAGCAAAACCTCATAGCCAGTGTAGGCGTCGGCGCCGAAGTACTTTGAGTACTCAAAACTCATGTCGACGGAACCCACGCGTAAGACCGGGCCAGGGATCTTCGCGCCAAAACTCAACGAGATGCCTTCCACCGGTTGAATCTGGATGACCAGAGTATTGGTATGCAGCTTATGAAAAGGCGCGTTGCGGAACAGTTCAAAAGGCGTGCGCTTGAACTGGATTGCAATCTCGGTATGACGCTGTGCCAACCGCTTGCCCGAGCGGATATAGAAGGGAACCCCGGCCCATCGCCAGTTATCAATGTTGAGTTTAAGGGCGACGAATGTTTCCGTCCGAGATTCAGGATTGACGCCGGGCTCGGAGCGGTAGCGCGGAACCTTTTCGTCGCAGACGACGCCATCGCCGTATTGCCCGCGCACGCTGTTCTGCAAGACATCTTCTGAGTTCAACGGCTGCAGCGAATGCAGGACTTTGGCTTGTTCGTTGCGCACAGCATCGGCCTGAAACGAGACCGGAGACTCCATTGCAGTCAGGCTCAAAAGCTGCATCACGTGGTTGGGGACCATGTCGCGCAAAGTGCCGGCGTTATCGAAATAAGCGCCGCGGCGTTCGACTCCCACCGTTTCCGCGTTGGTGATCTGCACGTGGTCAATGTAGCGGCGGTTCCAGATCGGCTCGAAGATCGCGTTGTCGAAGCGGAAGACCATGATGTTCTGCACGGTCTCTTTACCAAGATAGTGATCGATGCGGAAGATCTGGTTTTCCTGCAGGACGGCCTTGATGTCGCGGTTGAGGCTCTTAGCGGAATCGAGATCGGTGCCGAAGGGCTTTTCGATCACGACGCGCCGCCAGCGTCCGTTCTCCTGTTTCGATAGTCCTGCAGCGCCTAGCTGCTGCACAACCGGCGCGAAGAACTTGGGTGCCGTAGCGAGATAGAAAAGGTAGTTGCCTTCCGTGTGCGATTCAGCGTCAACCGCGGCGAGGCGCTCGCGTAGCTTCGCGAACGTGTTGGGATCGCCGAAATCTCCGCGTTGGTAAAAGAGGCGGCTGCGGAGCCATTCGTACGCAGCCCCATCGTGTGCGGGAAGGAATTCGCTGACCTGCTTGCGGAAGCCCTCGACGTCGAGATCGTCAACCGAGACGCCCATGACGGCGAACGCATCCGGCAGAAGCTTGGCGTTGACCAGATTGAAGAGTGCGGGGATCAGCTTGCGCTTCGTCAGATCGCCCGCTGCCCCGAAGAGGACAAAGACGCAAGGACCAGCAACCTTGTCGGCAAACTCAGCGGGTGCTTCAGCAGTGGCCGGGATCGTAGCGGACATGGACGCTCAATAATTCCCCAGAGGCGATTGGCAAGCATTCTAGCAGGCTGCTAAGAACTCGGACGGCGCTGCCACATGGCCCAGTAGGCGCAATGACAATTCTTCAGCCAACAGTGATCGCCGCGACCTCATAGTCCTCGACACGAGGAATGGTGACGCGCAGCGCCTGGGATTCCTGTCGGAAGGGAATGCTGCCCTCCGCTCGGAGCAGTTCAACGCTCTTGATTTTCACTCCTGTGGGCAGCATCATGCTGACAGCTTGTGCGCCTAACGGGTAGATCGAATCGAGCCATCCATGATGCGCGTTTGGATTGGTGTAGTTCAGCAGGTGGACGGCATAACCGGGAGAAGTTTGCCAGGCAAACAGCTCAACGAATCCGTCGCCTCAAGGACACGATCATTGAAAATCTGCCAATAGGCCGCCGTATTCGGAGGCGGGAATTTGGTGCAGAGCGCGCAATGGCACTTCGGGAGATCGCCAATCGGAGGCCATCCGTTGGTGTAGAAGCAATCCACGTCGTAACGCGAATTGATTTCCCGCATGATCGCTGGAATGTAGTCGTCCATGTAGCTGGTGAACATGCAGGTGTGGAACAATCGGCGATCTTCTTCCCGCAGGAGAACGGATCCACCGGCATCGCGCATCGCCCACTCTGGATGAGCTTCCAGCGCGTCACCCCAGTTCAAGTCCGGGCTCATGCGCGCGACCACTCGCATGCCACGCTTTTTGGCCGCAGCCACACATTCCCCAAAAAAGTCGCGGCCATTTAGAAACTTCCCGTGACGGTGCAACTTCACCTTTGACGGATAGAACGCGAGGATTCCGGTCAAGCTGACGAAGACGATGTCCGCACCGGCGGAGTGCCAGTAGTCGGCCCACTCCTCGATGTTCATGACCGCAGGGTCATGCTCGGTCATGTTGCTCTGGCCGACGCGGCGAATCTTTTGTTGCCAGGGCAGCGTCGCGGGTCGATGGGCGCGAGGCGAGCCGGGAGAGAAATCATTTTCGGCGCGGCGCCGGTTGTCGCGACGTCGACGATCGTTTCCGCAGAAACTGCCGATGCATGGAGCGCCTGAATCGCTGCGGCAAGGGGAAGAGAGCCAGCGCCAGTCTTGAGGAATGTGCGGCGGTTGAGCATGCCGCCATTATGGCCGAAGCGGCCTAAGTATGAGAAGAAGTCTTGGCAAGTCTGGATGAGCTATGTCGTCTGCGCCGCCTCATACAAATACTCGACAAACGATCGCACTGCGCCATCCATACCCTGGACCTTGTCGTTCTTCGATTCGATGACATAGTACTCATCCGGAGCGTGGGCTCCGCTGCCATGGCCGAATCCGAAATGGCCCGCTGCAAGATTCAGAGGTTCACCGGTGAAGACATATCCGGGCCAGGACCCGGCACTTCGCGGCAGCACGATGGGGTCGATGTTGTGGTGTTTGTAAACGGCGGTTTGGGCACGGATCAGAGCCGCACCGGCTGGAGTGCTGTTGGGATCGTATCCGCCGGTCATGTTGACTTCGATATCGCCGAACCCATGCTTTGCGAGGTGAGCTTTGAGCGCGGCCAGCGCTTCGGTAGCCTTCATGTCGGGAACGAGGCGCATGTCGATCTTGGCAACGGCTCGATGCGGAAGAATCGTCTTTCCGCCGGGCCCCGTATAGCCGCCGACCAGGCCTTCGATATTCACGGTGGGCCGCGACATAAGCAGTTCGAGCGCCTGCTGCCAACTGACGTCGTGCACCCAGTGCTCAACGCCCATTTGCTTCTTGGCGACCGCCTCGTCGAGTCGCTGCGCAGCTGTGGCGATCATGGCCTTCTCCGCGGCGGAGACCGGGAGTGCTTTATCGGCAAAGCCTTCAATGACGGGATCGTTTCCGTCAGGGGAAACAAGGCAGGCCAAAGCTTCTACCAAGTGCCATGCAGGACTGTCGAGCCGCGCCTTGTTGCTGGAGTGAATGTCGCGGCGCGGTCCGCGTCCCCAGCGTTCGCCGCTCGATACCAGTTCGAGTTCCACCACGCCCTTTGCCCCGAGCGTCATCGTCACCATGCCATCAACATCCTGCTCTGCCGATGGCATGAAGATTCCCATGCACGGACGCAACGCGGCCAACACTTCCGGCCGGCGCACAATCTGGGGGAAATGCGGCGAACCAATCTCCTCTTCGCCTTCGGCCACGAGCACGAGGTTCACGGGAAGCTTGCGGCCAGCAGCGCGAATCGCATGAAGAGCGGCAATGAACGACGCCTCAGGCCCCTTCTGGTTCACCGCACCACGACCCATGACGACCGTGCCGAGGCCAGGCTTTTCGACCAGTGCCGCGGCCCAGGGTGGCGATGACCACTCGGCCGGATCGGCTTGCTTGACGTCATACATGAAGTAGAGTCCGAGCGTTCTAGGAGCGCCGGCATCGAGCTTGGCGAAGATTCCGGGCTGGCCATCGGTCGCGATCTTGGTGACCTCGTTAAACCCGGCGTCGCGCAGAAAGCGCATGGTGAGATCGCAGCCCTCACTCACGCCACGGTTTTCGGCCGCAATGGACGGCTGCTTAATCCACTCCTGAAGCCGCTGGAGGTTTTCGTCGTGCTGTTTCTCGATCTGGGTGAAGATTGGGGCGAGATCAGCTTCATCCGCGAGAGTAGGGCGGGGAATTGCTAAGGCTGCTGCACCCGCAAGGGTTCCCTGAAGAAAGGTTCGGCGGTCCATGAGCCGAGAGCATAATCCGAGATAAGACTTTCGTCCAGCGCGCTCCGGGTTCGCCTCAGAACGGGTGCACAGGACAAAAGGCGACCATGGCGGAAGCGGAATCGAACAAGCCATGATCGCCGCGAAAAAACGTTCCCCTGTCTATGTAAGCGACGTCTCTAGGAAGATTCCCTCATGATTAGGTCGCATTGTTTCTGAAGACATTTTGATCTGCCCCCAGAGTCACACTTTCTTCGGCCTATCAATGTGTCTTATTTGCGAGTCCGATCGTCGTTATGGCAGGATCAACCCCGTGGGGAAGCCCGTCGCCAAATTCTTCCGATTGAGAGATCATGGTCGCGACGAATTGCGCTGACAATTACGAGGCCACACGACAGGTCCCATAATGTCCCAGTCTCCAAACCCTAGTGCCCCGCGACCGGTGGCGCCTCTGCTAGCGATGGCGACGGAGTTTCTCCAGGCCGATCGGCCGGGCGACGCGATTGCGCCCTTGCGCGATGCAGCGCTGATCGAGCCCTTTAATGCCATCATTCAGCACGACCTCGGCCTTGCTTGCCTCGAAGTCGGCCATGTACAAGATGCCATCGCGGCATTGCAACAAGCTGTCGCCATCGACCCGCGCTATGGAGACGCTTTTTTCCGGCTAGGAATCGCTTTGGAGAAGCTGGGCAACCTCCGCGGCGCAGTCGTTGCTTATGACCGTGCCACGCAACTGCTTCCATGTTTGACCGAGGCGTGGTTCCGCGCCGGCGCTTTGGTCTACACGCAAGGCCACATCGAGGAGGCGATCGGCTGTTTCCGGCGCGCAGCGGCGACCGGAGGTAAGACCAGCTTCGGTCAGTTGGGCAAAGCACGGGCGCTGCTCGCCGAGGATCGCAACCCGGAAGCGGAACAGGTGCTACGACACACTCTGGCACGCGATCCTGCCAACGCGATTGCGCACGATCTTCTCGGCAATCTTCTTTCTGAGCTGGGACGATTCGAGGAAGCCCGTGAATGCTTCCAGCGAGCCGTTGCGATCGCGCCTCTGCTGGCCGGAAGCTACTACGATCTCGTTCGCTGCCGTCGCATCACCAGCGCTGACGAGGGTTTGATGCATCAGATGGATACAGCGCTGGCTACCCCAGGGCTGGAAGCGGCGCAGCGCCTGCGATTGCACCTCGCCATTGGCAAGGCGGCGGACGATCTTGGCGACTATGCCTTGGCCATGCAGCATTTCGACGAGGCTGACGCAGTGCGCAGGGAATTTGGGGCGTTCGACCCGGCGACATTCTCCACCGAAGTTGACCGCCTTATTGCCCGCTGCACACCCCAACTAATCGCGCGCGCACCCGAACTTGGCAGCCGCGATGCGACGCCCGTATTAATCATCGGAATGCCGCGGTCTGGCACAACCCTGGTCGAGCAGATCATCTCCATGCATCCCGAGGCCGGGGCGTGCGGCGAGGTAAATTTCTGGAACGAGCGCGGGGCGGCGTGGCACCGTTCCGGCGCGGCCGGAAACGAAACGCCGTTCCTCGCCAGGGCCGCTGCGGATTATCTCGGCGCCCTGCGCGCGATCACGCCCAAGGCAGTGCGCTTGACCGATAAGATGCCTTTCAACTTTCTCTGGGCTGGACTCATTCATCTCGCATTCCCGCGGTCTGTGATCATCCATTGCCGCCGTGCTGCCGTCGACACGGCACTTTCGATCCATCAGACGCATTTCAACCCAGGCTTGGCGTTTCCCACAGGCGGCGCTGAACTGGTCGCGTATTTCCACAGCTACCAGAGGATCACCGATCACTGGCGGAGCGTGCTGCCTGCGGATCGCTATCTCGAAGTCGATTACGAGGAACTGACCCGCGAGCCCGAACCAGTAATCCGGCGAATGATCGCGGCGTGCGGCCTCACCTGGGACGACGCGTGCCTGCGCCACGAGCGCAATCCACGAGCTGTGAAGACACCCAGTAAATGGCAGACCCGGCAACCGATCTATCGCAGCTCCGTAGCGCGGTGGCGACGATACGAACCTTGGCTGGGGCCACTACGGGAACTTGTCAATGACAAGCCGGAACCGGACCCTGCCCGATCCTGATTGTTCTGGACGAAATGCGCCTCAACCAGAGATAACGAAAACAACTTCTCCGAAACAGACCCTGACTCATGTCGAACCGCATCCATTCCGGTACCAAAAAAAGTTCGCCAGTGTAACGCAAATTTCACCTCCGCGTAATACGCCTGTCACAAGCCCTTAAAGATCGGCGACTAGGATTGCCGCTCCGATTATCCCCGATAGTACTTTGCGGATATCGGTGTGTCACAGCACATCTAAGGAGGAGCAACGTACATGTCCCGAAGAGCCTCACGAAGAAACTCTCGAGGTCGCTCTCGAAAAAACTCTCGGATCAACCGCATGCGTCCGCTCGCCGGCCTGGTGGCTGCGGGCTTGAGCCTTCCGGGGCTGGCCGCTGCACAATCAAAGCCATTCCCGACTTACGTCACCGGTCCGCAACCGAATGGATCGTGGGTGGTCAGTGATGGGCAAGTCATCACGCCAGCCGGAACCCAAGTCGACCTTGGCATCCGGGTCCGCGCCAAAGCCGTTGCGCTGAACCCCAATGTCAAAAGCCATACCGCCGCCGTCCTCACAATGGGAGCGTCAGAGGCGGTTGAGATATTCGATACAGATACGGGCGTTGTCCTCCAGGATTACATGGCACTCGGTTCCGATTCGAGCGGCAGCTACGGCGGCATCGCCTATTCGGCAGACGGCAAGTACCTGGTGTTCAGCCAGGATAGCAGCCATGTCGCGATCGCAAAAGTTACTCAGGAAGGATTACTGGAAGACGACGCGCAGGTCAGCGTGCCACCGAACAGCTCCTTCATCACGTGCTTCCCGAACAGCCCAATCGGCGACTACGGCAGATCCTGCGGCACGTTCTATAACCCCTACACCTCTTATCCTGGCGGCATTGCGCTGTCCAAGGATGGTTCGAGCGCTTATGCCCTACTGAACCAGAACAACACACTGACCCAGATCAACCTGGCCGCGAATCCGCCGGCGCAGGGAGTGCAGATCCGGGTTGGCAACGCGCCGCACAGCATCGTGCTCAGCAAAGACGGCACCACCGCGTATGTCAGCAATGAGGGTGGCCGTGCCGCGACCCAGGCGGATTTCCAGATCTACTCTGCCGGTACACCAATCGTCGCCGACCCAGTAGTGGGCGCCGCGATCACCGGTACAGTTTCTGTGATCGATCTCGCCACCATGACGGTCAAAGCGACCATCTCGACCGGACTACATCCGACCGGGATGGCGCTCTACGGACGATCCCTGTTGGTGGCTAACACCTACAGTGACTCGATCTCGGTAGTCGACACGGCTACCAACACCGTGACGCGGACCATCCCGCTTGGGCTGCCTATCGCAGTGCCCGGCCAAGGTTCAGCCTACGGCGCGGCGCCTGACTCGATCGCCGTCGACGCCAGCAATCACCTTGCGTATGTGGCGCTTTACAATGCCAACGCGGTCGGGGTAGTTGACCTCACCCCGGGCGCGGCGAATCCTGTCCTGGGCATGATCCCGGTTGCTTACGCACCGAGCACAGTCGTCCTCGACGCGAAAAACAATACGCTGATCGTATCCAACGATAAGGGTATCGGTGCGCGTTATTCGTTCGAGTGCGACCACGGAGTCTGCGGCTACAACACCCACCAGGACAATGGGACCGTCAGCATCGTCCCGGTGCCCCCTGCGGGAGCCTTGTCGGCGATGACGAGCCAGGTCTATGAGAACAACCATTGGGATCTGGCGCAGAATATTGCGTCGGCCTCCGGTGGCAGTCCAAAGACCAAGCCGGTCGCACTTCCGAAGAAGATCGGCGATCCGTCGTTGATCAAGCACGTGTTCCTGATCGTTCGTGAAAACCGCACCTACGATCAGATCCTGGGCGACGTGGCCGCCGGCAACGGCGATCCCTCGCTGGCAGTGTTCGGCGGGCCAGATACACCGAACGCACACGCGCTGGTAACCCGTTTCCCGCTCTTCGATAATTTCTACGACCCGAGCCGCCAGTCGGCAGACGGTCACCAGTGGATCACCGAAGCCATGGCACCCTACGCCGACGACATCCAGTCGCCGGACTGGAACCGTAGCTATCCGGGCGGCAATGCCGGTGACGCGCTTGCCAATCAACTGAATGGCTTCTTCTTCTCGAAGGCCGCAGCCGCCGGTCTTACCGTGAAGATCTACGGCGAATCCGTCGAGAACGATTTCTTCCTGCAGCCGAACGGGTCGACCAGCGAACCGAGTTGGAGCGACTTTTATGCCGACTCACAATGCTTCGAGGGCGGGCCTGGTTGCGCAGCACCTGGAGTCGCCGGCGAGAAGACGCTGTACTTCCAGAACACAGTCCAGGCAGAGTCCTCTGTCCCGGCTGTTTATCTGCACCTAATCAAGAACTTCCCGCAGTTCGACCTGAACATTCCCGACCAGTTCCGCGTCGATCTGTGGTTGCAGGACTTCAACAAGGACGTCGCAGCCGGTACGGTACCCGCATTAAGCATCCTGTGGATCATGGATGACCACACGGGCGGCCCGCCGACTCCGGACGCCGAACAAGCCGATAACGACTTGGCCGTTGGGCGCATTATCGACTACATCAGCCACAGCAACGTGTGGTCTACGTCGGCGATCTTCATGGAAGAGGACGACGCACAAAACGGTGTCGACCACGTCGACGGTCACCGCAGCCCCGGCTACATCGTCAGCCCGTACGTCGTACAAAACGGAAAGACTGATCACACCTATTACACGCAGGTCAACATGACGCGGACGATCGAGCAGATCCTCGGTCTGACGCCGATGAACCAGTTCGACCTCGTCGCATCGCCGATGAGAACAGCTTTCGTCACCGGCGCGGTGCCTGAAGCCAATTGGCAGCCTTGGACCCACGTTCCGAACCAAGTCCCGCTAACGGATGGCGTTTCGGCAGTCGCAGCCGACGCCACGAGCAGCCCGAAGGTCAAAGAGCTGAGGGCGGCATGGCTCCAGAAGAAGGCGGAGATCTTCGCCGGCAAACTGGCCAAGCCCGACTCCGAAGACCCGGACACTGTCAACCATTTGAACTGGTACATGTCGACCGGGTTTGTACGGCCATATCCTGGTGAGAGCACGGTTCGCCCGGCGAGCGAATTCAACAACCCGGCACCCACGAAAGCTGACGACGACGACTAAACAACGTTGCGGCAGCAAACCCCCCTCTCCTCGTTTAACGGGGAGAGGTTTTTTCTTTCTCCTAATTCGTGTAGGGCGGACGGATTCGTCCGCCCCACCGACGCGAAGCGAGGCGTGCCGGGCGGCGTCGATCGGGTAGGCAGTGTTGTCCTACACATCCCAGTTCAACCAGCTCCAGCTAAGCAAGGGGAGTGCGACGTGGCGAAACGCCCATGAGCAACAGAGCCAGGATGGAAACGGCACAAAGCCAGGCGAAAAGATTCCCGACCTGGGCATAGACGGTGTGCCCCGCTTCGAGCAAAGGAAGTGTCGCGATGCTTGAGGACGCAGGATGGGGATGAAGATATGGATCGACGGCGTAGGTTTTCTCTACGATCCTTCCATTCGGATCGATGAAAGCCGACACCCCTGAGTTTACGGCGCGCACTATGGCGGTTCGCTGTTCTACGCTGGCAAACGTAGCGAGTGCCAGATGCTCCCACGGTTCGACCTTTTCTCCGAACCACGTGTCGTTGGTCAGATTGATGATCAACTGTGGACGATGGGCGCTAACTTCGCGCAGGAACCCGGGAAGAATGTCTTCATAGCAAATCGCCGTTCCCACAGAAACGTTCAGCTGTCCGGGAACCGTAAGCGGCAACGGATCAGCGTTTTTACCCGGCGAGAAGTTCCCAAATCCTGGTGGAACGAGATCGCGGAGCCACGGAAACATGTCGCCGCCAGGAATATGCTCACCAAAGGCGAGCAGTCTCATTTTGTCGTAGCGACCGGTGATGGTGCCTCCACGATCGAGCAGCAACCCTGAGTTGTATGAGTATTGATCGCCCGGTGCGTGCGTCAGCGCGCCGATCACCGTGGGCGTGGTGAAGCCTCGCCGAATTCGCATCGGGCTCGTCTCCGGGAAGTCCGCTTGCAAGTCGCGCGGAATGGTGTAGGGATAGCTGACCTCACTCCAGACGATCAACTGTGCACCGGCTCGCTCCAACTGCCGGGATTGCTCCTGCAGATCGTCGAGTTGTGAGCGTGCCCACTCCGGATGCCTCACGCCTTTTTCGTTGTAGGCAACGTTGGGCTGAACGATTCCGATTCGCAGCTTCGAAACCGTGGCCGATAGCGCATCGAAGTGGCGCATTCGCCCAGAACCGTAAAGCAGAGAGGTTGCTAAAAAAATCGCGGCGGCGAGTGGAGACGTCAGCCTGTGGCGGCGGTCGGTGATCAGATCGTAGATCGCCCCATTGACCACGAGAAGCAGAGCCGTGACCCCCAGGGGCCCCGTCAGGTCTGCAATCTGTATCGCCAGAGGATGGCCTGCCAGCACGATCGCAAGATGCCAGGGAAACACTTGCGGAGTCAGCCACTCGAACGTCACCATGGCGAGCGGTGCGAGCACAATCATAGGAAGCCGTTTGCGTCGGCGAATGAAATGAACCGTCATCCCAAAAAACAGAAACGCAATTCCCTGAGTCGCGCAGAACAGGAGAAAGACGAGGCGAGCCAGTGGGGTCGGCATGTCTGCGAAGCGGCGCAGCAATTCAACAATCCAGTAGAAACCTCCGGCGACGGCAACCCCTCCGGTCGTCCAGCAGAAGTAGCCTGCTCGCCGGGTGGTCGAGGCGTTGTCCAAAACGAATAGCCCAGGGACCATCGCAATCCAGGCAAGTAGCCACAAGTTGTATGGAGTACAAGCAAGAAACCACAGACAACCGGACAGCACGCACAAGCTGAGTGCGCGCCATCCTGCAGACCACTTCACGACGGGATTAATTGGTTCCTTCCGCTGTTCGGCACCCCGATTCCGAGCGCTGCTTGGCTCTTGAGCTCTCGCGACGCGCGAAGCCGTCTTCTTCGGCATAGGCCGCCTATTGTCTCCTACCCGTGAGAGCAAATCCATTGGGCAGGGTATTGCGCAGCTTGTGCCGTTGAGTTTCCCACTTGCATTGAAGCACAGTAGACGATTGGTGCTGAAGGTGCGTGCAGACCTAATTCGTTAGCAAGTTCGGGAGATCTGGCACCAACTTTTCGAACAACTCCCGGTCTGTGATCACTCTGCGATCCTGAATTGAATCGCGCCATGCATTGAAGTTGGTTTCGTCCAGCGATTTCTTCACCTGCGCCAGAGGTTGGATCAGGTGTTCCAGTTGCCTCGCAGTGGACTCCTCAAATGCCGTGCGTACTGTCGCAAGTTGGTTGAATTCGATGTCTTCCCAGCACACTCTGTAAGGAAACTTCTTGCGCGAGAAATGGCCCACCCTCGCATCCGTCACGCACTTTACGCCCACACCGACGATCCACGCTCGCAAGCATAGATCCTGTTCGAGCCGGCCCCAGGTGCGGAAGAACGGCGAGAATCCGCCAATCCGTTCATAACTGCTGCGCAGCATCATGTAGTTGGCGCCGATCAGCATGGGAACCTCCGCGACGCCGTCGCCCGGGGACACGGTGCGATGGCGGAAATCAAAACCGGGACAGCGCCCGGAAGCATAATCCCTATCGCCGCACCAGCGGAAATCCGCGCCCCAGCAGTGGCAGCGAGTCAACTCGTAATCCCACCAAGCCGAGCAAAGAAGGTCTCCGGAGTCAACGTGCGCCATCATCTTGTCGAGCCAATCGGGCGCGAAGCTCATGTGTGGATCCAGAAAGGACAGCACGTCACCGCTGGCAAAGGATGCGCCCGTCCTGCGTGAACGCGCTGAGCCGATGGGTTCGGCATTACGAACGACGAGGATGTCGGGAAGCTCGATCTGAAGGGGAGCGACACTGCAATCGTCGACCAGGACAATCTCTCGCTGATAGCCATCGCTGGTCCGAAGCAGCCCCTCAAGGGTCGCCCGGAGAAGTTCGTCCGGTTCATCGCGAACGGCTAGGATGAAGGAGACAGTGGCGGCCATATTCTAAGTGCTCTTGCGGAATTAATGCGCGTTGATCGAGCCGATCAGGACTCGAGGTGAAGCTGAGGAGTCGTCGAGCACCGCAGCTTCAACCCTGTTCTCGAGTCCCAATAGGCTGGGCGAAACAAGCTGTTGCTTGGTGAGAATCGAGAAGGTGACCCATTTGAGTTCCGCTTCGGCGATGTTGGCCCGCCCAGCGGCGTAGCCCGCCTGTGTCGTAGCGATCAGGAAGATGCCGCCGTCGATCAGATCGCAATCGAATTCGTAGACCGGTGTGTCCCCGAGCGGCTTCACGATGGGACCCAGGGCTTCCAGCTTGGCGTTCAGCCGTGAGAAAACCAGAACTCCCGCCGGCAGGCTCTCACCGCGTGCGTCCTTCCGGTCCGGAGCGCGATCTCCCTGTTGGAGCATCCTGACTACCAAGAAGTAACCCGAATCACTACGAACGAGTAGACCGTCCTGGACGACCCCCGAGGCAATCGAGGGTAGGTTTTGGTAGACGGCCTTCCCACTCTCCAGAGCGGAGGGAAAGAGCACCAGACCGTAACTACCGCCTTGCAACATGACAGCCGTTAGAGCGGGCCCGGAACCGGCTGCCCCGCGCACAAATCGGGGACTCTGGAAAATGCCAGCAGGATAGCGGCCGGTCAACTTCAGTTCTTCCCCACCCGAGTATTGATAGCCGAGCTGTGATATCGCACTGCCCGGTTTGGTCCAGACAGCAGCGAAACCCGTGGCATGGCGCGCCAGATCCCACGAGGGCGTTCCGAAAGGAGACGTTAACGGGAACAGGGCACGAGTTGGGTTCTTGCTTCCGCTGATCGGTTCTAAGTTCAATTCCGGCAAGCCATCTTGCGACTTCCGCATGACGGCGAGCGTTGCGAACTTGCCTTCCGCTACCAGACGGACCGAACTGACTGATGCGACGTTCTCGACCGCAAGGGGTGCGAATTTGAAATCGAACTTGTTATCGGTCATGGCATATCTCGGGCAGCCTGCAACAGCAAGAAGAACCAGGCCGACGCTTTGCTCCCAACGGATTCTTCTCATGGATTTGGTTTCAAAATATCGATGGACGCGATATCGCGGGGAATGATTACCATATCGCCGGGGTTCACCGTACCAGGCGGGGGATGAAGCGCTTGCAGCCTCCAATTGTACGCGTGGTTGTAAAGCACGGAACCAGACGCCACCCCGAAACTGGTTGCGATACTGTCCAAAGTATCGCCCGCCACGGCAGTATAAAGAATGAAGCCAACACTGCATTTGGCCGGCATGAAGTGCGAATCTCCGCCGAACGGAAAGCTGACAATTGCGCTGTCGCCGAGGCCCGCGATCCCGCCCACCTGCCAAGTTTTGACATCAGGCTTGGGACCAACACCGTAGGACGGATCGTAGATCCCGGTCGGATGCTTAACCAGAGCGTGATCGCCGAACGTAAACTGCGGGTTATTCTTGCCTTGACCGAAGATGCCGTCACTCTTGACGCATTCGGTCTGTCCCTTATGGGTGAAGGGCGCCGGCAGACTACCGGCTCCGTTGAATGCGCAGTTTCTGACGATTAGCAGGGGAGCAAATTTGGGTACGACGTCCAGCACCGCGCTTGATGTGACGCCGTGAACCTGGTGCATGGCTACCAGGAAGTTCGCCCAGGCTCCACAGCGGCCGGTGCCGTCCACACGGCTGAGCAGGTCCGAGCAGGAAAACACGCCACTCGATGGAGTCCCCGCGCCGAATTTGTAATAAGTAAGTTCCTTGCCATCCCGCTTGCGCTTGAACCCGTTTCCATCGCCGGTGTGAGCGGTGAACGGAACAAACGAAGCAGAGACGAAGTCGTTTTCGTTGTCCTTGCCGGACGCGGCGCGACACGAGATGTCGAGCAGAGTCCAGTGGTTGGGAGAACCCGCCGGGTCGCCGAGAGTTACGTAGATGACATTGCGTGTGGTTCCCGCGGGAACAGTGGGTTGACTGCCCGGATTGCGCACTCCGCTGCCGGAAGCCACTTGAGCTGTCCACGAGATGTCCGTCGATTCGAAGATGTCGATCTGGTTAGGCAAAGGGTTGTTACTGGTTAGCGAGACGGCCGCCAGATCCTTACCTGCATCGCCCGGATTGACGGTTACGCTACCGGTCAATTCGACGGATGCAGAGCCGAACGTGGCAGTGCCTTTCACGTTCACCGTCTCGGTGCAACTCGGCGCGGCGGTGACCGTGAAGGTCGCGTTGACGCCGATCTTCTTGTTGCGTGCGTAGGACACAGGTAGTTGATCGCTCTGGGCGCGGCCATCGACCCACTCAGGAGGCGCGAAGACGCCGGCAGTATCGTTCTCGACCGGGTTATTGCCGGTGAAGGCCAATTGCTTGATCTTGACGGTCGAGTGGTTGGCGTGTACATGGAGGTCGGCCGTGTTGGTCGAGCCTGCCGTAACATTCGCACTCGGATCGGGCGACGGATTGACGAAACAGTTGTTGGTTTGGGTGTAGGTGTAGGGGCCGGCAGGAAGGCCCTTGAATGTGGCGCGGCCGCTCTTGTCGGTGGGCTGGCTGTCGTTCACCGATCCCTTGATCTGAACCGTGAAACCGCTCATCGCGTCGCTGGGGTCCTCGTCGTTGATGACGGTGATCACGAGGTCGCCGAGAGGCTGTCCGCCGGGCATTTCGTCGCATGTCGATGCCGTCCCGCCCACTGCTCCCGGACCTGCATTGCTGTCGGCGTCCTGAGAGGCGAGCGCGAGTAGCCCAACAGAACCGGTAGGGAGTACCGCTGGCGTTGGTGTTGGGGTGGGTGTTGGAGTGGGAGAAGGGGTTGGTGTTGGCGTTGGGGTTGGAGTTGGGGTTGGTGCTGGTGCTGGAGTTGGAGTTGGGGTTGGCGTTGGGGTTGGAGTTGGGGTTGGTGCTGGAGTTGGGGTTGGTGCTGGAGTTGGGGTTGGTGTTGGTGTTGGAGAAGGATCTGGGGTTGGCGTTGGAGTCGGCGTTGGCGAGGGTGTCGGGGAAGGGGTTGGAGTCGGCGTCGGCGCCGGGGAAGTCGGCACAGGGGTGGGTGTCGGACCTGGAGAAGTCGGCACGGGAGTGGGAGTCGGATCGGGCATGTGGGAGAGCTATCCCTCTCTCAGATGGGATTTCGCTTCCCGGAACAGGGATCGCATCTTTACCGCCGGGTCTCCAGATCTGTTGAGAATCTCACTCGCCCATCGAGATCGTGCTTCCACATCGAAATTACGGCCGAACACTACCATCAGATCGATGTATTTACAAACGTCACGTTTGCCGGTTATGCCGTAGGATGCTGCGCGCTTGATCCCGTACTGGATGGCTTCTTTGAGTTGCGTCTCTCCGGCGGATTGGCATTCTCGAGGGAAGAATTTGTTCAGATGCACAAGCATCCAGCTTTTGA
>Ga0335078_10006099_pt1 | contig 17877 bp, 6 predicted proteins | sample Lox_Sample_32_FD_206711 | JGI IMG/M metagenome (GOLD analysis project Ga0335078, IMG submission 206711) | Soil microbial communities from Loxahatchee National Wildlife Refuge, Florida, United States - Lox_Sample_3.2 | ecosystem: Environmental > Terrestrial > Soil > Wetlands | place: USA: Florida... | reverse complement strand
GACCTGTGCCACCCGCCAGAGCTTGGACGGGGTACCCCGGTAGGGCGGGCCAACCGCTGAACTTGCTCGGTGACAGCAACCTCGCATGCATCTCCGAGGCTAGTGCGTTCACCATTTCACCGATTAAAGAGGAGGGCGGCCCAGATCCCGGAACCCGCGTTCCACAAACGAAGAATGGGTGCCCCAGGTCCCCGGTTTTGGGACCTGGGAGACCACCAAGCTCAAGCCTGCGGAGTATCGCGCCTGCCGCTCTCTCGGCGCTTTCGATCGCTCATTGCACGGGTCGCGTGTTTTCAGCCTGCGTCGACGGCGGCGATCCCGGCGTGCGTTGCGGGCGCCGCGCATAGTATCCGCGCTTGGTCCTCACGATCAGCCTGCCGTGTTTGGGAGCTCTCGCCTCGACTCGCACCACGCGATACCCACCCAGGCTGAGCGGCCGGCTGGAATGATAGCCCACCGTGTACTGGTTGCGAATATCCGTGGCGACCTGAGACGCAATGGAATCGACTTCCGCCAGAGACCGCGGAAAATACGCGACTCCGCCGGTTTGCATCGACATCGATTCCAGGGCGTCTTTCGTGCGAGCCGCTTCGGCTTCATTGGTGTCGTACAGAAGACCGATGGAGTACACCACGGGGCCGCTTAGGCCCTGCACGCGGCTGATGGCATCGCGGAGATCGAGCCTCGACGCATTGTCCGCGCCGTCAGTCACAATCAGCAAAACCTGCTTCGACTCCGGCCCATGCTTCGAAAGCTCGTCTGCCGACGCGGCCACCGCGTCATAAAGAGCGGTCGTTCCCTGGCTGTCAAAGCGCGCCAGCGCCCGGTCCAGCAGCGCAAAATTCGACGTAAACCCCTGGTCGAGATACGCGCGATCGGAAAAATTCACGACGAAAGCGGCATCTTTCGGATTCGAGTCCCGCAACAGTTCCATGACGGCATGGCTCACGGCGCCACGCTTGTCTCTCATCGATCCCGAGTTATCGACCAGGATTCCCATGGAGACCGGGGCATCCTGGTGAAGGAACGAAGTCGAGACCTGAGGAACGCCGTCTTCCCAGACATGAAAATCGTCCCGTTTCAAGTCCAGCACGGGACGGCCCTTGTCGTCGACCACGGCGCAATTCAAAAGAACCTCATCCACATCCTGATAGAGGGTATAGGTACCGTCCTTGCCCTTTTGGACTTCGCCGGGCTTCCCGGGCGCCGTCGCCGGCCTGGCGGCGGGAGGCGGCTCGTCCGGATCGGGTGACGGAATCGGGTCGCGGTCGATCGAGAGGCTGGGCTGCAATTCAGGCCGGGTCGGATCGGAGGTCGAAGGAGTCTGTGCACCCACGCTTCCGCCAGTCGGGGAAAGAAGCGGCAGACAGCAGCAAACCTCGATCATCGACAGAGCCAGGCAAGCGAAGCGGAATTTGTGGAAATGGAAAGAGGTCAACTGGAACATAGGCGTTCTTTAGAGAAACGGGTCCCTTCAATCCTTTAGATGCGCATAGGCTCGGGTCCAGGCAATGTGGAATCGCCTCTTTGGAAGCCTTTCTATGGGGTCGCCCAGTCTAGGCCCCGGCAAGACGGAAAGCGGATAGGTGTTCGCGCCGAAACTTGGCGGGATGGCCACCGAGGCACGCCACCAGCGGGTTGCTGTTGATCAGAAGGCGGCACAGGAGATCCGGCGCCGCGTCTCGCTCATAACCGGTATAGATCGAGTGCAGCTTGCCGCAACTCTCAAGGCAACATTCGCAGTCGATCTGCCAGAGCGAGCGCTGGCGCGACGTCTGGCCGATCGTCGTTCCCGCAGCCAGGTGGATCGTCGACGGGCTGACTTCGCGAACCACAGAGAATCGCTGGCAGAAAAAGCGGATCGGCCAAATGTAGGCGCAGTAGTACTGGAATGCGGCGATGGCGCCCAGCGCGCTTTGCGCCGGGAGAGGGATCATCTCACCGCAAGCGGGACAGGGAAAGACGAACACAAGATTTCGGTCGATCACCGTTGCCCCCGTGACCAGGACCCCGAAACCGCCGCTTGCGTGAGAGGAATTGGTCAGGCAACCTCCACGAGACACATTTGGCGTCTGGTGCTTGGATGCACCCTGACTCCGCACCGAAAAAACCGCATTTCATCGAGGTCGCAACCGATATTGACAAAATTGAAAGAACCGGCAGGCTGACCCGACATCGCAGGTTTCGACCGCCCCGGTAGGCATCCCCCGCGGGAAGAGCTTCTTGGCTCGAAAAAGGCCCCGCGGCAAAAAAGGCGAGCTGAGCCAACCTCAGGGGACTCCGCTGCATCGCACTAGAAGCTGCGCGTACATAAATCGGGGGATTTGCCGGCTTTTTCGAGTCTAGAGTCCGCTCAGCAACTCTCTTCAAATCAATGCCCGAGGTGGCAATTTATGGAGACTCTTGTCCAGCAATCTGGCGTCAGCCAGGCGCAAGAGAACCAGTTTTCTGAGAATGCCTTGGAACCTTCTCCTTCGGAATGCATGACAGCGATTCTGAACTGCCTGTATTCCATGCGAGACGGCAATTTCAGCGTCCGGCTCCCGGTCTCATGGACAGGGCTGCCCGGCAAGATCTCCGACAGCTTCAACGATATCGTCAGCGCCAATGAGCTGATGGCGCGCGAACTGGCTCGAGTCGGACTTGCGGTCGGCAAAGAGGGCAGGATCCGTGAGCGCATCCGGCTCGAGCGCCGCAGCGGCGCCTGGGACGACATGGAAGTGTCGGTCAACACGCTGGTCGAAGATCTGCTCCGCCCCACCACCGAAGTGACCCGTGCCATCGCTGCGGTGGCGCAGGGAAACCTGACGCAGACCGTGCGGCTGGATGTGGAGGGCCGCCCTCTGGAGGGCGAATTCCTCCGCTCCGCGAACCTTGTCAACAACATGATTCAGCAGCTCGGCATCTTCACCGCCGAGGTCACGCGCGTGGCGCGCGAAGTGGGAACCGATGGCAAGCTCGGCGGGCAGGCCATCGTGCCCGGCGTGGCCGGAACCTGGAAGGACCTCACCGATTCGGTGAACTCCATGGCCAGCAATCTCACCGGCCAGGTGCGAAACATCGCCGAGGTGGCCACCGCCGTGGCCAGCGGCGATCTCTCCCGCAAGATTACGGTCGACGTGCGCGGCGAGATTCTGCAGCTCAAAGAGGCCATCAATACCATGGTCGACCAGTTGCGTTCGTTTGCCTCGGAAGTGACGCGCGTGGCCCGCGAAGTGGGCACCGACGGCAAGCTGGGCGGCCAGGCCGTGGTGCCCGGCGTGGCCGGCACCTGGAAGGACCTGACCGACTCGGTCAACGCCATGGCCGGCAACCTGACCGCGCAGGTGCGCAACATCGCCGAAGTGACCACGGCTGTGGCGCGCGGCGATCTGTCCCGCAAGATCACCGTGGACGTAAAGGGCGAAATTCTGGAGTTGAAGGACACCATCAACACCATGGTGGATCAGCTCAACGCCTTCGCCGGCGAAGTGACGCGCGTGGCCCGCGAAGTGGGCACCGAAGGCAAACTGGGCGGCCAGGCGCAGGTGCCCGGCGTGGGCGGAACGTGGAAGGACCTGACCGACAACGTCAATTTCATGGCCTCGAACCTCACCGGCCAGGTGAGAAACATCGCCGAGGTCGCCACCGCCATCGCCAATGGAGACCTTTCGCGAAAGATCACGGTCGATGTGCGCGGCGAGATTCTGCAGCTGAAGGAAACGCTGAACACCATGGTGGACCAGCTCAACCGGTTCGCCGGCGAAGTGACGCGCGTGGCCCGCGAAGTGGGCACCGAAGGCCGGCTCGGCGGCCAGGCCAACGTGCCGGGCGTCGCCGGAACCTGGAAGGACCTGACTGACTCGGTGAATTCCATGGCCGGCAACCTGACGGCGCAGGTGCGCAACATCGCCGAAGTGACCACCGCCGTTGCCGGCGGCGACCTGTCGCGCAAGATCACGGTGGACGTGAAGGGCGAAATCCTGGAGCTGAAGAACACCATCAACACCATGGTCGATCAGCTCAACGCCTTCGCCGGCGAAGTCACTCGCGTGGCCCGCGAGGTGGGCACCGAAGGCAAGCTGGGCGGCCAGGCGCAGGTGCCGGGAGTGGCCGGAACCTGGAAGGACCTTACCGACAACGTGAACTTCATGGCCAGCAACCTCACCGGCCAGGTGAGAAACATCGCCGAAGTCGCGACCGCGGTGGCGCGCGGCAACCTGTCGCGCAAGATCACGGTGGACGTGAAGGGCGAGATCCTGGAGCTGAAGGACACCATCAACACCATGGTGGATCAGCTCAACGCCTTCGCCGGCGAAGTGACGCGCGTAGCCCGCGAAGTAGGCACCGACGGCAAGCTGGGCGGCCAGGCGCAGGTGCTGGGCGTGGCCGGCACATGGAAGGATCTGACTGACTCAGTGAACTCCATGGCCAGCAACCTTACCGGCCAGGTGAGAAACATCGCCGAGGTCGCCACCGCCATCGCCAATGGCGATTTGTCGAAGAAGATCACGGTCAACGTCAGCGGTGAGATTCTGCTGCTGAAAGAAACCCTCAACACCATGGTGGACCAGCTCAACCGGTTCGCCGGCGAAGTGACGCGCGTGGCCCGCGAGGTGGGCACCGAAGGCCGTCTGGGCGGGCAGGCCAACGTGCCCGGCGTAGCCGGAACCTGGAAGGACCTGACCGACTCGGTCAACTCCATGGCCGGCAACCTGACCGCGCAGGTGAGAAATATCGCCGAGGTGACCACGGCCGTGGCCCGCGGCGACCTGTCGCGCAAGATCACGGTGGACGTGAAGGGCGAAATCCTGGAGCTGAAGAACACCATCAACACCATGGTCGATCAGCTCAACGCCTTCGCCGGTGAAGTCACTCGCGTGGCCCGCGAAGTGGGCACGGAGGGCAAGCTGGGCGGCCAGGCGCAGGTGCCGGGCGTGGCTGGGACGTGGAAGGACCTGACCGACAACGTGAACTTCATGGCCTCGAACCTCACCGGCCAGGTGAGAAACATCGCCGAGGTCGCCACTGCCATCGCCACCGGCGACCTTTCCAAAAAGATCACGGTGGATGTGCGCGGCGAAATCCTGCAGCTGAAAGAAACGCTGAACACCATGGTCGAGCAGCTCCGGTCATTCGCCGCCGAGGTAACGCGCGTAGCCCGCGAGGTGGGCAGCGAAGGCCGGCTGGGCGGACAGGCCAACGTGCCGGGCGTGGCCGGAACGTGGAAGGACCTGACCGACTCGGTCAACGCCATGGCCGGCAATCTCACCGGCCAGGTGCGCAACATCGCCGAGGTGACCACGGCCGTGGCGCGCGGCGACTTGTCGCGCAAGATCACCGTGGACGTGAAAGGCGAGATTCTGGAGCTGAAGAACACCATCAACACCATGGTGGATCAGCTCAATGCCTTCGCCGCCGAAGTCACGCGCGTGGCCCGCGAGGTGGGCACCGAAGGCAAGCTGGGCGGCCAGGCGCAGGTGCCGGGCGTAGCCGGAACCTGGAAAGACCTTACCGACAACGTCAACGTGATGGCGGCGAATCTCACCGAACAGGTTCGCGGCATTGTCAAGGTCGTCACCGCCGTCGCCAACGGCGCGCTCACGCAGAAACTTACCGTGAACGCGAAAGGCGAAGTGGCGGCTCTGGCCGAAACCATCAACAACATGACCGATACCCTGGCCACATTTGCCGACCAGGTGACGACCGTTGCGCGCGAAGTCGGCGTGAAGGGCAGGCTGGGCGGCCAGGCCAACGTGCCGGGCGCTGCGGGCACGTGGAAGGACCTGACCGGAAACGTGAATCTGCTGGCCGACAACCTGACCAACCAGGTGCGCGCCATCGCCGAAGTGGCCACGGCCGTGACCAAGGGCGACCTGACCCGGTCGATCCAGGTGGAAGCCAGCGGCGAAGTGGCCGAGCTCAAAGACAACATCAATACGATGATCGACAACCTGCGGCTCACTACTGACCGCAACACCGAGCAGGATTGGTTGAAGACCAATCTCGCCCGCCTTACCGGCATGCTGCAGGGGCAGCGCGATCTGTCGACCGTGGGCCGGCTTCTGCTCTCTGAGCTGGCGCCGCTCGTCAATGCCCAGCAGGGCATCATCTACCAGATGGCCAGCGACTCGACGGCGTCGGAGGGCCCCCTTGTTCTTCTCTCCACCTATGCCGACACACCCGCCGGCGAACCGAAAGAAGTCCGGATCGGCCAGGGCCTGGTCGGCCAGTGCGCCTCCGAAAAGAGGCGCATGCTGATTACGGAACTGCCCAAGCGAACGGCGCCGATTCAGTCCGGCCTGTTCAAGGCCGTGCCCAAGAACGTGATCGTGCTTCCAGTGCTGTTTGAGGATCGCGTCAAGGCCGTCATCGAGCTGGCCAGCCTGAGCACATTCACCGCATCGCACCTGGCCTTTCTCGAGCAGCTGACTTCCAGCATCGGCATCGTGCTGAACTCCATCGAGGCCTCCATGCAGACCGAAGGCCTGCTCAAGCAGTCGCAGCAGCTTGCCGCTGAATTGCAGGCGCAGCAGAAGGAGCTGCAGCAGACCAACGAACAGCTCGCCCAGAAGGCCCAGGAGCTTGCCGAGCAGAACTACGAGGTGGAACGCAAGAATCAGGAGATCGAGCAGGCTCGCCGCGCTCTGGAAGAGAAGGCCCGCGAGCTGGCGCTCACTTCCAAGTACAAGTCCGAGTTCCTGGCTAACATGTCTCACGAGTTGCGCACGCCTCTCAACAGCATCCTGGTGCTCGGCCAGCAACTGGCTGAAAATCCCGAGGGCAGCCTGACCTCCCGGCAGGTGGAATTTGCGCGCACCATTCACAGCGCCGGCACCGACTTGCTCAACCTGATCAGCGACATTCTCGATCTGTCCAAGATCGAGTCGGGCACCGTGTACGTGGAGGCCGAGGAAGTCACCTTCGCTTCTTTGCTCGAAACCGTATCGCGAGCCTTTCGGCACGAGGCGGAGAACCGCAAGCTCTTCTTCGAGGTCAGCGCCGATCCCACCATGGGACGCAGCCTGGTCACCGATTCGCGTCGCCTCCAGCAGGTCCTCAAAAACCTGCTGTCAAATGCCTTCAAATTCACCGAACAAGGCGGCGTTCGGCTCTCGATATCGAGAGCGACCAGTGGCTGGAGCGGCGATCATCCCCTCCTGGCCGGCGCAGGCTCGGTGGTGGCCTTTTCCGTCACCGACACGGGAATCGGCATTCCGTCCGAGAAGCAGCGCATCATCTTCGAGGCCTTCCAGCAGGCCGATGCCGGCACCAGCCGCAAATACGGCGGAACCGGCCTCGGTCTGGCCATCAGCCGCGAACTTGCCAACCTCCTGGGCGGCGAAATCCAGCTCAAGAGCGTTCCCAGGCAGGGCAGCACCTTCACTCTCTTCCTGCCCCAGACCTATGTGGGTCCGGCAACGGCTTCCGTTGTCAAAGCGGACCGCGGCGCTCCGCGGCAGACACCGGAATTCCCGGCGCCCATCTCCGCAGTCAAAGAGGATGAGCGCATCGAGGACGACCGCGATCGCCTGCTGCAGGGCGACGCCATCCTCCTGGTCGTCGAAGACGATTCGCACTACCTTCGCGTGGTGGCCGATCTTGCGCGCGACAAGGGCTTCAAGGTGCTGCTCGCAAGCACAGGCGCCGAAGCGCTATCGCTGGCCGAAGAGTACAGTCCGACCGCCATCTCCCTCGACGTGTTTCTGCCCGACATGCTGGGCTGGACCATCCTGAACTATCTCAAGCAGAATCCCAGGACACGTCACATCCCCGTCCAGATGCTGACTCTCGATGAAGACCGGCATCATGGACTCACGCGCGGGGCTTATGCTTTCATCACCAAGCCCACGACGCGAGAGGACCTCGATCTGGCCTTGACGCGCATCAAGGAATACTCCGCGCGCAAAATCAAGAGGTTGCTGGTGGTCGAGGACAATCCGGCAGAGCAATTGAGCACAAGGGAGCTGCTCGGATTCGAGGATATCGAGATCGAGGTAGCCGACTCCGGAGCCGCAGCGCTGGCCGCCGTCAAACACTCGAACTTCGATTGCATGGTGCTCGATCTCCGCTTGCCCGATATGTCGGGCTTCGATCTGCTGGAGAAGCTCCGCAATTCGCCCAAGTTGAAATCGCTGCCGGTGGTGGTGTTCACCGGTCGGGAGTTGAATCCCGAAGAGGACGCGCAACTGCGCACGCTGGCGCGCAGTGTTGTGCTCAAGGGCGTCGAGTCGCCCGAGCGCCTTCTGGATGAAACCGCGCTGTTTCTGCATCGCGTGGTTTCCGATCTGCCTGTCGCCAAGCAGCGTATGCTCGACAGGCTGCACCGCTCCGATGACGCTCTGACCGGGCGCAAGGTGCTGATCGTCGATGACGACGTGCGCAACATCTTTGCCCTGAGCAGCGTGCTGGAGCGGCGCGGAATGACCGTGCTCTCGGCGGGAACCGGAAGAGAAGCCATCACCACCATCGAGTCGACTCCGGATCTGGCCATTGTGCTGATGGATATCATGATGCCGGAGATGGACGGCTATCAGACCATGCAGGTCATCCGTCAGAATCCGGAGTGGATCAGGCTTCCCATCATTGCCCTGACGGCCAAAGCCATGAAGGGAGACCGCGAAAGCTGCCTCGAAGCAGGAGCATCGGATTACCTGGCCAAGCCGGTAAACACCGAGCAACTGCTCTCGGCGCTGCGCATCTGGTTGCACCGCTAGTTCGTGCGCAAACGGCGGCGTTTGCGCAAGCTGGTCGATATCACGCCGTTCCCGGCAAGGAAACGATGGGGGCAGCTTTTATTTGAATCGAAAGCTTTCGCTTCCGCCGGGATTTGAAGTCTTAAGGGGAACATCGATGACAACAGGCTCCAAGGTCAACATTCTGATGGTTGATGACCAGCCTTCGAAGCTAATCAGCTATGAAGCGATCCTGGCAGAACTCGGGGAGAACCTGATACGGGCAACGTCGGCCGACGAAGCGCTCAAGATTCTGCTCAAAACCGATGTCGCGGTGGTGCTGATGGACGTGAGCATGCCGGAGGTGGACGGCTTTGCGCTGGCCGATTTCATCCGCCAGCATCCGCGCTTCCAGAAGACCGCCATTATCTTTATTTCCGGTGTTCACCTGGCCGATTCCGACAAGATCAAGGGTTATCGCAGCGGCGCCGTCGACTACATCCCGGTGCCCATCGTGCCCGAGTTGCTGCGCGCCAAGGTGAGCATCTTTGTCGAGCTGCACCGCAAGACCCGCCTGCTGGAAACCCTGAACAGCAACCTCGAACAGCTTGTGGAAGAACGCACCGAGGCGCTGCGACAGAGCGAAGCGGGGTTCCGTACCAAGGCAGACCTGCTGGAGCTTGCCTCCGAAGCGATCATCGTCCGTGACTTGAAAGACGGCGCGATCCGGTTCTGGAACGCCGGTGCGGAGAAGGTCTACGGCTGGAAGCGCGAGGAGGTCATCGGAAAGGACATCCACGAACTGCTGTGCACCGTGTTTCCCATTTCACGGCATGACACGGAAGAGACGATAAGAGCCAATCGCCATTGGGAAGGCAACCTGCTTCAAACCACAAGCGATCAGCGGCAAATCACCCTCGCCTCGCGCAAGACGTTGAACCGCGAGAGGGACGCGATTCTGGAGGTGAACCGGGACATTACGGTTCAGCTGCGAGCCGAGGAGGCTCTTCGCAACGCCGAGAAGCTCGCGGCCATGGGTCGGGTGGCCGGGATCATTGCGCACGAAATCAATAATCCGCTTACCGGCATCGTAAACGTCTTCTATCTGTTGAAGAATCACTCCTCGCTTGACAGCCAGGCGCGAAGCTATGCCGACCTGGCAGAGCAGGAGTTGCGGCGCCTTTCGCACATCACCCGGCAGACGCTCAGCTTTTATCGGGAATCGAAAGACCCGGCGCCGATTGTCATCCACGATCTTTTGGACAACATCGTGGAACTGCAGGAGCGCGAATTTCGTGACAAGCGAATCGCTCTTGAGAGAAAGTACTCTGTCGAAGCCGTGCTGGATGGATTCGCGGCCGAACTTCGGCAGGTCTTCCTCAACCTGCTCCTAAACGCCGTGCAGGCCATGCCCGGCGGAGGGGCCCTTCGCATTGCCGTGCGCGAGGCCACCGACTGGCCGACGGGAAGGCTGGGCGCCGCCGTTTCCATCATCGATACCGGGACGGGCATCCAACAGCAGGATGCAAAACGGCTCTTCGAGCCATTTTTCACGACCAAATCGGCAAAGGGCACCGGATTGGGATTGTGGATCAGCAAGGGCATCGTGCAGAAGTACGAAGGCCGCATCTCCTACAAGAGCTTTCGCCATTCGCGCGGGTGCATGACGTGTTTCCGCGTCTTCATTCCCGTCCGGGGCATGTCGAGCAGGATGCAAAGTGCTCCCGTTGCAAGCGCAGAGCCGGAGGTCGTGGTAACGTCCTCCAGTGTCGATGCAGCGGAAGAAGCCACCAGGACCGTCGGTTCCATGTACTCCGCCCGCGTCTGAGTCTCCCGCTCAGTGCGGCATCGCGAGGCTGGCGGCTTCACTGAGGCTTCGCCGTACTGCCGGCTCGCGTGCCGCGGCCCGCACCGCCTGCCCCCCCCCCGCAGATTCCCACCTTCACGCTTTTGCCTCGCTTCGGTCTTGATCCCACCCAACTTATCCCTATCCTGCATGCATCCAAACATCGCAGCAGAATCAGACCGGAGAAGTCTCTCTGCACGTTGTTTGCATTTAAAGGAGTCCAGACATGGTCCGCCCTCTCCCCCCCTGCGCGAGGGCTTCCTCGCGTCACGCTCGGTCCTGGATCGCAATCCGCAAGACGATTTTGGCCGTGCTCTCCGTCGCCCTCCTGTCGATCGCAGCCCATGCGCAGTTTCGCGCCTCCATCCAGGGCATCGTCACGGATCCATCCGGCGCTATCATCCCCGGCGCCACGGTCACGTTGACCGACCTGCAGACCAACCAGGTGCTCAAGGCCACAAGCAACGACAGCGGTGTTTACACCTTCAATGCGCTGGCTCCCGACCACTATTCGCTGGTGGTCGAGCGCGATGGATTTCAGAAGAAGGTCCTGAGCGACGTCACCATCACGCCGGAGCAGTCGAATTCGGTCAATGTGCAGATGCAGGTCGGCGCGGCCGCCGAGACCGTCACCGTGTCGGCGGCCACCGCTCCGCTGCTCGATACCGAAACCGCGAGCGTCAGCGGCACAATCGACAGCAACGAGATTCAGCATCTGCCCTCCTTCGGCCGCGACACCTTCCAGCTGGCGCAACTGGCGCCGGGCACATTCGGCGACGCATCGCAGAACGCCAGTGGCGGCAGTTACAGCTTACCCGGTTCGAACTCGGCCGGATCCGGTTCGAACGACGGCATCTTCAAGACCGAAAACGCGCCGCAGATCGTCGCCAACGGCGGACAGAACAATGCCAACGGCATCTCCATCGACGGCGTCAGCACCGTGAGCGCGGTGTGGGGCGGTTCGAGCGTGATTACGCCCAGCGAGGATTCCGTTTCGAATGTGAAAGTGGTCTCGAATAACTACGACGCCGAGTACGGGCGCTTCAGCGCCGCGCAGATTCAGGTGATCTCGAAATCGGGAACCAACGACGTGCACGGCAGCTTGTTTTTCATGGCCGAGCGACCGGGGCTGAACGCCTACCAGGCGTGGAACGGCCCATTCTCGACGTTGCCGGGCACGCCGGCATCACGCGGGCTGCTGCGGGACCAGAGCCGCTTCAACCAATATGGCGGAAGCCTGGGCGGCCCGTTCTGGAAGAATCACCTCTTCGGCTTCTTCAATTACGAGACGCTGCGCAATAACACGCAGTCCACCGGCGTGGGCTGGTACGACACGCCGGACTTCGACAAACTGGCGCCGGCCAACAGCGTCGCTGCCAAGTTCCTCACCATCTCCGGCGCGCAGGTTGCCTCCATCGGCCAGATATCGGTGAGCTGCGCCGCGGCTGGGCTCACCGAAGGCGTGAACTGCCGCCAGCTTTCGGGCGGCCTGAACATCGGCTCGCCGCTTACCACGCCGCTGGGCACGCAGGACCCGAGCTACAGGAGCAGCACCAGTCCTGGCGTCGGAGGCGGTCTGGGCACTGTGCCCGATATCGGCGAATACACCACCAGCATCCCGAACAATGTCACCGAAGACCAATACAACGGCCGGATGGACGCCAACCTTGGAGCCAAAGACCGGGCCAGCTTCATGATCTACTGGGTGCCGGTCGACACTTCCACCTACAACGGGCCGGCGCGATCCTACAACCTCTACCATCATTCGGCCATCAACGACGCCTTCACCGGGCTGTGGGATCACACCTTTTCCCCTACCTGGTTCAACGAGGCGCGCGCCAACGCCGCTGGCTGGCGCTGGAACGAGATCGCGACCAATCCGCAGGAGCCATTCGGATTGCCCACCGACACCATCACGCCGATCGGCAGCCTCAACGGCTCCGTTCCGAGTCTTTCCTTTAATTACTTCGGCGCTCCCGGACCCAGCGTCTTCAACCAGTGGACCTATGGCTATAAGGACGTCGTCACAAAAGTCGCCGGGAATCACAACATCAAGTTTGGCGGAGAACTGACGCGCCTTTACTACCTGAGCGAAGCCACCTATGCCGCGCGGCCCAGTTTCACCTTCTTCAACATCTGGGATTTCCTCAACGATGCGCCCGAAGCCGAAGGGGGAACATTCAACCCGCTGACGGGCACGCCGACGGCGAACCGGCAGGACGATCGCGAAGATCTGTGGGGGTTCTTCATACAGGACGATTACAAGATTCGGCCCACCCTGACGCTCAATCTCGGCCTGCGCTATTCCTACTATGGATCGCTCGAATCAAAGGAAGGAAACCTGAGCGTGGTGCAGCCGGGAACGGGAACGGGCTTCTTCTCCAGCCTCCGCTTGCGCCTTGGAGGCGAACTGTATCAGCCGCAGAAATATAATGTCGGCCCGCAGGTCGGTTTCGCCTGGACTCCCGCTGAGAGCAACGGACGGGTGGTGCTGCGCGGCGGCTTCGGCATGAACTACGACGAGGAGGAGATCGCCATCGCGGCCAACGGCATCGGCAACCCTCCCGCGGTGGTCTCGCCCAATTTCTCCAGCCCGTCGCCGGCGTCCATCAATCCCGGCATCGACTACGCGGTTCCCGGAGACGTCCATTCGCTCTTCGGATATCCGCCCAATCCGAACACCATCGTCACCTACAACTCCAACAACCTGCCCACTACCGGCCAGGTTTCGGTCACCGGGTTTCCGTCGAACCTTCCCACGGCGTATCTTTACCACTATTCGCTGGACAGCGAGTACAGCATCGGCCAAAACTGGGTGGCCACACTCGGATATCAGGGCAGCCTGGGCCGGCACCTGATCACGCAGTTCAATCAGAACGTGGTTGGCGCCGCCTACGGCATCCCGCTCAACCCCACCGTGAACAGCGTCGACTTCTACGGGAATGGAGGCTTCTCCAGCTACAACTCCATGATCGCCACGCTGAAGCACAACTTCTCGCGCCAATTCTCGGCCGACATCGAATACACCTGGGCCAGGTCGATGGACACCGGATCGCAGCCGTACTATGAGGATCCGTATCCGTATGACCCGCATCTCGCGTACGGGCGCTCGGATTACAACGTCACCGACGCGGCGAAGATCTACGCGTTGTGGCAGCCGGTCTTCCGGCGCGGCGGCCAGGACTGGCTCGACAAGGTCGTGGGCGGATGGTCGATCAGCGGTATCCTCAACCTACACACCGGATTCCCCTGGACTCCGCTCTACACCGGCATCACCAACGGCAACCTCTACTACTCGGGCAGCGGTTACGGCTCGCTTCGCCCGGCCAGGTATCTTGGCGGCGCCGGCAGCGACACCAGCAACAAGGCTTTCGAATCGTCTCCCAACATGCCCAACACGAACTTCTCCAAAGGGGGCCTGGCGTACTTCGCCATTCCCACCTACACCACGGTCACGGCTCCGTTCCCGGCCGAGTATGCGGCGCCGCAGGCGCCCGGCGTGGCGCGGAACTCACTCAACGGTCCCAACTATCGCGATCTGGACGCGACCGTCACCAAGGCCTTCGGCCTGCCCAAAATGCCGGTCCTCGGCGAGAACGCCGCATTTGAATTTCGCGCCGATGCCTTCAACCTGTTCAATAATGTGAATCTGAATGTGGGAAGTATCACCAACTCCATCACCGCGCCGAATTTCGGTCAAGCGGGCGCGGCGCTCGGTTCGCGGATGGTCGATCTGCAGGCCAGGTTCAGCTTTTGAGAAGCTCTTTCGCTCACGGACCAGCTCCTTCATCTCCCTCTTCTGCCGCGAGCATCCGATTCGTTCAGTGAATCGGCTGCTCGCAAGCTCTTTCTGGCAATTCCACAAGTGCCGTAACCTTGCTTCCGTGCCCCACCCAATTCGTTCCGTGCCCCGTCCTTTTCGCTCGCCGCGGCGAGAGAAAAGGGTGGGATAACAAGAGACCGGACACAGCTTTTCGATTCGGTTGAATGACAAAGACTCTCCTCATAGGAGCGCGAATGCACCAAGCCAGGCGTTTGCCCGTTCTTGTCTTACTTGTTGGCGCGATGCTCTCGATTGCTATCAAATTGCCCGCGCAGGAGACGGTGACGATCGATGCGAACGCGCAGACCATGCCGTTCCCTCATTTCTGGGAGCAGATGTTCGGCTCGGGCCGCGCCATTCTCACCCTGCGCGAGAGCTATCGCAACGATCTGCGCGCGGTGAAAGAGATCACGGATTTCCGCTACGTGCGCTTCCATGCCATCCTGCATGACGAACTGGGAGTCTACAACGAAGACGAGCAGGGCAACCCCGTCTACAACTTCGCCTACGTCGACCAGGTCTACGACGGGCTGCTGAAGAACGGCGTCAAGCCGTTTGTCGAGATCAGCTTCATGCCGAAGAAGCTGGCCTTCAATCCCGACGCCCTGCACCCCTTCTGGTACAAGCAGAACGTCTCGCCGCCAAAAAGCATGGAGCGCTGGGACGACCTGATCCGGCACTTCGCGCAGCACCTGGTCGACCGCTACGGAATCAACGAAGTCGCGAGCTGGTACTTCGAGGTTTGGAACGAGCCGAACATCGACTTCTGGAACGGCATCCCCCGCCAGCGCTCCTACTTCGATCTTTACGCCCACACCGCGCTCGCCGTGAAAAGCGTGAGCGACCGCCTGCGCGTCGGAGGCCCGGCAACCGCCGCTTCGGCGTGGATCCCAGAGTTCCTGAAGTTCGCCGCGGAGAATCGCATCCCCGTCGACTTCGTCTCCACGCACGGCTACGCCGACGACACGACGCCCGATCTCTTCGGCGAAAACGAAGACATCCCCATGGACGATCGCATCTGCCGCGCCGTCGCCAAGGTCCACCAGCAGATCCAGGCATCTCCGAAACCCGGCCTTCCGCTGATCTGGTCGGAGTGGAACGTGCAGGGCATGGACAACTCGCGCGATACAACCTTTGTCGGCCCGGCGGTCGCCAACACCATTCGGGAATGCAGCGGCCAGGTCGACATGATGTCGTTCTGGACATTCTCGGATGTCTTTGAAGAGCAGGGCCCGATCGCGAAGCCGTTCGTGGGCATGTTCGGCCTGCGCGCCAAAGGCGGCATCAACAAGCCCAGCTACTACGATTACGGCCTGCTGCATCAGCTCGGCGATCGGCGGATCGCCAGCGATGCTCAGGATGTCCTGGTGACGCGCTCCGCCGGCGGCTCGATGGCGATCGCTGCGTGGAACCTGGTCGATCCCGGTCAGCACGGCCACACAAAATCGCTGACCCTCGTCTTCCGCAATGTCCCCGCGGACGCTCGCGTCACCATCCAGCGCGTCGATGACGATCTTGGAAATGTGCTGCCGAAATTCGCTGCCATGGGCAGCCCGCTCGATCCGAAACCTGAGCAGGTCGAGCAACTCAATCGGGAAACTGCGCTGGGGCCGGCGGAGAGCGCTCATCTCGTGCAAGGCAGGCTGAATGTGACGCTCATGCCTGATGCGCTGGCGCTGATCACCGTTCAAGCGCAATAGGCTGAGGCACGCGAGGAAGATCAAAACAAAAGCACTTGATCGGCACGGCTGAAGCCGTGCCCTTTCAAGACCGCCTTCGCCGACGCTTACGCCGCGGCCGACGTGATGTCCCCGAATTCCTTCAGCTTGGCGCGAAGCATCGCATCGCTGACCGGCATCTCGTGCAGCAGCAGCTCCGCCGACTTGAGCAGCGGACTCGAATGGAACCACTCCTGCACAACGTTTTCGCGAAGCAGGTTGAGGATCGCCAGCAGCGACATGCCCAGGTGATGCGCCATCCACTCGCGCACCGGCACGGGCTTGCCCGGCTTACACGAGTAGTCGATCGACTCGTAGAGCCCGAATGCCCCCACGAATCCGGCCGAGGCCATTCGCCGCAGGTTCTTGATCGCCGCCGGCATGTCCACGCCGAGCGCCAGAAATGTGGAGTAGGGAGAGACCACCGGCCCTGCCGTCGCATCGGACTTGATCGCGATCTGCGGCACGCCATACGCCTCGTAGTGATAGTGTCCGGCTTCATTTCTTCGCGCCGCGCCCGACTCCGAAATTCCCCAGGGAATCCCGTTCGAGGCCCCAAACTCGCGCTGCACGGTCACGCTGGCCACCAGTGTCTTGGCGATCAATGTATGCGGGTAGCTGCGCATCCACAGCGCCGGCATCAGGTACTCGAACATCGTGCCCGTCCAGGAAAGCAACAACAGCCGGCCGAATGCCGACGTGTAATCGCGGGACAGCTTGAACCAGCTCTCCTGGGGCAGGTCTCCGCGCGCCACGGCGATGAACGTGGCGACTCGCGCCTCCGATGCGAGCAGGTCGTAGCAGGCGTCGTGCATCTTGTTGGCATCGGCGTCGTAGCCGATGGAAAGCATCAGCGTGTGTGGGTGCATCAGGAAGCCGAACTCGGTCTCTTCCGCGGCTCTCTCCGCCCGCTGCGCTACCTGCCTCAGGCTGTCGCGCAAGGCGCGCAGGTTGTTGATTGCCGACGCGAGCGCCGCCTGCAGTTGCTCGGCGAGCAGCAAGAGTGCAGGCTCCGCCGCAATTGTGCTCTGGTTCCAGTTGATCCGCGCGTCCAGCGCCCGCGCCGACTCGATGGCTAGCTCAATGGTGAGATCTTCGAGCGGCTGCCTGGTCTCGAGCTCGGGCATGGCGTGTAGCTGGCTGTACTCCGGCAGCAGCCATGGCAGATAGTCGCGAAGCAGCGACTGGATCGCCGCAATACGCCGTCCGGTCTCGGCGAGCCACCATTGCGCGGACTCGTCTTCGATTCCCTGCACTTTCGCTTCCGCCAGCGCCTTCGCCGCCGTCAGGATCCAAGCGATCCATTCGGCCTTGGTTGCCCCGGAACCGGGCAGCTCGTCGAGATGCAGTTTCGACGCCACCCGCCGCTCGTGCAGCGGAGAAAGCTTCCAGAATTCGCGCAGCGCGGCAAACAGCGATTCGGGCAGCAGCGGCCGGCTCTCGACATCCAGAGCGCCGGCATGCAGCGTGAACAGCGAAGCCACCAGGTTCCCGCTGTCGACCGAGGAAACCATCCGCGTGCCTACGGGCGCGAGCGTCTGCGTGTCGTACCAGTTGAAGAGGTGACCGCGATACTTTTCCAGCCGCGCAATGGTTTCAAGGCTGCGCAGAGTGAGGGTCGCGAATTCCGGAGTGGTGAGGAATCCCAGCTCGCATGCGGCTTGCCGCGCGTTCAGCAGCAAACCGATGTTCGTCGGCGAAACCCGCCCCTCGTCGTGCAGCCCCTCTTCCTGCACATTGTCCGGGATAAGGTAGTTGTGCCGCTGGCCTCCGAACTGGCCGAAGTACCTCCACACACGCAAAGCGTGATCCAGCAGGAAAGTCCGGTCCGATGGC
>Ga0335078_10006098_pt1 | contig 17879 bp, 19 predicted proteins | sample Lox_Sample_32_FD_206711 | JGI IMG/M metagenome (GOLD analysis project Ga0335078, IMG submission 206711) | Soil microbial communities from Loxahatchee National Wildlife Refuge, Florida, United States - Lox_Sample_3.2 | ecosystem: Environmental > Terrestrial > Soil > Wetlands | place: USA... | reverse complement strand
GCTCGTGAGCGCGGTCGACTCGGGCAAGGCGTGGGATCTGCGCTGCCGCGTGCGCGAAGGGCTCATCTCCTATCTGCAGCAGCACCATCCCGAAGGCCTGCCACGCGTTCGCTCGGACCTCACCTGGCGCCGTTCGTCACCAGAGCCGCGATCAGCTCGTTGACCGGCAGGTCATCGAGCCGCTCGGGTGTGTCGAAGAGAATCCTGATGCGTTCGGCCTGACGCGCCGGGAAGTAGGCATCGACGGCGGACTGGAATCGCATCGTGACCCGCGTCCTCTCCTGCCGGCTTCGAGGCTTACCCCAGATTCCGACGACCTCGGTGCCGAAGGGCCCTGGAGGTGTCTCGAAACCCGCGCCGAGCACTGCGACGACCGGATCCGCAGTCTCGCATTCGAGAGCCGCTCGGCCGCTCCTGCCGCGGGAGGCCATCGCCTGGCACGCGTGGCGCGTCGCCCGGCTCATCGCTTCCGCTGTCACCCAGGCGATGCGCGCGGCCCCAGGGGACTTCTCGCCCTCGAGCAACAGGCCGCCATCGAGCGAGGCGTAGCCGAGGGCGCTGACGATGTCCGCGCGCGTGCCACCGAGCTGCGCAGTAATCATTGCCGTTGCGGCCACGCGGGCGAGGCCAAGCGCGGCAGTCCCCGCGAGCGGCTGGGCGGCGGGCGCGAGTGCGCGCTGGATGGCGAGCGCCTTGACCGCTCCCGTGAGTACGCTCCGCACGGTCGGCGGGGTGTTGCCCTCCATGATGGCCTTGCGCGCGCGGTAGTCGGCCGCCGCGAGCAGGGCTGCGAGCGATGCGGCCGCGCAGCCGTGCGGCAGGTCGAGCTCCCCGTGCGCGCTCGCCGAGCGGCAGAGCATGACGCCCAGGCAGAAGGCGGCCTGGGCGGGATCGAGCTCGAGAGAGGTGCCGGGAACGCGCGCTCCGCCCGGCATGAGCGCGCCCGGCACGAGAGGACCGATGAGGGCGGCGCACGCCGGATCGCGCAGCGACTCGAAGCCGCCGGCGAGCGCATCGATCAGGGATTCGCGCGCGGCCTCGATGACCGATGCGTCCTCGATCCCGGAGCGGGCAGCATAATCGGCGACGGCATCGAGCGGGGGCACATTCCGATTGTCTCAGCTCTGCGGAGTCGCAACCAGCCGCACCCGGGCGATTTCCGAAGGCACACCCAAGCGCTTGGGCGGTCCCCAGTAGCCGCTTCCGCGGCTGGTGTAGACCCAGAGTCGTCCCAGCCGATGCAGTCCGGCGGTGAAAGGCTGCTGCAGCCGCACGAAAAGATTCCAGGGCCAGAACTGGCCGCCATGGGTGTGTCCGGAGAGCTGCAGGTCGAATCCCGCATCGGCGGCCGCGGCGGCGGTCCGCGGCTGATGCGCGAGCAACACCCGCGGCCTGAGGTCTGCGGGTGCGCCGGTGAGGGCCGCCTCAGGATCGCTGCGGTGCGCCGGCTCGAACTGATGGGCGCTGTAGTCGGTCACTCCGGCAATGAGGATCTCGCTCCCTCCATGATCCAACACCACATGCTCGTTGAGCAGGACATGAAGACCCAGGCGGCGAAGCTCCGTGATCCACGCCGGCGCGCCGGAATAGTACTCGTGGTTGCCGGTGACGAAATAGGTGCCATGGCGTGCGCGCAACCCGCGCAGCGGCTCGACGTGCGCGGCGAGCTGCTCGACCGAGCCGTCCACCAGATCGCCCGTGATGGCGACGAGGTCCACATCGAGCGAGTTGACGATCTCGACGATGCGGCGCAGGAACTCCCGCTTGATGGTCGGGCCGATGTGCACATCGCTGATCTGCGCAATCGTGAACCCCCGCAGCGAGGGCGCAAGTTCCGGCAGCGGTACGAGTACCTCGACGACTCGCGGGCGCCGGCGCGCGTCGATGAAGCCGATCACCGTGGCGATCACCGCGAGCAGCGGCACGGCAACGGCCGAGGCTGTCTCGAGCAGGCTCGCCTCGCCGTGCGAGGCGAGGAGCACCGCGGGCCCGAGGAACAGATCCCGCATCACGGTGAGGACGGCGAGCGAGGAGAAGAAGCCGCCGTCGAGGAAGCCGAGCCACGCCAGGTTCGCCGCCAGAGCGCTGTCCTGTCTGCCGCGGGCACGCGCGCCCGTGATGATGAGCGCGAAGGAGGCGCAGAGCGCGAGCGCGCCGAGCACGCGCCCCAGCGCCCCGATCGGCAGGTCCGGCAGCAGCCGCGCGCCGACGTAGATGTGCAGCAGCGCGATCAGCGTGACGAGGTTGCGAACGAAGCGCGACGGCCGGCGGCGCCTGCGGGACGGTTTCGCAAGGGGCAGGGGAGCAGGGCGGACGGTGGCGCTTTCGGTGGGCATGAGCTCTCGGTGGGCGGGATATGGGGACGGTGCCGGCGCGGGGCAAGGCTCGCGGCGCTGCGGCCCGAGACCCGCCGAGACCCGGCTGACGTTCGAGACCCGGGGCGCGCCCTTTTGATAGGATCTGCGCCGCCCCAGTTCCCTGAACGCCTCTGGCGAGGAACACGCGGTGAGCGACCCAGCGCCGATCTCGAGTGAATGTCCGAACTGCCACCAGGAGCGCGCGGTCACCTACACCCGCGAGGAGCTCGCCGAGCTGCTTCGCGCCGGTGCAGACATTGAAGTCATTTGCCTCAGCTGCGATGAGAGCTGGCCGCTCTCGACCGAGGAGCGAGCCGATGTTGCACGCGGACTCGAGCGCGGATACTGAGATCGGATGCTGAGCGCTGCTGAGGTGGACCGGCGGCGATCGCGGTGGCCTGATAAAATGCATCCAACCGGCTGATTCCCCGATATCGGAGAGGTGGCAGAGCGGTTGAATGCACCGGTCTTGAAAACCGGCAACGGGGCAACCCGTTCGTGAGTTCGAATCTCACCCTCTCCGCGATCTCTCAGACACCTGTTTGCGGCGCTCGCGTCAGAATCGAGAGTGCTGCCCGCGGCACGAACCGCAGCAGCCAGCGCAGCAGCACCGTCGTTCCGAGGATGAACGCCAATCCGAAGCCGAGACCATAAGGAATGATCCACCATCCCAGCAGCTCGTGACCGTGCGGTCGCGGCAGCTCGGCGCCCAACACCATTCCGTGCCGGCTGATCCATAGACCGACGTCAGCGGGGAAGAACGGCTTCAGGATGGCACACACGATGAGTGCGACCCCGAGCGCATAACCTACCATCCCGGCGAGGAACGCCAGGAACCCTACGGCGGTCCTGGTCGCCCAGCGGATCGTCGCCTGGATGATGAGCGAAGGAGAGAAGCTCGCTCTGGCATGCGCGGCCAGGGCGTCGGCGCGATAGAGGGATCCGATCTGCTCCGGAGTCCCCAACTGTCGCAGCACCGCATCGACGGGCGCCGCGTTCCGTTTTGAATCACTTTGAGCGACTCGCTCGGCGATATGTCCGCGCAGCTCCCGCAGGATTTCCTCGACGTCATCGGCGGGGAGTCCGCCGAGCTGCTCGCGCAGCTTGGCCAGATAGATCTCAACCTGTTCGTCCGACTGCCGAGTCTCAATCATGACGCCTGCCCTTTGAGTAGTGGCTGGATCAACGCATCGATCTTGGAGAGGAATTCGTGTGAATGTCTGGCGAGTGATTGGGCACGATTCCTGCCGGCGGACGTCAACTTGTAGTAGCGGCGGGGGTGGCCGGATTCGCTTTCTTCCCACTTGCCCTCGATCAGCCCGTCCTTTCTGAGTCGGGTGAGGACCGGGTACACGGTCCCCTCGGCGACGACGAGGTCCGAGCGCGTCTCGAGCTCTCGTATGATCTCCAGGCCGTAGAGCCGGCCCTGCCACAAGGTGGCGAGGATCGCCACGTCGAGCCAGCCCTTGCGGATTTGCGCTTCCCAGTTGTCCAGGGCCTCTGCCATGGCCATATACTATGTAATGCAATATATAGTGTCAAGCGATGAGTTCTGGAGTCGCGTGCTCCCGATCACAAAACCCGCCGCCGGGCGGCAACTTTCAGGCCCCGCTGCCGAGAACCAGGGACGGCTCGAAGCGCCGTGCAGCTTCGAAGGTCTCTCGGCGATAGCGTGATCTGGTTGCTGCCATTGCTGCTGATTGCCGGCTGCGGATTCGCGGCCTGGACTGCTTTGCGCCGCCGGGCCTCCGCCGCTGGGGCGAGCGCCGCCGAACCGGTTGGGATCGAGAGCGAGGTTCCGTTCGATCTGCGGCACGTCTCGGAGCCACCGCTCCTGCTGGCCGATTCGGCGCCGTTTCTCGATCGGACGGAGATCTTCCGCAGACTTCGCCAGCTCGAGCTCGGCGTCCCCGGTGGAGGGCAGCAGGAGCCCGCGCACGAGCGGCTCGTCGCAGCGGCCCTCGCCGCGATCGGCGACCCGACCACCCGTAAGCGCGACTTCCCGAGGCGACCGAACCTCCTCCCGCAGCTCATCCGCGCCATGAACGATCCGGGCGTCTCGGTCCGGCAGCTGGTCGCGATCGTGGCGCGTGACCCGGCATTGGTCGGGAGCCTGCTGCAGGTGGCCAACAGCTCCTTCTACCGCATGACGCCGCGGCCGATCGAGACCATCGAGCGCGCCATCGTGGTGCTCGGGAACGAGGGCCTGCGCTCCGTCATGGCCGCGGCATTGATGCAACCCATCTTTCAGACCTCCGGAGCCGGAGCGGCGCAACGCTTTCCCGAGCTCGTCTGGGAGCACGCCGCGCGGTCCGCTCACGCGGCGATCCCGCACGCCGCTCTGGTCGGGCGGGTCAACCCGTTCACGGCCGAGCTGCTGTGTCTGGTCAGCGGCCTGGCGGAGATCGTGTTGTTCCGTGCGGTCGGACCCAGTGCCGACCCTCGCGTGATGGCCGCGGTGCTCGATTCGCAAAGCGCCGCCTTCGCCTGGCACATCGGGACCGAGTGGGGGCTTTCGGAGGAGATGTTGGCGGCTTTCGAGGAGCAGATGACCTTCGTCGAGGCGGCGACCTCGCTCGGCCGCGCCTTGCGCTTCGGCCGTTGTGCCGGCGCGTTGGCGGTTCTACACACCCATTCCGTCATCGATGAGTCCAGCGTCAGGATCTCGCTCCCCCCCTCGGGCCTGTCGCCCGCGCATCTGGAATCCCTGCTGACGCGTCTGTTGCGTCCGCACGAGGATCCACGCACGGTGTCGAAGCCGAGCAGTGCTCATCGGCTGTAGCAGCGCCATCGGGACGCCGCGCGACCGGTATAATCGGTCGATGAGTCATTCCCGTGGAATCGCGAGGGCGGCGGTGCTGTCGGTCGCGCTGTGCGCGGCACCCTGCGGCGCGGCGCCAGGGGCACCCGTGGTTCGCATCCCCCAGGGCTCATTGGCGGGTCTGCAGCAGGGCACGGTCGATGCCTTTCTCGGCGTGCCCTATGCGGCGCCTCCCGTCGGCCGCAATCGCTGGCGCGCGCCGCAGCCCGCGCCCCGTTGGGAGGATGTTCGCACGGCGCGGGCATTCGCGCCGAGTTGCTGGCAGGCCATGACACCCTCGGGCACGGGCCCCTGGACGCACGAATACGTTCCTCAGGGCCGCGTCAGCGAGGATTGTCTGTATCTCAACATCTGGACACCCAGCCCGGATGTGAGACGGCATCTCCCCGTGCTCGTTTGGATTCCGGGCGGAGGCTTCGTCGCAGGCTCGGGGTCGGTCGCGGTCTACGACGGCTCGAAACTCGCCGCACGCGGCATCGTGGTCGTCACGATCAATTACCGGGTGGGCCTCTTCGGTTTCTTCGTGACACCGCAGCTGGCAGCGCAAGCGGCCCGCGAGCACGAGCCGCCCGGCAACTATGGGCTGCAGGACATGATCGCGGCGTTGCAGTGGGTGCATCGCAACATTGCCGCATTCGGTGGCAATCCGGATGCCATCACGGTGGGCGGGCAATCGGCCGGCGCCATGGCCGTGCACGATCTGATCGTCTCGCCACTGGCGACGGGGCTCTTCGTACGCGCCATCGCGCAAAGCGGCCTACCCGACACCGTCCCGCCGCCGTCGCTGGCGGCTGCGGAGCAGGCGGGCGCGCGGTTCGCGCGCGCCAAGGGTGCCGCATCGCTGACCGCGCTTCGGGCTTTGACCCCGCGGCAGCTGACTGCCGGTGCGCCGCCCGCGATGCAAGGACCGCTGCTCGTGCCCATCATCGATGGGGTACTGCTCCCCGAACGGCCCGAGACACTGCTCATCCCGGGCGCCTTTGCCGATGTGCCCGTCCTCACGGGCATCGATGCGGACGATGCCTCGGCCTTCTCGGGCCCGCTCGTGCACTCGCTGAGCCGCTCGGAGTGGAAAGCGCTTCTCGTTAGGAGCTTCGGCGCCCTGGCGCCGCGCTTTGCGCGCCTCTATCCCTCCGCGACCGGCGCCGAGCGCGCGCACTCCGCGCGGCAATTGCACCGCGACCTCGGGCTCGCCGCGCTCTACGCCTGGGCCCGTGCGTGGAACGAACATGCGCGAAGTCCCGCGTACGGCTATCTCTTCGATCATCTCGAGCCGGGTGCAGGCTCGAGCCGTTGGGGGATCTTTCACTCCTCCGAGCTGCCCTATGTCTTCGCCACGCTCGATGCCGCGCCGCAGCGGCACTTCAGCCGCCTCGATCGGGCGCTCTCCCGGACGCTGTCAAGTTATTGGGTCAACTTCATCAGGAGCGGCAGCCCCGACGGTCAGGGGCTGCCGGCGTGGCCGCGGATGCAGGGCTCCGACCCGCGCGTCCTGGTGCTCGAGCCCAAACCCCTGCCCGAGCCGATCGTGCCGCCGCGCGAGCTCGCGCTCGTGAACGCGTTCCTCGCCGGTGGCGGCAAGCCGGGCATTCTCTGAGGCCGTCGCCGCGCGATCAGCGGTGATGCGGGCTCGATGGCGGTCGAGCGCGGCGCTCAGATCGCCAGCGTCACGCTGATGGGACAGTGATCGCTGCCCATCACATCGGCATGAATCTTCGCCGCCTTCACGGCCTTCTTCAGGCTTTGCGACACGAGGAAGTAATCGATTCTCCAGCCGACGTTCCGGGCGCGCGAGTTGGCGAAATGACTCCACCAGGTGTAGTGGCCGTTGCCTTGCTCGAAGAGGCGCAGCGTGTCGATGAATCCCGCATCGATGAGATTCTGAAATCCTTCGCGCTCCTCGTCGGTGAAGCCCTTCTTGCCGCGGTTGGATTTGGGATTGGCGAGGTCGAGCTCGGTATGCGCGACATTGAGATCGCCGCAGAAGACCACGGGCTTCTTCTTCTCGAGCTGCCGACAATAGGCGAGGAAGGCGGGGTCCCAGTGCGCGTGCCGCAGCGCGAGACGGCTGAGGTCGTCCTTGGCGTTCGGGGTGTAGACGGTCACCACGTACAGCTTGGGAAACTCGGCGGTGATGACGCGCCCTTCCTCGCTGCTATCGCGCTCGAGCTCGTCGGCGAAGCGGAAGCGCTTCGCGAACGCCTTGGGGAAGCCGTTGACGACCTCGAGCGGCTTCTCCTTGGAGAAGATCGCCGTGCCCGAGTAGCCCTTCCTCACGGCCGAATTCCAGTACTCGTGATAGCCGGGCAAATCGATCTCGATCTGCCCGCGCTCGGCCTTGGTCTCCTGAAGACACAGCACTTGCGGCCGGTGGGCGTCGATGAAGCGCTGGAACAGCCCCTTCTTGACGACGGCGCGGATGCCGTTGACGTTCCACGAGTAGAGTTTCATCGGGGTGGTACTTTCCCGGCATCGCTTCAGCCGCAGCCAGTCTAACCCGGGGCGGGGGAGGCGCGCTCGCCGCCGCTGGAACGGACGGGCGCGAGCCTCGATAATGGCCGCCTATGGCGCTATCCCCACTCGCCGGAAAGCCGGCGCCCAAGGCCTTGCTGATCGATCCGGTGCGGCTCGAGAGCGAGTTCTACAGCCGCAAGCCCGATCCGGCGGATGCCGCGCAGCTGGTCAGTTTCGGCACCAGTGGTCATCGCGGCTCACCGCTCAAGGGGTCCTTCAACGAAGCGCACATCCTCGCCATCACTCAGGCGATCTGCGAATACCGCAGCACGCAGGGCATTACCGGACCGCTTTACCTGGGCCGGGACACCCATGCGGTCTCCGGTCCCGCCCAGCGCGCCGCCCTCGAGGTGCTGGCCGCCAACGGCATCGAGACGCTGATCCAGGCCGAGGGCGGCTTCACCCCGACGCCGGCGATCTCGCGAGCCATTCTGGCGCACAATCGCGGGCGCACGGAACGTCTGGCGGACGGCATCGTCGTCACGCCGTCCCATAACCCTCCTGAGGACGGCGGCTTCAAATACAACCCGCCGAACGGCGGACCCGCCGACAGCGATGTGACGGGCTGGATACAGGGACGGGCGAATGCGTTGCTGCGGGAGGGCAATGCCGGCGTGCGCCGGATCACGGCCGAAGCCGCGCTGCAGGCGGCAACGACTCATGCGCAGGACTTCATCGGTCCCTACGTCGACGATCTCACCCATGTCATCGACATGGCGGCCATCCGCGAAGCGCGGATCACCGTCGGAGTCGATCCGCTCGGGGGCGCGGCGGTCCATTACTGGGAGCCGATCAACCGAAAGTACGGGCTCGCGCTCGACATCGTCAATCCGACTGTCGACCCCACCTTCGCCTTCATGAGCGTGGATCACGACGGCAAGATCCGCATGGACTGCTCGAGCCCTTATGCGATGGCGGGCCTGTTGCAGCTCAAGAATCGCTATCGCGTCGCCTTCGCCAACGACACCGATGCCGACCGCCACGGAATCGTCACCCCGTCGGCGGGGCTCATGAATCCCAACCATTATCTCGCGGTGTCGATCCACTACCTCCTCACCCATCGCCCCGATTGGAGCCGCCGCGCGGCGGTGGGCAAGACGCTGGTCTCGAGCGGACTCATCGATCGCGTGGCCGCACGCCTCGAGCGGCCGCTGCGCGAGGTGCCGGTCGGGTTCAAGTGGCTCGCGCCGGGGCTGCTCGAGGGTTCGCTCTGCTTCGGCGGCGAGGAGAGCGCCGGGGCAAGCTTCTTGCGGCGCGATGGCACGGTCTGGACCACCGACAAGGACGGCCTCATCATGGGGCTGCTGGCCGCCGAGATCACCGCGCGCACCGGCAAGGATCCGGGCGAGCATTACCGGGAACTCACCGCGGAGCTCGGCACGCCCTGGTACACCCGCATCGATGCGCCGGCCACGGCGGAGGAGAAGACCCGCATCGCGAGCCTCTCGCCTGAGTCGGTGCGCGCCGTCACGCTGGCGGGCGAGCCGATCACGGGCAAACTGACACGCGCGCCCGGCAATGGCGCGCCGATCGGGGGTCTGAAGATCGTCGCCGCAGACGGATGGTTTGCGGCCCGTCCATCCGGAACGGAAAGTCTCTACAAGATTTACGCCGAGAGTTTCCGCAGCGAGCGTCACCTGGCGATGATCGTCGAGGAAGCGCAGCGGATCGTCGGGGATGCACTGAAATCCGCCTGAGGAGTTGAACATGAAAGCGACCTCCGAGCTCAACCGTGCGGGCCAGAGCCTGTGGCTCGACAACATAACGCGCGAGCTGCTCTCGAGCGGGACGCTGAAGCGCTATATCGATGAGCTGTCGGTAACGGGCCTGACATCCAACCCGACGATCTTCGATCATGCGATGCAGCACGGCTCGGCCTACGATGAGGATATCCGCAAGCTCGCCGGTTCGGGCCTCGCGGACGAGAAGCTCTTCTTCGAGCTCGCCCTCGATGATCTGACGCGCGCCGCCGACCTCTTTCGCGCGGTCCACGAGCGCACCGCGGGAGTCGATGGCTGGGTGTCGCTCGAGGTTTCGCCGCGCCTGGCGTACGACACCGACTCGACGCTCACCGAGGCGCGGGAGCTGCACGGGCGCGCCAATCGCCCCAACCTCTTCATCAAGATACCGGGCACGCGCGAGGGGCTGCCGGCGATCGAGTCGGCCATTTTCGCGGGCATCCCGATCAACGTGACGCTGCTTTTCTCCGCCGAGCAGTACGTCGCCGCGGCCGAGGCCTGGCTGCGCGGCATCGAGCGGCGCATCGATGCCGGCCTCAATCCCAACGTGGGCTCGGTGGCCTCGATCTTCCTCAGCCGCTGGGATGTCGCCACGGCCGACAAGGTGCCCGCGGCGCTGCGCAACCGGCTGGGGCTCGCCGTGGGGCAGCGCGCCTACCGTTCCTACTGCGAGCTCCTCAGCTCGCCCCGCTGGCTGCGGGCGCTCAACGCCGGTGCCAGACCGCAGCGGCTGCTGTTCGCGAGCACCGGCACGAAGGACCCGAAGGCCTCGGACGTGCTTTACATCGAGGGTCTCGTGGCGCCGCTGACCGTGAACACCATGCCGGAAAACACCCTCAAGGCTTTCGCCGATCACGGCAGGGTCGGTGCGGCGATCCGCGCCGACGGTGCCGACAGCGAGGCGATACTTGCGGACTTCACCCGCGCGGGAGTGGACTTGGCTGCGCTCGCCGCCCGGTTGCAAAGGGAAGGCGCCGCCGCCTTCGTCAGCTCCTGGGACAGTCTGATGGGCGTCATCGCTTCCAAGGCGACGGCGCTGAAGAAGGCCGCGGGCGCGCGCTGAGCGCGCGCTCGGCCGTCTGCCGCTATCGCGCGCGGGTCTCGACCCGCCGCCAGACCTCGGATCGACCGAAGAGCGAGATTGCGAGAAAGCCGCGCATGATGAGCCGATGGCCGCCGTCGGTCAGTCGAACCGTGCAGTCATAGACGTGTCCGGTATTGGGATCGAGGATGTCGCCGCCGACATACTCGCCGTTCTGCGGTTTCAGGTGGCGCATGATCACGAGGCCGATGATCGGCTGGTCGTGCCGCTTGCCGGTACAGTGCGTGCAGCGGGCGTTGCGGTCATCGCTCGGAGAGCTCGGCTCGATTCGTCCGTAATAGAGACCGCCGGCTTCGAAGATGCGGATCAAACCTTGCGGCTTGCCCGAGCTGTCGAGCGGCTGCCAGAGCCCGACCGGAGAGTCGAGCGGCGCTGGGGCGGCGCCCGCCCCGACGGCAGCCGTCAGTGAGAGCACGGACAGCGCCGCGAGCGTCGCCGATAGCCGCATCATCCCGGGTTCCCTCAGCTGTTGGCGAGCAGGCGGCGCAGGTCCGAGGCCACCTGGTGCTCCGTGTTGTCCGATTGCGCGAGCAGGCGCGCCCGTCCGTCGCCATCGAAGATGAATACCGCGCTGCTGTGATCGACCTCGTAGTTGCCGTATTTGTCCGGCTTCTCGTAATGGTAGGCGATGCGATAGCGCTTGCTCAGCGCCAGGAGCTGCGAGGGATCGCCGCGCAGCCCCACGAACTCGGGGCCGAAATTGTTGACGTAGCGCTTGAGCACCGCGGTCGTGTCCCGCTTGGGATCGACGCTCACGAAAAGCACCTTGACCTGCGCGGCCCGGGGCCCGAGCGTACGGATCGCATTGGCGAGCAGGGTGAGGGTCGTCGGACACTGGTCGGGGCAGTCGGTGTAGCCGAAGTAGAGCAGCACCAGATCGTGCCGATAGTTGCCCGCGGTGACCGTCTGATCGTCCTGATTCGTCAGCTGAAATTTGAGCGGCAACACGAGACCGGTGATGTTCTTCAGGGCGTAGGGCGGGCCGCTGCCCGCACACGAGGCGAGGGTGGCAGCGAGCGCGAGGACCGGTAGGGCAGCCAGCCACCGGCCCGATCGGCGCGGCGGGGAATAGCGGCGGACGACCGTCACGCGGGAGCTCCGGAGCGGTTGGTCGCGTCCTCGATCGGACGGTCGAAACGCGCGCGCTGAGCGATGGCTTCCGGGTCGTGAAGAATGCGGTAGAGCACGATCAGTATGCCGACGAGCGACATCATCGCCGCAGGGATCCAGGTGAGGAGCCCGCCGAGCTGCTGATCATCCATGGGGCTGATGTCCCAGGCGCGGCCGCAGACGGCATAGATGTCGTAGAGGGGCGTCGAGTGCAGCGTGATGTAGGCGCCGAGGAGGATCTGCGGCACGGCGACGATCGAGAGGATGACGAGACGGCTGCCATAGCCCATGGCGGCGCCGCCTTGCAGCTCGCGGGGCACGAGCATCAGCCACCAGAAAAGGAGCCCGTCGGCGAGCATGCTCCAGTTCATGAGGAGATAGCGGCGTCCATCGAGCATCGCGGTGAAATGGATCGACGGCGTCAGCCAGAAGAAGATGAGCCCGACGAAGAGCGTCGGCGCGATGAGCGGATGCTGCAGCACGCGGAAGAACACCTGCGCCGGTCGCCGCAGCCACGCGCCGCCGCGCAGCCCGCGCGCGAGCGCGGCGGGAATGCCGGCGCGCAGCACCGGTCCCGGGGCGGCGAGGACGATGAGCACCGGACCGATGTGATGCAGAATCAGGTGCTGGAATCGGTGGATCCAGAACATGTGCTGCGACAGAAAGTCGAGGTAGGTCTGCAGCACCGCGTAGCTGAGAGCGACGCCGAGCAAGAACGTGAACGCCCGCCAGAACCCGACGCGCCCCGACCCGCGCCGCAGCGCGCGCAGTCCCCGCACATAGAGCGCCAGGACGGTGACGCAGAGGAGAAAGACGGTAGGAGAGAACTGCCAGGGAAGGAGAAACCGCAGGTCCGATGCGAACGGTGGCATCGATGCATGATATCACGCGCGAACCGAAGCGGTCCGAGGTGTCGTCGCCGCGGGTCCGTCCCTGGTAGCTCGCGAGGCCGAAGTTAGCGCTGCCAGTATTGCTCGCGTGTCAGGCGTCGCCGCCCGGGAGGCCTGCCGGGTCTTTGCTCGGCCCCGTAGCCATAATCGCCGGTCGTGCCGTAGCCTCCGTGGCTGTGGCCGCCCACGCGCCCCTTCGTTCCCGAATATCCCCGAGCCATGCGGGATGGCCGGCAAGAGCCGCTGCGTGCGGGCATTTCGGTTGCTGAGCTTTTGGCATGACATCTCAAACACACGATTTCGCTCGAGCCGAGGGCGCGGCGCGGCGCGGCGAGTACGCGCATTTCGAGCACAAGCTGCGCGGCCGGTGGCACGAGCTGCGCGATGAGACCCGCGACGTACTCGAGCGCTCGCAGAACGAGGGCTACGCCGACATCGCGGGCCGCGTGAGCGATCTCGAGGATCAATCTCTCGCCGACCTGCTGCTCGATGTCAATCTCGCGGAGATCGGACGCGACGTGCAGGAGATCCGCGCGATCGAGCGCGCCTTGAAGCGGATCGCGCTCGGCACCTACGGCACCTGCGTGAGCTGCGGTCAGCCGATCGAGCGCGAGCGCCTGGAGGCCTATCCGACGGCGAACCGGTGCGCAATGTGTCAGCGGGCCTATGAGCACGAGCGCGCGACGAGGCCGACTCCGCGCCTGTAGCTGACATCACGTGGTGGATCGCCTGGGTGACGAGACAGGCCTCCAATCCTTCGGGCCGGTCTTCGGATCCCTGGCCGCTCTCCGGTCCGCGGGATCGACCCGCGGCAGCTCGCCGAGCGAGCCTCCGGTCGCGGGATTGAGGAGCCCGTGCGTGCGCCGTTTCTCCGTACCTATCCCTTCGCCATCGATGTACAGTTTGAGCTCGGTGTGTCCGAGCATTCGATTCCAGCGTGGGTATCCTAGGCCGGTGAGCCCGATCGGACTTTGCAGGCGAGCCTCGCGGATCTGCCTCGGCGCCGTGCTGGCGCTGGCGGTCTGTGGAACGGGAGCCCTCGCCTCCACCCCACCGATCGCGAGCCCCCCGGCGGCCCAGGCGAGCCCGCTGCTGCCCCTCACCGCACCGGAGGTGCTGAAGCACGTCCGCCGCAGCGTCGAGTGGTATCGCGACCTCACCGCCGTGGAGCAGACCAGCCTTCAGGGCATCGACCCGTTGGCGCGCGGTCAACTGCAAGCGCAGGCGCTGCTGGCGGTTCGCCTGGCGTTCGAGTTCGGCAAGGCGGCCGAGGATATCCTCGGTCGCGAGGCCCAGGCCGAGACCCAGGCGCAGACCCAGACCCAGGGGGCGAGGCAGGCGCCGGGCGCCGCCGGTGGCGTCAAGGCGGGCGGCGGCACCGCACCGCCCGCCGCGGCGCCGACCTTGCCGGCGCAGCTTGCGCGCACGTCGGCGAATCTCGCCACGCAGCAGACGACACTCACCTCCGAGCTGGCGGCGGCCGATGCCCGGTTGCATGGCACGCGCGGCGCCCATGCGCGCGCAACGCTCGCGAAGCAGCGCGCCGGCATCGCCGCGGCGCTGCAGCTTCTGCAGCAGATCCAGTCCAATCTCGATCAGCTGCGTCGCTTTCAGGAGAGCGCGATCGCCGGGCAGGGCAAGCCGCCGAAGGGGCTGCGGGCGCAGCTCGCGGCGCTCGAGAGATCCGTTCCCGAGCTGTCGGCCGGATCCGGGCCGAGAGCCGGCGCGGCGGCCGGAACCATGGGGGCGGCCCAACCGTCATTCGCCGGCCATGCGGCATCGGCTGCGCTCCCGAAATCCAACTCAATCAACTTCCAACCCGAGGGCGCCGGCATCGTCCCCCTGATCGGGCAGTGGTACGCGCTGCATCGCAACCGCGTGCAACTTCAGGGGGCGATCGACGACACGACGGCTCTCGCGGGGGAATTGACCGCTACGCGCTCGCGGGTGCTCGCCTCGGCGCGGCGGTTGCTCGGCAGCGGCGTGGCGGCGATCGCCGCCGGGAGCCCGGCCCAGCTCGCCAGCGAGCGAGCGACGCTCGAAGCGGCGAGCGGACAGCTGCGCGAGCTTTCGAGCGTCATCCTGCCGCTCTCCGAGCAGGCGCTCACGGTGAGCAGCGCCCAGATGACGCTCGAGGACTGGAGGAACACGCTCGCCGCGCAGCAATCGAGCGTGGCTCGTTATCTCGGCATCCGGATCGGCATTCTGCTCGCGTGGATCGCGGCCGTGCTGCTCGTCGCCGAAGTCTGGCGGCGGATGACGTTCCGCTATCTCGCCGACGCCCGGCGCCGGCGCCCCTTCCTCATGCTGCGGCGCGTCCTCCTCGGCCTCGCCCTCATCCTGGTCATCCTTTTCAACCTCGTGTCGCAGGTCGGCTCGATCGCCACCTACGCCGGATTGTTGACCGCGGGGCTCGCGGTGGCGATGCAGAACGTCATCCTGGCGATCGTGGCCTATTTCTTCCTCATCGGACGTTATGGCGTGCGTGTGGGTGATCGCGTCACGATCTCCGGTGTCACCGGACGCGTGGTCGACATCTCGCTCCTCAGGATCTATCTCATGGAGCTCTCGGGCGGCGACCTGCATTCGACCGGCCGCATGGTGGTGCTGTCGAATGCGGTGCTCTTTCAGCCGACCGCGCTCTTCAAGCAGATCCCGGGCGCGGAGTATCTCTGGCACAGCGTGACGCTCACCGTCATCGCCACCGCGGACGTCGAGAAGGTCTACGGCACGCTCGAGTCGGCCGCCAACCGCGTCTACGATACCTACCGCGCGGCGATCGAGCGCCAACACGAGCTCGCGCAGCGATTCATCGAGTTCGAGACGGCGGCGCCGGCGCCCGAAGTGCGAGTGCGGCTGACCGACGCGGGCCTCGAATGCTCGGTGCGCTATCCGGTGGTGGCGGAGAAATCCGCCCGCATCGACCAGCAGATGCTCGATGCGTTGCGCAAGGCGATCGAGGGCGATGAGCAGCTGAAGCTCGTCGCCTCGGGCGGCATGGCGCTGAAGTCTGCCGATTCCTGAGTGCGGTTATCGCAGTACCGCGAGTCGCGCCAGGTTCGACTGCACGATCGCATCGTGACAGGCGCTCTGCGCGTACCAGCGGCGCGCCGCCTGCACCAGACTCGTGCAGATGAGGGTGGCGTCGGCAGCCTCCGCGCTCAAGTGTTCCAACGGACCTGCCTTGAAACCGCGGTGCCGCGTCCGCTGCAGCCGGTGCAGCCGCAGGCGCCGCAGCGCGAGGGCGGGAACCGATAGGTTGGCGAGACTGGCGCGCTCCGCCCGCTCGCCGACCAACTGCACGATCCGCCCGACATCCTCTGCGGATTCCGGTGTCTTCTCGCCCGGCTGCAGCCACTGCTCGCACCACTGCCGCACGCGATCGATGGAAGCCTGCATCAGAGGATCGCTCAGCGCCGCGCCGATCTGCGGCAGATCGAATGCCTCGCGCAGCGCCTGCTCCCAGCGCTGCTCCTCGAGCAGCAGCTCGATGTCCGAGAGATAGCTCGCGAGCATGCGTGAGCTCGACGGAGGGGCCGAGTGGGCGGACGGTCGGCCCGGGGGTTGTGGGGTCTGGTAGGCGTACTGTTCTTGCATGCGACAGCTCTAGGATGGTTCAAGCGCCCGCCGCCGCTCTCCGGGATCTTGCGCCGCGCGATGGGCGCCGCCGGGGCCTTCGGGCTACGGAGGGTGCAGTGGGAGAGGGGGTCGTGCGATGGGCTTTGCGCGCCTTCTTCCAGGCCTTGCGAGTCGCGGCCGCTTGTTTTCGCGCCCGCTTGGCCTCGCGCTTCGCTTCCTTCATCCGCCGGCGGGCGCGCTTGAGCTCCTCTTTGGCGATCCGGACCCGCTGCCGGGCGACCTCCGCCTGCAGCCGCGCGCGCTCGAGAGGCTCTACCGGCTGCTCCGCCGCGGCTGTCCCGGGGCTCGCCGGGGAGGCCCGGCGATCCACACCGTCACTCGCCCCGGAGGGTAGGGGGCTGGCGGATCGCTTCTCGCGGGCAGTCTTCCCCATACGCAATCGTGGATAGCGGGAGAGGGGTGAGGAGTGTCACACAATTGGGGGCGGCCCCGCCAGCCTGATCGGCTGAGGTGCCGGGCGGGGAGCCGCCGAGGGTGCTCAGCGCCCGCGAGCGGGCAGCATGGTGGCGGTGACGCGGTTGCGGCCGGAATTCTTGCTGCGGTAAAGGGCGGCATCGGCCACCTTGAGCACCTGCTCGGCGAGCTTGCGCTCGCCGACCGGAACGCGATCGAGCCCGCACAGACCGAAACTGGCGGTGACGTCGATATCGCGCGCCTGCACCTTGAAGGACTTGTCCGCGACCCGCGCGCGCAGCTTGCGCGCGACATCGAGCGCCTGTTCATAGGTCGTCTCGGGCAGCACGATGGCGAATTCCTCGCCGCCGATGCGCGCCACCCAGTCGATGCCACGGCGCAGCGATTCCTGCAGGCGCGTGCCGAATTGCTTCAGGATCTCATCGCCCCCGGCGTGGCCGAAGGTATCGTTGGCGTTCTTGAAGTAGTCGATGTCGCAGAGGATGAGCGACAACGGACGGGAATAGCGCGCCGCGCGCTCCACCTCGCGCGGGAAGTGCTTGCTGAAGAAGCGCCGGCTGGCGACGCGGGTGAGATCGTCGGTCGTCGAGAGCTTGCGATTCTCGACCAGCGCGATGCGCAGCACCGCTTCGAGCTCGGCAATGCGCCGGGCCGCGCCGAGCCGCGCATGCAGCTCACGATCCTCGACTCGACGGCCCACGCAATCGTCCGCACCCGCCGCGAGCCCCACCTCGCGCTCATGGGGCTCATCGAGCGGCGCGACGTAGACGATGTAGGGCGCCCGAGTGGACTGTTGGGCGCGCAGCCGGCGGATGAGCTGCAAGCTGTCGGTCACGACCACGGGGCGGAAGTCGCTCAACAGGCTGACGAGCGCCGCATCCTCCTGCGCAGCCGCTTCGACATCGAGCATGTCCGGCGGAATGCGCCGCTCGAAGTCCGCGCGTATGGCGCCATCATCGATCGCAAGCAGCGCGCGCGGCGGCGGCAGCACGCGCAGCATGACGGCGATGGTGGCGGTGGTGTCCTCCTGAATCGCCGAAGGTCGCTGCGAGCGACGCTCGAGGACTCGCTTGATGACGGTGGTTTGACCCCCCGTGCGCATTGACGCCCCCAAAAGGGCTCTCCGGTCTGGCGATTGGCGGGAATGCTACAGATTTCACGGCGTGAAAACTGTCGATCCCGGCGCAACGGCATCGTCCGGCCGAGGTCCGACGCGATTTGTGACGGTTTGCACGTTTCCCCCGTGACCCGACCCGTTCGTTACCATAGGCGATGCGGAGGATTCTCCGCCTA
>Ga0335078_10006097_pt1 | contig 17880 bp, 12 predicted proteins | sample Lox_Sample_32_FD_206711 | JGI IMG/M metagenome (GOLD analysis project Ga0335078, IMG submission 206711) | Soil microbial communities from Loxahatchee National Wildlife Refuge, Florida, United States - Lox_Sample_3.2 | ecosystem: Environmental > Terrestrial > Soil > Wetlands | place: USA... | reverse complement strand
ATTGAAGCTGAATCCGGTGCCCGTTGCATTCGCCTGCGTGATGGTCAAGCTGGAGTCGCCGGAGTTGGTCAGCGTCTCCGGAATTGTCTGATTCGATCCCAGCTGCACGTTGCTGAAATCGAGACTCGATTGGGAAGGGCTCAGAATGCCAGGGTTGTCGGTGACACCGTTGCCGGAAAGCGCAACCGTCACCGGGCTATCCGACGCGTCGCTCGCGATCGTCAAGTTCCCGGTGGCGCTGCCCGCGGCGCTCGGAGTAAAGCTCAGGCTCAACGTCACGTTCTGTCCAACTGCCACGGTAATGGGGAGGGCTGGCTGGGCGAGGGAAAACTGGCTGGCCGAAGAAGTTGCGCTGCTCACAGTAACCGCCGCCGTACCGTTGTTGGTGGCGGTGGCTGTCAATGTCTTGGTCGTTCCCACCGTCACACTGCCAAACGCAACTGTGGACCCACTGAGGCTCAGAGTGCCGATCTGCGTCTCCTGCTTGGCCGCACCAGTGATGCCTTGACATCCCGCCGTCGCCAGCAGGGCAGCCAGGACCGAGACAACCTCGCAAGCCACAACGAGATTCCATCTGCGGTCACGGCTTGGCTGCAGGCACGGCTTCATAAATGCTTCCGGTTAAGTGAGCTGAAACTTCTGGTTCAACAGGATCCGGGGAGGGTGAATGCGTATTCTGCCTTCAAAGGCGACGAGCGGATAGATTCCAGAAGGACAGCGGGGGAGACATCGCACACCTGCTCCGCAAGGTCCAAAAGCGAACTCGACTTTGAGACTGTCGTGCATTGCGGTAACACAAGGTAATCCTCTTTTACGCCCGTCTGCAACCACGAACCCGAAAGTTCAAGCGTTCGGTACATCGACCTGTCTCAAACTGGAACCTGTCCTCCTGGGCACCGCCTCTTGTGCTCTATGGGGAGTGGCCAGCAAAGGCTAGCATCACGGCACTATGGGAAAAATTACCGAACTCCCCCCTCCCACCTACTTGAAACAACGAAAATATCGCCGATTCAATCTGTCCTATCCCGTGTCGCTGAAATTCCGGCGTGGCCACTTCGCCATCGAAGTCGAGGCCACCAGCAAGAATGTAAGTGTCGGTGGCCTCCTGCTTCAGGCCGCCGCCGAAATTCCTCCCCAGACCCGCATTAGTTTCGCCATGACCGTTCAAGGCGGGATGCTGCTTCGGCCGGTTCGGATTTCCGGCCACGGCAAAGTGGTTCGGGTCGAACCCGGCGCGCAAGACCAGGAGTTCGCCATTGCGGTACAATGTCTTAGCCCGGTTACCCAGATCCGGCAATGCCTTCCCGCCACAGGTTGAAGCGGATATCCACCCCCTGCACTGCCAATGAGAGATCAAGTGACGGGTGTCACTAGCCAGAGCTTGACCAAACGTGTCATTTTAGAGAGTAATTTCAGATTTGATGGCAGCCAGGGAGAACGATAAAGCGGGAGTTCGCGAGATTTCCTCCGTGCTTCTCCTTGTCCCCCGTGGTTTAAGCGTTTGCCATTGACTCAAAATAAGGACGAAGATCAGACATCGTATGCCGAGCCAAATGAATGCAGTTTCCGCCACTTTTTCCGAGGAATTCAAGAGTAAAGTCCAGAACCGCACCGCCCGCGTAGGAATTATCGGCCTGGGATACGTTGGCTTGCCGCTGGCCTTGTTATTCAGCGACCAGAAGTTTGCCGTCACCGGTTTCGACATTGACGCCCGCAAGGTTTCTACCCTCGGCGAGGGCGGATCGTACATCCAGCGCATTCTGCCGGCCGAGATCCAGGCCGCTAAGACGCATGGTTTCTCGGCCACGGCTGATTTCGCGCGGCTGCGCGACATGGACGCCATCATCATCTGCGTGCCCACTCCGCTCAACGAATATCACGAGCCGGATATGAGCTACATCACCGGCACCGCCGAGTCCATTGCTCCCAACCTGCGCGCCGGCCATCTGATCATCCTTGAAAGCACGACCTATCCGGGAACCACCGAAGAGGTGCTGGTACCAATCCTCGAAAAAGGCAACCGCGCAGCATTGAAGGCGACGCGTAACCATCAACCCGGCGACTTCTTCGTTACGTTTTCTCCCGAGCGCGAAGATCCCGGCAACCAGACGGTTGCGCGCCGCGACATTCCCAAGGTAGTCGGAGGTTTGGACCAACAGGCTGCTGCGGCTGCAGCGGCGTTATACAACTCAATCTTTAACCGCGTCATTCCCGTCTCTACTCCGGCAGCGGCCGAGATGACCAAGCTTCTGGAGAATATCTACCGTTGCGTCAACATCGCTCTCGTCAATGAACTCAAGTTGCTATGCCTTCGCATGGGAGTCGACATCTGGGAGGTGATCGCTGCTGCCTCCACCAAGCCTTTCGGATTCCAGGCGTTTTATCCCGGCCCTGGCTTGGGCGGTCATTGCATCCCGGTCGATCCTTTCTATCTTTCCTGGAAAGCCAAGGAGTTCGACTTCCACACCCGCTTCATCGAACTGGCCGGCGAGATCAATCTGCTCATGCCCTATCACGTAGTAACCTCTGCAGCCACGGCCTTGAACGAGCGCAGAAAGTCACTGAACGGCTCCAGAATTCTGGTTCTGGGCCTCGCCTACAAGAAAGACATCGACGACCTGCGCGAGTCTCCGTCACTCACTATCATCGAGTTGCTGCAAAAGCAGGGCGCGGAAGTGAGCTACAACGATCCCTATCTTCCTTTCGTCGGGCGCGGCCGAAAGTACGACCTGCAGATGAACTCGGTCAGCCTGGACAATCTCGGCGGCTATGACTGCGTACTCATCGTGACCGACCACTCCGATTACGACTACAAGCGCATCGTGCGCGAGGCGAAATTGGTAGTCGACACCCGCAACGCCACCAAGGGAATCCAGTCCCCAAACATCGTGCGCTGCTAGGCCGGGTCGCCTCCAATGCCGTGTCATCCTGAGCGAAAGGACTGCTTCGCGAACCCGAAGCCGTTCCGAAGTCGCGGGACTTCGGGTTTGCCCGCGCCGGCATAAAACGCCGAAGGATATTCTCCCAGTGGCGTTTTTCATTGTTATAGACTCAACTTCAGGAGACACCGATGAGTTGGGCCAGCAAACTGGCAAAACCTTACCGCATCGACAACGGCAAGAAGTTTCGCCTGAAAGACTTTGATCCCGCTGACACCGGCCACTTCCACTCCAAAGAACACGCCCAGAAATTATTGGAGCAGGGTATCGCCTCCATGACCGCCTTGCAGGACAAGCTCTACGCGCAGGACTGCTGGAGTGTGCTGCTGATCTTCCAGGCCATGGATGCGGCCGGCAAAGACGGCGCCATCAAGCACGTTATGTCGGGGGTCAACCCACAAGGTTGTCAGGTGCATTCCTTCAAGGTGCCATCGGCGGAAGAACTGAATCATGATTTCCTGTGGCGATCCATGCGGAATCTGCCCGAGCGCGGACAGATCGGCATCTTCAACCGCTCGTACTATGAAGAGGTGCTGGTTGTCCGGGTTCATCCCGAGGTGTTGCAGCAGGAAAGGCTTCCTTCCATTGGCAAACATATCTGGAGAGAGCGCTTTGAGGATATCAACGCTGTCGAGCGCTACCTCACGCGAAACGGCCTGGTAATTCGGAAATTTTTTCTCAATCTGTCGAAGAAAGAGCAGAAGCACCGCTTTCTCGAGCGCCTCGACCAGCCCCAAAAGAACTGGAAGTTCTCCGCCGCCGATCTGCGCGAACGTGGGCGCTGGGACGATTACATGGCCGTCTACGAGGACATGATCGTGCACACCGCGAGCAAACACGCGCCCTGGTATGTAATTCCCGCAGACAACAAATGGTTCACCCGCGTAGTCGTAGCCGCGGCCATCGTCGACGCCCTCGAAGACCTGAAACTGGCCTATCCCAAAGTTGATCCCCAAAAGAAAAAAGAACTACAGTCAGCGCGTGCCAAACTCGAAGGAAAGAGAAGCAACTGATCTTCCTCTCCGATACCAGGTTCTGTGTGGCCTGGTGCCGGCTGCCTTCGCGAACAACCCTTCCATCCCGGCCTCCCAGGCGGTAACATGGTCGTTTGCATTGAGGGGGAGTTATGTCTCAGGTGAAGGTGCCGGCCAGTCGAGTACTGGCCCTGTTGTTCCTCATTCTCGGTGTTAGCCTCGCCGCACAAAGTCAGAAAGAGAGGGAACCACGGGCCGTCACGCCTCAGCCTGCGGAAGAGCCGTCAGTCGCAGCCTCGAACGACAACGAAGACCCGCAATTCAAAGGCATGGAATACCGCCTGATCGGGCCGTTTCGCGGCGGACGCTCTTTGACCGCCTCAGGCATCCCCGGCGATCCCAACACTTATTATTTCGGCTCAACCGGTGGCGGTGTGTGGAAGTCCACCGATGGCGCCATGACCTGGGTTCCCGTCTTCGACAAGGAACCAGTTTCGGCTATCGGCAGCCTGGCCGTTGCAATTTCTGACCCGAATATCGTCTACGTGGGCACTGGCGAAGCCTGCATCCGCGGCAACATCTCGCACGGCGATGGAGTTTATAAAACCGTCGACGGTGGGAAGACTTGGAAGAACGTCGGCCTGCACGACTCGCGCGCTATTGGCAAAGTCATCGTCGATCCCAAGAACGCAGACGTCGTCTTCGTCGCCGCCCTGGGCCATCCCTTCGGTCCCAATTCGGAGCGCGGCGTGTTTCGCACCACCGATGGCGGCAAGACCTGGCAGAAAGTTCTCTACAAGGACGAAAATACCGGCGCCATCGACGTTGCTTTTGATCCCCACAATTCCCATATTCTTTACGCCGCCTTGTGGCAAGCGCGGCGCACGCCTTGGGATCTCACCAGCGGTGGCCCGGGGAGCGGCCTGTATCGCTCCAATGACGGAGGCACCACCTGGAAGCTGCTCACCGAACACGGATTGCCAAAAGGGCCCTACGGACGCGTCGGCATCGCCGTCGGCGCTAACTCAGAACGCGTGTATGCCCTGATCGAAGCCGAGGATGGCGGGCTCTACCGCTCCGACGATGATGGCGAGACCTGGCAACTGGTGGATGACGACCGCTCTCTCTGGCAACGCTCGTGGTATTACATGCACGTCTTTGCTGATCCTCAGTCTGCGGACGTTGTTTACATCGCCGACGTCGAGTTCTACAAGTCCACTGACGGCGGCCGCACCTTCAATAGAGTCAAGCTTCCGCACGGCGACAACCATGGAATGTGGATCGACCCCCGGAATCCCAAACGCATGATCGTTTCGAACGACGGCGGCGTTACCGTAAGTCTCGACGGAGGTCAAACCTGGAGCCGCCAGAACAATCAGCCCACGGCGCAGTTCTACCATGTGGCCACAGATACGCGGGCGCCCTATTTTGTCTATGGAGCGCAGCAGGACAATAGCACCATCGCGATTGCCAGCCGCAGCGATAACGGCGAGATCGACACTCCGGACTGGTACGCCGTCGGAGGCGGAGAAGCCGGATATGTCGTGCCTTATCCCTCCGATCCCAATATCGTCTATGCGGGCGACTACGAGGGCGTAATTACCCGCTTCGACAAGCGCACCGGGCAGGCCAGGGACATCTCGGTACAGCCCGAGATCAGCGATGGCGGCGGAGCAGCAGCCTTGGAGCATCGATTCCAATGGACGGCGCCGATTCTTATCTCTCCGCACGATCCCAACACTCTTTACCACGGTGGCGAGCGCCTGTTTAAGACTACCGACGGTGGCGTGCATTGGGATGCTATCAGTCCGGACTTAACCCGCAACGACAAGAGCAAACAACAAGTCTCTGGTGGCCCCATCGACAAAGATGACACCGGCACGGAATATTACGACACGATCTTCGCGGTAGCAGAATCGCCCCTGGTGAAAGACCTGATCTGGGTGGGAACCGACGATGGCCTGATCCACATCACGCGCGACGGCGGGAAGAACTGGAAGAACATCACGCCGTCTGATTTGCCGGAATGGAGCCGAATCAGCCAGATCGACGCGTCGCCTCATGATCCCGGAACTGCCTACGTCGCCGTGGATCGCCATCAACTCGATGACATGCATCCCTGGATCTACAAAACCAGCGATTATGGCAAGAGCTGGGTAAAACTGGGGAAGGGAATTCCGGACGACACTTTCGTCCGCGCAGTCCGTGAAGATCCCAAAAAGCGCGGCTTGCTCTACGCCGGGACCGAACGCGGAGTTTATGTCTCGTTCGACGACGGCGCGAATTGGCGCTCTTTACAGCTGAATCTGCCGACCGTCCCGGTGCATGATCTGGTCGTAAAGAATGACGATCTGGTTCTGGCGACGCACGGGCGAGCCTTCTGGATCTTGGACGATGTTTCGCCCTTGCGCCAATACCGGGACGAAATCGCCAAAGAAGATGTTCACCTCTACACTCCGGCGCCCGCAACCCGCTTCCAGAATCCGAACGAAGAAGGTGGACCCAAGCCTGTTCTGGTAGGGAAGAATCCTCCGCCCGGAGCGTTGATTTATTTCTACCTCAAAGACAAGCCCAAGACTGAGGTCAAGCTGGAGATTCTCGACGGCGCGGGCTCGGTAATTCGCAAGTATTCGAGCACTAGGACCAAAGAGCTCGAAGAGCCTCTCGACCCCGAAGACAAAAAGCCGGAGAAGCAGATTAAGGTGGAAGCCGGCCTCAATCGTTTCGTCTGGGATTTAGCCTACGAAGGAACCAGCCACGTACCCGACTACTACCTGTGGGAGTACAAGATCGGCACGCGTGGCCCAGTGGCAGTGCCGGGAAAATATCAGGTGCGGCTTACGGTCGACGGCAAGAGTCAGGTGGCTCCGTTCGAAGTGAAACTGGACCCTCGAGTCAATGTCACGCAGGCTGACCTGCAAAAACAGTTTGACCTGCTCATGCAGATACGGGATGAGCTGACTCGCGTCTTCGATACCGTCAACCAGATTCAGGACGTTCGCGCACAGATGGACGGCCTGAAGAAGCGCCTCCCGGAAACTGTCAGCACCAAGCCTTTGCTGACCGCTGCTGACGCGCTGGATGAAAAGCTGCTCACCGTACGTGACACCCTGGTGCAGATGAAAATCCGCTCCAACGAAGATTCGGTGTCGTATCCGCAGAGAGCCGATAGCAAGCTGGCGGCTCTGGCAATGGCGGTCGGCGTAGGTGCGGACTCGGCCCCGACCGAAGCGGAATATCGTGTGTTTAGCGAATTAAAGAAACAGGCCGATGATTCCATCGCCCGCTGGGCAGAGATTGAGAAAACCGACTTGGCCGCTTTCCAGAAAATGATGGCTGAGCAAAACATCCTGGCTATCGTGGTGCCCACCGGTGAAGATGCGGGCGGCGCCGGGGAGAGCCCGCGATAGGCCCAGATTATCGTCGCCAATAGCTTTTGAGGGCTCGCTTTCAGCCGAGCCCCCCGAGCCTAATAGCCGCCGGGCTCTAGCTCCTGAGGAAGCTGAACTTCACGCCTGACCCATTACCTTCCGCGTTACCTCGATAAACTTTGGTGCTACGTCTATAGCACGTTTGGGGCTTGTCCCTTAGTCATGGCCTTGCTACCGTCGGGATAAGCAATCTCCCCCAAGATGCCGATGCATCTTCTTTCGGGGGTGAATATGCGGTTCGCTCATTTGTGTTACGCGGCGTTAGGGTTTGCGGTGGCTCGCTGGCTCTTCAAGCGTGAACCAATTCCAGTGACCGACCCCGTTGCGCGCCTTCGTTCTTCTGGCCTGCTGTAAAAGGAGTGCCTCACTGGCGGGCATGCGGAGCCCCGTTGCGTGCTACTTTGTCCCGCATGCCCGATTTTTCCTTCCGATCTGGACGCCAGCGCTCAACTGGAGCCATTTCCCCAGAAGGTCTACGACCAAGGTTTGCCCGTACCTCCTGATTTCATCGCCCTAACTCATTAGAATTCAGAAAGACTCTCTTTTCGACCCATGAGACGCGACTTCTGTCTGGGATTGGCTCTGATTTTCGTCGGATTGCTCACGCTGCCCTGCGCCGCGCAATCCGACGATAGTATCTCCCTGGGCGACCTGGCGCGCACCTTGCGCCAGGAGAAGCAGACCGCCGCCTCTGTGGTCATCGATAATGACAACCTGTCGCAGGTGATGGATTCCGCCGGGAGCCGGCATTCGGGCAGCTCCCTGCTGTTTTCCGTTGATGGCCCGAAGAACAGTTTTCGGATGTCCTCTCCCGACGGAACCTGCAGCCTGTCTTTCAGCGCTAACGCCAGCTCGTTGATTTCCGATCCCAATGCCATGGAAACTCTGCCGGCAGGCGAACTCGCCAAGCTGGAGGGCCCGGCAATTGTGGACGGCGATGCACTGCAAATCTCCATGTTCAATGGCACGGATTGGGAGTTGAAGGAAATCACGGTTGGCTTGACCATCGTGCGCCCGGAAGAAAGCGAAGCCGACTTCTATAAGACTGCCAGGCTTTTGCCCGCCGCGGCCACGACTACCGAGGACCCCGAAGCCGCCGGCAAGCCCTCTGACAAAACCCTCGTGCTCCACTTGAAAGCAGAGGCCAACCCGCTCGTGACTACCGTATTTGAGGGCAAGCTGAATGCCGCCCTGTCCGCCGACCAGGAATGGCATTGGGCGATCCTCAGCGCCAAAGGCGTTCCACCCACCCCACAGGTTCCTCTGCCCTCGTTTTAAGCCTTGGCATTGTCATTGGGAACGTCCGCAGCTGCTCTACGCCGCGGCCAGGGCGTATCGAGGAATCCGCTGTTTCCCGTCCCCGGCTTCGCGCCTATGCTACCCTGCAACTACAGAAGGCATGCCGTCCGCAAGCCAGATTCGCGTCGGTACCGCGGGCTGGTCCTACAAAGACTGGGAGGGCATCTTTTATCCCCCCGGAATGCAACGCCGCAAGCAGCATGCGCTCGAAATTCTGGCCCGTTGCTTTGACGTGGTCGAGATCAACACGTCCTTCTACGGCCACATTAAACCGGAACTGGCTCGCCTCTGGATGCGGCGGACGCACGAAGTGAACCCGCAGTTTATGTTCACCGCCAAGCTGCATCGCTCTTTTACTCACTCCCCGCTGGCGGTCATGGAGCCAACGTCTGCCGCCACCATCCGCCCCAATGACGAGGATGAAAAACTGGCACGCGAAGGCCTGGACGTGCTGGCGGAGGCCGGGAAACTGGGCGCCCTGCTCATCCAGTTCCCGGTCTCATTCAAAAACACGTCGCTCAATCGCGAGTATCTGGAAAGCTTGTTGCGCCAGTTCATCGAATATCCCCGCGTGGTCGAGGTCCGCCATTCCAGCTGGGATAATCCCGAAACCCTGCGTGATTTTGAGCGCAAGAATGTTTCCTTCTGCAACATCGATCAGCCGCTCATCGGCCGCTCGCTTGAAGCAACCGAGCACGTCACCGCACCGGTCGGCTATGTGCGCCTGCACGGCCGCAACTATGATCAGTGGTTCGAAGCCGAAAAGGGCGAAGACCGCTACAACTATCTGTACCGGGAAACTGAATTGGCCGGATGGAAAGACAAGATCGTCCGCATCGCCGATAAAGCAGCAGTCACTTACGTGATCGCCAACAACCACTTCGAAGCCAAAGCCGGAGTGAACGGGTTGCAGCTGAAGAACATGCTTACTGGAAAGAGAGTGGTGGCGCCGGAGTCTCTGCTGAAGCACTATCCCGAGCTGACTGCCATCGCCGACCCGCTTCCCGACGACAGCTCAGATTTACCTCTGCTCGCGTAACTCTTAGCGCTTAACTCTTAGCCTTTGACTCTTAACGCTTGTCATTCCGAGCCGTCCGCAGCCGCGCAACGCGCGGCGAGAACGTGTCGAGGAATCTGCTTTTTGCCTTGAGTTGCAAACAGCAGCCCCCCGATTCGTTCGCCAGCGAACTAATCCGCTCGGAATGACAAAGGATTTGCGCTCGAATCAGGACTGTACGAGCGAGGCGGCAACTTCTTTCGCCGCGTAGTGGGAATCCACATACTCGTCGAGAATTCTGATGAACTCAGCGACGATGTGATCGCCCTTCAGCGTGGTGAACAGGCGTCCATCGACATACACCGGCGCTTTGGGCTCTTCGAACGTACCGGGCAGGGAAATACCCAGGCTGGCGTGCTTCGATTCTCCAGGTCCATTGACCACGCATCCCATGACCGCGACTTTCATCTCTTCGACGCCGGTGTAACGCCCCTTCCACACCGGCATCTGTTCCCGCAAGTAGGATTGAATCTGCTCGGCCATCTCCTGGAAAAACGTGCTGGTCGTGCGTCCACAGCCCGGACACGCGGTCACTTGCGGAGTGAAGCTGCGAATGCCGATCGATTGCAGAATCTGCTGCGCCACGCGCACTTCTTCCGTTCGGTCGCCGCCGGGGGCAGGAGTCAGCGAAACCCGGATGGTGTCGCCAATGCCTTCTTGCAGCAGCACTCCCATGCCCGCCGTCGATGCCACAATTCCCTTGGCGCCCATGCCGGCTTCGGTTAATCCCAGATGTAACGGGTAATCACAACGCGACGCGAGCGCGCGGTAAACGTCGATCAGATCCTGCACGCCACTGACTTTCGCGCTCAAGATAATCTGATCCGGACGCAGGCCGTACTTTTCTGCCAACTTTGCCGAATTCAGCGCGCTCACCACTATGGCTTCCATGGTGACTTCGCGGGCGTCTTTGGGCTCCTCGAGGCGGGAGTTCTCATCCATCATGCGGGTCAGCAGTGATTGATCGAGCGATCCCCAGTTCACGCCGATGCGCACCGGCTTCTGGTTCTCGACCGCAACTTCGATCATAGTGCGGAAGTTGTCGTCATTCTTGCGGCCCACGCTGACGTTGCCAGGGTTAATCCTGTACTTGGCGAGCGCACGTGCGCAGTCAGGATACTTTTTCAGCAGAATATGTCCGTTGTAATGAAAGTCGCCGATGATGGGAACGTTGACGCCCTGCTTCTCGAGCTGGTCAACGATCGGCGCGACCGCGGCCGCGGCATCCTCGGTGTTGACCGTAACCCGCACCAGCTCCGACCCGGCACGTGCCAGAGCCGCAACTTGTTGCACCGTCGAAGCCACGTCGGCGGTGTCAGTGTTGGTCATCGACTGCACCACAATTGGTGCATCAGACCCAACGCGGACAGCGCCAATCGTGCAAGTAAGGCTTTTTCTGCGATGAATATTCGCCATCGGGAAGCTCTAGTTTAGCATGGCAAAGCAGCCTGGCACCCCCCAACAGAACCCTGAAACCTCAGAGGACACAGAGATAGGCAGTGGGAATCCGTTTTTCCTCCGCGTAACCCTGTGTCCTCTGTGGTTGTGTTCTTTGGGGTTACGGCAATCGCCCGCTCAACCCCGGCAGCGTCTTCACCAGGTCGTTATAGATCACCATCACCGCGAACAGTACCAGGAAGACAAACGCCGCCTGGTAGATCCGCTCTTTGATCTGCAGGCTGATATCCCGCCGCATGAGGCTCTCGACAAAAAGGAGCAGAATTACGCCGCCGTCGAGGATAGGGATGGGCAGCAAATTGAAGATGCCGAGGTTCAAGCTGATGGCGGAAGTCAATTCCAGAAGCGGACTCCAGCCCTTTTGCTCCGCTGCGCGCCCTGCCGCGCGTCCGATTCCGATGGGACCCTCCACCGAGCGGATCGAAATCTTGCGCTGAATCATCTTCCGCACCAACTCCAGAATCAGCATCGAGCCTTCGCGGTTCTCCTGCAAAGACCGCCGCAAAGCAGCGGGGAAGGACAAGGAAGTCACTTTGGTCGGCAGACTACCCACGCCGATCCGATAACGCTTGTCTCCTGTAATGTCAGAGAGAATCGGCTGAACCTTGAAGGTCATCGGTTGCCCGTTGCGCGTAACTGCGATCTCCAGCGGTTTGTCCTTGGTGCGTTTCAAATATTCGATCATGGCCTCGAGCCCAGGCAGGCTTTGGCCGTCGACGGTCTGGATCAGGTCCCCAACCTTCATCCCCGCCTTTTCGGCGGGCATGTCGGGTTCGAGATCAGTAATTTCGAAGTTCGGCTCTTTGGGCTCCCATCCCGCCGACCCCATCTTGTTTGCGCCGAACGGCTCCGGAGTCACGGTTTTCTCCAGCGTCTGGGTTCCGCGCTTCACCGTTACCTCTAACGGCTGATTGGGACTCAGCGCCTCTCGCGCAGCCACCTGTTCCCAGGTAGGATTGGCAATGCCGTCGATGCGAACGATGTGATCGCCGGGCTGAATTCCCGCCTTGGCGGCGGGGGTATCTTCCGACACCCAGCCCACCACTGTGGGTTCATCCAAAACCGCCGGATACTCGTAATGCACCATGTACACCCCGGTGAGCAGGCCGATAGCCAGCAGGATGTTCATGGCGGGGCCGGCGATGGCGATGATGAAACGGTGCCAGCGCGGGTGCGAAAGAAATTCCCCGGGATCGCCCGTGCGTTCATCCATCGGGTTCTCGCCGCTCATCTTCACGTAACCGCCGAGCGGAATGGCACTCACCCGGTAATCGGTCTCCCCGCGGCGAAAGCCGAATAGCCGCTTGCCAAATCCAATGGAGAAAACTTCCACCCGCACACCTAGCAGCTTGGCCGCAGCGTAGTGTCCCCATTCGTGGATCAGGATCATGAAACCCAAAACCACCGCTACCGCGACCACCGCTGTTATGAATTCCGACATAAAGATTGTAAGAGTCCCTACGATGTTGAAGAAACCGGCCGTGAAGCCGCCGAATCCGTGCGCAGTTCTATTTTCTCCTGCGCCAGCCTACGCGCCTCAGCGTCCTCTTGCAGCACCTTTCCTATAGATTCCGGTTTCTGGCTTCCGGTTTCCGCCAGCACCATCTCGATTATCTCAGGGATTTCCTCGAAGCGAATGCATCCGTCCAGAAATGCGGCTACGGCTACCTCATCGGCGGCATTCAGTGCAATGGTTTTCGCCCCGCCTGCCCTCGCAGCTTCATAGGCCAGGCGGAGACAGGGGAATTTTCCCATGTCCGGCGGACAGAATTCGAGGTGTCGTAAGTCCATGACCGGGAAGCGCATGCCGGATTCTATCCGCTCCGGATAGGTCAACGCGTACAGGATGGGCAGGCGCATGTCGGTCACCGAAAATTGAGCAAGTATGCTGCCATCCACAAACTCCACCATGGAGTGAATGGTCGACTGCGGGTGCACGATGACCTGCACTTGATCCGGCGGCAGGTTGAAAAGCCGGCAGGCCTCGATGACTTCGAAGCCCTTGTTCATCAGGGTTGCTGAATCAATCGTGATGCGCCGGCCCATCTTCCAGGTGGGGTGGTTCAAAGCCTCGCCGACCGTAATCGAGGCAAATTCCGATTTGGGTGTGTGCAGAAACGGCCCACCCGAAGCTGTAAGCCAGATCTGCCGGACTTCGTCCATCCGCCCACCGCGCAGGCACTGATGAACCGCGTTGTGCTCGCTATCGATAGGGAGGAGCGGCTTGCCCCGCCGGCGCGCTTCAGCGGTAATCAACTCTCCCGCCGCCACCAGGCATTCCTTATTGGCGAGCCCAACGGTTTTTCCCGCTCTGACTGCTTCGTAGGTCGCTTCCAGGCCCGCGACACCTACGATGGCGCTGACCACGAAATCCACCTCGCCATGCGTGGCCACCGCAACCGTTCCCGCCGCCCCATGCACGACCTCAATCTCTCGTAGACCGCATGCCTGAAGGCGGTTCTGCAGATCTTCTGCGTCTGCTTCGGCAGCCACAGAAATCAGCCGCGGCTTCCAGCGCTTGGCCTGATCGAATGCCGCGTCGGTATTCTTTCCCGCGGCCAGCGAAACGACCTGAAAGCGATCAGGATGAGATGCAACCACGCTGAGCGTGCTGCGGCCGATTGACCCCGTCGAGCCCAGGATAGCGATGCGCTTCATAGGTTGCGGAACTTCATTCACCACACCCGGCAGGCATTGGCGGGCATCATGGGCTGCCCGGTCTTGCAGCCGAACGCCTGCCCGAACTCCGGCATGTTTTGCACCACGCCGTTCACCCGAAACTGCCGCGGCGAATGCGGATCGGTTTGCACCTGCAGGCGCAACTGCTCTGGCCGGGTATCACCGCACCAATCCTGCCCGAAGGCCACGAAGAACTGCTGCACCGGCGTGTAGCCCTCCTGCTTCTGGTCAAGATCAATGCCTTTGCGCTTGGCATCCGTCAAGAAGGCGATGAACGCGAGCCTCAGGCCGCCATTATCGGCGGTGTTTTCGCCGAGGGTCAGCCGGCCGTTGACTTTGGCGTCGTCGGTGGCTACGAAATTACCGTACTCTTTCACCTCGCAGTCGGCCTTGTCTTCAAATTTCTTGGCATCGTCCGCCGTCCACCAATCCGACAAATTTCCGTTGCCATCGAACTGCCGCCCCTGGTCGTCGAAGCCGTGCGTGAGTTCATGTCCGACCACGCCGCCAATGTGCCCGTAGTTCTCCGCGTCGGTGGCTTTCGGATCGTACAGAGGCGACTGCAGAATTCCGGCGGGAAAATTGATGTCGTTCATGCTGGGGTTGTAATAAGCATTCACTGTCGGCGGAGACATGCCGAACTCGCCCCGGTCTACCGGCTTGCCAATCTTGGCCAACTCGCGTTGGTTCTCAAATTCAGCCGCGCGCAGCGAATTTCCAAAGGCATCTCCGCGCACAATCGTCAGCTTGGAATAATCCCGCCAATGATCCGGATAGCCAATCTTGTCCGCCACTGCGTGCAATTTCTCCTCGGCGCGTGCCTTGGTGGCTGCGCTCATCCAATCCAGAGTTTCGATATCCTGCCCCATCGCGCCCTCAATATCGTGCACCATCTGCAGCGTAGCCTGCTTGCTGGTCGGGGGGAATTCCTGGTCCACATAAACCTGCCCCAAGGCTTCGCCCAGGGCTCCATCCGTCGCCTGTACGCAGCGCTTCCAGCGGGCCTGCTGCTCCGGCTGCCCTTTCAGTTTGCGGCCGTAGAAGTCGAAGTTCTCCTCATCGAAAGCCTTGGGCAGGAACTCGGCAGGGATGGAGTTGATCAGCTGCCAGCGCAAGTAGGTCTTGATGGTGGGCAAATCGGTGGAATTGAGAATCTCGTTGAGACCTTTGAAGAAATCCGGATTCACCACGTTGAGTTCGGTAATGGGCGGAGTCCCTACCGCTTCCAGAAAGCGGCTCCACGACAGCGCTGGAGCCTGGCTTGAGAGCTCAGCGACCGTTTCCATGTGATAAACCTTGTTTGGATTGCGCCGCGAAGTGATATCCATGGAGACTTTCGCCAAGGCAGTTTCCAGCTGCATGATCTGTTGAGCGTCACTGGCAGCTTGGCTTTCCGCCTCCCCCATGAGCTTCAACATATTCGCGATATGCTGTACGTATTCCTTGCGGGTCTTCTCGGCGGCCTCGCCGGTGCGAAAGTAATAGTCCCGTTCCGGCAGTCCTAAGCCGCCTTGATCTACCGCGGCGATCTGCTTGCGCGCGTCCTTGAAATCCTGCTGTTCGCCAAAGCCCAGAAATGCATTCACATTGATCAACTGGAAGTGTGCCAGCAACCCCGTCAATTCAGTCTTGTCCTTAAGCGCCGCAATCCGATCCAACTCCGGCTGTAACGGCTTCAGTCCCTCCCGGTCTATGGTTTCCGTGTCCATGCAGGAGGCATAGTAATCGCCAATCTTTTGCTCGTTGGCGCTTCGATTCTCGCCTCCGGTGGTAGCTTTCTCCAACATAACGTGCAATTGCTGCTCAGTGTACTCCGCGACGATCGTGCCAATGCCGAAGCCGGAGCGGTCCGCCGGGATCGGGTACAGCTTGTTGAAATTGCCGCAGGCATACTTGAAGAAATCCACGCAAGGGTCGGCAGCGGTGTCGATCAGACTTTTGTCCAGGCCGGGCAGAAGCTTGTAAGTTTTTTCCGGGGTCGAAGCGGTGCTCTGCGACTGGGCCATGGACAGCGCCACACCGAAAATAAGAGATATGAGAGCGAGTGAGTTCCTTATTGCCATTTGAATCTTCATCGATTTCCTTTCAGACGCTGGCATGGAGGACGGGCGTCCTCGCCCGCTGGGTCATCGCCAAAGAGCCCAATGTCCCGTGGCTCCTGCTGAAACGGGCGTGGACGCCCGTCTTCCACGCTGCTTTTTCCCGCGTGGTTCACTGCATGACCCGCCAAGCCGCATAGTACCATAGCACCGGTGCCGCAAAGAGCAGCGCATCGATGCGGTCCAGCATTCCTCCATGCCCCGGGAGCAGGTTGCCTGAGTCCTTCACTCCCGCCCCGCGCTTGATGAGCGACTCCACCAGATCTCCCAACTGCGCCGCGATATTGACCACCGCCGAAAGCAGCAGCGTGGGCCACAGCGGCGGTTTCTGCAAGGCGAAAAAGCCGTCGCGCCGCTCGATCAAATGCGCGTTCAATAACGCCGAGCTGATAGGCAGGGCGTAGTTGTACAGCAACATGCCCACCAGAATGCTGGCCAGCAACGAGGCGATTGCCCCTTCCCAGGTTTTGTTCGGACTCACGCGCGGCGACATGTGGTGACGGCCCAGGGACCGTCCCACAAAGTACGCAAAGATATCTCCCGCCCAGACCAGCAGCAAGAGATAGAGCAACAGGAAAGCACCCGACCATTGCTGCCTGATCTGCACCAGGAATCCCATCGGCAAAGCCACATAGGCAAATCCAAAACTGGAAACCAGCGCCGCCGGAAACGCGCTGCCCAGATCGGCTCGCCGCATGGCCACAGTCAGAAAAATAAAAGGCGCGATCGCAGCCGCAAATCCTACGGTGTAAATGAAGATCGCAGTCGTCAGCAGCGGCTTGTCATCTCCCGGAATGACGGCGAGAGCCACGAAAAACAGGCCGACGAAAATGTAGGTTGGCCAGCGCAACGGTCGTATGCCATACGCTTCCGCCAGTTTGAGCAACTCCTGCACCGCCAGCAGCGCCACTAAAGCTGCAACCATGGCCACCACCGGAATGGGCGCGCGCAGCACCAGCGCCAGAACGATGGGAATTAAAACCACCGCGGTCAGGACTCGCTTGAGCAGGTGCAAGAGCCTCAGCTCCGGCCCGCTTTGGGCGGGGGAGTGCTGCTCGTATGGTCCCCGGACAGGCCGCCATAGCGCCGTTCGCGCTTCTGGTATTCCGCGATCCCTTCGAGCAGGTGAGTGCCGCGGAACTCCGGCCACAGCGTGGGCGTGACGTAGATTTCGGCGTAGGCCAGTTGCCACAACAGAAAGTTGCTCAGCCGCATCTCTCCGCTGGTGCGGACCACCAGGTCGGGATCGGGCAAGTGCCGGGTGTAGAGATGACGGGATACCAATTCCTCGTCAATCTTGAGATGATCCAGGCCTCCATTTTTCGTCGCCGCGTCCACCAGTGAGGAAAAAGCGTCCACCAGTTCGGAGCGGGCGCTGTAGTTGAGCGCCAGGGTCAATATCATGCCAGTGTTGTGCGCGGTGGCCTGGCTCGCCCACTGCATCTTCTCCTGCACCGCCGGAGGCAGTTCCTGCAGCCGCCCGATGTACTCCAAGCGGATGTTGTTCTTGTTCAGCGTAGGAACTTCCGCTTTCAAATACCGGCACAACAGGCCCATCAGGAAATCCACTTCGCTCTTGGGACGCTTCTTCCAGTTCTCTTCGGAGAACGCATACAGAGTCAGGGCCTGAATCCCGATGCGCGAAGCCGTTTCGACCGTCGAACGCACCGAAGACACTCCAGCACGATGACCGGCAATGCGGGGCAGATGACGACGCCGTGCCCACCGCCCATTGCCGTCCATAATGATCGCGATGTGTTTTGGGAGCCGGGCCGGATCCAGTCGTTGATAAACCTCCGCTTCCTTGCGATCCAGGCCGGCAGGAGCTGTCAGTTGCAATCTAACCTCTTCTGTTTCACGAAGCTACCACAGCAGAAAGTCGGTTGCAATGACACAGAAGTGACCAGATGTCCATGCCGCGGGGCCGCCCCCGCCTACGTAGGA
>Ga0335078_10006096_pt1 | contig 17880 bp, 19 predicted proteins | sample Lox_Sample_32_FD_206711 | JGI IMG/M metagenome (GOLD analysis project Ga0335078, IMG submission 206711) | Soil microbial communities from Loxahatchee National Wildlife Refuge, Florida, United States - Lox_Sample_3.2 | ecosystem: Environmental > Terrestrial > Soil > Wetlands | place: USA... | reverse complement strand
CAGTTAGTGGTAGTCGTATCGCTCTGCCCTCTGGAGTGAGGTGATGCTACGGCCGGGTCACGACTTCATTTGGCCCCGAGGGCAGTACGAACTTCACTCCATGATTGTGGTTGGCGGTCAGAGTTGCAGGTATGTCAAGAGCCGAGAGTTGAATGTCTTTTCGCCACGATCCGCTTTGCCAATAATCTCCGCGCGCGTAGAGCGTCCCGCTGGCAATCACATAATCCTGCACTTGCTCCTGATGTCCATCGCGAAAGACGAGGACCGCGGGTGGTAGTTCGGTTGCGCTGTCCCGGCTAGACGACGAACGTTCCAGAATGCGAGGGGATCGCATTTCCGCCGAGTCGATAGTGTTCCGGTTATTCTGCCCGTCACCGCTGAATCGCACATAACGGTCGCCCTGCAACTCGATCATCAAGGGCTCGCGCTTCGGTTCGGGCGCAGCCGCTGCCTGCTGCATCACGAAGACCGGCGGCGAGGGCACTTCGGATGCCAAAGATCCCGAAGAATAGTCGGAATAAAAGAACGGATCGCCAAGGAAAGCGGAACTTCCGCGGAAGCCGCGGCTGAAGTGATTGCCGAATCCGGAGCCGCGGGCATAGCCCCCAAACCCGCGTCCAAAGCCGCCAGCGTGCATTTGCGCCGATGCGCAGGGCACCCAGGCAGCAACCATCAGCGCGCTGATCCACCACGCGGATTTCATAAGCTTACTGAGAACCTGAGGGCACGCGAAAGTCAATTCCGCGATCGTCATTTTGCTGGGCGGTCGCAACCAAGTCCAGTTCGGAGAGGCCAATGCGACGGCGATGACCTTCCGTCAGATCGTAGAGAGTTGACCCGACGATCGCGTAGTTCTCAAGTTCGAGCTGGTGACCGTCCTTGAAAACCAGAATCGTTTCAGGCTGCGGAGGTTCGGGAGCGGGCTCGGTCTCAGCAGCCGCCGCTGGCTCCGCCGGCACACGCTCAACATAGTCTTCCGCGGGCGGACGTGGGACATAGCCGGGTCCGCGGCGGTCGAAAATTGTTGGACCTCCCTTGTACTCTTCGTCCTCCGCCTGGTTATTGTCGTCATCTCCGCTTGCGTCGCCGTAATAACCGTAGGAGTACGGAACCGCGTAAACGCCGCCCCAAGGCGCGTCGTCATGATGGTGGTGAGGATGACCATTCGAAGGCAGATTGGGACGAGCGCCGATAGATGGCCGGCTATTGGGGAAGGCAGGGTTCCATCCCGGGGTATAGCCACGCGAGCCAAGCGAGGTGACACTGGGCGAGACCCCGCCGGTGGCATGCCCGCCGAAGCCCAGCGAAGTTACGGAAGGAGGCGCAGCGTTGATTTGCGCCTGCAGCGCGGCAGCGCAGAATAGCAAGCCGGCAAGCGCCAAACCCGCTATGGAAGCCCGTTTCACATGCTTATGATACTCCTGTTCGCCCATCGTCAGGCTCCCTTTTCGCGCCATCCCTTCTATAACTTAGAACGCGCCACCTGGATCCGGGTTGCGCGAAAAATCAGGGAGCCTGGCTTGCTCATCCGCGTCCGACTCGTGCCAACTCCATCAGATTCCAAACCGCGTTTGCCAGGAGCAGGCCCCAGATGCAAGCGCTGACGATAGTTCGCTGCTGCGTCTCCAGCAGGTCGGCGGCCATGCCGGAAACGAAAACCAGCAGGAAGGGAACGGCGATGATTTCAAAGCCTGCCCCCGGATAATGCGGCGTGCCTACCGCCATCGCCAGAAACAATGCCGCCACCAGAAGCGGGGCGCTGTTGCCGAAATATCGGGCTCGCCGCCAGGAGAGAAAGGCAATCAACGCCACGGGTAACATGACAATCAACGATGGTCCGGCCTGCATAAGTTCATTCCCCACGCGCCGGTACGCACCCAGCATGGCGAATGCCTGCCATAGGGCAGGAAAGAAATGGGCGTGCCTGATTCCCTGCCAAGAAGCCTCAGGATGAAAGGCGTAGGCGGCGAGCAACAGGATGGCAGCCACCACACACGCGGCTGCCCAAATACCCAGCGCAGACCAACGGCGGGCCGGTGCGACATACAGCATGAAGCCGAGAGCGATGGGAACCAAAATGACCAGCGAGAATTGGCATCCCACGGCCAGTGCCAGCGAAAGGCCGAGCAGCAGAATGCGGCGCCAGTTCCATAAAATGACTTCACGCGGGGCATACAAAGTGTGGGCTACCGCGATCGCGGTAAAAATCGCGCCAAAGGTTCCCCAGACGGCTCCCATCTCCGGCTCGGCAAACCATAGCGTGCTGTGGCGCAGAATCGCGGGCGAAAAGCAATACAACGTCAGGCCGATATATCCGCCGGCGTTGCCGTAAAGCCGCCGCACCACGTACCAGAGAGAAGCGCCCAGCAGAATTCCGAAGGTGATATACGGCATTCGCGCCATCCACGCCCAGTACGGCAACAAGTTCGTCTGCGACGGACTCTGCCAATCAATCAAGGGGAGTGAAGCGAGCAGATACCACAAGGGTGAATGGTCGGGATCGTAGCCCTGGTTCTGCTCGATCTCGGGTGGGGGCGATGCCGCCGCCTCCAGCCGCTCCGGAGAAGGCGTTCCGGCAACTCCTTCGCCTCGCCACTGCCGCGCGCCTTCCTGTACCCGGAAGAGCAAGGACGAGTTTACGTCCAGCGGCCGCGTGCCTCGCAGCAGAAGCCAGAAGCATTGCCCGGTGAAAACCAGTAGCAGTAACCCTGCCAGGAATTGTGGATGTCCGAAGCGTTCGCGAGTAAAAAATTGGCCCATGGGGCAAGGCGAGTGTTTTACCACTTTCGAGGCCAGGTTGGGAAATCGGCGACAGGGAAGATGAACGGTACTTTCGTGCTTTCGTCGTCACTGCAGCACAGCGGAAATTGCTGCCATAATGAATGGTAATGTTGGAATCCATTTCTCTAACCATGGGCGAACGCTGGCTGCCCAAGTCAGTTTTGTGCTTGCGTGACTACAATCGCGGCAAATTTCTACACGATGTCATTGCCGGAATTACGGTCGGCCTGGTGGCACTGCCGTTGGCGATGGCGTTCGCCATCGCTTCGGGTTTGACGCCGCAGGCGGGAATTTACTGCGCGGTAGTGACGGGATTCCTGATCTCGGCGCTCGGTGGATCGAAGACTCAGATTGGCGGTCCGACCGGTGCGTTCGTAGTCGTCATCGCAGGGATTATCGCCGTCCATGGCGTCGATGGGCTCTTCATGTGCACGGTGATGGCAGGTGTGCTGCTGGTGATTCTGGGCGTGACCGGCATGGGCACAGCAGTGAAGTTCATTCCACGGCCGGTGGTCATCGGCTTCACAAACGGCATCGCAGTGCTGATTGCGAGCACGCAGGTGAAGGATTTCTTTGGGCTACAACTGGAGAAAGTTCCCGGCGTGTTCTGGCACCGGGTAGAAGCTCTAGCGGCAGCTTCCCCGACGTGGTCGCCGCGAGCCACGCTGCTGGCGGGCGGAACAATGGCTGTCATGCTGGGATGTCGCGCCATTTCCAACCGCATACCAGGGCCGATCCTGGCTCTGTTCGGAGCCACCGTGGTGGCTTATCTATTCCGATTGCCGGTAGAAACCATCGGCACGCGCTTCGGCGGAATTCCCAGTGGCTTGCCCCACCTTGCAATTCCTCACTTTCGCGTGGACTTAATCCACGGTTTATTAGGACCGGCATTCACCGTCGCTATGCTGGGCGCGATTGAGTCGCTGATGTCGGCGGTGGTGTCGGATCGCATGAGCAACGACCGCCACAATCCCAATGTCGAACTCATTGGCCAGGGAGTCGCCAACATTGTGTCTCCGATGTTTGGAGGCCTGCCGGCAACCGGAGCGATTGCCCGCACTGCGACCAACATTCGTTCGGGGGCGCAGTCGCCGGTGGCGGGAATGATCCACGCGCTGACTCTGCTGTGCATCCTGCTGTTTGCCGCGCCTCTGGCCAGCTACATTCCCATGGCTGCTCTGGCCGGGATTCTTATGGTGGTGGCTTACAACATGGGAGAGTGGCGTGAGATTCCGCAGCTACTGAAGCTGACCAAGACCGACATCAGCGTCTGGCTGGTCACCTTCACCCTGACGGTATTCGCCGACCTGACCGTAGCCGTGGAAGCGGGAATGATTCTGGCGGCTTTGCTCTTCATCGCCCGCGTCGCCGACACCACGACCGTATCGCAAGTTACCGATGAGTACGTCGAAGACGGGCGGGTTCATATCTTGCAGGACAAGGACATTCCTTATTACGCGACGATCTTCCGCATTCACGGTCCATTTCTGTTCGGTGCGACCGAGAAGATTGCGGCGGTGACAGAGGAAATGCACAGCCTGCCTCCTATTGTCATTATTCGCCTGCGGAACATGACCGCGATCGACGCCACTGGCTTGTTTGCGCTCGAAGAAGTAGCTCGCCAGCTGCATGCCACGGGACGTACCTTGATTTTATGCGGAGCGCGCGAACAGCCGGCACAATTGATGCATCAGGCCGAATTCGAGGAAGTTGTGGGGCGGGAGAACATTTGCGCCAATGTGCAAGAGGCATTGCGGCGCGCGGAAGCTGTTTTTGAAAAGATCGAGCCTAGGGCCGCGGCAGCGAAGCGATAGGCTTCATTCCCATGCGGAGATCCCCACCCAGGCAAAACCGGCTTGGGTGGGGCACCCGAGAATTTTGAAACGCTAGAACAGCGCTGTTGCGCGACGCTTCCAGGGCTTGCCCTTCTCTTGCGAGACCTTCTCCACGTCTCCGACATACGCCGCGACCTGAGTGAGAATGTGGTGCAAATCATTGCCCACGCTGATGAAAGTGAACCCTTTCTCCAGAAACTCGCCTACACGGGACGTGCCAAACAGAAAGAGTCCGAGGATAACATTGTTCTTGCGGGCGTTTTCGACCAGCTTCTGGGTGGCGGCGCCGAGTTCGGGCGAGGTGTACATGTGGGGGAACTCGTACTTGTTGTAGAGTCCCATGGACATGCAAAGATCGTTCTGCCCGAGGAAAAGGATGTCGACGCCGGGGACCGCGGCGATCTCGACAATGTTCTCGATGCAGGAAGCGGTTTCGACCTGCAAGGCGACAATGCCGTCATTGTTGAAATTGCCGGCGTAGCCGAGAAGGCCGGCTTTGTTCATGCTGCGCTGAGGAAAATAAACGGAGCGTGTGCCGACGGTGGGATATTTGGTGCAGCTCACGGCCTGGCGGGCTTCTTCGGCGGTATTGATGTAAGGGATGAGGACACCGTCGGCGCCCATGTCGAGGGCCTGCTGGATTCCGGCACGGTCGTTATATCCGCTGACCCGGACCATCGATTTCGCTCCGCCGTTAGCGATGCCGCTGAGCATCGCCGAAAGATGCTCGTTGTGCATAGGGCCGTGTTGCGTGTCGACCAGTAACCAATCGTAACCGCTGTAGGCTAGTTGTTCAGCGATAGTCGGGCTGTGCGCGTTGAGAAATAACCCCATCTTGGGCACGCCGGCGCGCAGCTGCTTTTTGAATTCGGCGCCGCTTAGCGCGGTGTCGGGCATGAGAATTTCCTCCTGAATTTCCCCTGGAAGATGAATGCAAGGGCTTTCAGTGTAACTGAAGCCAAGGAGCGTCCGCAGGCTTTTTCCCGCAGAGTGTGACCGCGGGACAGCGATGAAAATGCAGGCGCGAGCGCCGTACTCGTCTATTCGAATTGTTTTCTGAATTCCGCCAGCTGTTGCTTCACCTCGGTGACTTCGCGGCGAAGCCTGGCGACTTCCTGCTCCAGCTGGGTAACGCGGTCGCCCGAAGGTGGCGGGAAATCTTCGACGGCTGCGGCGCGAGGGTGATCCGAGAGCAGATGATCGTAGCGGGCTTCTTTGGTGCCAGGCTGCCGCGGCAACATCATGGCCAAAGGCGGTTCGCGTTCTATCAAACGCTGCAGGGTCGACTGCACTTCCTCGAGCGCCTCGAAGTGATGCATGCGGTCGGTGCGGCTGCGCAGTTCACCCGGAGTTTGCGGGCCACGCAACAGCAGCACACAGAGAACGGCAATCTCACGGCGGTCGAAGTTGAACACCTCCTGCAGACGATGTTCGTACTTCGCGACCCGGCTATCGGCGCCACCGGCCGGGCCGGCAAGGCGCTTCTCTTGCAGTTGGCCCAGGGCTTGGCGGACGGAGTCGTCGTCCAAGGCCATGACCGGATCACGATTGTTTTTCTGATTGCAGGCATTTACCAGGGCATTCAGTGAAAGCGGGTAATACTCCGGCGTAGTGATGTCCTTCTCGATCAGGGAACCGAGCGTACGGACCTCGATGTCGGTGAGTTGGACGGACATGGAACGTAGTTCATTGTACAGAGTGTCCGTTGCGCGCATGCCGTGAGGCAGGGACAAGGGCCACAGGTGATGGTTGCGGCCCTTGTGATGTTTGCGTCATTGCTGCACCGCGCCGTTCGGAGTTGCCGGCGTCGCGGCGGAAGGAGGGACGTTTGCGGTAGCGGCCGCGGATGTCGGAGTGGCCTGCACATTTGCCACCGCAGGCGCTGTGGTGGTTGCGGGAGCTGATGCTGGCGTAGCGTCTTCTGCGACTGCCGAAGCCGTAGGCACGATCTTCACCGTGGCCAGGATCTTTTCCAGCCGTTGAAACACCGCTTCACGATCCACCGGCATCACGCCGTCTTCGCTGTCGTCGGCATGGGTAGACAGTCCGAGGGCAAACTCATAACAGGCGCCGTTCTCGAATAGGTGGTAATACTTGGCGTCAACCTGTTTGCCGTCAGGCCCGCTGATGGCTTCCATCTCTTCGAGTTGCTGCCCGCCAGACCTTATTTTGGCCGGTTGGACTGACAAGTCATCCGAAGAGGCCAGTTGCAGCAGACTGAACTGGCCGCACTGTTCCGGCGTCATGGCTTTGTTCACGCTCACGTTGAAAGACGCACCCGCGAGGTCGGTGCCGGGATACGTTCCCTGCGGCATCGCAACGGAGGCAACCTCAACACCGCCGGGCTGAGTGAAGTTCATATCAAACTGCTGCGTACGAGCCGTCTCGGGCTTCGAGGTCTCCGGCGTCGTGAGCGCGTACTTCCTCGGATAACGGAAAGAAACTCCGCTAGCGGGGTCGTTATACGCAAGGGTTGAAGGGCGCCGCTTCACGATTTTCTTGGGCGTAGGCGGTGGAACAGCAGCGTGGGTGGTTGTGGACTCCGGTGCGGACGGGCTCGAGGCCGTCGTCAATGGCGGGTTGAGCAAAGTTTGGTTCGAGGGCGCGAGTACCGCTTTGTTGGCCTCTTTGGAGCAGCCGCTGGTTTGCAACAAGAAAATTGCCAACAGCGATCCGGCGACCGACGACGCCACAAAGGCAGCCGTTTTTTTCACGCTGCCGGGTTTCTTGGCGGCAGCGCTTATCTGTGGTTTTACTTCGGGTTTTCTGTCTAGTCCGAGTTGGGTGAACTTTTCCATATTTCCTCCGTGTGCTGGTTTTCCCAGTCGGGGGAGTAAAGGCACGATGGCAGCCAGTCGAGAACCGTTGATTTTATGGGAGTTGTTGAGGAGTTCAAGAGGCAGCACTGCGGCATGGCGGACACGGCGTGGGGCTCGGGACACGCTTATCCACGGGCGTACGATTGTCGATAAGCCAGATCAACATCAACGGCGGCAGGCAGGAGTGTCCGCCCCACACGGATCAATTCCGTGCTTGGCTGACAGAATGGGTTGCAGGTTGGCCGACCAAGCGCACCAAAGCTGCCCGCAGATCGTCCGGCTTGAAGCCGAAGGGGCCTGGCTTGGTTTTGAAAGCAACTCGCCCATGCTGGTCGATCAAATAGATGCGGTCGGGCCATCCCGTGTAGTCATGTTCGGAGGTGTTGCCAAATTCGTCGAGCACGGCGGGAAACTTGATTCCGAGCTTGCGCACGCACGCCCCGGCGACCAGAGCGCGCTCGTTTTCGTCTTTCGGGCTGGCGAAGACAACTTTGTCACGGATGTTGCTTTCCATCTGCCAGACATCGCTGGGATGCGCCTCCAGGATATACACCACGAGAAACGCCACCTGGCTGCTGTACTGATCGTAGAGCTTGTTGAGGGCAGGAACCTCCCGCCGGAAAGGCGGTCAGGTGTAGCTTCCGAATACCAGCACAACCGGCTGATGCGCGGTAAGAGACGACAGCTGAATGCGTTCCGACTTGTCCAGCTTCATAAGAGTGAAGTCTGGAGCAGGGTCGCCGGGGCGCAGCGAGCCGGCGCGCGCGTGCGTCCACATGGTTTCAAAGGGCGCCAGAAAAAAGACGACCGGGCCGGGCATGTGCGACATGACCCGCGCGAAGGATTCCGGTGGTTGATGCATCGCCCACCAGACCACGCTGACGAAGCCTATGTACAAGATGAAGACCACCAGCAGTGTCCGTAGCAACCATGGCCTGCGGAGAGTCATAAGTCAGGCGGCCATGATAGCGAACCCGTCTGCATGATGGCTGTAGTATTTTTATATGAGGCGCGGACGCTGATACTCTTGTGCCGCACCGAGCAGCTTTAGTGATTGTCGTGGTCGTGATCCCGATCATGGTCGCCGTGGCTGTGACGCCAATTCCAGTAGTCCCTTTGTTGATCGCGGTCGAGCCTGGAATATTCGCGATACTGATAGTGGCGTTCGTTGATCCATTGGCGGTAGTAAACATCCTCGTCGGGAGTCCAGACGTGATAATCGCTGTAGTACGGGTCGTAGACGCGGTAGTAGTGATGTTCGGCGCAACCGGTGGTAATCAGCGGTGTCGCCAGAGCGCCAGCCAGAAAAACGAGGCTCAAAAAACGGTTCCCCAGGTTCATGCCGTATTCCTCAGTATCGAGATACGAACGACCACAGAATACAAACCCTGCGAGCTTCTCTTTGTTGCGATTTTGCCGCTGCCCGTTGCCCTCCGGTTCCCATCGGTAAAACGCGGGCGATGGCGCCCGCTGCACACACCGCCGTTAGAATGTTGCTGTGAGTACCGGTGGGCACGAATATCGCGGGCGGCTAGCCCCGTCCCCTACGGGTTTGCTACACCGGGGACACGCCCGCACATTCTGGGTTGCCGCACAGAGGGCAAGAGCTGCTCGTGGCACGCTGCTTCTGCGCAACGAAGATCTCGATCCGCAGCGCTGCCGCGCTGAGTTCGTAGATGCGATGCTGGAAGATCTGGCTTGGCTGGGAATTCGTTGGGACGAAGGCCCGGACTGCGGCGGCCCCCATACACCTTATTCACAAAGCGGCCGCAGGGAATTCTACCTGGCGGCGTGGCGCAAGCTGCGTGATGGTGGCTTCATCTATCCCTGCACGTGCTCGCGCAAGGATCTAGCTCAGGCCGCTACAGCGCCGAACGACGCGGACGATGAGCCCATCTATCCAGGCAATTGTCGTTGGCGCCAAGACGCATCGGATTTCCCCGAGCCCGCCGGTGTGAACTGGCGTTTTCGTGTCCCGGATGGTGAGGCAGTGAGCTTTCAAGACGCCCATTGTGGTCCACAGAGTTTCGCCGCCGGGAGTGATTTCGGAGATTTTGTAGTGTGGCGGCGCGACGATGTGCCGGCATATCAACTGGCGGCGGTTGTCGACGATGCCGAAATGCGCATCAGCGAAGTGGTGCGTGGCGCCGATCTGCTGAAGTCTACGGCGCGGCAGCTGCTTTTGTATCGCGCGCTGGGATTCACTCCACCCAGCTTCTATCACTGTGATCTAGTGCTGGATGAACGCGGCATTCGGTTAGCTAAACGGCACGATGCACTCAGCATCAGGCATTTGCGCGAGAGCGGTTGGACACCCGAGGAGGTGGTTGAGAATCAGAGCGACTCGCCGCGTTGAGCCGATCCGTCGGCAGAAGCGAGCATCGGTTGGGCAAGCGCCGCGTTACCCCAATTCACTTCTTCCACCCGGCCAACGGCGAACACCCACGATAAGCTGCCGAGCACGGCGACCACCGCGGTGATGGCGAAAGCGGCAAAGAAATGACCGGTGCGGTCGACGACAAAGCCGGTGATCGCAGGGGCCAGAATTCCCGAGAGATTGCCCACAAAATTTTGGAACCCCGTCCATCTTCCGGCGGCCTGCGGGCCGGCCAGGGTTTGCGTCGTTGCCCACAGATTCGACGTGTAAGCCCCGTATGCAATGCTGGCCAGCATCAGCATGACAACCGAGACGCGCGGACCGGCGACGACGCAGCCGATAAGGAAGACGGCGAGAACCGCCATCCCTGCCGCGGTAAAGGTCTTGCGCACTCGCGTCAGGGTTTGGCCGGCAACGATCTGGCGGTCTGAAATGAGGCCGGCGACCATGGCGGCGATTGCAGTCAGCAAGTACGCTACTCCCGCCGTCCAGCCCATTCTTTGCAGGGAAAGATGCCGCTCCTGCACAAGATACGAAGGCAACCAGGTGAGCAGGAAGTAGAGCACATAATTTCCGCAGAACAAGCCTGCGCAAGTTCCCCAGAACGAACGCTGTCGCAAGACTTGGGAGACACTGGGAGCCGGCAGCAAGCTTGTGGTAACGCCGGGGACTTCCCTTGGTCTCCAGCGCAGCCAGGGAGGCAGCCACAAAAGGCTGATTACTCCGAGCAAAATGAAGAAGGGGCGCCAGCCAAACCTGGCCATCAAAGTTCCGCCGAGAAGCGCACCAACCGCTGGTCCGCACCCGAACCCCACCATGATCATGGCGTTGGCATAGCCGCGCTTCGCTTCCGGAAAATGCCGGGCAAGGATCTTGCAATACGATGGAAAGGCCACCGATTCACCGGCGCCGACAGCCAGCCGAACCGCGATCAGGGCTGCGAACCCATGCAGGATGCCGGTAATGGAAGTCGCGGCTGACCACAAGAAGTATCCCCCAGCGATCACCCAGCCGACATCGAAGCGATCTACCAGCCAGCCCGACGCCATCTGCAGAAGCGCGTAGGTCCAGAAAAAGGAAGATAGTAGGATCCCAAGCTGGGTAGCCGTGAGGCCGAGTTCATGCTTCAGCAGGGGAGCAGCGATGGAGAGGTTGCCGCGATCGATGTAGTTGATGAACAGCGAGAGCGCCAGCAGAACCAGCATCGGCGAATGGCTGCGGGGAAGTGCTGGGGCATGCTCTGGTGAGGGTTCGATCATCGTTGAGTGGCCCGTGGCGGGGACCGGGTCATCATACCGCGTCCCGCAGGCACGTCATAAATTTCCTGTATCCTGACTATCAGCTTTTTTGATTGGTAGGGTGCGGGGGCCTCAGGATAGGCTGAATAGTACCTGTTTCATCCCCGAAACATAATTTTGTGCGAAGCCTTTTTGAATATTAAGGAGATTCATGTCAAACGAGCTGCGAAATTTTCTGGCAATTCCCTACGACGAGCTGGAGGAGCTGAACCTCAACGCCAAAGAGCAGCGCAAGAACCGGCTCGCCCTAAACAAGATTCAGGAAGAACGTCTGGAATATCTCAGCGGAGAGAAGCGCATCAAGGCGGTAACTGTGCTATTCAGCGACCTCGAAGGCCGCCTGCACATGTTGGACTATGACAAAAAGTTTCTTCTCAAGAGCTGGGACAACCTGACTTTCGATGGTTCCTCGATTCGCGGTTTTACCGCGCAGCGGGAGAGTGACCTGCGCCTGGGCATCGATTGGGCGGCGTTTTACTGGGGACCGGCCGATATCTTCGGCCCCGGCAAAGTGCTGGTATTCGGAGACGTGATCGACAAGAACGGGGAGCCGTACGCCGCTGACATCCGCGGTATTCTGAAGGGATATGCCGAGGGACTGAACAAGAAGCACGGCTACACCTTGAACGCGGCCAACGAAATCGAAGGCTTCCTGTTTCAGGGTCCGGACGCCGAGCGCCGTTTTCATGAGACGGGAAAGTTTGAATATGTGAACACGGGCGGATATTACCATTCGTTGCCCGGCGATGTGCTGCGCACCTTCATCGATACGACGGCGGAAGTACAGCGTGCGATGGGTTTCCAGAACGAGAAGGATCACCCGGAAGTTGCGCCTTCGCAATTCGAAATTAATTACGGCTATGGAGAAGTGGTAGCCGCGGCTGACCAGATTCAGCTCTACAAGCTGATCTGCCGCCAGGTGGCGACCCGGATGGGTTGCACAGCTTCGTTTTTGCCCAAGCCGGTGGTAGGTGTAAATGGCAGCGGCATGCATACCAATGTTTCGGTGAGCAAAGGCGGCAAGAATCTGTTCTGGGATCCGAAAGGCGAAGAGAAGCTCAGCAAAATGGGATGGGAGTTCGTGGATCGAATTCTTACCCACGGCAATGATATCTGCCTGCTGCTCAATCCCAGCGTGAATGCCTATCGGCGGCTGGACCCGCATTTTGAAGCGCCCAACCAACTTAAGGCGTCGCCGGTGGATCGCGGATCCATGATCCGGATTCCGATCGGCAACGAGAAGAGCATGCGGGTGGAAGTGCGGTCCGTGGCCCCGGACGCGAATCCCTACCTCGTGATGCTCTCTATCTTCAAGACCGGCCTGGACGGCGAGACCTCCAAGATTAAGAATTTGCGGCAGGCCCAACGCTATTTGCCGGACAACATCTACGATGCGATGGAGAATTTCCGCAAGGCGAATTGGACCACCAAACTGCTCGGAGAAGATGTGAAAGCCCGTTACGCGGACTTGAAACAGGCATCAGCGGACCGCTGTCCGCGCTTGCTGGGGACTTTCGTGAAGGCTCCGGAGGTGCAGTACCACCACGACGTGTACAACCAGTTTTTGTGGAATCTGTTTTAGAAGGCAGTGGGCAATGCCCACTTTAGCTCTGGAAGTTCCCACCCTACGAAATCCGTGTAGGGTGGGCCGCGACACTTTTCTCCACTGAGCCGGTTAGAACTTGTAGCCGAAGCCGAGTGAGATTACGGGATAGGCTTTAAAGAACGACATATTGCTGTTCAATTTGTTCTGCTGCCCGACCACGTTGCTTTGAATGCCAGGATCGGTGGCCACGTCGCGGCAGTTCGCTCCCGTAGGATCGCAGGCAATCCCGGTCAGGTTGAGAGTAGATTTCGGCGACCCTTCCACCACCACTCCAAACTCGAAGGGCACGCTGAAGTGGCGCTGGTTGCGAGGCAGCAAGTTTCCCCAACCCAGCAGAAAGGTGGGTGCGACCTTGTTGAACTCGATTTTGCCGCTCCCGCTCACCGGTGTGGCAGCGCTGGAGATGTAACTCACGTTGTTCAAGGTGAACTGATCTCCGCCCGCAACCGTGGCACTGGCAGTGATCTTGTTGCCGTTGTAAACCATGACACCCGGGCTCAAGTGAAAGCCTCCTGCGAACGGAAACCAGTCGAAGTGGGTTTCTGCCGAACGAAAGTTCAGGTTCGCGTTGTAATTGATGCCGTCGTTGCTGAATCCGCGACCATAACTGAAGGCGTTGAAACCGACGCGAACATTAGTGTGGTATGTGACCGGGGTCGCAACTTCGATGCCGGCGCCAAGCAGCGACACTTTTGCGCCCACGGCGATTCTGGAAGGCAGTGAATGATTGGGCGCGGGAGCAGGCGCGGGTTGGGCGGCTGCTGCGCTTCCTGCCGGCGCACCGGGGGCGCCTGGCCGGCCGGCATTGATCGGCGATCCCGAAGTCCCACTTGCGTCGGGCGCAGCCGGACTATTGCTGGCAACTACAGTGGGGACTGATTGTCCCCAACAGTTGGCAGTGAACAAGTTAGAAAAACTAATGAGCGATACCGCGACGAGCAGCGCAATGGAACGCACGTCACCCTCCCAGGTAGAAATTGCCGGTGGATGAGATGCATCTTGACGGGGAGAAAGTAGCAGGTCAAATCACCGAGGTACTAAGTCTGTTGCAGAGAAGCCCGGTGTGCGATAATAAGAGCCGCAGATGGGCCGGATCGGGAAACTGATCCGGCCTTTTTCTATTGCGGGAATCACTTTCAGAATTGCGGCTCGTGCTCTTGGCGCGGGCCATTTTCTTTTGGAGGAAAAAGTTATGACTGAATTTCGTGGCAAACGTGTGAGCCACACATACATCCAAATCAACTCAGCCACTCCGGAGCGAGTCTTTCCCCTGCTTTGCCCGGTACGCGAGTCGGAATGGGTTCCGGGATGGGAGTACCGCTTGATCTATTCCGCATCGGGAGTGGCGGAAGCCGATTGTGTGTTTGCCACGCCGAACAAGGACGGGTCGGAGACCACATGGATGGTGACCGAATATGATCCCGCCCGGTTAGGCATTGCTTTTGCTTGGGTGAATCCAGGATTGGCGGCGGCACAGATCCGAATCAGGCTCGAAGCGAACTCCGGCGGGACAACCAGCGCACGCATCAGTTATAGCTATACCGGATTGTCGATGGAGGGAAATCGAGAGGTTGAGAGCTACGACGAGGAATGGTTCCGGCACAAAATGCAAAGCTGGGAAACGGCCATCAATCACTATTTGAACAGTGGGAGACGGATTGATAAAGATGGCTGGGAGTAGCCCTCACGCCTATGGAGCACTCTCGGCTCCATTGCGATAATGCCCTGTCCGCTTTATAGTCTCATGGCACGGAGAAGCGAGGCCTTATGCGAATGCTCTTGCATTGGGTGATCAGTGCTTTGGCGGTGTGGATTACCTCCCGGGTAGTGCCCGGGTTCTATGTGAACGGAGTCACCGCAGCCCTGATTGCGGCCGTGGTGATCGGACTGGTGAATGCAACTCTGGGACTGTTTCTGAAAGTCATTACCTTTCCGCTCACCATCCTGACTTTAGGGATTTTCTGGCTAATCATCAATGCTGTCATGCTGGAGCTGGCGTCGGCGTTTGTGCCCGGGTTTCACATCCAGAATTTTCTCTCTGCGTTCTGGGGGGCGATCGTGCTGATGCTGGTGAACATGCTGCTGAAATGGCTGGTGCTGCCGTCGCGGCCGGGGCAGTGAATCCCTGCGTTAGGCCGGCACGAGCGGGGACGCTCGCGCCTACATCTAGTGTTGGGATTTGCGCGGCTTGAAGAGCTTCCAGTCTTCCTCGGTGAGTTGCCGCCCGAGCGCGCTGAACTCGCCCGCACCCTGCAACCACTCGCCACCATCCATGGTGATTACATCGCCGTTGATGTAGGCGGAGCCGTCGCTGACCAAAAAGGCGGCAAGGTTGGCAAGTTCTTCGACAGTGCCGAACCGGCCGAGTGGAATGCGTCTTGTAGCCGCTTTCTCCAGTTCGGGGCGCGGCAGCAAGCGGGAAAATGCGCCTTCAGTTGGAATCGGGCCAGGAGAGATGGCATTCATGCGAATGCCGCGGTCGCCCCACTCGACGGCCAGGCTGCGGGTGAGTGCCACGACTCCGGCCTTGGCCACCGCAGAGGGCACTACATAGGCCGAGCCAGTGCGAATATAAGTTGCGGCGATATTAAGAACTACGCCCGGATGCTTGTCCTGCAACCAACGGCGCCCGCAAGCCATGGTGACGTTGAGCGTGCCCATGAGCACAATGCCGATGACCGCTTGAAAGGCTCCGGGCGAAAGTTCTTCTGTCCGCGCCAGAAAATTGCCGGCGGCGTTGTTCACCACGATATCGAGAGGCCCGTCTTTCCAGATCCCCGCGACCATATCTTCTACTGCCGGCAGGTCGCGCACGTCGCAGCGAGCGGAATGAATTCGGCTGGGCGCCAGAAGGTCGAACTCGGTGACCGCTTTTGCCAGGACTTCCTCACGGCGGCCGCAGATGTAGACGGCGGCGCCGAGCTCCAGAAAGCGCCGGGCCATGCCCCTGCCCAATCCGGTCCCGCCACCGGTGATCAGAATGCGCTTATGTCTCAGCAGATCTGGTTGGAACATGAGGCACGGAAGGTTACTTTTTGTCCTTATGCAGCTTGCGCCGGATGTCAGGCCAGAACTCTTTTACCACAAATGTGATGGTGTCATAGCCCACCAGCGATCCCCACACGCTGGCGGTGTTCGCCACAGTGCGGTCGGCGTGGGGATGGTAGCTGTAAGTAGAGATGGCCGCGGACAGGGCGCTGCCAACGACTTCAGAAAAGTTGAACTGGTGAGTGCCGGAATCCGAACGGGTGATGAAGATACGGCTTACAGCGTAACCGGCGCGATGCGCGAAGCCTCCGTTACTCTCCTGAAAGAATCGTGGGTCTTGATGCAGCAAAGAAGGAAAGATGGCCCCGGTCATGAAGTTTTCGATAGTTCCGTCGGCAAAGGCCGCACCATAGCGCTTGCCGTAGCCTTCCGCTCCCTGGCCATAGCCAGGTTCGCTGTTCTCCGCCTGACTGATCCCCGACAGTGCGCCGTACCAGACGAACGCCACCGGGTCGAAGGAACCGCGGGCCACAACCTTGAACTTTTGCCCAACACTGAGGGGCGGCACCTGTCCTGCGTTTTCCAGAGTAAGGAAGTTGGGCAGAGCAAAAAAGAGCCGGTCGTTCGACGTGCCTTTCGTTTGCGAGGTGCCGCTCGCCTGATCGCCGTTTTTCTGGCCGGAGTTATCTTGGCTCCCGGCCGCAGGGGACTGAGGCGCAGGGGATGACCCTGCCGAAGGCGCGGCTGGCTGTTGTCCAAAGCCCAGGCCAACCATAAGAAGAACCGAAAGCAAAGCGCTTGCGCGAGACATAACTGGTTTCAACGGAATTCATCTCCTGGCGACCTGCTAAGGCTGTACTTCGGCTCTTTGTTGTGCACAAACCGGGCCGGCGCGTTCCCATTAGAGTATCAGAGGCACGAAAACCAGAAAACCGACAGCTCCTGTGTAGCTAGCAAACTCCCGCGGTATCCGCTTTGAATAACCTTCCTTTGTTCATTCCCCCTCGAAAACTGAAGCCTAAGTTGCGGTTTGATAATCTCTATTGCCAGTAACCATCCATGAACGCCGCCCCGCGCCAAGGCCGGTTTGCCGTACTGTTCGCATTCGGCCTGGTTTATTTCTTCTGGGGATCGACGTATCTCGCCATCGACATCGCCGTGGAGCATATTCCTCCGGCGCTCATGTGCGGCATTCGTTTCCTGATTGCCGGCGTGTTCATGCTGGCTTTCTGCGGGCTGCGCGGCAAACGGATTGCCTACAATCCGCGCCAACTGGGGGAAATGGCAGTAGTTGGAATTCTGTTGCTGATGGGCGGAAACCTGACTCTGTCGTTTGCGGAGCAGCATGTAGCGTCTGGGTTGGCGGCTCTGATCATCGCCATTACACCCTTATGGTTTCTGGTGCTGGATACCATCCTGCTGGGCGACCATCATGTTTCAACCCGCGGCAAAATCGGCCTCGGACTCGGCGTCGCCGGGCTGATGGTATTGTTATGGCCGCAGTTGACGGCGACGACATCATTTGGCCGCACCGAACTGTGGTCTTCCCTCAGTCTTATCGGCGGGTCCTTCAGCTGGGCGCTGGGCTCAGTGCTGGCGAAAAAATGGAAGTCGCCGGACGTCGACGTGTTCTCCGCCATGGCCTGGGAGATGGTGTGGGCGGGTGCGGCCAACATGCTGTTTGCGCTCGCCGCGGGAGACTTGTTGCATGTGGTGTGGACGGGGCGCGGCATCGCAGCGACGCTCTATTTGGTTGTGTGTGGTTCATGGATCGGCTACACGGCATACATCTGGTTGCTGGGCCATGTGCCTACCTCGAAAGTCTCCACTTATGCCTATGTGAATCCGGTAGTTGCGGTATTCCTGGGATGGCTGGTGTTGCACGAGCCGATTGATGCCTACACGATTGCGGGTAGCGCCGTCGTGATTGCCTCGGTCGTACTGGTGACCAGCGCGGAAGTTACCCAAAAAATGAAAGCGGCAGAACTGCCCTTGGTAGAGACGACGGGGGATTGAGCTTTCAAGAGATGCAGATCCCTTGGCTTCGCTCCGGTCGGGATGACAAGCTCCGAATAGAGAACTAAATGGCCCAAAACAAGACTCCGGTTACGACTGCCCTGGTCGGCATCAATGTGGCGGTGTTCGTGGCTATGACGCTGACGGGAATTTCTCCAAT